>Ga0335070_10003327_pt1 | contig 18741 bp, 12 predicted proteins | sample Lox_Sample_13_FD_206722 | JGI IMG/M metagenome (GOLD analysis project Ga0335070, IMG submission 206722) | Soil microbial communities from Loxahatchee National Wildlife Refuge, Florida, United States - Lox_Sample_1.3 | ecosystem: Environmental > Terrestrial > Soil > Wetlands | place: USA... | reverse complement strand
CAGCCGCTCTTCCATCGCCGGAATGCCCGCCGCGAACGCCGCCGAAATCGCCCCCGCCGAGCAATCCCCGCTCTCCTCAGCCTTCAGGTATCCCTCATAGAACCCGGCCAGTTCTTCCGAGTAATCGCCCGATGTATCGACGAACATCCGGCCCTTGGCCTCGTCGATTACCATCCGGGGCAACCCTTCCGAATACTGTATCTCCATCTGTTCGCGCAGCCCGAGCCGTGGAAGCTGCGGCCACATCGGTGCATCCGGCAACGCCGCAAAAAGCACGTCGAGCGCTCTCGCCGGGTCCGAATGCGGCATCGATCCAATCGCCGCCGCCATGCACTTGGGCTGCAACTCCATTACGTATCTCCTCCAGCGCCACTCAACGCGCGATCCTTGCCTTGACTTTTTCCCACACTTCGCGAAATTGCGCGGCCAGTGGTGCTTCCATGATGTCCACCAGCGCCAGATTCTCTCGGTCCGCCCGGCAAATCGTCTCACTGAACGACAGCCCGCCCAAATAGTCCTCCGCCGCCAGCGAAACCTCCAAAAACACCCGATCGTTCTCGTTCCTCACCTTGTTGCCCACGATCGCCACGCGGCCGATGCCGATCTCGCTCGCCATCCGGCAAATATTCCCCGCCGTCTCGATGGATCGCCGCCCCGGCTCCACCACGACCAGCATCAGGTCCACGCCTTGCGCTGTCGCCCGCCCGAGATGCTCCAGTCCCGCCTCGAAATCCAGGATGACGCAGTCTTCCTTGTACAGAACCACGTCCATCAGCAGGCTTCGCAGCAGCACGCTCTCCGGGCACGCGCACCCCGAACCCCCGCTCTCAATCGCCCCCAGCACCAGCAGGTGGACACCGCGAAATTCCGTGGATTCCTTCTCGGCGATATCCGCGACATCCGGGTTGAGTTTGAACACCTGGCCGTACTGCCGGACCTTCGCCCCCGTCCGCTGCTCGATCAACGCCCGCCGCTCGGCCAGCGGCACGATCCGCCGCCGTTGTGCCTCGGACATGCCGAGGGCCGCCGCCAGATTGGCGTCCGGGTCCGCATCAATCGCCAGCACCCGAAACCCGTCTGCGACCGCCAAATGGGCAAACACCCCCGCGATGGTCGACTTGCCCACGCCCCCTTTGCCGCTGATAGCCAGTTTCAATGCCACGCTGTTACGCTCCGCCCAATCACCCGGATCATGGTACCCGATCCGGGTTCCGTCGCAAATGTGCAGGTAAATCTTGCATTCCCGCGCAGCGCGGGAGATAATGAAATGCCTTACCAGCGTGTACGCGTATCCAGCGGACTGATCCGAGCCACGCCCAACAGTCCAACGCGGAGGCCCGATCATGTATTCCACCCCCCGAGCCAGCCTGATCGCATTAATTGTGACTTGCTCTTACGCCTTTCTTGTGACAGCAGCGCTCCTGGCGCAGCCGGTGGCGCCGGCCCCGACCACCCAGGGCGCGGCCCCCTCCACCACCGTTTTTCGCGAGCGTCCGACCAGCGGGCCCGCCTCGTGGCTGCCGCGCCATGCGGGACCGTGGGATGCGAGCCTGCATATGGCGAGATCGAAGGACGGCCTGACATTCGAAGCCGTCGCCGAGCCGATCATTCGCTATGCATCCGCCCCCACCATGACCCGCCTGGCCGACGGGCGGCTCCTGCTCGTGTTCGAGCATTACCCTCGCACCGACCGTCGGCTGTTCGGCGGACTCGGCTTCTCGCTTTCCAGCGACAACGGCAAGACCTGGTCGAACGCGCAGCCCCTGGAGATCGAAGACCTGAGCCGAACGTCAGGCTCGCCGCGCAGCCCTGCCCTGGCCGTAAAGCCCGACGGCTCGCTGGAACTCCTTTTCCTATGGAAAAACAAGAGCAGCCGCGGGAATGTGCTTTCCGCGGATCTCCATGTCGGCCGCGCCGGACAGTCTCCTCATAGCAGTGCCTCCAGCCAGCCTGCACAAGCTCGCGACGAGGCGGGATTGCCCGACGGCTCCGTCGCGGTGAAGCTGTCCGGCCGCGCTGCCCTGGCGGAAAAGGCCCTTTCCGTCGATGACATCGCCGCGGCGTTCATCGGAGAACAGTGCCACCTATTTGGCACCCTTGCCGACATTGGCACCCAGCGCTATCACGGAACGTCGACCGACGGTCTGCGCTTCCGCCGACTTGAGAACCTTCCCGTTGCCGAGGTTGGTACGGGCGGCGCCGTGGTCACGACCCCGAACGGCCTGCGGCTTTACGCCTCGTGCCGCGAAGGCGTGATGTCCGCAGTTTCCGCCGACGGCAGCAAATGGTCACCGGAGCCCGGGCTGCGGCTGCGCGACGGCGAAGACCCCGCGGTGGTCAAACTCGGCGATGGCTCCTGGCTGATGGTGTACGCCAAAGGACCCACGGCGGCTCAGGCGAAACGCCGACGCAAGCAGCAAACGGACGAGAGGGAGGCCGATGCCGGCGTTGCTTACGTCGAGCCGCCTGCCGGCCCCCTGCCGGGCAATGAGGGTGCCCTACCACCTGCCGCCATGGTCGACGAAGGCACTGCCGGCGAGGCGATTGCTGTTGAACAACCCGTTCTCGATGAGAGCGACCAGGGCGAGACAGATTCTTCTATCGCAGGAGATGCTGCTGACGCGGCCACGCCGGTGGGGATGGAAAGCAACCCCGCCGCCGCTCAACTCGCCCCCGACCAGATCGCCGGCGCCGAAGCCGCCCAGATGGAGCCGGGCACCTTGCCCCCGGAAACCCTCACAGACTTCCAACGATTCAACTGCACCGCGACGGGCGTGCCGATCCCCGACTTCGTCAATCAACTGGACTACCTCGCGTGGTACCAGGCCCAACACGATCCCGCATCAATCCCCGACAATAGCTGGTTCTACTACGCCGACCTGCTGCTCGACCCGCAGCGCGGGCCGCTGAGCGAGTCCCCGCTGCCGCCGCTTTCCGGCATGTACAATGACGCCGGCTTCGTCGGCCCGCCCGTGCCCTGGGACCCCGCCCAGCATCCCGAATGGGAGCAGGCCTACAACACCGCCGCGCCCTACCTGACCAGATTCGCCGACGCCGCCTCTCATCAGAACTACATCCGGCCGGTGCTGTTCGCCAGCGGAGATCCGGCAAGCCCGCAGTCTGCAGATCAACAGTCAGTTTCGGAAGACGAGCGATTCAACTCGTTGCTCCTGAACATCATCCTGCCCAACCTCGCGGGCCACCGGACCCTGGTCAAGCAAACCATGTCCGACGCCTGGCGTGCTCCTGATGGCCGCCCGGACCCCCAGGCGATGATCAACGCCTTCGATACCTGCCTGAGTGCCTCAAACCACTTGGGCCAGAGCGACACCCTGATCGAGAGGCTCGTTGCCATCTCGGAGAAATCGCTCGTGGAAAAGGACGCTCGCTTCGCCCTTCAGCACGGCGTCTTCTCAGCGGAGCAACTGGAGACCGCGCTGGAGACGCTCATCGCCAAGGACTTGCCGCCGGCCGATCCCGGGCAGTGGATTGTCGGCGAAACCGCCATGTGCATGGAAACCACTCAGTACCTCTTCGGTGTCGGTGAGGAAGGAGGCGGGAAGAACCTGCGGCTCGATCGTATCCAACGGCTCACCGGCCTGATCAACGAAGAAAACCAGTCAAGGACGCCGACGCCCGAAGAGCTGGCCGTCGCCACGCCGGACCGAGTGACCAGAAACTTCACCGATTTCTACCAGAAGTTCACCGACATGGCCCGCCAGGGTTATCCCGCCGTGCGGGCCAAGGACATCGAGGAGATGACCCAACCCCATGTCGAGGACAACTATGTCTCTCGCTTCATGCTGCCTTCATTGGCCCGAGCATACCAGATCAGCACCCGCGCGGAGGCTTCCCGCCGGGCGACGCAGATCTCCTACGCCGTTCACCTGTACAAGGCCCAGACCGGCCAGTGGCCGCAGTCCCTGAACGACCTGCCTCCTCGCTACACCCAGGGAGCCCGAACCGACCCGTTCAGCGGTCAGGATTTCGTCTATCGCCGGACGCAGGACGGCTTCACGCTGTACTCAACCTCAGAAAACGGCACTGATGACGGGGGCATCCACCACCGCTGGGGCGACGGCGGCACACCCGCAGACCCGAGCGACGACTTCGTCTTCTGGCCTCCGCGATGAGGCCGCTGTCCGCGCACATTGACCCGGCACCCCGTACGCCGGGACACCATCGGCCGGCACACCACCGGCGGCCGCGTGGCCAAGCTGGGTAGCAGAGCTGGGTTGCAGAACTGGATGGCGCGAACAAACCTGGTTTGTCCGTGCAACCTCGCGACCGCGCCGCTCAACTTCCAGCCGACCGGCGAGCCCCGCCCTTCTCATCGCCCGCTCTCATGCTCTGCGTCTTTGGGCTTTGCGCGAGATCTCCGCCGACCAGCAGCTCCGCAAACGACTGAATATCCCTCCCATCCACGCTGCCGTCACCGTCAACGTCCGCCCGCACCCGGTCACAGCCCGGAAACTGGCCGGCATAGGCCTCGGGCTCGAGCAGCGCCAGGATGAACGGAGCGATATCCGATGTGTCAATGAACCCGTCGCAGTCCAAGTCGCCGGCCGCCGGGCCGCCCGCGCACGTGAAATCCGTGATCAGCACGGCGTCCACACCGGCCTCATCGACGGAGTTGTTCGGCCGGTCCATGGCGCTGAACCGCAGCACGACCATGCTCGTCATGCTGATGTAATCATTGAGCCGCACAGTGCGCTCCACCCAGCCCGGCTGGATATTGACCACCCGCTCGACGCGGACCCACGAAACGCCGCCATCATTCGAGACTTCAACGTCAAACGGGTCACTGTCCAGATCATCGTTGGCCCACCAGCGCGCATACCGCAGCGTGACGTTCGCCATGCCCCTCAGGTCGAACGTGGGTGATACCAGGCTGGTCGGGCCGCCGTCGACGTCCGAGTTGCCGGGCCGATTGCCGGTGAGGTAGCACTGCCCGGAGCCATCGTGGTCGGCGACCGGATCGCCGCGAGTGCCGTCACCGGCGGGAATGCCGCGCTCCCACGCCCCGGAGGCCAGCGACGGATCATTGACGACCGTCCAGCCAAGGTCGGACTCGAAGTTGTCATCGAGGATTACCGTGAACGTACCGACGATGGCGGACAGCGGCGTCGCGGCCCCGCCCTTCGGCAGGTAAGTCACGCTGCCGCCGCTGGCCTCCGCGCTGAAGTAGTACTGGGGCGCCGCTTCGCAGTAGGTGAGAGGCAGCGTCGCGGTATACAGGTTTCCGTCCCCATGGATCAGGGGCCGGCTCCGGAACGTGCCGCTGTCATAGCGGTAGAACACGGTCTCGCTGCCCGGAACGACGGATTCCGAGCCGGGCGTGATTTCCACGACCACGACCGGGGACGTGTTCACCGGAACGTATCCCGACGGGCCGCTCACCAGGTGCATGGTGAGCGGCGGCGGAATCGTCAGGCCGCCGGTGACCACGAGCGCGTAGTCGGCGTCCAGCTCGGGCGTTTCCAGGTGGCTGTCTTCGTTGATCTCGTCGGCCAGGACCTCCACGTTCCACTCCCCCTCCGCCGGATTGGCGACGAACACGTTCTCTTCTGTGTTCAGCGTGTCCGAAGTTCCGCCGGGCGTTGTGAAGTTGCCCGCGGTCAGCCCGTGGTTCCCCCAATAGGTCGTTCCGTCCGGGCTGGTGACGCGCAGCGACAGATCGTTGATGCGGTGGTGGGCGGCCCCCACGTTGCCGGGCGGGTCGGCATAGACCAGCGTGGCACGGAAGTTCGGCTCGCCGGACGGGACCGTCACGGAGTATTGCTTCGAGCCGAGCGGAGCGAGAACATCGGTTTCGTCGACGATCAGCATCTTCTCGCGCAGGTTGTAGAGTTCCTGGAGATCGGGCGAGCCCCAGCCCTGTTTGAAGCGGTCGATGTCGCCGTTTGGCCCGCCGGCGAGCCAGTCGTAGCGGTATGCGCAATTGATGAGCAGCGCCTTGGCCGTGGTCATGTGCGGACGGCTGGCAAAAACGCTCGCCCCGCCGCCGAAACCGGGAAACACGCCTTCATGCCACATCTGAAACAGCAGGCCGAAATGGCCGGCCACGATCGGCGTCGCACCGCTGGTGCCGCTGAACTGCGTGTAGCCGCCGCCCGCGGTCGTCGTGTAGATGTCGTCGTAGAAGTGGGCCAGCGTAGGCTTTATTCGCCCGTCCGACGCGGGACCGATGCTCGCGCCGCTGCCCCAATGGTCGTCGGCCCGCGAAAGTGTGTCGTAGTGATAGAACCCGCCGACCGAGACGATGTTCTTGGCCCACGCCTGAGGGCGGGAGTCCTGCGTTCCGGCATTGCTCTGCGACTGGCAGACCAGTATGTCATAGAGGAAGAGGATGTCATCCATCTCCGCCGAGATCGTCGTGTACTGCGTGGTCCGCCCGTCGCCGGTGCTGTTGGTCTGAAAAACACACTGGTACGGCCCGTTGGGATCCACGATTTCCCAGGTGCGCTGGTAGCGCGTCGGGCCCCCGCCCAGCAGCGAGCTGCTCTCCGCGAAGATGCCCACACCGTCCGGAATCAGCCCCCGTGCCTGCGGGCTGGCCCCCCGCGCGAAGAGAATGCCGTACACCGATGTGCCGTGGTCCGTGCCGGCGTCGCCGGGGATATGAATGATCGGCGGAGCAGACCACTCAGGGTGAGTCACATCCAGTTCCGTGTCGGCGACCTCGGCCCGGACGCCTTGCCCGGTGAAGCCTAGGGTGCTTTCGATGAAGTCGGCGCCGCCGATCTGACGAACAATGTCCATATCGACTTCAACCGGCCCCTTGCGGTCGATGAACATCACATCGTCCAGCGAGGCAATCGCGCGGACCTGCTCCAGAGTAAGCGTGGCTTCGAGGCGGAATCCTTCCGGCGTCGTGCCGTGAACCTCGCCGCCCATCGCCGCGATCTGGCGGCTCACGCGGTCCTGCGCCGCCGCTCCGCGCTCGTACACCATGATCGAGTAACGGCGCGGCGCGACCGGCTCCCCGTTCTGAAGCTGGGCCAGGATTTCCTCCTCGATCTTGTACGCGGGCTGCACCGAACCGACCCAGCGTACGAAGGGCAGTTGAGCAACGGCCGCGCATGCGGCGGGACTCATCTTCACCACGCAGGCGTGGTTGGGCAGGAACTTCCACCCGGTAGCGCCGCGATCGGCCAGCGCCCGGCGATACGCCTCCAGGGGCGGGGTCACGAACTGCACGATGCGGAGCTCGCTCTCCGCGTTCGCGCGCAGCGCCGGCGCCACGTACGGCGCGCTCACCGTGGGATCAAACATGGCGTAGCGCAACACGAGTTGGTAGTTCGTCTCTCGCTCTCGCGCAAACCTGCGGCCGTCCAGGCTGATCGCATAGCAGTCGGCGACCGTGCCGTCGGGCCGCGCCTCCTGCCACACCGCGGCAACGCCGGGTGAATCCGGAATGTCGACCAGCCGAGGCTCGAGCACCCGGTCGGTGGTCGCGTGGAACGGCACGGCACCGTCCAGAGCCAACGTCGTTCGCGCCCCATCGGAGTTCACGGAAAGTCGCGCGCTCGAATTATCCGCGAGTGCCGGTCGGGCAATGACAGCAAAAATAACCGCTAAACAAGCTCCATAAATCAAACGCTGGCTGGGTACGGACATGACGATCTCCCTCCACGAGTTCAAAAGCAGACTGGAGTCCCCACTCCCCATACGTGGTCGGACGGGCCCATCTCCCGCAGCAGCCGGCGGCTGCCGATCCGCATGGTGTACTCCCTGGCTCTATGATCGCCGTCAGCGGCGACCAAAGCAAGGAAAACCGACGCAACTGAGGGAGGAATCTTGGAAGATAACCGCAGGTTGACAACCAAAACAGTCCCGGCACGCCGGAACAGGTGACCGGCGGACACACCGCAATGGGCGAAGAGCCGAGCCGACAGCCTGCTCCGTTGAAAACTTTTGCGTCGGCCCCCTGTAACCGACGTGGAACACGGGAAACCCTGCAAATGGCGATCTCAGGCCTTGCTCTTCGAAACGCAACGCATTGGCTTTTCAACAGATCACCGACCGTCCTCAGTCCAGGGAAGCCGAGCGGCGTGAGCCCTCGGACAACGACGCCCAGCCGCCATCGAGCCCTGGAAGGGCGCCAGTCAATAGCCGAGCGGCGTGAGCCCTCGGACAACGACGCCCAACCACCATCGAGCCCTGGAAGGGCGCCAGTCAATAGCCGAGCGGCGTGAGCCCTCGGACAACGACGCCCAACCACCATCAAGCCCTGGAAGGGCGGCAGAACCCACTCGACTTCTCGCCCCGCCCGCATCTTCATGGGAAATGCCGAGCGCCGCACTCATGCGGAGCTGTGCCGACAATCTCAATCAACCTCCCCCCACACCCGCCAGCGCCTCCGCGCCCCTGCGCGAGTTCTCCGCCGACCAGCATCGCCGCAAACGCTTGAACATCCCTCCCGTCCACGCTGCCGTCCGCATTAACGTCGGCCCGCGCCATGTCACACCCCGGAAACTCACCGGCATATGCCTCGGGATCGAGCAGCGCCAGGATGAATGGACCGATGTCCGCCACATTTACCTGTCCATCACAGTTCAGATCGCCTGCTCTTCCGCTCGCGCTCAACACCAGCAGTGTCAACGACGACGCCGGCAACGTGAGCATGCCACCCGGCGGCTGCAGCGGCCCACCGTCGCCGGTCGCGGCGAACGGCATGTCCGCAAGCCGTTCGATGCTGCTCAGGCTCGCCGCGCTGTAGCGATACAAGGCCGCCGTGGCACTCTGCCCGAACGACGCCACCGTCAGGGGCACGCTCTGCGGCTGGGTGGTCTTGTTGATGAGCACGATCGTCGCGGCCTGGTCACTCCGCTGGGCGGCGTACACGGCCACGCGGGCCTGGTCCGTGCTCACGGCACGAACCGAGGTCTGCCCGAAGCGGCCCCCGGCGCCGTCGTAATTGCGGAACAGGCGGAACGCATACGCGACCGGCTGATCCGTCTCCGGCGCGGTCCAGAGGGTTGCCAGGTCGAGCCGCTCGCGCCCGAAGATGCCCAGCACGTCCGCCTGGGCCAGCGCCCCGTTGATGGATTCGAACCCGCCCCAGTTGTACTCGCTCACGGCGGTCTTCGTGCCGGGATAGTCTGCCTGCACCCACGCCCGCATCCGCGGAATCAACTGGACGGCCTCCCCGATCCAGCTCTCATCGACGTAGCTCGGATCCCACAGCGACCGCGTCGAACGCAATCGCCGCGCCTGCGTCGCCGCGTCGCCGGCATCGCCCAGGGCCACGCTGTCGGCCTGCGGGTAATAGTGCAGGTCCATGTAGTCCAGCAGGCGCGTGCCATGTGACTGCTCGTACGCCTGCATCTGCTGGAGGTACCACTCGATCAAGGGTACGTCGCCATGCGCCCGGCGGTCCGGCCGAGTCTCCCACCACGCGCCGCCGGCGGCCACGTCCAGCGCCGAGTAGAAATACGCCGACCAGCCCCAGAACACCGGCCCCAGCGTCGCAGCCCCGGAATCGACCGCCTTGATCGCGGCGGCATACTGGATCGTCCGATCGCGCAGCTCGTCAAAGCCGCACGGCGTCGGGTGCACGTCCCGGTGCGTCGAGTTCCACAGCATCGGCTCATTGTCGAGGTTGTAGAATCGCACGCCGCCGCTGCCCGCCGGGCCGTAGCGAGCGATCAGATGGGCCATCCAGGCCTGCACGAAGCCCGGACCGATAGCGGTGCTGGTGTCGTTCGGGTCGTTCCCCGTGACCAGCGTCGTACCGTCGGGCCGGACGCCGTTGCCGCAATCCGGCCGCCACGGATCGGTGGATTGTTGCGCGCCGTACTTGGCGACGCTGAAGCCGCAGGCGTACGCTCGGGCCTTGGGCGTCCAGCCGATCAGCGGAACGGTAAGCAGCGTCTCGCTGCCGGCGGCGCGATTGGTCTCGATGAACTCATCGGAGTCGGAGCCGTCGGGCAATTGGCCCGGATCGGGGTTGTCGTTGGGGATGTTCTCAAAGTACCAGTCGCTGGCCCGGTTGGACGTGTCGTTCTGCCAACTGTAGCGCGTCGTGGAGTTGCCCCCCCACCGATGTACAGGCACCTGCAGCTCGGACAACAGCTCCGCGGATGCGAAGTTCATGCCGTAGATGTCGTCGCTGATCGCGTGGCGATCCTGCGCCATATCGACCGCCAGCGACGGCGGCGGTGCGGGCGGCCCCGCCACGATCACGATTTCATCGAGGAAATACGCCGCCGGCACGCCGCCGGTGTACTCCTGCCAGATCAATCCGCTGATCGACGCGACGCCAAGCTGTTCGAAGGTAATCTCCGTTGTGGTCCATGTGCCGGCGACAGGATGGATGACGATGCTCTGACTGGCGCTGCTTCCGGCGTCGTACACCCAGAACGCGACGGTCTGCCCGCCGCTGGTGCCACCGTGGTAAGAGAAGCGGATCTTGGTGTAGTCCGCGCTGGTGATGTCCGCGCCGGTGTGCAGAAAGACGCCCGCCCAGCCCTGCGTGTACTGAACGCGGATGGAGCGTCCGCTGCCACCGAGCACCGGACTGGGGTTCGCGAAATCGAGCGTCGTGTTCCAGGACCAGTTGTCCCAACCCCCGGCCAGCGAGTCGTGGTAGACGACCAGATCCTGACCGCGTACCACGGCGCACGCCGAAACGAAGACGACCCATGCAAAGCCGAGACGACTTGCGCCCAACGACCAGCGCGGCGCGCGGACATCCCTCGTGTTCATGTCATGCTCCAGGTGCGAGGATCAGGTGACTCCACACGGCATTATGCACCGCAGGGCGATCCCGTCAACCTCGCCCCGCCGCGCGCCCCTGCCTCCTGACCGGTACGATCCACCGGCCGATGTTCCTGTCGTCCAATCATCTAGTCGCCTCTCTGCAACGAAGCGTTCAGCCAACCAACGACGCAAGTGTCATTCGGATAACCCCGTTCATCCAACGATAGAACGGACTTTTCCAACAGCCCCAGTGTCCCCGGTTACCCGAGATGGCGAGCTTCCCGCTGACGCAAAACCGGTGCGAATTGGCTTGCACTCTGTCCGCCCAATAGCGGTAGAATCCCGTCATCCGCCACAGGAGCATCCAATGCACCTCCGCTTGAATTGGTCACGCGCGGCAATCGTGTCCGTTTTGTACATGACGGTGATGGCATCGTGGTGTACGGCCCAGCCCGCCCCCTCGACAACTGAGCCGGCGACGTCCGCCCCATCGACGCCGGTCAGCCCTGAGGATATAGCCTACGCCTTCCGTACCACCCTGGTGTCCGGCTTGGGCATGGTTGTCGTTGCCGCAGCCAGCCTGCTTTACTTCCGCAAACGTCTGAAGACGGACTGGCGATGGTTCGGGGTCGGCGCCGCCGTGTGGACGGTCGGGGTCATCCTGAAGTTCGCTTGGGCCGTGCCGCTGAACAAGACGATCCTGCATGGCCTGGAGCAAGCCATGCCGGCGCCGCTGTATCAGCTTGTCGCCGCCTTGTACATCGGGTTGCTCACCGGCGTCTTTGAAATCGGAATCACCCTCGTCGCGGGCCTGCTCTGGAAGAAGCTCTCAGCAGACTCCTCCCGGGCCATCGCCGTGGGCGTCGGTGCGGGCGTGTTCGAGGCTCTTCTGATCGGCCTGAGAAGCCTGAGCGCGGCCGCCGTGCTCCTGTCCGGGCTGGCAACGGAGCAGCTCGTGGGCGAAGTCCGCGCGGCGGCTCAGCTCACCTTCCTCGCCTGGCTCTGCGGCCCCGTCGAGCGGCTGATCGCGATCCTGTGCCACATCTCTTCGCGCGCGTTGACGCTCCTGACCATTGCCACAGGCCGATGGCGCTACTTCTGGTCGGGATTCGCGCTCATGACGGCCCTGGACGGCGTCGCCGGATACTATCTGCTGACCGGTCAAACCAAGACACTATCCATCTGGTGGATCGAGTTGACCATCGCGCCGTTTGCCGTTCTGAGCATACCGCTCATCCGCTGTTGCCTGCGCCGCTGGCCGACAACAACAGCCGCTGCCGTGGAGGCCGAACGCCCGGCCGAGCCCCCCGCAACACCCGCCACGTGAGGCCCCAGGTTGATCCGCCGATATGCAACCCGCCAAGGCAGAACAGTGGGAATCCTTCATCCTTCATCCTTCCTCCTTGATAGCCTTCGCGCCTCTGCGCCTTTGCGTGAGCTCTCCCGCCGACCCCCATCCCCGCCTGCGACCTGCGCCCTCAAGATATTTTCCCGGCGGACTTGACTTTCGCAAAATGTTTGGTATAGTTACTGGTGCACGGCGTCTGGCGCCTCCCGTGCCTGAAAGTCGAGAGGTCCATGCTGACAACCGTCTTCCAGAAAAGCGGCTCACACCCCGGTCCGACCTTCGCCCCTCGGCACCAGACACTAAAAAGTTGCGCCTGGTTGCGGCTGGTTGCACTTTTTTCCCAGACCCGCCCAAGCGCAACTGACGCAGAGCCGCCCCGCATCGTCCACCGCCACGCCGTCACCGGAGCCGAAGGCTGGCCCGCCGCGGGCCCGGCGGCCGACCGTTCGCCAAACCTCAAACCTTCGCAACGCGTGACGGCACCGGCAATCCGTTCTGGTCCAACGTGTAGGCGTAGGCCTCCTTCAAATTCGATTTGCCGCTGTCGGTGTAAATGAGCATCCGGCGGCCGTCGGTGCGGGTCTTGACGATGCCGTAGCCCGGCCGACTGAAACTGAAGAATGCGCCCCGCTTGTCATCCTCTTTCTTGTCCGTCAGCCGGGCCCATCCTTCGACATTGAAGAAGGCCACCAGTTCCGTCACAAAGATCAGCGGCTCGTCGACCCGGGAGTGCCGCCCCAACGCTCCCATCAATGTCGCGCGGGGATGGATGAACTCCTTTTTCGCCGACTCATCGCCGCTGGAGACGACGCTGACAATCGGCGAGACCATCTGGAAAAACGCCCCGGAGAAATCCGCCGAGCCGTGGTGCGGAACCTTGAACACCTCCGAGCGGACATTGATCTCGCCGGACTGGTGTTTCCTGGCTAGCACGCGGCTGGCCTCGTCGTTGAGGTCTCCGGAGAGAAGATAGCTGAACCCGCCGTAGCGGAGGCGGAGCACCACCGAGTGGCCGTTAATGGTGTGGGATGACGAGAGGCCCCGGAAGCCCTCCTCGCCAAGGTCCAGAGACTCGTGGCCCATCCGCGGTCCTTCAGGCGGAGTACCCAGGAACTTCAGGCCCCTCACGCCGTCCACTGTCGTGAGGAACGGCCCCAGCACCGATATGGCCAGGTCATTGGTCTTGAAGAACTCAAAGGCCTCGTCGTCCCCGAACGAAAGCCTGCGAAACTCGATCTCGCCACGTTCGTTCCAGGCCGTCAGGGCTTTCTTCCATTCCTTGAACTCCTGGTTCATTTCCTTATCGGGCACATCGAGGAGGCTGTCCACCAGGCCGGTGATGATGGTCTCGCCCCCGACCTTCATGGTCGGGCCCAATGATTCGCTTTCGGGGACTGATTCGCCGTTCATCGTGGACGGTCTCTTGACGAGGCCGTTGTGATAGACACGCTTGGGAGAGATGAACAGCCGCTTTCGGGGCTCCTCGTTTTTCTCCGACCGGAAGATCTCGGTCAGTCCCTTGACGTGATCGATATCACCGTGCGACACCACGATGCAGTCGATCTGCTTGGGCTCTGCCTGGCTGGTCCCTCGGAAGCGGGCCGCCAGGTAGCGGGCGAACATCTGGTTTTCGCCGCCGTCCAGCAGAATGACCTTGCCGTCGGGCGATTCAATGACGGCTCCGTCTCCCTGCTGGACGTCGACGAAATTCACCTTGAGAACATCGTTGTCCTTTTGAGGAATCACCACGTCGGCCGGCGTGATCTTCGCGCCATCCGCTTTAAGAGCGGATTTCGGCGGAACGATATATCCCTCCGTCTTCACCGGGAGGATGCTGCCGTTCTCCTTGGTCTCGAACTTGACGGTATTGACCCGCAGGTGCGTGTCCGTGGTTTCGAGGACCTCGACGGAATCACCCCAGGCGAGCGTATTCAGCAGTTTGCGGGCCTTTGCATCAGGCTTGTCGTAAATACTCGCCAGATCCACGTTGATAACACATTGCTTGGCCATCTTAGTAACTCCTTCGTTTGTTAAAGAGGTGCCTTGGGTCCTTCTGCCCCAAGTGTGTTGAGAGATGCTGCTCTCACGATTTACTTCTCGATCCGCCGCCCGTCTCAATATGCCAAGGAAGCAGACGAGAACTCCTTCTTAGACCAGCGCCCCAGCCTGGGCACGCTCGTGAATCCGCGGACACTGAGCTGGCGCACCGCTCCGGCATCGGGCGTTTCGCGGATGCGCCTTCAGCACCAGCGATCGATGACACCTGCGGCATGGGACGGTTGGACGCGAAGTAGAGAGTTGATCGAAGCGCACACGCCCCGTCGATGGGCCGTAGATGGCATCCGAAAACCCGAAGTCCCCATGTTGCCGCCACATCCACGGCTTGTCAAGCATAAAGCATATCGGGTTCTGCATGCCTGGCTCGGATCGAGCGAAGATGCATACTCCATTGCCGATGGTCCTCCTTGCGAGTATGCTATTTGCCTGCCTCTTGCCGATAGCTACTAGGAGGCCATAGGAACCAGGACCGCCGGACTGTGACTCGCAAGCCCCCTCTCATCCTTGGAATTGTCGTCGCAATCGTCGCAGGCGCGGGCTGTCAGCAACAACAGACCACAAAGATCGCCGACCTGGACCCCTACGTCGGCCATTACCCATCCGGAGCCCGCCCCCTTCCGCCCAAGCAGCAGCCTCCCCCGCCGCCTAAACAGACCGGGGGCTCTCTTAAGGGCGCCACCATCGTTGTCGATGCCGGGCACGGCGGCCATGACCCAGGCGCTCGCGGCCTCTCCGCCACGGCGGAAAAGCAGATCAACCTAAACATCGCGATGGACCTGGCCCGCCTGCTCCAGAGTCGCGGTGCGAAGGTCGTTACCACCCGCAATGGCGACCATTTTGTGGAGCTCGATGACCGCGCCGCCACCGCGGACAGCACTCACGCCGACCTCTTCGTCTCCATCCACGCTGATTCATCCAAGAAATCCGGCATATCCGGCACCACTGTCTACATCTCCCGCACACCATCGGCGCAGAGCTCTCACGCCGCCCAGTGCATCGCCTCGGCCCTGGAGCGAGCAGGCATCGAGTGCCGGGGCGTCCATGGCGCCGGCTACCGCGTCCTTGTCGGTCACTCTCGTCCCGCCGTCCTCGTGGAATGCGGCTTCCTGACTAATCGCGCCGACGCCCAGCGCCTGAACAACTCAGGCTTCCAGTCCAAAATGGCCGAGGCCATCGCCGAGGGAATCGCCCAGCACTTCAGCGGCTGATGCTCGAGTACCTCGCGTCCATCCCGCTTATCGCGGCGCAAGCGCGCTATCGAGGTCCTCGATAAGATCAGCGGCGTCCTCGATACCGACACTGAGACGGACCAGGCCGTCGACAACGCCGATACGCTCGCGCTGTTCACGGGGCACTGATGCGTGCGTCATCGTCGCGGGGTGGCTGATGAGCGACTCGACACCGCCGAGGCTCTCGGCGCAGGCGAATACTCCGGTGCGAGATAAGAACCGCTGAGCGGGTGTCAGTCCCCCCGCGAGGACGCAACTGACGATGCCGCCGCTGCCGGTCATCTGACGCCGGGCCAACTGGTAGTCGGGATGCGAGTCGAGGCCGGGATAGATCACCTCCGCAAACTCGCGCCGGCCTGCTGCCCAGCGGGCGACCTGCAACGCGTTCTCGCAGTGCCGTGCCATACGCACATGCAGTGTCTTGATGCCTCGATGCGTCAGGAAGCACTCGAAGGGCCCCGGCACTGCCCCGGCGGCGTTCTGATAGAACTTGATTGGCGTCAGCAATTCAGCCTCCGCCGCGACGACGGCCCCGCCGATCACGTCGGAATGCCCGCCCAGATACTTCGTCGTGCTGTGCACGACCAGATCGGCGCCCAGCTCGATGGGCCGTTGCAGCGCCGGCGTCGCAAAGGTGTTGTCCACCGCCAGAAGCACACGCTTGTCCGCCGGGCGACTCGCATTCACGTTGCGCAGCATTCGGGAAATCGCGGCGATGTCCAGCAGCCGCAGCATCGGATTGGTCGGCGTCTCTATCCAAATGAGCCGCGTCGATCCGTCCAGGAGGCCGGCGAAAGCCGCCGGATCTGTGCTGTCGCTGTATCGCGCATCGAGGCCCCAGGGTGTAAACACTCGCTCGAAGAGACGATACGTGCCGCCGTACAAATCGCTGAATGCGACGAGTGAGTCGCCTGGCCGGAGCAAGGCGTGAATTATGGCCGTCGTGGCCGCAAGACCGGAGGCGAAAGCCGCCGCAGCCTGACCCCCTTCGATTGCAGCGAGACAATCTTCGAGGTTCCGCCGCGTGGGGTTGTCGGTCCGCGAGTACTCAAAGCCCTTGTGGTGACCGGGGCCGTCTTGCGTGTAGGTACTGGTGACATGAACCGGCGGGACGGTTGCGCCAGTGGACGGGTCAGGCTGCTGGCCTGCGTGGATGGCTGTCGTGGCGAACTTCATGGCGGCTCCAGGTGTTGGTTCACAAGAAAGGGTTCCGCTTAGCCTGGGTGCGAGAATCCGCCCGTGGCGGACTCGCACCGGCGATCAGGGGCGATCCCAATACTCGACCAGATCGATCCGGGTGATAATCCCCGCGATCTCACCGCCGCGTCGGACCAGCGCGCCGGAATTGCCCGACATCAGCAGGCGGTAAACTTCGTCCAAGGAAGTCTCGGCGTCAACCTCCGGGAGCGGCCGAGCCATCACTTCCTTCAGCGGGCGACGGCGTTGCTCGGCATCGTCGTGGAGCAATCGGGCGAGGGTGACGTCCTGAATGCCGCCGACAGGGCGGCCGTTTTCCAGAATCGGGATCTGCGAGACACCATGCTCGCGCAAGAGAGCGGCAGCGTCATCCACGGTATGTTGCGGTGTCAGCCAGAGCAGGCGGGCCTTCGGTTTCATGGCCAGGATGTCTTCGGCCGTCGCCCGGCGCTCCTCACCCTTGCCGAAGCCGTTCTCTCGCAGCCAGTCATCGTCGTAGAACTTGCTGAGGTAGTTGCGCCCGGTATCCGGCATCATGATCACGACGACGTCATCGCGGGTGAGCCTTTCCGCATAGCGGAGAGCCGCAGCGGTCGCCGTTCCCGCTGATCCCCCCACCAGCAGGCCCTCCGTCCGGGCGAGCCTCCGGGCAGCGCCGAACGACTCGGCATCGGTCACGCGGACCCACTCGTCGACGACCTGGGCGTTAAAGGTCTTCGGCACACAGTCTTCGCCAATACCTTCGACCTTCCAGCTTCCAGGCGTCCCGCCCGAGAGGATGGAACCGGCTGGGTCGGCCCCGACAATTCGCACCCGCGGATTGCGCTCCTTGAGATATCGACCGACCCCGGAAATGGTGCCGCCCGTTCCGACGCCCGCGACCAAGCACGTCACCGTACCCTCTGTTTGCTCCCAGATCTCCGGCCCGGTCGTCAGGTAATGGACTTGAGGGTTGGCCATGTTGGCGAACTGGTCCGGCCGCCAGGCATGGGGAATTTCATTGGCCAGGCGATTGGCCACGCTGGTGTAGCTGTCCGGGGAATCCGGGGACACATTGGTGGGTACGACGACGACTTCCGCGCCATAAGCCCTCAACAGGCTGATCTTCTCCCGGCTCATCTTGTCCGGCATGACGAAGATGCATCGATATCCCCGGATCGCCGCGACCATGGCCAGGCCGACGCCGGTATTACCCGCCGTGGCTTCGATAATGGTCGACACGCCGGGCTTGATCCGCCCTTCGGCCTCAGCCTGATCGATCATGGCCTGCCCGATGCGGTCTTTGACGCTGCCGCCGGGATTGAAGAATTCGACCTTCCCGTAGATGGGACACGGCACCTGCCCCGCAAATCGCCTTAAACGCACCAGCGGTGTGTGGCCGATAGCCGCCAGGAGCGTCTCACACCTTCGCACAGCATGGTCATTGTCTCGCATGAGCCACCCCCCGTTGTCAGATGCAGTAGTTCGCTACAGGCGTTTGAGCGTTTAGGCTTTCTCGTTCGATCAGATCTGCGTAGCTGGTCGCGGCAAAGATGCCGCTTACCGTCGTTGCCGCCTGCTCGAGCAGAGCAGCCAGAACTCCGTCCCCCCAAACATAGTCATCGCGAGAACGCCTCGCCCGGAAAGCAGCCGGAGGCTCGATCGGCCCATCCACCGCGGAAATGACGTCTTCCACAGAGAGGCCTCGCGGTTCAACCGCCAGGCTGTAGCCACCCCTGGCTCCGCGATGAGATCGCACGATGCCGGCCCGTCGCAGGTCCGTCAGTATGACAGCCAGAAAGCCGGCCGGGATTTTTTGAGCCTCGGCGATTTCGGCGATCGTCAGCGACCGGTCGACACCGTGGTGGGCCAATTCCAGCGTTGCTCGGATCGCGTAACGACATCTCTGCGAAAGGTGAACCATACGCTGCGCCTGTCACCTGCACTACATTACTAAGTCAACTTATATAGTAATGTATCGTCGCCGTAGTGTCAAGCCCGGAAATCCTTCGGAGGTGACATGTTGACTGCGCCTGAAGCCGGCAGCCCGGACTCAGTACGGCCGGTAGAAGCCGCGCCTGCCGCGGCGGAGACTGGCCTGACAAGCGTAAACGCCTGCCGCCACTCGGATTGCCCGCAACGGACAGTCGGGGTGGCGGCGGTGATCTGAGGTGACCTGCGAAGGGCGCCAGTCTGCCGGGCGCGCGACTGCAAGTCGGCAAGATC
>Ga0335070_10003326_pt1 | contig 18746 bp, 21 predicted proteins | sample Lox_Sample_13_FD_206722 | JGI IMG/M metagenome (GOLD analysis project Ga0335070, IMG submission 206722) | Soil microbial communities from Loxahatchee National Wildlife Refuge, Florida, United States - Lox_Sample_1.3 | ecosystem: Environmental > Terrestrial > Soil > Wetlands | place: USA... | reverse complement strand
GTAATCCACAATGGCAAAGTCGACGAAGGAACATTGAACAAAGTGGAAATGGCCTTCAGAGCCTACGACCCGTGCTTCGGATGTGCAACGCACTTCGCGATCGGCCAAATGCCCATGAAAATCGAAATCTTCGACAACCAGAAGAACTTGATCCAGACTTTGAAGCGGTAAATCTCCACAACTTTTCTCATTCGATCTGTTTTTCATGGCGATCGTTTGGCGCCAACGAAGGCCCAAAGACATCAAATCGATCAGGAATTGAAGAAGTGGTTTTCTGAGGCGGAAAGAATTGTTCTAGCAGGCATTGGAAACCCGATACGAAAAGACGATTTCGTCGGAGTCAGAATCATCCAGAGTCTACGGAAGAAAACGCCTTCAGAAGACGTTATGCTGATTGAATGCGAAACAGTCCCAGAAGCCTTCGCCCAGCAGATAATCGACTTCAAACCTACCCATGTCTTGCTGATAGATGCCGCAGCGCTCGACTTGCAGCCCGGCCAGAGCAGACTGATTCTGCCTCAAGAACTGGCGTCGCCTCCTGCATACTCAAGCCACATGCTTCCGCTCAGACTCTTCTGCGAATACGTTTCGCGGATGACGAACGCGAGAATTGGATTGCTGCTGATCCAGCCGAAAGAAACGCATTTCGGAGAAGCGTTATCGCCAGAACTCAAGGCCTCTGTGAAGAGGATTTCAGAGCTTTTATGTTCGATTCTTCGCTGCAGAAGCGAAGTCTAGTCAGCGAGGTTCTTTTTGAGTCGCAACTCGTCTCTTACAGGCAATTTTCCTATACCACATAGGATCTTTCCATGCTTGATCGCGATGGCGTTAGGTTTGACTTCGCAGATTTGGAAGCCGAGTTTTTGGTAGAAGCCCAGAGCTGGCAGATCGTCATTTGAAGTTGAAACAAGCAGCATTTCTTTTTTGTTTCTCTTAGCATCACGCTCAACCTTCGCAATCAATCGTTCTCCTATGCCAAATGCCTGATGTTTAGGCAAGACCCCGAGGGCTACGATTATCGTGGCGTTATCTGATTCTCCGGTTGATATGAAACCGACGATCTTGTTTTCCGTCTTTGCTACGTATCCTGGGAGTTCTGGTACTTTGAATTCTCTGTCAAAAGTTAGCTGTTCTTCTTCGCCCCAGAAGGTTCTGACGAATTTGCTGATAGTTTGTTTGTCTTGGGCGGACTTCGGGGTGATTATATAAACAAGTTTTGTCTTATTCTTGTGATTTGGGCAGACTGTTCTGAGTTGGGCGTGTTCTCCGCATAGAAGTTGGCCGCAGACGGCACACTTGTAAACGGCGTCTCTTGAGCAGTAGCGACAACTCAAACTTTCTTTCCTCCCTGCTGTGATGTTCTGTCAAAAAGTATATAACAACAGAGCTTCAGTTAAGCTAGAAAAGTGTTTGAGGGGTTTTAGCAGATGTGCGTGTTAGGCAAAGACAAGTTGAAAGAGCTTATCGACAATTACAGAGTTATTTATCCTTACGATTTTAATCTGTTAGACGGTGACGGATACATACTTACGGTCAGGGAAGAGACGACTCTTCACTATTTAGAGCACAGGAACCTGATATCTCATGAAGTTATCTTTGTCCCGCCAAACTATGTTGCCCATCTAACGGCCAAAAGCAAGTACGGGCGTCTGGGGCTCTCGTTCCTGAACGCTGCAAAAGTTCACAGTGGATTCGTAGGAAGATTGGCGTTGGAGCTCGTGAACCTTAGCAACGATCATCATCCTATAACGATCAAGCGTGGAGACCCCTTCATGCACGTGGAGTTCGTTACGAGAGAAGGAGAGCCTTCACCGTACATGGGCGAGTACCAGTTCCAGTACATGAGCGAAGATGAGATGCAGATGTATGTTCCGATCTTGAGAAAAGTGTTTCCGAACTACGATGAACTAGCTAAAACCTGGTTCAAGAATAAGAGACTTCTAGCTTAGAGTTTTTGCGGGCGCTTACAAGTTGAGTTAGAATTCAGATTTCTAGGTCAGAAAGTAAATCAGTTGTCTGAATCAGTATGTTTAGTCTTGAGTGTAAAATGTTTAAATATTGCGGCTAAAGGTAAGCTAAGGGGAAAAACCATGCGAGCTAAAAATTATAGAGCCGTAAAAGGACAGAACTACACTAGAAGAGAGTTCATCAAAGGTTTTCCACAGCCAAAGATCACGAAATTCTCTATGGGCGACACGAAAAACAAGTTCGAGTATGAAGGAAAACTGATATCCCTTGAGTCGGCTCAAATTCGCCACAACGCTCTTGAAGCTGCGCGTGTGGCTACTAACCGTATGTTGATGGAGAAACTCATAGACAAGTATCAACTGCAGGTCTACCCTTACCCGCATACAATACTTCGCGAAAACAAGATGATTTTCGGTGCACACGCAGACCGTCTTCAGGACGGAATGCGCAGGTCTTTTGGGAAACCGATAGGGACGGCTGCACGGGTCAAGCCTGGTCAGACGATTATCAGTGTTTTTGTCAATCATGATGCCGTTGACCTTATGAAGGAATGTTTGAAACGTGGGAGCGCAAAGCTTCCGATGCCTTGTAAAATAACGATTGAGAAGTTGAACGTTGTAGAGGCGAACCCTGTTGACTGAAATGAAAAAAGATCTGGTTCTCTGGTTTGAAGACCTGAGAAAAACGGATATCCCGTCAGTTGGAGGAAAAAACGCAAACCTAGGAGAAATGACGAGCGCTGGCATACCAGTTCCGCCTGGCTTTGCGATCACGGCCTACGCTTACAAGAAATTCATCGAGGAAACTAACATAGCGAAGAAGATCTACGAGATTATCGATGAATCGGTAACGGATAAGAACGATCCGGCGCAGTATGAAGTGGCCTCTATAAAGATCCGTGAACTGATTGAAGCGACATCGATGCCTAAGGAAATAGAAAACGCCGTCAAGAACGCGTACGAAGAGCTGAACAGGAAATTGAACATAAAAGACACGTTTGTAGCGGTCAGGTCAAGCGCAACGGCGGAAGATTTGGCAGACGCATCTTTCGCTGGACAACAAGAAACCTTTCTGAACGTCCGAGGAGTCAAAGGCGTTCTCCAAAACACCGTGAAATGCTGGTCCAGCCTATTCACTCCGCGTGCAATCTTCTACCGCAATGAAAAAGGCTTCGCACACGAAAAAGTCTTCATCAGCGTCGGCGTGCAGAAAATGGTTAACTCCAGAGCCGCAGGCGTCATGTTCACGTTAAACCCCGTCACGGGCGACACAAGCCAAATCGTCATCGAGGGCAATCACGGTCTAGGCGAAGCCGTCGTGTCAGGATCAGTGACGCCTGACGATTTTGTCGTTGACAAAGAGTCGATGAAGATAACAGAGAGAAGGATTGCCAAGAAGACGATTCAATACATTAGAGACCTGAAGACTGGGCACACGGTGCATGAGGAAGTACCCCTCGAAATGCAAGAAGTACCGTGCATAACTGACGAAGAGATTATCAGATTAGCAGAGTTGGCTAAACGAATCGCGAAGCATTATGGTAAACCTCAGGATATCGAGTGGGCAATTGACCGCGATATTCCGACTGCTCCAGCAAACACGTTCATAGTTCAGTCTAGGCCTGAAACGGTTTGGAGCCAAAAGACCGCCGAAGAGCCAGCAAAAGGCGAAGAAATCAAGACTCCTGAACTAAAAGTCATCGTGAGAGGAATAGCAGCTGGCAGAAGGGGCTTCGGAATCGGCGTCGCCCGAGTCGTGTCAAGCCCGCAGGAAGCTGCAAAAGTCATGAAGAAAGGCGACGTGCTTGTCACGGACATGACTAACCCTGATTACGTGCCTTTCATGAAGCTTGCCGGCGCAATAGTCACGGACAAGGGCGGAGTAACATGCCATGCAGCGATCGTCAGCCGCGAACTGGGCATACCTTGTGTGGTCGGAACCGAAAAGGCTACGCAGGTCATGTTCACTGGAAAGGAGTACACGGTTGATTCACGTAGCGGCGTCGTGTATGAAGGCGCAGTGGCAACGTTGACGGCTCAGCTTACCTCAGCCTCAGCAGCAGGTGCAGGTCAACAAGCAGCCGGAGGCGGAATGTACCAGGCTGTGCCAACAACCGCAACCAAGATTTACATGAACCTAGGCGTTCCCGAAAAAGTCGAAGATTACAAGGACCTCCCGTTTGAGGGCATCGGTTTGATGCGCATGGAATTCATCCTTGCGAGCTACATCGGCACTCATCCGCTTGAGTACGTGGAGACGGGACGAAGCCAAGAGTTTGTTGACAAGCTTGCAGACGGAATCGCAACGGTGGCAAGGGCTATACAGCCGCGGCCCGTTGTCGTTCGATTCAGCGACTTCAAAACAAACGAGTACAGAGACCTCAAGGGCGGAGACAAATATGAGATTGTGGAAGCCAACCCGATGCTTGGCTGGAGAGGCTGCAGCCGTTACATCAGCAAGTGGTATGAGAAAGCCTACAGGCTTGAATGTCAAGCAATTGTCAAGTGTCGAAAGGAATGGGGACTCAAGAATGTCTGGGTGATGCTTCCAGTAGTACGTACATTGTGGGAAGCTAAAGCTGTTATTGAAATAATGCGGCAAGAAGGCCTGGAAAGAACGAAAGACTTCAAAGTGTGGTTCATGGCTGAAACGCCGTCGATAGCGATAATGGCTGACGAATTCTCGAAGCTGGTCGACGGATACTCGATAGGCTCAAACGACATGACCCAGGGAATACTAATGATTGACCGAGACTCGGAACGTTTAGGGCAGATGGGATATTTTGACGAAAGAGACCCAGCCGTAGAAAGAATAATAGCACACCTGATCAAAGTAGCGCACGAAAACGGGGCAACAGTCTCAATATGCGGAGAAGGCCCATCGAACCTTCCGGATTTCGCGGAGTTCCTAGTCAGAGTCGGAATCGACAGCATATCAGTCAACAACGACGCAGTCATAGCGACGAAGAAGCTTGTTGCAAGCATAGAACAGAAGATCGTCCTGGAAAGACTCATGGAGATAAACGAGAGAGCACTAGGACACCCGTTGAAGAAGCCAGTTCAACCGTGGGAATGGACCCCATAGAAGGAAACCCAAACCCCATCCTTCATTTTGATCAAAGCGTAAGTTCAGCAGAAAGGTGGATATGCTGTTATGAAAGATTTTGATTTGGAAGAGGAAAGAATCAAGCAGGTAGTCCAAAAACTCGGAGCCAAACGCGTCTTGATACAAGTACCAGAAGGGCTGAAGCCTGAAGCTCCCCATATAGCTAAAATGATCGAAAAACTCGGCGTACAATCTATTATCTCGGCAGACCCGTGCTACGGCGGCTGTGACCTCGCCATAGCAGAGGCTGAAAGCCTTGGAGTTGACTTGATAATCCATTACGGACACACAAAACTCGTGAAGTACGAGCGTGTTCCAACGCTCTACATAGAAGCGCGAGCGACGCTCAAAGTCGATTCCACGGTTGAAAAAGCGTTGCCCCTCCTCAAGAAATGGCGCAAAATAGGGCTTGCAACCACCGTTCAGCACGTTCAAACTTTGGACGAGGTCAGGGAAACCCTGATTCGCGCTGGCAAGACAGTTGCAATCGGAGACACCAGACGATTAAGCTATCCAGGACAAGTTGTTGGATGCGATTACAGCAATGTGATTTCGATAGCGAAAGACGTTGAAGCCTTTCTGTTCATAGGCGGCGGACAGTTCCACGCTTTAGGCGTGGCCCTCTCAACATCGAAACCGACGATTGCGGCCGACCCATTTGACGAAAGAGCGTTCTCCGTTGACGCTGAAGCCCAGAAAATATTCAAACAGAGATGGGGATGCATAGAAGAAGCGAAAAAAGCGAAGACATTTGGCGTTCTGGTGGGAATGAAAGCCATGCAGAAGAGGCTCGATGAAGCTTTGGATATCAAGAAGAAACTAGAAGAAAATGGAAAAACCGCGTATCTCTTGGCTGCCAAAGAGATTACGCCGGAAATCCTGATGGAATTTCCGAATGTCGATGCCTTCGTGAACACTGCTTGCCCAAGGATTTCATTGGATGATGCGTCTAAGTTCAAGAAACCAGTCCTGACGATTAACGAAGCATTAGTGATTATCGACAAACTTTCTTGGGAAGAGTTATGCAAGAAAGGCTTGTTAGAAAGCTAGACCTCGAGTTGATGCTTTCAAAGGTTAAGCCTCACCCGACGCCGATTGCGAGTTTGGAGCAGTACACGATCTCTGTTCAAGCAGCTGCAACAATGCTATACTTGGCCGCCTACGCAAAAAAGGACATAGTTGGGAAACGTGTTTTAGACTTGGGCTGCGGAACAGGCAGGCTTGCATTGGGAGCAGCGTTCCTCGGCGCAAAAAGCGTTGTCGGTGTAGACATAGAAACAGAAGCCGTCAGGACCGCTTATCAGAATGCCTTAGAAGTAGGACTCAATAAAAAGGCACAGTGGATTTCAGGAGACGTTGATTCTGTTCACGGAACCTTTGACACTGTGCTGCAGAACCCTCCTTTCGGCGTCCAAAAACGCTGGGCAGACAGAAGATTCATTAGAAAGGCTTTGGAACTCGGGACCGTAGCGTATTCTCTTCACAAAAGACCTGGTCAAGACGCGAATCTTGCTAGAAAACTAAAGGCGAGCACGGACGGTGTTTTGGCTGTTCCTCCGTCACCTTTCTTGAAAGAATTCATCGACGAAAACGGGGGAAGAGTGCAGGCTGTTTATGCTTTATTGATGACTATCCCGCACATGTTCGAGTTTCACACTGAAAAGAAACATGAAACTATCGTGGATTTGTATGTAATGCGAAAGAGATGAGGCACTCAAGCAGGCTATCAATTGTTGCAATTCCAATGTAGATTACATGCGCCCAACAAATCAAAAGGTTTATTGAGAGGCTAAGAAAGTAGAGTTATGATCGTTTAGGATTTGGCCTCAACAAGAAATGCTTACGCATTTGTGTTGGAGCTAATCGGAAACGAGAAAGGGGTTTGGAATGACTTCAAAATCCAATGAACAAAAAACTGGTCAGCTTGTTGTGCCTGGAGATCGCCTCGGCGTCATCGAAGAATTCATACCTGACGATGGAACTTTTGTCCGAGACGGCGTGATCTACTCCAAAGTTGTCGGTCGAGTTTTGATTGATCTCGCACGCAAACGAGTCACAGTTCACAAACTCACTGAGGGCGCAAAAGTGCCCGTTACAGGAAGCACAATTATAGGACAAGTTTCGAATGCCCAAAACGAAACCGCAGGCGTACGTATTTTCGAAATAGAAAACGACGAGGTAAACGGTGCCTTCCAAGGTATCCTGCACGTTTCAGACGTGCAGATGCGATACGTAGACTCGATGTTCGACGTGTGCAAGGCTGGAGACGTCATCAGAGCTAAGGTAATTAGCGAAAAAAACAGAACGTACCACCTGTCAACCAAAGACAGAAACTTAGGTGTCGTCTACGCTTTCTGCTCAAACTGCGGTACGTTGCTGGAGCCAAGAAGACAGGGCATGCACTGCCCGAAATGTGGGCGAGTTGAAAGACGTAAACTTGCTTCAGATTATGGTGCAGGGTTGATTGAAGGCAGGAAAGGTGAAGACGAAGATGAAGGTTAACGTGCTAATAAAAAGTCCAACCGAGCTTAAGATCGAAGTTGAAGGTGCAGGTCACACGCTCTGTAACCTGTTACAGAAGAAATTATTGGAAGAAGAAAACGTTGATCTTGCGGGCTACGATATTCCGCACCCTCTTACCCCAAACGCGATAATATATGTCCGCACGAAAGGCAAGACACCTAAACCAGAACAAATCTTGAAGAACGCAATAGAGAAAACTCGGGAAATGAACAAGGAATTTGGAAAAGAATTGGCTAGGGCACTCAAGGAAAAGTAACTCTTTCTTTTGCTGCGACAAGCAGACGAGTCAAAGCGTCGACAGGATCACGGATTTTTCTGATTATGTTAACAGCCTCGTCCAAGCCTAGACGGTTGTCGAGCCACGCATAGACCGCCAAGGCCTCAGCCGCATCCGCAAGCGAATGCCGCGACATTCTAGAAGGCAAATACTCTCTAAGCCCAGCCTTTCTTAGAGCTTCTGCAAGAATGCTTCCCTTCACCTTTGTTCCTTCAGGCGCTCCTTTCTTGTTGGACAGGGCCACAGAGTATACGAAGTTTATGTACGAGTCGCCGAGAGACGATAATCCGCGATCAGCTAAGACTTCGTTCAGCCCTCTGCGTCTCCAAGAAAATGAGCAAGCTATTTTGTGCTCCTTCATGCCAAACCCACCAAATCAGACTTCACCTTAAGTTAATAACCAATGCTCTTAACGCGTGCTTTCCAAATCAAGTTGTCCATTCAACGAAAAAGAGCCTCGTCACAAATTACTTAACAATATCCCTTGTATAAGTTGGAAAGTGTCTGAGGAGTTGCTTTGCTCCCGAAGAGGTTCCGCATAATTAAGCCTGAAATCCGTGTTCTTGGCGTTGATGACGGCATGTTTCTTCCCCACTCGAAAGGTTTCGCGCCGATCATCGGAGTTGTTTTTCGGGGAGGATACTGGCTGGACGGAGTAATGAGCACACGCGTCAAGGTGGATGGTTTTGACGCCACGGAGAAAATCGCGCAGATGATAATGAATTCACCGCATCGTAAGCAGTTACGGGTCGTGATGCTTGATGGAGTAACGTTTGCAGGCTTCAACGTCGTCGACATTAGGAAACTCAACCGCAAAACGGACCTTCCGATAATTGCAGTGACGCGGGACAGACCTGACTTCGCAGATATTCATAGAGCGTTGAAGAATTTGCCCAGTCCCGAGAGGCGCTGGAAGGCGGTTCTCAGTGCAGGAGACATCTTTGCCGTCAAGACTAGGGGCAAGAAAGAGAATGCGTACATGGAGATAAGCGGGATCCTGGAGGAAGATGCGCGATCAATTCTGAAGATAACGTCGACGAGGAGCAACGTGCCTGAGGCTTTGCGGGTTGCGCACCTCGTTGCTTCTGGCGTGAGCAAAGTGTAGCTCTGCTGTATGCTTGAAACAGAAAACATTTAAAAGAGACCTTGCTATGGCTAATGAAACGAATAATGGGGAATGATTCTATATGGAATTTTGCCCGAAATGTGGCACTCGACTTGTTCCAAAAAAGACAAAGAAAGGAAAGGAAGAATCATTAGTGATGACTTGTCCCAAGTGCGGTTACAAGAAACCTACAGCAGGAAAAAAGGTGGAGCCCAAAGTTGCCAAGGTGATCCAGCATAAACCGCAATCTCTCGTAGCCGTGATAGGAAAAGAAGAGCAGAAACTGAGGACGCTTCCAACCGTCAGAATTGAGTGCCCAAAATGCGGGAACAACTTGGCCTACGTCTGGCAAGTGCAGACTAGGGGCGCAGACGAATCATCAACACAATTCTTGCGCTGCACAAAATGCAACTACACATTCAGAGAATACTCATAAACGCTGTGCGTTTCAAGGCGAGATTCTAACAGCAGTATTGAAGCTGAGAGAAAGAGGATTCTCTGAAGCTTACTTGAAGACTATGATGCGTGCATTGCTTGAGCTTTCGAGTCATGCAAGTTTGAGTAAGCCTGATGAAGTTTTGACGTGTGTTGCGAAGAAGAATGTGAAAGACTCCTTCAAAGCAAATCTCGTTGACTTCTACAAACACTATGCAGACTTCAATCAGTACAGCAAAGCATGGTTCTCCGAGACAAGTGAAGATGAAAGCAGAGACACTAGCGATGCCGATCAACTGTGCAAAATCAAAACGATTCAGATCAAAGGACAAATTGTTTCCATCAGCTAACGTTATCTGCAACACTCACAGGAGACTAAGAACGTCTCTGGCAAGAAAGTTAAGCGACAATGAACCTCAGAAGATACGATTGTATGATCTGCGGCACTATTACGCGACTATGCTCTATCACAGAACAAAAGACATTCTGCTTGTTAAGGAGAAACTAGGACACAAAAACATCAACAATACTCTGATCTACACTCGTCTCGTTGACTTCAGCGAAGACAGCGAATGCTTTTCTGCAACAGCGAAGGCTGTTGATGAAGCAGGGAAGCTCATTGAGCAGGGCTTTGAGTACGTTACTGATGTCGATGGAGTGAAGCTGTTCAGTAAGCTGAAGTAGCTCTGCTGAGCCCCTTCATTTTTTTTATTCTGAATAGGATGACTAGTAATAGCGTTGAACAGGTCAGTACCATCAGAAAGGAAAAGAGTGAAAGCTCTGGTATTGTTTCAAACAAGTATATTCTGTTGCTTGGCAAATCACCGATTCTGGCAACACTCACTATACTGTTCCAGTCACTGCTGAACTGGATTTCAAAGGTGCCGTTCTCACTGAAATTTTGGTAGACTGTGGAGTTAAAAAGGAAAGCAACAGTTCCAGGGATGCCGATGCTCACGGTGACGTTTCTTGAACCTAGATCAATGCTAAACAAGTCATGATCTAACGCGTTGTAAATATATTCATAGTGCATCTCTTCTATTGGAATCGCGAGTGTAGCGTTTATCGGAACTATGCCGAGGAGAAAAATCAGAGCAACCGCAAAAGACGTAGACAGGTTATTGTACGGCGAAGAATCGTCATTTGTGAGTCGAAACGCCAGAGAAGTTGGGTTGAACAAACCGCACGTTGAATTAAACAAGAGCTTCCAAGCAGGATCGTAGCCGTCATATCCTTCAAGCAAATTTATCGCGTTTTGTTTTTGGTTAGAAGAAAAGTTACCGAATACTCCCATGATTGAACTCCACGAAATAATCGTGTTGATCAATCGGTGTTGGGGATTGGATGGATAGGAATGTACCACACAGTAAACCGGAACAGACGTGTCATTTGTATATTCGTAATAATTCCACTGGTAGGAATTCCATCCATTTGCGAGAAACCTGTTTTGAAAATCAATTATTGTTCTGTTCATAAAAGGCAGGCTGTTGTTGCTGCAGTAATTCAGCCATTTCGCTATCTGGAGAAAACCGCCAGCTTCACATTCCCACTCGGTAATATTACCCGCCAAATAACCATAATGCTCTTGCCCAATAGGATAGGACACCCAATAGTTAGCGTTTATATAATTCCATTCTGCTTGTGCATCTTGCAAAGCATTTGTCACGTTGAAGGCATAAAACTGTACGAAGCAAGCCATTGTTTCAGCTTCTTCATCATAATATCTATCTAAAAATTCATAGGTTGTTGAATCATTATAAATATACATAAAACCTTTTCCATTAGCCTTCCATGCAGATCTCATTGTGTCATATGCAGTGGTCAAATTCCATTTTGCTAATTCTGCGGTATCTCCATATTCTATTGCCCAATAAAATCCCCACAGTAGCTCTCTGAACGTCACCGCAAAATAAGGATAGGGTTTTATCCTTCCACTACCCACTGCGACTTGTGGCAAACCATTGTCCATCATCGTGGCGTTATCAAGCGCCCACTTAATGAGTGTTTGTGATTGATTATCAATTCCATACTTATGTAATCTTGCACACCATATCAGTACGTCCTGCCAACTTGTTGAAGTCTTATTGGCGAGAGCCCAAACGCCATTGCGAAGATCTGCCAAAGTTGTGTTGCCAAGAATATAGCCCATGTATTTGGTATCCATGTTTTCTGTCCAGTTCACGTTATTTTCGAAGAATTCTAGCCATTTGATAAGAACATCAGCTGAACCGTCAGACGGTGAATTCTGATTTGTTACAGCACAAAAAGCTGCTTTCACCTTGGCTTGCGAAGAAGCCAATATTGAAAATGACAGAGTTAGAATCAGCAAAATGACATAGACTCTTCTTTTGACCACTGCAAATCGTCTATTAAATAATTCTTCGAATCTCTTATGACTTGCGGAGGAACATGAATCGCAGAGGGCAAAACAGGGTTTTTCCCCTATAGATATCTATGTGGGTTTTTCCGTGTTTTGAAGTTGCTCTGAATGCTGGAGGAATTCATCATAAAATTCTTTCTATTGACACTAGTCTAACTATGTATCCCCACATGTGAAAGGACATGTAGTCAGTCATGTTTGCCCAAAATCGGACTCGCAAACCAACTACTCTGAATTCGACCGGCAGATTCAAAGGGTCATGATGCTTGCCATCATCGCCCACACGCGAGCGAGTTTGCGCGCTATTTTGAAGTTTTTGTTAGTATTTTCGGTTCTTTCCATTCTTCTCTCAGGATGCTGAACATGACGGTGTCTCTCCATCCTCCATTACTGAAGAATCGTTTTCGCATCGTCCCTTCTTTTTGGAATCCTGCCTTCTCCAGAACCTTTTGTGAAGCAACATTTCCCACATCTGTCGTGGCTTGAACGCAAGGTATGTCCTTTGAAAGAAACAAGTAATCCACCATTATCTTGGCAGCTTCGGTGCAGTAACCTTTTCCTCTTTCGCTTGGAAGCAAGGCGTAACCCATTTCCAGCGTTTTCCCGTAGGGTGCAAGCACATTGAAGTGCACCATGCCACCGATTTTAGTTCCATCTTTCTTTTCAACAATGAATTGCCTATACTCCATAGGATTGCTCTCAAAAGTCTTCTCCATTTCTGTCCTAGTTCTCTGTATTGGAGAGAAATATTCGCCCCAGAACTCGGGGTTGTTCATCCAATCCACAAATAGGAGCAAATCCTCTTTCTCCATTACCCTCAGGTTAACATTCTTACCTTCAAGCAATCCTATGCACCACGTGTTTTATTTTCTGTTTCAGTTCTTATTATTTGCGTAGAAATCTTCGATGGGTGAAAATGTCAAAAAAAGGAGACTCGCGAAGCCAAAACAGTGTTCACTTTCGAGGTTTCTAGTCTATAGCTGCTTCTGTCTTTCAATTCGGGCTAGTTTCTTCTTCTTTCGCTTGATTTCTCTTTCTTTCTTTTTCTCAGGCTTAGGCTTCTTCAGCTCTTCTCTTGTCTTACCTCTCTTGTAGCCCACGCCATTGCCTTCTTTTCAAATGGAAACAGTGACCGACTACTAATGCCTGTTGATGTTCAAAGCGCGCGCGAAGTCAAAACAGTTATTTTCCCGTAATACTCGCTCAAGTCCGAGGCAGCAAGGCATTGAGTGCAGATGAAATAATGATACGCTATCTTTTTCCACTGCCATGACTTCACCTTATTCCTTTTTTGTTTGTGACTTAGTAGGTACCCAAAAAAAAAGAAAAAGACTGGAGACTTGGTGTCTAAGGAGTTTAGATTTTTCTCTTGTTCAGCACTGATCTGAAGCTCTTTCCACAACAGTAAAAGAGCCCAATCGTGAGTTCAGTCCTTTTGCCACTCTTGTCTTTTCTGCCAGCCATTTTCCAAGTCTTCTTAGGAGTACTGACTTCTTTCTTACACTTTGGACATTTAGCCATAACATTCCCTTTTTATAGTGTTACACTAGATCAGGTTAAAACATTTTTCATGATCTTGGAAATCAAAGTTATGCGTGAAATCCGAAATCATTAATACTTGCTGGCTTCCATATCGAATAGTTCTGTTTATAGAAGGGATTCCGTCAGTGGCATATATGGAAGATGACCTCGACAAAATTATTATCATTGGAGGATCGCTGACTTTGAACCAAATGGATAAGGATTTGGAAAGTGCTATGGCGCGAGGCGTAAATGCTATTGCGATTGAACCAAACAAGGGAGTGCAGCTATGAAAGCGCTTGTGCTAAGCGGAGGCAAAGGAACCAGACTGAGGCCGCTCACTTTCACGCTGGCTAAACAGCTCATCCCAGTAGCCAACAGACCCATACTCGGCTACGTTCTCGACCAAGTTAAGGAAGCAGGGATAGAAACCGTAGGCCTCGTCATAGCTCCAGAAACAGGAAACTCCGTGAAAGACTATGTTAGAGAAGGCCAAGAATGGAGCTTTAGCGTCACCTTCATTCCGCAAGAGCCACTGGGCTTGGCACACGCGGTCAAGACCGCCCAGACCTTTCTGGGCCAACAAGACTTTGTTATGTGTTTAGGTGATAACCTTCAAGGCGGAGGCATAACTAATCTCGTGAAAAAGTTCAAAGATGAAAACCTTGACGCTCTGATACTGCTTAAAGAAGTGGACGAACCAAGCAAGTTCGGCGTCGCGGTCTTGGATAAGAAGGGCAACGTCATCAGACTCGTGGAAAAACCAAAAGAACCCCTGAGCAAACTTGCCATCGTTGGCACATACCTCTTTTCCAGCAGAATCCACAAAGCTATATCAAAAACAAAGCCGTCATTCAGAGGTGAACTTGAAATCACAGACGCTATCCAACAAATGATAAACATGGGCTTCAACGTGAAGGCTGAAATCTTGGAAACATGGTGGCTGGATACAGGAAAAAAAGACGACATCCTTACAGCCAACGCAAGAATCCTTGATGAATACGTACGAAGAGACGTTAGAGGTAAAGTGGAGAACAGTTCCATTGAAGGAAGAGTCAAAATAGAAGAAAGCGCCAAAATCGCCAACAGCACGATCCGCGGCCCCTGCATCATAGGAAAAAACACGACGATTCAAGATTCATTCATAGGGCCTTACACCAGCATAGGCGACCGAACGCAAATCACAAAGAGTTCAATCGAATACAGCGTAATCCTCGAAAACGCGATGATAACTGGAATTGAAAGACTCGAAGAAAGCCTTTTAGGAAGAAACGCCAAAATCCTCAATATCAAGGAACATAAGGCACTGAGACTTCACGTAGGTGACTACTCAGAGGTAGAATTATGAAAGAGTACGATCTCAAAGGCGTTAAAACACATGAAATAAACGTCATACCTGATGAAAGAGGCTTTTTCACCGAAGCCCTGAGACAAGATTGGAAAGACCTGCTTGAAGGAGACTGGGTCACGCAGGCAAACGTTAGCAAGAGCTACCCAAACATGGTTAGAGCTTGGCACAGGCATGAAAGAGGACAAATAGACACGTTCCTCGTGCTTGAAGGAGCCATGAAAATCTGCGCCTTCGAAGAGCAAACTGGAAAAATGGTTGAAATCATAGGCAGCGGAGAAAAACTGACTTTAGTAAGAATTCCAGGAAAATACCTTCATGGAACAAAAACCGTGAGCAATGAACCTTCTCTCACGGTCTACTTCGTCACGCGCCTCTACGACTACAAGAACCCTGATGAAGTCCGCCGACCCTGGAACGATCAAACAATAATCCCCACCGAAATAAATGGCAAGAAGAATGATTCACGAGTCGGCAAACCATGGGACTGGTTTAGTCCTCCACACAAATAGAGAAGGCGAGCTGAATGGATGTACTCGTAACCGGCGGAGCAGGATACATAGGCTCAATTCTCTCAAAAACCCTCGTTGACAAAGGCCACAGAGTAACAGTTCTGGACAGACTTTTTTTCGGAGGCGGCCCACTAGAGGATATCATGGACAGGATAACCCTAGTCAAGGATGATGTCAGAGATTTTGAACCGTCTATTCTGAACGGTAAAGATGCCGTTTTGGATCTGGCCTCGCTCTCAAATGACCCCAGCGGCGAACTGGATCCACAGAAGACTCTTGAAATTAACTACAAAGGAAGAGTAAGAGTAGCCAAACTCTCCAAGACTCACAAGGTCAAACATTACGTTCTAGCCAGCACATGCAGTGTCTATGGCTTCCAAGAGGGAAACTTGACCGAAGAGTCTCAAGTGAACCCGCTGACCACGTACTCAAAAGCAAACGTTTATGCTGAAAAAGAAATCTTGCCGCTAGCCAACGGACACTTCACAGCAACTGCCCTCAGACAGGCCACGGTGTACGGACTTTCGCGAAGAATGAGGTTCGACCTTGCTATCAACGGCATGGTCTTGGGGTTCTACAAGAACAGGAAAATCCCGATAATGAGAGATGGACAACAATGGCGCCCATTTGTCCACGTCAAAGACACCTGCAACGCCTTCATCAAAACTATAGAGTCTGAACCGGAGCTTGTCAATGGACAAGTATTCAACGTCAGCAGCAATGAACAAAACGTGCAAATTTTCGACCTAGCCAAGCTTGTAGCTGAAGCTGTCAACCTGCCCTTTAACTATGAATGGTACGGTACGCCTGACAAAAGAAGCTACAAAGTAAGCTTCGACAAAATTAGCAGAACCATGAACTACAAGACCACACACACTCTGAAACAGGGAGCGAAAGAAGTTTTCGATGCTCTCCAAGACGGGAAAACAAATCCAGACGATCCAAGGACGATAACGGTAAAATGGTATAGCCATCTTCTGGAAATGCACAATTTCCTCAAAGACGTCGAGAAAAATGGGACATTGCTATGAGAATCGTGATCATCGGGTCAACTGGCCAATTGGGCACAGATCTGACAAAAGCGTTTCAAACTGAAGATACAGTCGTAGGTTTGACACATCAGGACTTCGAAGTCACGACGTACGACAGCTGCCTCAGACTGAAAGAACTCAAACCAGATGTTGTCATAAACACAGCCGCGTTTCACAGAACTGACCAGTGCGAGGACGAACCTCTGAAAGCTTTTTCCGTCAATGCTGTCGGAGCAAGAAACATAGCGCTAGTCTCAAAAGAAGTGAACGCCACAACTGTTTACATAACCACAGATTATGTATTTGACGGCTCCAAAACAGAAGCTTACGACGAGGGTGACCGACCAAATCCGATCAACACTTATGGAATCTCAAAGCTTGCAGGCGAACTCTTCACAAAACAGAACCCTAGGCACTATATAATAAGAGTTGCAAGTCTTTTCGGAGCAGCCGGAGCAAGCGGCAAAGGAGGCAACTTCGTAGAAACTATGATAACCAAAGCCAAAAGAAATGAACCTATCAGCGTCGTCGACGATATGTGGATGAGCCCAACCTACACAAGAGATGCGGCAACAGTCATTCAGAGAATCATCAAATCAGGCATCGCATTCGGAACCTTCCACACAACAAATCAAGGCCAATGCTCATGGTTTGAATTCGCGCAGGAAATATTCAAGCAAACAGGTTTGAAACCTGACTTAACGCACACGAAAACCGACCAGCTACAGTACAAGGCCAAGAGACCCAGGTTCTCAGCTTTGACAAGCACAGAGCTTCCAAAACATCGTATGGAAATGCCTGAATGGAAAGACGCATTGCACAGATATCTCGTCGAAAAGAAACACGTTAATCCCAATTGACTTAACAAGCATCACACCTCAGTTTTGAACGATCAGCGCGCGCGAACTGTTCTATTCACTTGGGATGAATTGAACCGCATCCTTTTGTGATATTCTCTGTGCGCCTCATGCACACGAACTTTGCATACAATATATATAGAATCGTTTCACAGCAATCATTGTTAGCCTCCAGAGTGAAAATGGGGCTGAAGATTGAAGATTTCAGTAGTAATCAGAACCAGGGACAAGGAACGATATCTTAGCGAGTTACTGGAAAGGCTGGCATCCCAAACTGTTCGCGCGTCCGAGATAATTATTGTGGACAATTACTCTACCGAAGAAAATCGCAGAGCTATGACGGAAAGTCTGGATGAAACCTCTCGAAACCGTTTCAGCAATCTGGGGATAAGGCTCAAGCTGGTTACGTTGACAGACATGGAATTCTCTCATGCCTATTCAACAAACTTGGGTGTCGACGCAGCTGAGAACGAATTGGTCTGCACGACAAACGCTCATTCGCTTCCCGTATCTCTGACATGGCTGGAAGACGGCCTGAAGCATTTTGAAGACCGCAAGGTTGCGGGAGTCAGCGGATTTTTCATCCCGCACGAAGATCAAACCGTGGCCGGAAAACTGGACGCTCTGGTATACCAGCTTGGCCAAAAAGTGGCAGCACAAGAAGACTGGTTCTGCACAATAAGCAGCATAATTAGAAAACAACTTTGGAAGATTTATCCATTCGACGAGAACTTGCCGAAAATCCTTCCAGAAACCAGAAAGTATGGGCTAGAAGATTATGATTGGGGCCAAGAAATGATGGCCCGAGGCTACAGAATAGTGGTAGATCCATCATTCAGCGTCTTTCACTCTCACACCAAAGGCCTAGATGAAGCAGTGAGGAACATGAAGAACTTTTTTGTCTACAGACGAATTCAAGAGAAGATAAGAGCATTCAGCAGGCCTAGAGGATCATTCAGCAGAGTCTTTCAGATGAGCTCAACGGATCAAATCTAGGTAGAAACGCACGAGCGATTTACTTGGTTCTTCCATGATGACGCTCTTGCTCGAACATGGCAAGTCGAAGCAATATAGAGAAACGCATGACAAAAGCAAAATACAAGTCCCATGGAATCGAACGTAATCGAAGCTATTACGGATGCTGGCGAAAGACTTTGGAAACCTACGGATATCTAGAATGGCTCCTGCAAAATGCTGGTCCAATCATCAGGTATCAAACAGCAATTGAACTTCTGAAAAATGAAAGCAAAAAACCCTACTTAGAAAAGAAGCTTCTTTCCAGCAACCTTGTGCGGTTTTGGCTTGAAAACCTGAACCCTAATCCCGATAGAAAGACACTTCATGGAGCAAAAACTGAGAGTTACGAAAACGTGATGGGTAAACTGTTCGAGTTCGGCCTCAAAGAAGGACAACCGATCATGGATTCCAAGGCTAGACCATTTCGTCGGTGGCTGAAGGAACAGATAAAACTCTCAAACGAAGGCTATCTGCCTGTATTTTACCGCACATTGACCGCTGCATTCCTCGTGTTGACAGGATACTCGGATGACGAAGCAGTCAAGGAGTGGGTTCTCAGAAGGTTAAATACTGTGTATACTTTTGCGAAAGAAGGTAGCCTGAAAGAAGCCTACGTGCCTCAAACAAAGTTTCCGGGCTTTCCTAAGGGTTTCAGAAAGACGCCTCT
>Ga0335070_10003325_pt1 | contig 18749 bp, 20 predicted proteins | sample Lox_Sample_13_FD_206722 | JGI IMG/M metagenome (GOLD analysis project Ga0335070, IMG submission 206722) | Soil microbial communities from Loxahatchee National Wildlife Refuge, Florida, United States - Lox_Sample_1.3 | ecosystem: Environmental > Terrestrial > Soil > Wetlands | place: USA... | reverse complement strand
GCACTGCAAGTAATCGGAGCTGACGAATGGGTTGAGGTCAGAAAAGAGTTTGACGAGATCGGATACTGCTGCTTCACGCCTACAACGCAATTAACCGCTATGCAAGCAGAAACAACTAAGGAAAAAGTGAAAGAAGCACCAGTAGAGGAAGGATTACTTCAGTTTGAAACTGGTGCCCTCACCAATGAGCAAATTGAAGCACTATTAGACACGCTGCCAGTAGACGTTTCCTTCATCGATGCCTATGACACAGTCAGATACTTCAACAAAGCCGAAAAACGAATCTTTGTAAGAACCAAGGCAGTCCTCGGCAGAAAAGTCCAAATGTGCCACCCGCAAAAGAGCATCCACATTGTGAACAAGATCGTTGAAGCATTCAAAGCAGGCAGGAAGGATTTTACAGAATTCTGGATCACGTTGGAAGGTCGCTTCGTGCATATACGCTTCTTCGCCGTGCGAAACAAGCATGGAGAATACCTTGGGACTGCTGAAGTCGTGCAAGACGTGACAGACATCAGGAAGCTTGAAGGGCAAAGAAGACTCTTAGATTGGGAAAAATAGCTCAGGCAAACAAGCAATTGCCCCCATGAAGACTGTACGGTTAGACAAACACTGATGCGACGCTCAGAATGATAGGAAAAGGTTTTTAGTTAAGTTGTCATATGACAGTCTGCAAACGTGCTAAACCATAGTTTGAGGTAGATGTTAATGTCCGTGTTTGCAGCGCCAGGAGCATATGACCGCGCAATTACCGTGTTTTCACCAGATGGGCGTCTGTTCCAAGTCGAATACGCAATGGAATTGGTTAATCGTGGAGCTACAATTTTGGGAATCCGCTGCGCTGAAGGAGTGGTTTTAGGTTCAGAGGAAAACGTTGAACCCTTAGAGGAAGAAGAATATTCATGGAAAATCTTCAAGGTTGATGACCACATAGGCGCAGCAATAGTGGGGTTAAGCTCAGACGCACGAATGTTGATAGACCAAGCTCGAGTCTACGCGCAAAGCAACAAATTAACCTACGATGAGCCCATAGATGTGGAAGTTGTCACCAAAAGAATAAGTGACATAAAACAAATGTACACCCAACACGCAGGCGTCAGACCCTTCGGCGTTTCACTGATCTTTGGCGGAGCCGACAAAACTGGAACACGAGTGTTCTACACGCACCCCAGCGGAACCTACAGAGGCTACAAAGCCACAGCCGTGGGTGCTGGAAGAGAAACCGTGCTTGGAATTCTAAAAGACGAGTACCGCGAAGACCTAAACCTAGAAGACACTACAAAACTCGCTATAAAATGCTTGGCAAAAGCTTTAGAAGCAAGACAGCTCCCGCCCAGAATGAAAATCGCAGTCATACCTGTCGAAACCAAGAAGCTAGAAATGCTGAGCGACGAGAAAATCAATGGTTATATGAAAGAGCTGGGCCTGAGCAAGTGACATTCTGATGGGTGAAAAATTCACCGTTGCACGCATAACAATCGGAACCGAACACTTCGAAGTTCTCGTAAAACCTGAAAAAGCGTTCGACTACCGACTTGGCAAAATCGCAGCAATAACCGAAGTTTTAGTCACCGAAACCATCTTTTCAGACGCAAACAAAGGCACCAGAGTCGCAGAGGAAAACCTGCGCAAAGCCTTTGGAACAACAGATGGACTGAAAATCGCAGAAACCATACTCAAAAAAGGAACCTTACAGCTCACAACAGAACAAAGAAGGAAAATGACCGAGGAGAAAAGAAAACAGGTCATTGACTTCATATCGAGACAAGCGGTCGATCCCAGAACAAATCTGCCCCATCCTCCACTTAGAATAGAAAATGCCATGGAACAGATTCATTATCCAATAGATCCCTTCAAACCTGTGGAGGAACAAGCTAAAGACATAATCAAACTCTTACGACCGATCCTGCCATTGAAAATAGAACAATTATCCGTGGCTGTCACGTTGCCAGCGCAATATTCAGCACGAGCATACGGAACCATCAAAATCTTCGGAACAGTAAAACGTGAAGAGTGGCGACCAGACGGCTCATGGCACGGTGTCCTAGAGATGCCAGCAGGCTTATATGCTCCGTTGCTAGAAAAACTTGGAGAAATAACGAAAGGAAGCGGAGAAGCAAAGATAGTTTAATGAGTGCACGCTTGTTATGAATGATCAAAGTGTGAGATTATGCCCACGTTTTTTGAACCCAAACAAATCGTAACACCTGGAGACATACTGGCTGAAGGCGAATATGTAGCAGGAGAAAACACTTACAAAGAAAATGAAAAAGTATGCGCTGCTAGAACTGGAATTGTTGATTACCAGAACAAGATCGTCAATGTGGTGGCTCTAAAAGCATTTTATGTCCCGAGAATGGGAGACACAATAATAGGGACGGTCAGAGAAGTCGGGTTTAACGGCTGGGAAGTAGACATAAACGCCCCCTACACAGCCATGCTTAGAGCACAAGATGTCCTAGCCAGGCAATTCAAACCACAAAAAGACGACTTGGCACAGGTTCTAAACAAAGGTGACCTCGTAGTGGCGAAAATCGCCTCCTACGACAGAACCCACGACCCACAACTGACAGTCGGAGAACCTGGACTAGGAAAAATAACTCGAGGAGAAATAATCAAAGTCACCCCCACAAAAATCCCACGCGTAATAGGAAAGAAAGGCTCCATGATCAGCGTCATAAAACAGGAAACAGGCTGCCAAATAATTCTCGGGCTGAACGGAGTAATACTGGTTACAGGCAAAACTCTAGAAGACGAGCAGCTGGCACTCATGGCGATAAGGACAATTGAAGAAGAATCCCACACTACGGGTCTTACAGACCGAATAACCCAGATGCTTAAAGAAGAAAAATCAAAACGGGAGGAAAACAAGAATGAATCAGAAACCTGAAAAACTGATAGACAAGAAAGGATTAAGGTTGGATGGAAGGAAAGCGGATGAGCTGAGACCATTAAAGCTTGAGGTAGGCATTCTGTCGAATGCTGACGGCTCAGCGTACATTGAACATGGAAAAAACAAGATTCTCGCAGGCGTTTTCGGTCCTAGGGAAGTGCACCCCAAACACTTGGCACTCCAAGACCGAATGGTTCTGAAATGCCGGTATCACATGGCACCATTTTCGGTTCAGGAACGCAAGTCGCCAGCCCCATCAAGAAGAGAAGTTGAGCTTTCAAAAGTCATAAGAGATTGCCTTGAACCCGCAATCTTCATGGAATACTACCCGCGAACGATGACAGACATTTTCATAGAGGTTCTGCAAGCAGATGGTGGAACAAGATGTGCAAGCATAACCGCCGCAGCCCTAGCCATGGCAGACTCAGGAGTCCCAATGCGAGATTTAGTTGTCGCATGCGCAGCGGGAAAAGCAGATGATACAATAGTGCTGGACCTCATGGACGAAGAAGACAAGTTAGGCTCAGCTGACGTTCCATTGGCTATGATGCCAAACCTGAATGCGGTGACACTGCTGCAAATGGACGGAATACTTACACATGATGAATTCGAAACCGCTGTGAACATGGCGATAGATGGCTGCAAGAAGATTTATGCCATGCAGAAAGAAGCATTGAAAGCCAAGTATGTAAGTGCCAAGGAAGAAGAGGAGGCTGAAGAATAATGGCAAACGTTGTCACAAGCCTGAAACAAAAACAAATCGCACAATTAGCAGAAAAAGGAAAACGCTTGGATGGAAGAGGACTTGAAGACTACCGCGAATTCAAAATCGAACAAGGAATAATTGAAAAAGCAGAAGGCTCAGCAAGAGTGCTTCTGGGAAAAACCGAAGTCCTTGTTGGAACCAAAATAGAAACAGGCGAACCGTTCCCCGACACGCCGAACGATGGCGTCATGACAGTAAACGCTGAACTCGTGCCAATAGCTTCAGCGAGCTTTGAACCAGGACCACCAGACGAAAACTCCATTGAACTTGCAAGAATCGTGGATAGAGGAATACGAGAATCAGAAGCCATCGACACAGAAAAACTATGCATCGAGCCTGGAAAGAAGGTGTTCATCATTTACGTAGATGTTTACGTACTGAATCATGATGGAAACCTGATAGATGCCTCAGCCCTGGCTGCGGTTGCAGCATTGCAGAACACAAAGATGGCGAACTATGAGATCGAAGATGGCGAATTCAAGACAAAGTCAGGCTACACGCCATTACCCATGAACAAAAACCCGATAACAGTGACTTTCGCCAAGATTGGCGACAAACTTGTCGTTGACCCAGGTTTGGAGGAGGAAGAAGTAATGGATGCTAGGCTTTCGATGGCAATCGATGATGATGGAAACATTTGTGCAATACAGAAAGGCGGAACTGGATACTTCAAACCAGAAGAAATATTGGAAGTCGCCAAACTAGCCAAGGAAAAAGCAAAAGAATTACGTAAGAAGCTAGGCTGGTAAAAGGCGTGGGAAGAACCAAAAAAGTCGGTGCCACACGCGGATTAGGCGTCCGCTATGGAGCCATGGTGAGAAAACGCTACTCGAAAGTATTCACTCAGCTGAAGCAGCCTCATCCATGCCCTCAATGTGGATTTCCACGAGTCAAAAGAGAAAGCGTAGGCATTTGGAAATGCAAAAAATGTGGATACACTTTCACGGGCGGAGCCTATGTTCCAACGACAAAACTGGGTGTAGTGGCAAAACGCGCTGCCAAAGGCGTCCCCGTTGAAGAGACACCCAAAGCGACAGAAGAAGAAGCCCCGCAAGAATCAGAAGAGACCGAATAGTCCACCTCCACATTCTTGCACCTATTCTTTTTCTAATAAGATAGCAGCACAAAACCTAATCAGTTTGGCGAAAGTAATAACCGCTTGATGATGCCATCTAGCTTTGGAGTTCGAAATGAAAACCAGTGCTCTGATACGCTTGAAGCTTTCCTCAGAAAAACTACTGGAAACAGTGTTTAAGGCATTGGAACCAGAAGTCAAAAAACCCTCAACCATGCGATCAAGTGCAACGTTGAAAAAGGAAGGCGAGTTCTTGGTTTTGAAAGTTGAAGCGAAGGACACCGTTGCATTGCGCGCTACATTAAATGCTTACCTCAGATGGATAAATTCAATAATGAGCAGCATAGAAACCCTCAAAAAACAATAGTAGCTCGCAGGGGAAAAATCAGAGTGCGCGCATTGTTATAATAAGAATGCTTAATTAAGGGCTTGGCTTAATGCTGTGCGAACAATGGAAGGATGAAAAGTGAGTGACGAAGTTTCCCAGCTTCCGCCTCAGATTCAAGAACGTTTATTGAGGTTACAGCAGTTACAGCAAACGCTCCAATCTATTTTGGCGCAGAAACAACAAGTAGAACTTGAATCCACAGAAACCGAGCAAGCCCTTAGTGAAGTTCAAAAACTTGGTGAAGACGCAATAATATACAAGGCAACAGGTTCGCTCATGATAAAATCCGACAAAACCAAGATAACGACCGAGTTGAATGAACGAAAGGAATTGCTTGGCACACGAGTTGCAGTGCTTGCAAAACAGGAAGAACGTTTGCGTGCTCAGGTAAAAGATGTGCAGACTAAGCTGCAGCAAGATTTGAATCCAGTTTCTCCACCTCCAGAATAGTCGATAGACCAAGGCTTAGGTGATGATTCGTGGAAGAGCTTGGCATACCAGAGTTAACCAGCGAACAAACAGAAGAGTTATGTGCGATTGCGGAAGAAGCCACAAGACGATATGTTCTCTCAAAGGTTGGTGCAAAGAATGTTGAAAAGCTGAACGTGGTTGCCGAGGCAGAGGGAATAAAACCAGTGTGTCTCACGGTTGATGTGGATGTTACCTTGTCAGAGTCTGCTGAAAACTGTGACGTACAAGAGCTTGTTAAGGAAGCGGTAAAAACGGGTTTCGCAGCGGCTGAAAAGTACTTGAGGGAACTAGGGTGTCTTTCGCCGAAATAACGAAAATTCTCGACAAGCTAAACGCGAAACATGTTGTTCTATTATGTCACCATAACGCTGACCCAGACGCGATTTGTTCAGCCTACGCATTTCAGAGCCTACTTAAGCAGACTAGACCAGAAACCGAGGTTGAGATTGGAGCGTCTCATGGAATAAGCCGATTGGCGAAACATCTTCTTGAACAATTGCCCATCGAAGTCAAAAGCGAACCGAACACTGAAGCAGCAGAAGCCATAGTTTTGCTCGACACGAACACTGTTCAACAGCTCGATGAATTGGCTGAAAAAGTCAGATCTGGAAAAGCTCCCATAATAGTAATAGATCATCATGCAGCCCACCCAGAAACAGACAAGTTAGCAGCACTGTGCATAACGGACGAGGAAGCCTCATCTACATGCGAAATAGTCTACAGCTTCTACAAAGAAATGAACCTTAAACCAAACTTGAATGAAGCAAAAGCGCTTTTCTTAGGCATAGCATTCGACACGCGCCACTTTGTACTTGCCAATTCAAACACGCTCAAAAATGTCGCAGATCTGATTGATGCCGGCGTAAACGTGCGAGAAGTCTTGCCTATACTATCTCTGCCTATGGACATGCCAGAACGAGTGGCAAGATTGAAAGCCGGCAGAAGAACCAAACTGCTCAGAATGGGTGAATGGATAATTGCATTCTCGCATGTCAGTGCTTATCAAGCTTCTGCTGCAAGAGCATTAATCGATTTAGGGGCAGATATGGCTGCGGTGGCAGGGCAAAAAAACAAAGACATAGAAATAAGCCTGAGAGCAAATCGTGAATTCAACGAGAAAACAGGCATTCATTTAGGCAAAGACATCGCAAAACCTCTGGGAGAATATCTCCACGGCATGGGCGGCGGACACGCTACAGCCGCAGGCGTCAATGGCATTGCTGACATAGAAACTGGACTTAAAAGGTGTTACCTGCTTATCAAAGAAAACTTGGCAAAACCCAGAACCGAGTAGCTACTCTTAAATGACGCATCGGTTCGCTAAAGGGTGAAGAAGGCCTACATCCGCATGGCAATCATTGAAGCGAAGAACCTTTCATACACTTATCCAGGCAGCACAAAACCATCAATCACTGATGTTAATTTGAGAATAGAGAAAGGCGAATTCACCCTCATAACGGGACCAAGCGGATGCGGCAAAACAACGCTGTGCCGATGCTTCAATGGGTTAATACCACATTTTTACCAAGGCGAATACAAAGGCGAAATGATCGTTACTGGGCTGAATATCCTTGAACATCCGATTTTTGAATTAGCAAAGCATGTAGGGCTTGTGTTTCAGAACCCAGAAAACCAGCTTTTCGCTTTATCCGTCGAGAAAGACGTCGCCTTCGGACTTGAAAACCTTGGCTTTTCAAGAGAAGAGATGCGAAGAAGAGTGGATGATGCGATGAGTCTTACGAGCATCTATGATTTGAGAGAAAGAGCGCCTCATGAGCTTTCGGGTGGACAACAGCAAAGAGTGGCGATAGCCTCCGTCCTTGCCATGCAGCCTGAGGTAATTGTCCTTGACGAGCCAACAAGCTTCCTAGACCCCTTGAGTGCAAAAAAAATCTTCGAAGTGATCGACTACTTAAACAAGGGTATGGGAATAACGGTTGTTCTTGTCGAGCATCGACTCGATCTAACAGCCCGATACGCCAACCACATAATTGTGATGGACGACGCTAAAACAGTTCTCGACGGTGATCCACGGGAAATATTGCAGTCTGAAGAAGCCCGCTTGATCGGCATAGGAATCCCTAAAGCAACAAGATTATACCAGATACTTGAGAAAGACGGCACAAATCTTAACGGTTCAATCCCATTGTCCTCAGACGAAATGGCAACCCTCTTGAAGGAGACGCTGCGAATTCAATGATCGAAGCCAAAAACGTTTCCTTCGCCTACCCAAACGGCGTAGAAGCACTAAAAGATGTATCAATAACCATCAAAGACGGCGAATTCGCAGCCATAATGGGACAAAATGGGGCTGGAAAAACCACTTTAGTCAAACAATTCAACGGACTGCTCAAACCAACCAAAGGACAAGTGCTGGTTGACGGAGCAGACACAAAGAAAGTCAGCGTTGCCTCGCTGTCTCGAAGCGTAGGATTCGTTTTTCAAAATCCAGATCATCAGCTATTCAGCGAAACAGTCGAAGATGAAATAGCCTTTGCTCTGAGAAATTTCGGATTCGAAGACAGTGTAATCAAAGAACGCGTGAACTGGGCGCTAAACCTACTAAATCTGATGCAATATACAAAAACTTCCCCTTTCATGCTGAGCGGAGGAGAACGCAAACGCCTAGCCTTGGCTTCAGTTCTAGCTTGGGACCCAAGAATATTGATCTTGGACGAACCGACAATTGGACAGGACTATCAGCAAAAAGAGAAACTTAGACAGTTTATCCTGCAGATGAGAACCCAGCAGAGAACAATCATCATAGTCACGCATGACGTGGAATTCGTGGCTGAATGCAACCCCAGAGTGCTGCTGATGCGCGAAGGAAGAATAGTTGCTGACGGCGAAGCTCGAAAAATCCTCTCAAACACAGATGTGCTGACAATGGCATCAGTTGTGCCGCCCCAAGTAACCCAAATCTTTCTTAAACTGCCTGAGCTGGGTCTGCCCATAGACGTTATTGACGTTTACGAAGCCAGAGAAATCCTCCTCAAAGTTTTGGAGAAGAGGCACAAATGAGCGTCTTTGACGGACTAAAGTTTCGAAAAGTCTATTCGCCCATTCATAATCTAGACCCAAGAATCAAGTTCTTGTACGTGTGTGCCATTTTTGTGGTGGCGATAATTTTCTGGGAAATATTGGCGCTTGCGGCACTGTTCTTGCTGCAGCTTCCATTCATCTTGTTAGCAGGCGTCAAACGTGAATGGATACGGTCAATGCGAGGAGCAGCATTTTTGGCTGCAGTGATTTTCCTTACAAACTTCATAGTCGGATATATCGGAGCAGGTTGGATAGTGACAGGAAAGAACTTGGAAAATGCAATAGCCATGACTTTACGGTTTATAGTGCTCGTCGAATCCTTCTCTGTCTTTTTCCTAACCACTTCACCAGATCACTTGGGTTTGGCTTTGGAGCAAACGCATATTCCTTACGAGTTTGTTTTTGCCTTCACAACAGCCGTCCGCTTTGTTCCAGTTTTAGCCGAAGAAGCCCAGACAATAATGGACGCTCAAAAAGCCAGAGGTCTGGAACTCGAACGAGGAAACTTTATGAAAAGAATCAGAAACTATATTCCGATTTTAATACCGCTCATCGTCAGCGCGATTCGCAGAAGCCTTGAACTTGCAGAAGCCATGGAATCCCGCGCTTGGGGAGCAACCAAAAAACGCACAAACCTCTACGTGCTCAAGATACACAAAGGCGACTTTGCCCTAACAGCCCTAACGATTGGAATTCTAACAATCGCAATTTACGTCCACTTCTACGTTCCGATACCGTCTCTAAGTGACATCTGGACGCATCTGTATTAAACCGCAAGACTTTTAATAAAGTCGAATGTGAAATGGGTTTCTCGGGGGAGCTGAAAGAGTTGAAATGGCTAACAGCAGCATACGAGGAGATCATAGCTTGCATTCGAGACTCGATGGAAGAACTCGACATGGAAGAAGTCGAAAATCTCATCAACCTCCTGCTCAAGGCAAAGAGAAAAAAGATATTCACGGTCGGCATGGGGAGAAGCGGTTTCGTGGCGAGAGCCTTTGCCTTGCGACTCATGAACCTAGGTTTCAACGTATATTTCTTAGGCGAAACAATCACGCCAGCCGCAGAAAAAGGAGACCTGTTGATAGCCATTTCAGGAACTGGCAGCACAAAAATGGTTTTAACTGCAAGCTCTGCCGCCAAAGAAATCGGAGCAACAGTAGTCGCAGTCACGTCTTTCCGGAGCTCTCCACTGGGTAAATTAGCTGATCTTATCGTAACAATAAAGGGCAGAACCAAGGCAGGAATGCCTAGAGAAGAAGATTACATGGCTAGACAAATTATCGGCGAACGAGAACCGCTTACACCGTTGGGAAGCATATTTGAAAACAACTCAATGGTCTTCCTAGACAGCCTCATCGTGGAGTTAATGCACAGGATGGGGCGAACTGAAGCTGATATGAAACGCAGGCACGCCACAATAGAATAGATACAACGCGAAATCCGAAATTCTATGGCTTCATGGTTTTTCTCAGGTATTCCTGCTGAACCATCTTCGCCATCTCACCATCTTCAACTATAAATGCTCCTCGATAGCCGCAATTTCTGCACTGCCAAATTGACCACAGCTGAGCAAGACCAGAAGCCCAGAAGATGTTGGTTGATCCACATCGTGGGCAGAACTTGAACCTTGACTTTCTGCTTCTAGGCTTGGTTTCAGCTTTTTCTGCGCCGTCGAAGGCATGTTGTGATCTGCTTTTCGTTTTTCTAGATTTTTTGAATAGGCGTTTTTCGGGAAGTTTGGGTCTTTTTACTCTTTTTGCGTCGGCTACAGCCAATGTTTAGCCTCACGATAATTTGGTGTCTTTCGTGTCTTTTAAGGTTGGCTGGTTTTAAGGCGGGGTAAGGATTAGGCATGCATATAACTTATTAAGACTCACGACACAGTATACCCCATTGAAATGATAAGCCACACTCTGAACCAAGGAGGGCAACACTAACGCCCAAACAAACACAAGAAACGTCCGAAACCATAGAGCAAACCCAGCCAGCCATCATACTCAAAGAAGAGAGAAAGCCAACTGTCTTCAGAGAGGCTTATCCAATTCAAGAACCATACGTCTACGCTGCTATCGTCAAAGATCCAGAAACACAAAAAACGGTCTACGAAGTAATAGAACCCACACTTCAGCAGGACGAAGAGAAAAGGCTCAAGGAAATAAGACAGTTCTTGATGGAAGAGGTTGACGTAAACCTAAAAGAAATAGAAACAAAGGAAAAAGCCGAAAACTACCTAAAAGAAAAAGCAAAGGAAATCATCAAGAAATACCATGTCAAAGTGCCACCCGAAGCAGTGGACAAGCTCCTGTACTACATTGTGCGAGACTTCTTAGGTTACGGGAAAATAGACGCGTTAATGAAGGATCACTTGATAGAGGACATATCAGCAGACGGCGTAAACATACCAATCTATGCTTGGCACAGAATATACGAATCACTACCCACAAACGTGTTGTTCAAAGACGAGACCGAGCTAAACTCGTTCATAATTCGAATGGCATACTTGGCTGGAAAGAACATTTCCATTGCTTCCCCAATGTTGGACGCTTCATTGCCAGACGGAAGCCGAATACAGATGACTTACGGAAGCGAAGTCACAAGAAGAGGATCAACATTCACAATCAGACGCTTCAGAGCCGACCCACTCACAATCTCAGACCTTATAGAACTCAAAACTGTCTCCTCTGACATAGCCGCATATCTTTGGTACATCATAGAAAATAGAGCATCCGTGCTAGTAGCAGGCGGAGTCGCAGCAGGAAAGACTACGATGCTGAACTGCCTGTCAATGTTCATCAAGCCTGAAATGAAAATAGTCAGCGTTGAAGACACCCAAGAACTCAACCTTCCACACGAAAACTGGATCCCCTCCGTAGTGCGACTGGGCTTTGGACATGACGATAGAAAAGGCACCGGTTCCATAACACTGTTTGACCTGTTGAAGGCAGCCGTCCGACAAAGACCCGATTACATCATCGTGGGTGAGGTTCGAGGAGAAGAAGCGTACACCCTATTCCAAGCCATGGCAACTGGCCACTTAGGAATGTGCACGATCCATGCTGAGTCAGTTGAAGCTGTCATCAACCGATTGGGATCTGAACCAATGAACATCCCCAGAACGCTCATCGCAATGACAGACGTAATAATGGTAGTAACCAGAACAGAGATTGAGGGAAAACCAGCAAGAAGAGCAATTGCCACTGCAGAAGTAGAAGGTCTCGACTCAAAGCGAAAAAACATACTTACCGATGATGTTTTTACATGGAATAAGAAGACAGACAAGTTCGTTTTCTCAGGACGCAGTTCCATTCTGGAGAAGCACATGAAAAAAGCGGGCTTGACTGAAGAAGAAATCAGAAGCGAATTAAACCGGAGGAAAACGGTTCTCGAATGGATGGTGCATGAGGGTATCAGACGCCACACGGAAGTCGCAAACGTGATTCGAGAATACTATGCAAACCCAAACCGTGTTTTCCAGAAAGCCCGAGTGGGACTAAAATGAAAAGCAACAAAGTAGCTGAGAAAATCAAAACACTGTTCAGCCACTTAGCGAGAAGACTCAAATTACATTCAACAAAAATACCGAGCTCTAGTCAAACTGTCTCCCAGCATTCGCCGAAGCTGACTCTTGAAAGCCCACATTCAATAGCTTATCAACTGATCGGTCAAAAAATTGAGCACATCTTGCCAATTTTCAGAGATCTAGACTTGAACTTGGAAAGATCTGATTTGAAGGTCAGCTTCAGGGCATACGTTAGCCTGAGTGTGTTTGCGTCAGTGCTAGTTTCTCTAGGGACTTTGATAATCGTTCCTTGCCTGCTGTTTTTTGTTTTTTCTATGCAGCTTGTTTCAGCGATCCTATTTGGCGTAGGAATAAGCTTGTTCGCAGGCGCATTCTCGGTTATCGGATTCTATTTCTACCCAATATACAGGGCAGACGCGTTGAAAAGAGCGTTAGAAGATGAACTGCCCTTCACGACAGGTTACATGTCGATTCTCACAGGCGCAGGAGTTTCTCCAGAGAAAATCTTCTATTCACTGTCAAACCTCAGCGTCCCATTAGCCGTTTCCAACGAAGCCAAAAATATAGTCAGAAATGTTAACCTATTCGGATCGGACATTATCTCCGCCTTAGAAGAAGCTTCCAAGCGCACTCCATCCGAGAAGTTCCGAGAGATGCTGGAAGGATTCATCTCGACAGTGCATTCTGGAAGCAATCTGACAGCTTACCTCCATGAAAAATCAAAACATTACATGAAACTGAAGAGAATAAGCCTGAAAAAGTTTGCAGACACACTGTCCATGCTCTCAGAGTTCTACGTCGCCGTGCTTCTCACTGGTCCGTTGATGCTTGTTATCATGCTTTCCGTCATGGCAATGCTCGGAGGAGACAGCTTGGGGTTTCTAAGCCCAGATCTTCTGCTCCAGATGCTGACTTACGTCGGAATACCGTTGGGAGCCATAATATTCCTGATAATTCTGGATGCAACATCACCTAAGTGGTAGTGAAGATGCCGAAGATAGAGAGGAAACTCCAGAAAATCACTTTGCTGGTGTCAGCTTCAGCAGCTCTCGCCCTGGTTCTTTTCGCATCAATCGCTTTCAAGGGATACCCAGCTTTTGACGAGTTAGTCTTTTTTGCAATAATAATCGCGACCTCGCCCATTGCAGTGATGAACTATATTGACTATAAGTGGAGACGAGCGATAGACGAGCATCTGCCAGACCTATTCAGAAGCATAGTACAAGCTCAGCAGACAGGCATGACCCTTATTCAAGCTCTTGAAGAGGCAGCAAAAAGAGACTATGGTCCTTTAACTGCAGAACTAAGAAAAATGAACTCGCAGATTTCGTGGGGAATGACCTTTGAAGAGGCACTTGTAGCTTTTGGGGAACGCGTTGACACCGTGCTTATACGAAGAACCGTGCCATTGATTATTGAAGCAAGTCGTTCAGGCGGACATGTAGAGAAGACTTTTGATCCTATGGGAAAGTTCATTCAGTCTACTCTTCTACTTGACAAAGAACGCAGAACCCAGACAAGACCGTACATTGCAATAATCTACGTGGCGTTCTTCGTGTTTTTGTTCACGATCATACTGCTATTCAAATCCTTCTTTGTTAGCGTAGAAGGATTGCCTACTCTTGGCAGAACAGTAATGTCGCCTAAGGAGATTCAGCGAATTTTCTTCCACATGACTTCAATTCAAGGGTTCTTCGGCGGGCTTGTGGCTGGAAAAATGGGTGAGGGCACGTTAGGCGCTGGAATGAAGCACAGTCTCATCCTGATGCTATGTGGCTTCGTTGCCCTCAAACTCTTTCTGTGAGGCGAACAATCATGGTGAGAAAGTTTAGGTTTATCCATGACAAACGGGGCATAACTCCTGTGTTGAGCAATCTCTTGCTGACAGTCGTGGCTGTAGCTGCCATGGCAATTGCTACAACAGCAACGTACGTGATAACGACGAACCTGCGAGAGACGATGAGCGAACGCATTGTCGCGGAGGATTTGTGGTTCAACAATTCAACAGGAGGCATAAGCGTTTACTTGTACAATGTTGGCAAGGTTGCGATTCACGTGTCTGCAGTTTACGTCAATCACACAGCTCAACCTTTTACAAAACCGTTCAATCTAGAAATCAACGAGCACAGATGGCTCAATATTTCACGAAGCTGGGTTTCAGGAGACCTATGCTATGTTGACATAATCACATCTAGGGGGACGCATGTTGGAGGCTATTATGAAGCGCCTTAGAACCGACAAACGTGGAATAAGCAACGTCATAGTCGTCATGCTAAGCCTAGTTCTCATAGTAATCATCGTCAGCAACGTGGTACTTTGGAGCTACCAAATGAACCAGATTGATCTAGACAGAATGCACGAAAACGTCACACTTGCCAACGTGACACGCGTAACGCAATCTTCATGGTTCACAACTCAAAGCGAATATCCAGTCACCGCAGGAAGCAGAACAAGCGGCACCTACACGGGCACACAGGCGATAGGAGGCTCCTACGAAAGCTTCAGAGAAGAAAAAACTCAGATCTTCAACCCCTTAAGCTACATTCCTTACGAATCCACACGTTACCTTTCTGGAAGCATGGTAGATCTGAGAACAGACGACAACGCTTCAATGAGTTTCCTAAGCTACCCCAACTACGAAGTAAAATACAATGAAAGCTTGCCAATTTCCTCAACCACAAGCACAACGTATCAAGACAAGGTTTCAATAATCTTCACACCTCAAGTCACAGGAGACTTCATCATGATCGCAACGGCTGAAGTGCAAGGTTCAAGCACAAGCTACCAAGCGAAAGCACGACTCACAATCGCTTCAACAACGTACCAAGAACTGCTTTACAGAGTCAAAGACACAACTGACTGGTACCCATTTTGCGGATTAAAACGCCTCACCCTGAACGCAAACGCAAGCTACACCATCAATATTGGATTCTGCACGAGCAACTCAGCAGCAACTGCATACATCAAAAATACAAAGCTGATCATCTTCAGCCTGCAATCCGAATACGCCGAAAGTGAAGGACTCTCGACTACCACCAGCACAAACTGGGTAGACAAAGTTGCGTTAACCTTTACTCCGCCAACTGACGGAGATTATTTGATAGTTGCAAGCGCCAACTACAGAGGCTCGCAAACAACTAATGATGTCAAGATCAGACTTGTCCAAGATGACACAACAGTCTACGCTGACACAATTGGAAGACCTGGTTCTGGAACTACCGCGAACTATTACACTTTTGGCGTAATGAGAAGAAGCTCCATTAACGCGTCTTCTCACAGTTTCAAGCTTCAATACTGCACCTCCGCCACATCAATCACGGCCGGCATCAACTACGCGCACATAGTTGCCATAAGATTAAGCCAGTTCGACAGCAACTACTATGTCGAGAGCGAAAACGAATCCGTTCCTGCAGCCGCCAACACGTGGTACGATAAGCTTGATAACAGTTACACCGCTACAGACGGAAACTTCTTGGTTATGGGATCTATTGCTTACAAATCTGGCTCAACATCCTACTCAGTTGGGTTCGACTTCCAAACAGAATCTACTTCTAAACAGTCGCCTCTGGTGGAGCACCGTGACGCAAGCACATATGAATCTGCATTTTTCATCACCGTGCAGACACTTACTTCCGGAAGCAAAACAGACAAGATCAGATGGATGGGAGAAAGCACAAATGCAAGAGTGAAAAATGCACGTCTGATATCGTGCCAATTGCCAATGCAAACGCAGACGGCGGAAGTCGAATTCCAAGGATCCTCGAATACTCAGAACTGGACACAATTAAAATGGACAACAGACTGCTCGTTCACATCTGAGAATGTGGCAACAACCCTTCAACTATATGATTATCAGACGAATCAGTATCCAACAAGCGGAGACGGATACATACTTGACACACTAGGCACGAGCGACGTTACAGAAAACCAAACAATGACTCTCAATCCTACTTATTACAGAGACCCCAACGGAAACTGGAAAATCAAAATCAAAGGAGTAAAAGCAATCGACACCCAATTCGAGTTAAAAGTCGACTGGATCGAATTCGAAACAACAACCTCAGACATTTACCGTCTAGACTTGAATGGCAATTTCGCAATAGATCTATCAGCATACCCGAGCGATCGCATACACGGTCTAGAAATAACGATAAGATACAACGTTTCCGACAGTGGCGAAAAATGGTCCTTGAAAGCCTACGATTGGAACTTGTCAAGCTTCAGAGATGCTGGGTTCAACGATACGGGAGGAAATCAACCGCTCTTAGGTGAATGGAACGGTTATTCAATCAATATAACTGACAACTGGATGAATTACGTAGACTCAAACGGGACTCTGCTCCTAAAGTTCCTTGACGAAGGGGTAAGCACTAACCAAACAATTGTGCAAGTGGACTTTTTCAGTGTCAGAGCAGCAATTGACGGCGCAGCATTTGATTTAAGAAACTCCAGCCCCATGACGACACACATCGTCGCAGTATGGATAGTAAATTCGACAAATCATCAACGCTACGAAGCCAACTTGTTCATCAATTCAGGAGAAACAGCTCTCTATCTCCGTGTTGACATTAGCTTGCCGCAAGACCAGTTCATAGCCAAAGTTGTAACCGAAAAAGGTAATGTTGCCGTTTTCCAGTGAGACATACGCCTATTTCTTCATCTTTTCTTTCAGAGCACTAATTGCTTCTTTTTGGCTTCCTGCCTCTATCACTTGAATGTTGTACAATTCTGCCATTTTTTTTCCATTCTCATTCATCTTCGGAATGGCCACCAGATATGCGCTGTCTGGAGAAACATCGAAAATCTTCGCAAACAACGCTATCACAGGTTGCTCTGACACTGTGCCGCCAGTTGATGTAGCTAAATCAACAACGGTTACTTTTCGAGTGCCTGTTCCCTTCTGAGCCACTATATCGAACGTGTGGTTTGCTCCAGATTTCCCCTTGAGAAAAGCAGGACCACTGACTTCAAATCCGTTGTTCGAGAGGAACTCTTTGATGGGAGCAATAAAAACCCAGCCAGCAGCAGCCTCTTCTTTCACCTCTTCCCGAAGGCTGTAAGCGTAAACATCGGTGATCTGGGCGTCCTCAAACGTGAAATCCACGTGACAAGCCCTGCAGAAATGTGCAGGAACTGGAATGTCAAAGCTTTTGCTACAATCTTTGCAGTTGCACCATATCCCTGCTTGTCTGTAATCAACATCAGGTTTTTTCAGCTCCTCATGACATTTCGGACATACAAGTTTGCTTGCTCTATGGAAGTTCTCTTCCACATCCATGTATCCACATTTAACGTGCTCGATCAGAGAACTCTTCTGGATGTTAAACGACTTGCAATATGGGCAACAGTAGCGAATCGAAATATTGACTGAGCCGCACCTTGGACAGTAGACAATCTTGTCGTAAAGCCTTCTCTCTAAGATGCCAGCTTCATAGAGCCTATTCAAAAAGGCTTCCGTGCTGGCTGCGTCGCCTGCAATTGCTTCGACAGGAGGATAATGATAACCAAGTTTAGAGTCATAGACAGGCTCAAGCTCGTCAATCTCGCCGCTAAGAAACTTGCTTAAGAGGACTTGCGTATTCCGCTCCTTGTAGAGTTCGGCTCGCTCTGCTTTGCCAGTCTTTTGCATTCGCTTCCCAGACTATAGATCGAATTCAAGCTATTCAATATAATTTGGGTATAGATATATAATTGCTCTGAAGATTGGTAGAAATTTAGCATCAACCCGTTTAAGCCTTTCCAAAAAACCTTTAAAATCTTGATAGATGGTTGAGTTGAAGAGAAGTGAGTCGATGAGTCAGCAATCGAAGCGCCTTGTAAATTGCCCAAAATGCGGTTTCGCCTTCGACATATCTTATGGCAGAGCTTTCGCTTGCGGCGGCTGCCCATCATCTGTTCAATGCCAAATGGCGAAATGTCCAAAGTGTGGACATGAATTTCCACTTTGATGATGTATAGAAAAGGGAACAACATTACTAGGATTCCAAATGCCAAAGTGGTGCACGTCTTCCACAGTCATGTTTTTTAGTGGGAACACTCTTATTCCAATGCAATTTCAAACCATACCAAAAACAAATCAATGGTGAAGCACATGTCAACTTCAACCCTTCCAAAACAACCGCGAAGCCGTTGGGCAGCATTGAAAGGAAAAGCAGCACCACTTCTGTTCCTACTAATAGCGATTATCGCTGAAATCCTGGCCGTCTTATACACCATGAGCCTAGGCATCAAAGATGAGGCACTATTAGAATCTAGCTTCAAATTCCCAGGAACAGATTGGACATTCACCATAGCGATCAGCCCACTGTTCCACATAATCCCGATAGCTGTAATAATCTCTCTTGTGGCAACATGGACTTATTTGTCAAGGAACATAATCTTGAGACCTCAAATGTCAACACGAGGAAAGACTGGACCTGCATTCAAACAAATGAAAAAATCGAGGATAGACAGGTTTTTCAATAGAATTGGATCTGCACTAACTGAAAACAGAGTAAGCATCTATCTGTCTCAGAAAGTCCGTTCGCTGAAACCGTCAGCAAGAGGCGCAATAATGGTCGTTGTTATCTTCTTGCTACTCACTTTTGTAGC
>Ga0335070_10003324_pt1 | contig 18753 bp, 16 predicted proteins | sample Lox_Sample_13_FD_206722 | JGI IMG/M metagenome (GOLD analysis project Ga0335070, IMG submission 206722) | Soil microbial communities from Loxahatchee National Wildlife Refuge, Florida, United States - Lox_Sample_1.3 | ecosystem: Environmental > Terrestrial > Soil > Wetlands | place: USA... | reverse complement strand
GGAGCTCGCGGCCGCGCTCCGCGCGCAGGACATCGCGCTCTCGGTGCATGCGCCGCTCGCCGCGTTCATGGGCCACGCCGACCGCGGCAAGAAGTTCAACATGGCGCTCGGGATGCTCGACCACACCGCCGGGCTCGCGAAGGCCGCGGGCGCCGGGGTGATCGTGATCCACCCCGGCTTCCTGCTCGGACGCGAGCGCGAGCACGCGATCGACGACGTCGTCGACCAGCTCGGCGACCTGAAGGCGCGGCTCGAGAAGAAGGACCGCCTCGTCCCGTTCGGCGTCGAGGTGATGGGCCGCGTGCGCGACCTCGGCTCGATCGACGACGTGCTCGAGATCGCGTCGCGCGTCGACTTCGTCCGCCCGGTGCTCGACTTCGCACACATGCACGCGACGAGCGACGGCGCGTTCACGAACGTCGACGCGTTCGCCGCGGCACTGGAGGGAGCCGACGGCGCGCTCGGCGACGGCGAGCCGTTCCACATCCACTTCTCGGACATCGCGTACGCGAACCGCAACGAGACGAAGCACCTGCCGTACGGCGAGGGGACGCTGCGCGCCGAGCCGCTCCGCGACGCGCTCGCGCGCTTCGAGCGTCCCGCGACGGTGATCAGCGAGTCGCCGGACGCGGCGTCGACTCAGGCGATCGCGGCGGTGTTGCTCGGGAGGAGCGCGGCGAGCCGCTCCTCGTAGACCGCCGCCTCCCCGTCGCGGCCGCGGTCACGGAGGAAGTCGACGAGCTGGCGGAGCGCGAACCGCTGCGACGAGCGGAGGTCGTACATCTCGAGCCCGTCGACGGCCTCGACCATCAGCGACTCCGCCTCGTCGTCGCGGTGCTGCGCGGCGCGGACGAGCCCGAGCGCGAGCTTCGTCGTCGAGACGGAGACGCGGTCCTCCGGGCCGACGGTCTCGCGCGCCTCGAGCGCGAACCGCTCGCCCTCGTCGATCCGGCCGCGGTCGACGAGCACCATCGAGAGCGCACGCTGCGCCTCGACGAGCGAGCCGCGGTCGCCGAGCCCCTTCAGCGAGCGCACGGCGTCGCGGAGCAGCTTCTCGGCGCGCTCGAGCTCCCCGAGCGCGTACGCGGCGCAGCCGAGCATCATCGTCGTCACGGCCTCGTTGCGCGTGTGCCCGAGCTCGGCGTAGAGCTCGCGCGCCGCCGTGTACGTCGCAGCCGCCTCGGACGGATGGTCGCTGAGCAGCTCGAGCCGCGCGCGGACGGCGAGTGTGGCCGCACGGCCGAGCGCGCTGCCGCTCGCCTCCGCGAGCTCTGCGGCGCGCTCGATCAGCGGTGCCGCCTCGTCGAGCTCGAGCCGGACGAGGTACTCGGTCGCGAGCCCGTGGGTCACGACGGCCTCGAGGTCCTTCCGCTCCGCAGCGCGCGCGGCCTCGAGCGCGAGCTTCGCCCAGCGCTCGAACTCCTCGGAGTCGCCGATCCACGCGGCGATCTGCGCCGCCGCCCAGAGCGGCTCGAAGCGGATCTGCGGCTTCTCGTCGCCGAGCACGTCGACGGCCTGCGTCACGAGCTCGCGCGCGGTCAGCGCGTCGGCGCGCTGGTAGAGCGTCGCCTCGGCGAGCGCGGTGAGCGCGCGGCCCTGGAGCAGCCGTTCGCCGAGCGCCGCCGCCGCGTGCGCGACCTCCTCCATCTCGATGATCACGGCCATGTTGTCGGCGAGCCGCCACGCCGCGCGCGCGGCGAGGTAGCGCCGCTCGAGCGTCGGCGCGAGCTCGACGGCACGGAGCAGCAGCTTGCGGGCGCTGCGGAACGCCTCGCGCATGAGCGCGCGGTTGCCGGCCTGCGTCAGCGCCGCCGCCGCCTCCTCCCGGAGGTCCGGGGGAGCGACGCCGTCGAGCTCCGCGAGGAGGTACGCCGCCTGGTCGAGGTGGAACGCGCGGATCTCGATCAGCTCGTGCCCGGCGCGCTCGCCGAGCCAGCCGGCGAACGCGCGGTGGAGGTCGGCGCGCGAGCTCTTCGCGAGCCCGGCGTACGCGACCTCGCGGATCAGCACGTGCTTCAGCTTGAACGACTGCTCGCCGCTGATCGTCGCGCGCGGCTCGCGGACGATCAGGTCCCGGAGCATGAGCTCGTCGACGTTGCCGGGGACGTCCTCGACCTCGGGCGAGAGGTGCTCGAGCGCGCCGAGCATGAAGATCCGGCCCATCACCGCGGCGCGCTGGAGCAGCGTGCGCTGCGTGCCGGGCAGCCGGTCGATGCGCGCCGCGATCAGCGCCTGCAGCGTGTCGGGGATGCGCTCGGAGCCGCTCCGCGGCATCTCGATCAGCATCCGCACCGTCTCCTCGACGAAGAGCGGGTTGCCCTCGGTCTTCGCGAGCACGGTCTCGGCATCGACGGGAAGCTCGAGCGCCTTCGTCAGCGCGGCGACGAGCTCCATGCTCTCGCCCGGCTGCAGCGGCTCGAGCTCCATCGTCGTCGCGCGGACGCGGCCGCCGCCCCACGTCGGGCGGACGTCGAGGAGCTCGGTGCGCGCGATGCAGATCAGCAGCAGCGGGACCTCGCGCACCCACGCGGCGAGGTGCTCGACGAGCTCGAGCAGCGGCTCCTCGCCCCAGTGCACGTCCTCGAACAGGAGCACGAGCGGCTGGGCCTCGGCGAGCTGCTCCGCCCACGCGCGCACGGCCCACGCGATCTCCTGCTGGCTGCGCTCGCCCTCGACCGCGTCGAGCACGCCGGCGGCCAGCGCGAGGAGGTCGGCGACCGCCTCGTCCTCGCAGGTCTCGCGGAGCTTCTCGAACGCCATGTCGACCGGGTCGTCGTCCGTGATCCCGGCCGACGCCTTCACCATCTCCGCGAGCGGCCAGTACGTCACGCCCTCGCCGTACGGCAGGCAGCGGCCCGAGAGGACCGTCGCGCCCTCGAGGCCGGCGACGAACTCGCGCGCGAGGCGGCTCTTGCCGACGCCGGGGTCGCCGTAGATCGTGAAGAGCGACGCGCGCCGGTCGCGGACGGTGCGCACGTACGTGTTCTCGAGCAGCTCGAGCTCCGACTCGCGGCCGACGAGCGGCGCGGACAGCCCGAGCACCGGCTCGCCGAGCTCGACGGCGGCGAGGACGCGGTGCGCGGCGATCGGCTCGCGCCAGCCGCGCAGCTCGATCTCGCCGACCGGCTCCAGCTCGACGCGGTCGCGGACGAGGCGCGCGGTCGCCGGGCCGACGAGGATCTCGTTCGGCGCCGCCTCCTGCTGGAGGCGCGCGGCGAGGTTCACGGGCTCGCCGGTGGCGAAGGTCGACTCGGACTGGTCCGCAACGACCTCGCCGGACTCGATCCCGACGCGCGCCGCGAGCCCGAGCTCCTTGACCCGGTCGAGCGTCGCGAGCCCGGCGCGGACGGCGCGCTCGGCGTCGTCCTCGTGCGCGAGCGGCACGCCGAAGGCGGCCATCACGGCGTCCCCGGCGAACTTCTCGACGGTGCCGCCGTGGGTGACGATGCAGTGCGAGACCTGGTCGAAGAAGCGCGAGACGCGCCGGCGGACGATCTCCGGGTCCACGTCGGCGACGAGCTCCGTGGAGGAGACGAGGTCGACGAAAAGCACAGTGGCCAGCTTGCGCTCCATGTCTCAATGCTAGTTGCAGGCGCAGCGCCTGCCGGGCCGTTTCCATAGCATCCGGGCGATGCTCGATCCGTCTGTTTTCAAGGCCTACGACGTCCGCGGGATCTACCCGACCCAGCTCGACGAGGAGGGCGCATACGCGATCGGGCGGGCCTACGTCGAGCAGTTCGAGCCGCGCCGGATCGCGGTCGGGCGGGACATGCGCCTCTCCGGGCCGTCGATGCAGGCGGCCGCGATGGAGGGCGCCGCCGACGGCGGCGCAGAGGTGCTCGACATCGGGCTGATCGGGACGGAGATGCTCTACTTCGCCGTCGGCGAGCTCGGGCTCGACGGCGGGATCACCGTCACCGCGTCGCACAACCCGAAGGAGTACACGGGGATGAAGATCGTGCGGCGCGGCGCACTGCCGGTCGGAGGCGACTCGGGGCTCCTCGACGTGCGCGACCGGGCGCTCGCCGTGCGGCGGGCCGACGGCGGCTCCGCGGGACGGATCTCCGCGGTCGACATCTGGCCGGCCTACGTCGACCGGGTGATGTCGTTCGTGGACGTGTCCGAGATCCGGCCGCTGAAGGTCGTCGTCGACGCGGCGAACGGGATGGCCGGCGCGATGCTGCCGCCGGTGCTCGAGCGGCTGCCGATCGATGCGGTGCGCTGCTTCTTCGATCCCGACGGCTCGTTCCCGAACCACGAGCCGAACCCGCTGCTGCCCGAGAACCGCGAGTTCATCGTCGCGAAGACGCTCGAGGAGGGCGCCGACCTCGGCGTCGCGTTCGACGGCGACGCCGACCGCTGCTTCTTCGTCGACGACACCGGCGAGTTCGTCCCGGGTGACTTCGTCACCGCGCTGTTCGCGGAGTCGGTGCTCGCGCGCGAGCCCGGCGCGAAGGTCATCTACGACGTCCGCGCGAGCTGGGCGGTGCCGGAGACGATCGAGGCGGCGGGCGGCGTGCCGCTCGTGAACCGCGTCGGGCACGCGTTCATCAAGGCGCGGATGCGGAAGGACGACGCGGCGTTCGGCGGCGAGGTGTCCGGTCACTACTACTTCCGCGACTTCTCGCAGGCGGACACGGGCGTCGTCCCGTTCCTGCTCATGCTCGAGCTCGTGTCGCGGAGGGGCGTCAGGCTGTCGGACATCCTGCGGCCGTTCCGCGAGCGGTACTTCATCACGGGCGAGCTGAACACGCCCGTGGCCGACGTCGCGCTGAAGCTGCAGGAGCTGAAGGAGCGCTACGCGACGGAGGGCCGCGTGTCGCACCTCGACGGGATCTCGGTCGACGCGGACGACTGGCACTTCAACGTGCGCCCGTCGAACACCGAGCCGCTGCTCCGCCTGAATCTCGAGGCGCGCTCGGAGGAGCTGATGGAGCGCAAGCGCGACGAGGTGCTCGAGGTCATCCGCTCGTAGTCACGCGGCCGGACGGCCGGCTCGTAGCGGGACAGTTGCTCGATCGTGTCCGACACCAGGGCGTGTCCGCAAGAGCCGGTACGTAGGATTCTCGACCGTGAGGCTCGAGCTCGGGAGCACGACGGATCGACGGCCGCCGTTCAAGTACTCGGCGCTGACGCGCGTCGGGTTCTCCGACACGGACGCGCAGGGGATCGTCTACTACGGCCGCTATCTCCCCTACTTCGACCTCGCGCGCACGGAGTACCTCCGCCACCTCGGTCTCCTCGGCCGCGTCGGCGACGGGGAGTTCGTGATGCGCGCGCAGACGATCGAGTACTTCGCGCCGGCGCGGTTCGACGACACGATCGAGGTCTTCTGCCGCCAGCTCCGGATCGGTCGCACCAGCTCGACGTTCGCGGTCGCGGCGTACCGCGTCGAGGACGACCGCCTGATGGTCACCGCGGCGCAGACCGCGGTCTACGTCGACCTCGCCGAGCGGAAGGCGTGCCCGATCCCGGACGCCTACCGCGACGCGATCCGCGCCTTCGAGGGAGCGGACGTCGAGGCGTGAACGAGGCCGCGCTCGAGACGATCGAGGCGGTCGTCGCCCGCGGCGGCGACGCCGACGACGTGCTCCGCGCCGTCGTCGCGGCGCTCCACGACGACGCGGGCTACGCCTGGGCGGGGATCCGCTTCGTCGAGGACGGCTCGCTCAGCCTCGGCCCCGAGGCCGGCACGGCCGGGACGGCGGGCCGCACGGCCGTCCCCGTCGTCTGGGACGGCGAGCCGGTGGCCGAGCTCGCAGTCGAGGGCGCGGCGCCGGACGACGGGCCGTCCCTCGCCCGCGTCGCCGAGCTCGTCTCGGGCCACTGCCTCGTCGGCTGGGACACCGGCGGCGAGGCGTGGAACCCCTAGCCGCGGCGCTCCGGAAGGCTGCGCGCCCGGCCGAGTCCTCGCCGGACGGGCGCCGCAGCTTCCGACCCCCTCCCCCAGTCGCGTTGTAGTCGTCCGCCCTCGAAAGTCGATCCCTCGAACCAGGGAACCCTCGATGGAGGCACCCTGCTCGAACGAGTGAGCATCCCTCGAACGAGGGAACGGCGCCGCTCAACCACGCCGCATTTTCGGCCTATCCCTCGATCGGGGTACCCCCTCGCGTGCGAGGCTCCATCCCTCGTTCGAGGGGATCGTGCGGATCGGCTCAGACGGGCACCGGCAGGCGCGGCCGGAGCAGCTGCGGAAGCTCCGCGGCCCAGCGCTCGATCGCGTCCCAGTCGCGCGAGTCGGCCGCCTCCAAACGCGAGAACGGGAACCGGAGCTGCGTCGGGTCGATCCGGCCGCCGAAGATCTCGACCGCGACCGGGCGCACCGCCGGATGGTCCGCGAGCGCCTTGTCGAGCTGGCCCCGCGCCTGCGTCGCGTCGACCGGCTCCTGGCCGATCGGGCCGAGGGCGAACACCGCGAGCGGCCGCTCGCCGAGCTCCGACTCGAACCGCTTCAGGAACCGGTGCGCGTCCTTGTGCCAGCGGCTCATGTAGAGCGCACCGCCGAGCACCACCGCGCCGTAGCGCTCGAGCGAGTCCACGGCCCGCGCCGACCGGACGTCGCCGCCCGTCAGCTCGCCGATCCGCTCCGCGACCTCACGGGTCGAGCCGTGCTTCGTCGCGTAGGCGACGAGAATCCTCTCCTGCATCGGGCACCTCCTCGTGTCGTGCCCAGCGTGGCGCCGGCGGCGCGGCCCGGCATCGGTGACGACGCGGACGGCTAGCTCGGGGTAACCCGGTACGCGTCGAAGACCGACTCGATGTTCCGGAGCGAGGTGAGGAGCGCGCGGAGCGACTTCGTGTCGCCGACCTCGACGACGTACCAGTTCCGGGCCATCTGGTCCTCGACGGTACCGCCGTAGCCGACGATGTTCGCGCCGTGCTCGGCGAACGTCCGCGCGACGTCCTCCAGCAGGCGCGGCCGGTCCCACGAGTCGACGGCGATCTGGACGCGGAAGCTCTGCGAGGTGCCGCCGTCCCACTCGACCGGCGTGAACCGCTCCGGGTTCCGCATCAGCGCCCGGACGTTCGGGCAGTCGTCGCGGTGGATCGTGATCCCCTTGCCGAGCGAGATGTAGCCGACGATCTCGTCGCCGGGCACCGGGGTGCAGCACTTCGCGAGCCGCACGAGCACGTCCTCGACGCCGACGACCTTGATCCCGTACGTGTCGCTCGCGAGCGCGTCGCGCGCCTTCGGCCGCTTGCGCGGGAGGACCGCCTCCTCCTCCGCGACCTGCTCGACCTTCAGCTTCTGGATCACCTTGTTGACGATCGAGCCGGCGGTGAGCTTCCCGGAGCCGAGCGCGAGGTAGAAGTCCTCGGCCTTCTTGTAGCCGGACTCGCGGATCACCCCGGCGAGCACGGCCGAGCCGGCGAGCTTCTTGTACGGGAGGTTCTGGGCCTTCAGCGCGTGCTCGAGCGACTCGCGGCCCTTCGCCTCGAGGTCCTCCTTCTGCTCGCGCGAGAAGAACTGGCGGATCTTGTTGCGCGCGCGCGACGAGGCGACGAGCCCGAGCCAGTCGCGCGACGGGCCGCGGCCGGCCTTCGACGTCAGCACCTCGACGCGGTCGCCGCTGCGGAGCTTGTAGTGGAGCGGGACGATGCGGCCGTTCACCTTCGCGCCGACCGTGCGGTGGCCGACGTCGGTGTGCACCGCGTACGCGAAGTCGATCGGCGTCGCGCCGGCCGGCAGCGTCTTCACCGCGCCCTTCGGCGTGAAGACGAACACCTCCTCGTCGAAGAGGTCGGTGCGGAACGACTTCACGAACTCGCCGGCGTCCGCCTCGTCGGCGTGGAAGTCCATCAGCTGCTCGACCCACGCCGTCCACTCGACGTCGGGGCGGCGCGGACGCCTGCCGTCGCCCTTGTACGCCCAGTGCGCGGCGACGCCGAGCTCGGCCGTCTCGTGCATCTCGCGCGTCCGCACCTGGATCTCGAGCGGGCGCCCCTCGGGGCCGATCACGGTCGTGTGCAGCGACCGGTAGCCGTTGAACTTCGGCATCGCGATGTAGTCCTTGAACCGACCCGGCATCGGCTTCCAGAGCGAGTGGATGAGACCGAGCGCGCCGTAGCAGTCGCGCGTCCCCTCCTCCCCGTCGCGCTCGACGATCACGCGCATCGCGGTGAGGTCGTAGATCTCGTTGAACTCGCGGCCCTTCTTCGCCATCTTGTCGTAGATCGAGTAGAAGTGCTTCGCGCGGCCGGAGATCTCCGCGGGCACGTCGACCTTGTCGAGCTCGCGGTGGAGGACGTCGGCCGCCTCGGCGACGTGGCCCTCGCGGTCGGCGCGCCGCTCCGCGACCATCTGCTTGATCTCCTCGTACTTGCGCGGGTGCAGCGTCTGGAACGCGAGGTCCTCGAGCTCCCACTTGATCGCGTGGATGCCGAGGCGGTGCGCGAGCGGTGCGTAGACCTCGAGCGTCTCCTTCGCCTTCTGGATCTGCTTCTGCTTGCCGAGGTACTCGATCGTCCGCATGTTGTGCAGGCGGTCCGCGAGCTTGATCAGGATCACGCGGACGTCCGCGGACATCGCGACGATCATCTTCCGGTAGTTCTCGGCCTCCGCCTGCTCGCGGCTCTGGAACGTGATCCGGGTCAGCTTCGTGACGCCCTCGACGAGGCGCGCGACCTCGTCGCCGAACTCTGCGCGGACGTCGTCGATCTCGGTCGCGGTGTCCTCGACGACGTCGTGGAGGAGCGCCGCGGCGAGCGTCTGCTCGTCGAGCCGGAGCTGTGCGCAGATGCGCGCGACGCCGACCGGGTGCTCGATGAACGGCGAGCCCGAGCGGCGCGTCTGGCCCTCGTGCTTCGCGGCCGCGAAGGTGAAGGCGCGCGTGACGAGGTCGCGGTCGACGGCGCCGCTGTACGCCTCGACCTCCGCCAGCAGCTCGTCGAGGAGACGCTCGTGCTTCTCGCCGGTCTCGAGTGTCGCCACCGTCCAAGTGTAGCCCCGGTCTCCGCGGGCACATCCCCCGCAGGAACGGCTCTGTCCACGCCGAATCCGGCTGCCCATGCGCCGTTCACGCCGCAGAGAGGCCCGCAAGGTCGCCCGGATCGCACGGCTCCTCGTCGTGCTCGACGACCAGGCGCGGGCCGTCCGCCCCGCGCCTCGGCGGACGGTCCGCCTCTCGCTCGGCGCGCGGCTCTAGCCGGGCAGCGCGCCGCCGCCGACCGCGAACCTCGTGAGCGGCTCGAATCGCGCCTGGAAGAAGCGGAGGTGCTCCGGCTCGTACGTCATCCGCAGCCCGGGGATCGCCCGCGCGTGCGCATAGAGGTCGGCGACGACCTCGGCGACGAACTCGAGATGCTCCTTCGTGTAGACGCGCCGCGGCAGTGTCAGCCGGACGAGCTCGAGCCCGTCGTACGGATCGTTGCCGTGCTGCGCGGACACGATCCCGCGCTCCATCGTACGGACGCCGCCGGCGAGGTAGATCGCCGCGGCGAGCGCCTGCGCCGGGAACTCGTGCTGCGGCACGTGGGGCAGGAACCGCTTCGCGTCGAGGAAGACCGCGTGCGCGCCGGGCGGCAGCACGATCGGGATGCCGGCCTCCTGCAGCAGCGAGGCGAGATATGCGACCTGGTCGACGTAGTGGCCGACGATCCGCTCGTCCGCCGCCTCGACGATGCCGCGGGCGAGCGCCTCCATCGCGGCGCCCGACATGCCGCCGTAGTGCGGGAAGCCCTCGTACACGACGACGAGCTCGCGGAGCCGCTCGGCGAGGAGGTCGTCGTTGACGGCGACGAGCCCGCCGATCGGGACGAAGTGGTCCTTCTTCGAGGAGAAGACCGCGCCGTCGCTGAGGTCGGAGATGAGCCTGATGATCTCCGCCAGCGTGTGCCGCGCGTAGCCCTCCTCACGGCGCTTGACGAAGAGCGCGTTCTCCGAGAGGCGCGTCGCGTCGAGGATCAGGGGCACACGGTAGTCGAGCGTCACCGCACGGACCTCGACGAGGTTCTCGACCGAGAACGGCTGCCCGCCCGCCATGTTCAGGCACGCCTCCAGGCGGACGAACGCGATGTTCTCGGGACCCGCGCCGCGGATCAGCGCCTCGAGCTTCTGCACGTCGATGTTCCCCTTCCACGGGCACGTCGCCTCCGGCTCGCTCGCCTCGGGCACCGAGACGTCGGCCCAGATGCCGCCCGCGAGCTCGGCGTGCTCGCGTGACGTCGTGAAGTAGAGGTTCGACGGGACGAGCTGGCCCTTCGACACGAGCACCTTCCCGAGCAGGTGCTCGGCGCCGCGGCCCTGGTGCGTCGGGATCGTGTGCTTGTAGCCGTAGATCTCGCTCACGGCCCGCTCGAGCCGGAAGAAGCTGCGCGAGCCCGCGTAGGCCTCGTCGCCGAGCTCCATCGCGGAGCGCTGCTCCTGCGACTGGGCCGAGGTGCCGCTGTCGGTGAGGAGGTCGATGAAGACGTCCTCGGAGCGAAGGAGGAACGTGTTGTAGCCGGCGTCGGCCAGGGCCTCGCGGCGGCGCTCGTAGTCCGGCAGCGAGATCGGCTCGACGACCTTGATCTTGAACGGAGGCGCGTGCATGTACACACGCTGCCCCGGTCGTGCGGAAGCGCACATCGGGGCCGGCGACGACACGCGGTGCGGACGACTACGGAGCGAACGCGGGCGGGTAGACGACGCGGCCCTCCGGCAGCGCCGCCTCGTCGAGCACCGCGGCCTGGAACGCCCGCTCCGGCGCGCTCGGCGGCGGAAGCAGCCCGACCTCGTCGCCGCGCACGAAGCCGAAGCGCGCGTAGTACGCCGGGTTGCCCTCGAGCACGACGACGGGCTCCCCGAGCCCGCGCGCGCCGTCGAGCGCTGCGCGGACGAGCGCGGAGCCGATGCCGCGCCCCTGGTGCGCGGGCAGCACGCCGATCGGGCCGAGCCCGAGCACGCCGCGCTCGGATCCCTCGAGGCCGAACCAGCTGACGAGGACGTGGCCGACGACCTCGCCGTCCTCCTCGGCGACGAGCGAGATCACGGGGTCGACCTCGCCGGGGATGCGCGCCTCGTACTCGCGTCCGAACGCGGCGAGATGCACGTCGTGGATCGCGGCCGCGTCGTCCGGTGTCGCGGGCCGGATCACGCGGCGCGCGCGAGCGGCGACACCTCGAGCAGCGCGCGGAAGCGCGCCGACTCGAGGAGATGCCGCCTTCCGAGCCCCGCGTCCTCGACCTCGAGCTCGGCGAAGATCGCCGCGGCCTCCGCGTCGCGCGCGGCGGCGGGCTTGCGGTACTCCGCGACGAGCCAGTCGCGCAGCTCGTCGGCGCGCGGCCACGCGGTGAAGATGCGGCGCACGACGAGCTGCGGCGCGACCGTCCCGTTCCAGCGGTTCTCCTCGAGCCGGAACGCGATGTCGTAGCGGCCGTCGGTGCCGAAGGTGTCGAGCCGCGGGCCGAAGCCGAATGCGATCGCGCTCCCCGCGTCGGCGCCGTCGCGGCGGACGCGGAAGCGGAGGTGCTTCCCCTCGCCGACCGTGCCGAGGCCGCCGAGCTCGCAGCCGGGCGCGAGCAGCGTCACGCCGGGGTTGCCGAGCCCGAACGGCGCGAGCCGCGCGAGCTCCGTGCAGAGGTCGAGCGTCAGCCGCTCGCCGCGCGGCACGATCGCGTCGATCTGCGTCACCGGCTGGAGCTCCTCGTCCGTCAGCACCGTCGCGGCGTGCGCGGCGAACGCCTCGGCGAACGCGTCGACGTTCTCCGGCGCGATCGAGAGCCCGGCGGCGGCGCGGTGGCCGCCCCAGCGCCCGAGCAGCGACGCGCACGCGCCGAGCGCACCGTGGAGGTCGAACGACGGGATCGAGCGGCCGGAGCCCTTCCAGTCGCCCTCGCCGCCGGCGATGAGCACGACGGGACGGTGGTAGCGCTCGACGAGCCGCGACGCGACGATGCCGATCACGCCCTCGTGCCAGTCCTCGCCTGCGACGACGTACGCGCGTCGGGCGCGCTGCTCCTCGGGCCACGCGTCGACCTGCGCCATCGCCTCGCGGACGATCCGGCCCTCGACCGCCTGCCGCTCGCGGTTCAGCTCCTCGAGCGAGTCGGCGAGGCGGCGCGCGTCGTCGGCGTCGTCCGTCAGGAGCAGCTCGAGCGCGGCGCGCGGGTGGCCGAGCCTGCCCGCGGCGTTGATGCGCGGGCCGAGCCGGAAGCCGACGGCGCCCGCGTCGACCGCGGCCGGGTCGACGCCGGCGGCGCGCATGAGCGCGCGCAGGCCGGGCTTCTGCGTCCGCGCGAGCGCGCGCAGCCCCGCGATCGCGAGCGAGCGGTTCTCGTCGAGGAGCGGCACGACGTCGGCGATCGTCGCGAGCGCGACGAGGTCGAGGTGGCGCTTCGGGATCTCCGAGTCGACGCCGAAGAGCGCCTGGCCGAGCTTGTGGACGACCCCGGTGCCGCAGAGCTCCGGGAACGGGTACTCCGACGGCCGCGTCGCGACGATCGGGCACTCCGGCAGCGTCTCGCCGGGCCGGTGGTGGTCGGTGACGATCACCTCGAGCCCGCGCGCCCGCGCCTCGGCGACCTCCGCCACGGCGGTGATCCCGCAGTCGACGGTGAGGACGAGCCCGCAGCCCTCGTCGGCGAGCCGTGCGAGCGTCTCGGCGCGGACGCCGTAGCCCTCGTCGAAGCGGCTCGGCAGGTGCCAGCCGACGTCGGCGCCGAGCTCGCGGAGCAGGAGCACGGCGAGGGCGGTCGCGGCGATGCCGTCGACGTCGTAGTCGCCGTGGACACAGATTCGCCGGCCTTCCGCGACGGCTGCGCGGATCCGCTCGACCGCGACGGCCATGTCCCCGAGGAGGAACGGGTCGTGCGGCGGCAGCTCGCCGTCGAGGAACGCCCTCGCGGCGGCGGGGTCGTCGTACCCGCGCCGGACGAGGACTGCCGCCGTCAGCTCGCTGATCCCGAGGGATCCGGCAAGCTCGGCCTGCACCCGGTGCGGGCACGGACGGATCGTCCAGGTGCCCTCGTGCATCGTGAAATCACGCTACGGGGAGCGTCGGACGGAACGGCGCCCGGCCGCCGCGGTGCGTACGATCGTCGCGTGGCGTGGTTTGCGCTCAGGCGGATCGGGCTCGGCCTCGTCGTGCTCGTGCTCGTCTCCCTCGTCACGTGGGTGATCTTCGCGACCGCGCTGAACCCGCTCTGGTCGTTCTTCCAGACGCCGCACGCCCCGATCGTCCTCGAGATCACGAAGCGCGCGCACCTCCACGATCCCGTCCTCCTGCGGTGGTGGCACTGGCTGCTCGGGATCTTCACCGGGCAGGCGCTGGGCCGCGAGGTCGTGTCGAACGAGCCGGTCTGGCCGCAGGTGCGCCGCTCGTTCGCGATCACGCTCGAGCTCGTCGCCTACGCGTCGGTGCTGATCGTCGCCGGGTCGGTGCTCGTCGGCGTCGTCTCCGCGCGCCGCAAGGGGAAGCCGGCCGACGTGAGCCTCCGGACGTTCTCGTACCTCGCGTGGTCGGTCCCGGCGTTTCTCCTCGCGCTCCTGCTGCAGCACCTGTTCGTGTGGATCGACGACGCGTGGGGCTGGGCGCCGTTCGCGTTCGGCGGGCCGCCGACGCCGGGAGCAGGCTTCCTCGACTGGCTCCAGCACATGACGCTGCCGGCGGTCGCGGTCGCGCTCGGCTTCGTGGGCGTCTACGGGCGGTACCTCCGCTCGTCGCTCCTGCTGACGCTCGACGCGCCGTACTCGATCGTCGCGCGCGGCAAGGGGCTGCCGGAGCGAACGGTCGTGCGCCGCTACGCGCTCCGCAACGCGCTCGTCCCGTTCGTGACCGTGATCGCGATCGAGTTCGGGACGATCGTCGCCGCGTCGCTCGCCGCCGACTACGTCTTCGGGCTGCACGGGCTCGTGTCGCTGTTCCTCTCGAACGGCCTCCTGAACGGCGACCCGTACATGATCGAGGCGCCGATCGTGCTCTCGGCGGCGATCGTCGTGATCGCGTCGATCGTCGGCGACGTCGTCTGCGCCTCGCTCGACCCGCGGATCCGCCTCAACTAGCGCGCGGTGGCGCTGAACGCGTCGTCGAGGCTGTCGCCGACGAAGTTCACGGCGACGAGCAGCACGATCAGCACGAGCGCGGGCATCGTGTACGTCCACCACGGCGCCGAGCCGATGTTCCCGTACTTCGTCGAGTCGGCGATGAGGTTCCCGAGCGTCGGGCCGGAGACCTGCGACGTGCCGACGTTGAAGAAGTCCGCCGTCGCCTCGAGCACGAGCGCGAGGCCGAACATCGTCGTCGCGGCGACGATGATCGAGCCGGCGCTGTTCGGGAGGAGGTGGCGGAAGACGATTCGCTGCGGCGACGCGCCGGCCGCGTGCGCCGCCTCGACGAACTCGCGCTCGCGCAGCTGCGAGCACTGCGTGCGGACGACGCGCGCGACCGACGTCCACATCAGGAGCACGAGGACGATCCCCATCCGCGTCGGCGTCAGCGGCGAGAAGTAGACGATCGAGACGAGCAGCGCCGCGAGCACGGGCACGGTGACGACGAGGTCGACGCCGCGCATCGTCAGCGTGTCGACCCAGCCGCCGGCGTAGCCGCTGACGGCGCCGACGAGGAGGCCGAACGCCGTGCCGAGGATCGCGACGAAGAGCGCGACGCGGATCGACGTGTGGAGGCCGTACATCACCTGGCTGAAGAGATCGCGGCCGAGGTAGTCCGTGCCGAACCAGTGGCGGCCCGCGAGCGTCGGCCCGGTCGCCTCGTTCACGTGCGTGAGGTCGACGAAGTTCACCTGGTAGTGCGCGAGCCGGTCGCCGAACAGCCCCGCGAGGACGATCAGGAGGAGCACCGCGAGCGCGACGACGCCGAGCGGCCGCCGGACGTACCGCCGCGCGGCGCGGCGCCACGGGCCGCGCGACCGCGGTTCCTCGGTCCCTTCGAACTCGGCCGCGCCGACCGCCTGCTCGCCCACGCGCGCCATCCTAGACTGCGCGGATGTCGCCGACCGCCTCCGAGCTGCGCGAGGAGTTCCTGCTCGACCCGGCGGTGACGTTCCTGAGCCACGGCACGTTCGGCGCCTGCCCGCGGCCGGTGTTCGAGCGCTACCAGGCGCGGCAGCTCGAGCTCGAGCGCGAGCCGGTGGACTTCATCGCCCGGAAGCTGCCCGGCCTCCTCGAGGACGCGCGCGCGGCGCTCGCCGCGTACCTCGGCGCGGCTGCCGGCGACGTCGCGTTCGTGCAGAACGCGTCGACCGGCGTGAACATCGCGGCGCGCTCGCTCGACCTCCGGCCCGGCGACGAGATCCTGACGACGAGCCTCGAGTACGGCGCGTGCGACCTCACCTGGGACCGGATCTGCGCCGACACCGGCGCGCGCGTCGTGCGCGCCGAGCTCGGGCTGCCGGTCGAGCGCGAGGACGACGTCGTCGAGGCGATCTTCGCGCTGCAGACCGAGCGGACGCGCGTCGTCTTCGTCTCGCACCTCACCTCGGCGACCGCGCTGCGGCTTCCCGTGGAGACGATCGTCGCGCGGGCGAGGGCGGACGGGCTCGTCACGATCGTCGACGGCGCGCACGCGGTCGCGCAGCTGCCGGTCGACCTCGGCGCGCTCGGCGCGGACTTCTACGCCGGCGCCTGCAACAAGTGGCTCTGCGCGCCGAAGGGCTCCGGCTTCCTCCACGCGACACCGGAGCGGCAGGAGCGCGTCGGCGGCGCGATCGTCAGCTGGGGGAACGCGGAGCCGTCGACGTTCCTGTCCCGCACCTCACGACAGGGGACGCGCGACGAGGCGGCGTACCTCGCCGTCCCCGCGGCGATCGACTTCCAGCGCGAGCGCGACTGGGACGCGGTCTCGGCGCGAAGCCGTGCGCTCGCCGCGCGGGCGCGCGCCGAGCTCTCGGAGCTGCTCGGGACGGAGCCGATCGCCGCTCCCGAGCTCGTCGCCCAGATGGCGAGCGTGCGGCTCCCGGACGGCGTCGACGGCGAGGCGCTTTCGCAGCGCCTCTTCGACGAGTACCGCGTCGAGATCCCGGCGACGCGGCCCGGCAAGGACCTGCTCCGGATCTCGGTCGCGGGCTACAACGACCGCGACGACGTGAACCGGCTGCTGGGGGCGCTCCGCTCTAGCCTCGACCGAGGCTGACCGTGAGGCCGACCGTGCCGTGCGGCCCGAGCACCGTTCCGTGGGGCGGGCTCTGGCTGTACACGCGGCCGGGGTAGTAGAGGTTCGAGTGGAGCGCGCGCACCGCGCCGACCGTGCAGCCCGCCTTGCGGACGGCGGCCTTCGCCGCCGCGAGGGTGAGCCCGAAGACGTTCGGGACCTTGCAGGGACGGGCCGCGCCCGGCGAACCCTTCGTCACGAACGTGAGCGTCGCGTCCCCCGACCCGATCGTGATGTTCGCGGTTCCGGCTCCCGGGTTGCTCGACGCGATGACGCTCGTCGTCCCCTGCTTGCCCTTCGTCGGGGCGAGCGTGATCGCGGTCACCCCGGTGCTCGGGCTCAGCGTCACGGTCACGCCGACGCCTTCCGGGTAGAAGAGCATCCCGGTGCACGCCCCGGCGGAGAGGCCGAGCGTGGTCGTTCCGCCCGCCGACGCCACCGTCGTGAGCGTGAGCGTCCCGGATGCCGCACCCGCGTTGCACACCGTGATGATCCCGGTGTCGGCGCTGCGCGCGCCGGCGGCTGCCGGGACGATGCACGCGACCAGGGCCGCGAGCAGGGAGAACGCCGGGCGGAGGCCCGGCGTTCTCCCGCGATGCGTCAGAACTTCCCGCATCCCTGCAGCAGGTTGAAGTACGTGACCGGCCGGAGCTCGGCGCCGTTCGAGGCTGCGCCGAGCGTCGTCTTGACCGGGTTCCAGAAGCCGACGCCCCCGAGCTGAACCGTGGCACCGAGCGGCTGCCAGGTGGTCTGGGGAGCCGGGCAGACCTTCGTGAAGGTCGAGCGGGCCGCGAGGATCTGGGCGCGGTCGCGCGTCTTCGACGAGAGGCACTTCGGGTTCGGCATGTACGCGTTCATATACGTCTGTGACGGGACGTCGAACAGCTCGAGCGCGATCTCCCCGTTCGACTGCACGCGATAGCGCTCGATCACGACGGTCATCGACCACGTCTGCTTCACGAAGGACGTGTTCCGCGACGCGAGGATCTTCGCGGGCGGCGTCAGCTTCGCGAGATCGGCGATCGACGTTCCCGCCATGCTCAGGTTCACCGCGGACCGGCCGGTGTCGCTGAGGGTCATCAACTTCCACAACGATCCCCCGCACCAGGCACCCGGCACTGTCGGCGTCGCACTCCGGTGGGCACCCGCGGGCGCCGCAACCACGACAGCCAGCGCCAGGACAACCGCTGCGGCGAAGGCGATTCTCTTCATCTCCCTACCTCCGGGACATCGAACCGCCGCAGCTCGGGGATCGTATCGGCCCGGTCGGCGGGCCACTCGACCACTCGAACGAGTGTCACTCGCCCCGGGGAAGCTTCACGCCGAGGATCGTGAGCAGCACGAGGAGGGCGAGCCCTCCGATCCAGAGCGCGAGCACGAGCCGCGGCCGGCGGCTCTCGCGGAGCGACTGCACGGCGACCTTCCCCCAGAGGATGCAGAGGCCGACGACGGCGGCGCCGGCGACGACGATCACGGGCGCGAGATAGACCGCCTTCTCGACCGGCCAGCGCATGATCCAGGCCGTGAGCACGACGAGGACGAGGATGACGGCGAGCGCCACCGCGGTTCGGGCCGAGCGCGAGCGCACGGCGCCAATGTAGCCGCCGGTTACGCTTCGGGCCGTGGATGCCGCGGCGAACTACACCTCGGGCGACGACTACGTCGTCGAGTTCCTCGGCTACCGCTTCGGGTTCAACGCCTTCGACTTCGAGCAGCGCGTGACGGCGGCCGCCGTCAAGCTCGGTCTCCTCGCAGGGAACGAGCTCGACGACGACGAGACGGCCGACCTGGTCGAGCTCGTCGAGCGGGACGCGATCGCAGAGCCCCGCAGCGCGCTCGGCCGTTACCTCGTTCGTCACTGGGGCGAGATCTCCCTCGTCGACGGCGAGTCGCTCGTCTACTGGCTGAAGAAGCTCGTGTTCCGCGGCGCGTGGCTCGACCACCGCGTCAAGGAGGGGCTGCTCGAGGTCGGCTGGGACGACGGCGCGGCAGAGTTCGCGTACCGCGACCCGGACGGCGGGCGCGCGCTGCTCGAGCTGCTGCCGACGCCGAGCTGGAAGGAGGTGCAGTACCGGCGATGAGCGTCCCGCGCTGGTACGCGCTCGCGGGGCCGGCGTATCTCGCCGCGCTGCTCGCGGTGGACACGCAGGTCGGGCGCGGCGGGCAGATCGCGCTCGGGCTCGCGACGTGCGCGGTCCTCGTCGCGGCGCTCGTGCCGCTTGCGCCGCTCGCGCGCGCGCAGGCGCTCGGGGTCGTCGCGTTCGCGACCGTCGGCGAGGTGACGGGCTCGCTCGTCTGGGGCGTCTACCACTACCGGCTGCACAACCTGCCGCTCTTCATCCCGCCGGCGCACGGGATCGTCTATCTGTCGGGGCTCGCGCTCGTGCGCGTGCTCGCGCCGCGGCTCCTCGTCGGCGCGGCGGCGGCCGGCGCGGTCGGCTGGGGGATCGCCGGGCTGACGGTGCTGCCGCACGCGGACGTCGCGGGCGCGGTCGGCGTGCCGCTGCTGTGCGTGTTCCTCTGGCGGTCGCGCGCGCGGGCGGCGTACGCCGGCGTGTTCCTCGTCGTCGCGGCGCTCGAGCTGTACGGGACGCGGATCGGGACGTGGCGCTGGACGCCGGCGCTCCCCGGCCTCGGCGTCCCGGACGGGAACCCGCCGAGCGGTGTC
>Ga0335070_10003323_pt1 | contig 18757 bp, 19 predicted proteins | sample Lox_Sample_13_FD_206722 | JGI IMG/M metagenome (GOLD analysis project Ga0335070, IMG submission 206722) | Soil microbial communities from Loxahatchee National Wildlife Refuge, Florida, United States - Lox_Sample_1.3 | ecosystem: Environmental > Terrestrial > Soil > Wetlands | place: USA... | reverse complement strand
CTCCGCATCTACGAGGAGATGGACCTCGTGGGCCACGTCCGCCGCGTCGGCGCCTATTTCCTCAGCGAGCTCGGCAAGTTCGCGGAGCATCCGCTGATCGGCGACGTCAGCGGCGTCGGGCTCCTTTGCGGCCTCGAGTTCGTCGCCGACAAGGCCGCGCGCAGCCCCTATGCGCCCGCGGGACGCGTGGGCCAGATCCTGGACCGCCACGCGCGGAGCCGCGGCCTCATCCTGCGCGTCATCGGCGACCGCGCCGTCTTCACCCCGCCGCTCATCATCGACGAGGCCGAGGTCGACGAGATGATCCGCCGCTTCCGCGGCGCGCTCGACGACACCTGGGGCGAGCTCCGCCGTCAGGCGGCGTAGGGCGGTCCTTCAGACGACGCCGCGCGCGCGCAAGCCAGCGATCCCTGCGGCATCGTAGCCGAGGCCCTTCAGGACCTCCTCGGTGTGCTGGCCGAGCTCCGGCGTCGGGCGATACTCCGCGGGCTCCTCGACGGCGCTCAGATGGATCGGCTGGCCCACGACCTCGATCTCGCCGAGCGCCGGGTGCCGCACGCGCTTCGCGATGCCGAGGTGGCGCACCTGGGGCTCGGCGAAGGTGCGGTCGATGCTGTTGATGGGCCCGCAGGGGACGCCCGCCTCGTTGAGGCGCTTCACCCAGTAGGCGCTCGGCTTTTGCCGCGTCACCGCGGCGAGGCGCTCGTTGAGCGCCGCGCGGTTGCGCGAGCGGAGCTCGTTGGTCGCGTGCTCGGGGTGCGCCAGCAGCTCCGGCGCCTCGATCGCCTCGCAGAGCCGGGGCCAGAGCGCGCCCCCGGAGGCCGCGATGTTGATGTGGCCGTCGGCGGTCGGGAAGACGCCGGTCGGGATCGCGGTCGGGTGATCGTTGCCGGCCTGCTTCGGCACCTCGTGCGCGATGAGCCAGCGCGCCGCTTGGAAATCAAGCATGAAGACCTGCGCCTCCAGCAGCGAGGTGTGCACCCACTGGCCGCGCCCCGTCGTCTCGCGCTGCAGGAGCGCCAGCAGCACGGCCTGCGAGAGAAAAATCCCCGCCGTCAAATCCGCGATCGGGATGCCCACGCGCATCGGCCCCTGCCCCGGCGCGCCCGTGATCGACATCAGGCCGCCGATGCCCTGGGCGATCTGATCGACGCCGGGGCGCGTCGCATCCGGTCCGGTCTGGCCGAAGCCGGAGATGCTGGCATAGACGATGCGGGGATTGATCCGCGACACCGCCTCGTGGTCGATCCCGAGCCGATGCTTCACGTCGGAGCGGTAGTTCTCGACGACGACGTCCGCGCGCTCCGCCAGGCGCAGGAAGATCGCCCGCCCCTCCTCGCTCTTGAGGTTGAGCGTCATGCTGCGCTTGTTGCGATGGAGGTTCTGGTAATCGAAGCCCGTCCGGGAGGCAGCGACCGCGTCGCCTTTGGCGCCGCCGGGCGCCTCGATCTTGAGCACCTCGGCGCCCCAATCCGCGAGCTGGCGCACGCAGGTGGGACCGGCGCGATGCAAGGTGAGATCGAGAACCGAGAAACGCGCGAGAGGCAGGTTCGTCATGACTCGCTCTCCGAGCTATGAGCGATGGAGGCTCGACCGAGGCATCGAACATCAGGCTTGGGCGGCGAAGGCGTCGACGATCTCCGCGCCGGTCGCGGCCCAGACGTCGCGATGGCTCGAGATGTGCTGCAGCGCCCGCTCCAGCGCGCCGATCCGATAGGGCTGGCCGATCGCCCAGGGATGGAGCGACAGCGTCATGAGCCGGCCGCCCTGCGTCTCCGCCTCCTTGTAGAGCAGGTCGAACTGGTCAGAGACCTGCTCGGCGAAGGCATCCTCGGAGTGACGGTTCTGCACCAGGATCGTCACGTCGTCGATGTCGTTGGAGAGCGGCAGGCTGTGGATCGCACGCGCCTCGGTCCGCATCGCGTAGGGCATGTCGTCGTTGACCCAGTCGCAGACGTAGTCGATGCCGGCGGATGCTACGAGATCGAGGGTCGAGAAGGATTCCGACCGCGCCGGCGAGAGCCAGCCGCGGACCTTCTGTCCGGAGACGCGGCGGAGGATCGCGAGCGACTCCTCGACGAGCTTGCGCTCCTCCTCTTTCGGCAGGCCCCCGTGATGGAGGTGGTCCATGTCGAGCCCGTGCCCAACGGCCTCCCAGCCGCGCCCGACGCAGGACTCGACGAGCGAGGGATAGCGCACGGCCACCGCCGCATTGATCGCGACCGACGGACGGATGCCGAAGCGCTCGAGCGCCCGCATGACGCGGAAAATTCCGACGCGGTTCCCGTAATCGCGGAGCGTGTAGTGCCGCAAATCCGGATAGGCCGTCACGAGCGCGCCCGGCGGCTTGAAGGGCTTCCCCTTCGTGTCCAGCGGGAACCACTCCAAGGCGACGACGACCCAGAGCGCGATCCGCGCCCCGTTGGGCCAGCGCACGGGCTTCCGCCGGTGCAGCATCGACCAGGCATAGCGGTCGTGATCCATGCCGTAGCGGCGACGCCTGTACTCGAGATACTCCGGCGGCAGGGTCATGGCGCCGCGCCCACGGGCTCGGAGGCTTTGGCGAAGGCGTCGAAGTCGTGCGCGAGGAAGTGCTGAGCGATCTCGCGGCCCGTCGCGCGCCAGACCCCGTCATGGCCCGTGATGTAGGCGAGCGCCTCCTCGAAGGGCGCGATGCGATAGGGCTGGCCCACGAGATAGGGATGGAGCGGGATGCACATGACGGTGCCGGACTCCGCGCCCTCCTCATAGAGCCGGTCGAACTGGCGCTTGATGATCTCGCCATAGGCGCGCGGGCTCAAGGCGTTCCCCGTGAAGACGATGGCGTCGTTCATCTCGAGCGAATAGGGAATGCTCACGAGCCGGCCGCGCGCGGTCTTCACCGGGCAAGGCTGGTCGTCGTGGAAGAGGTCGCAGCAATAGCTGAGGCCCATCTCCGCGATGAGATCGAGCGTGCGCTCGGTGTAGGTGAGCGCGGGGGCGAGCCAGCCGTCGAGCTTCTGCCCTGTGTATTTCCTGACGGTGTCGATCGAATCCTGGATCACCGCGCGCTCCTGCTCCTCGCTCATCTCGAAGAGATAGCGCGTGTTGTAGGTGCCGTGCGAATAGAACTCCCAGCCGCGCTTGGCGCATTCCTCGATCACCTCGGGATGATGCTGGCACATCGCGACGTTGAGCGAGACGCTGCCGCGCATGCCGCAGCGGTCGAAGGCCTCGAGCATGCGCTGGAAGCCGGCGCGGTTCCCGTAATCCCGGTAGGAATATCCGAGCACGTCCGGCGCCGGGCGCGGCCAGGCCCCGCGCACCGGATTCTTCGGGGGATCGAGCTCGTAGAACTCGATGTTGGGCGCGAGCCAGAACGCGACGCGAGCGCCGTTGGGCCAGCGGATCCTGGGCCGCCGGTCGTAGGGGAGGTAATCGTAGAGGCCGGGATCGCGCTTCAAGATCCGCCTCAATCGTTGACGGGCTGGTAGCGGCGCATGAAGTCGATCGCCTCCGCGACGGGAATCACGTCCGCGTATTTGATCGCCATGTCGTAGAGGTTCGCGAAATGCGGGCTCTCGTGCTTGTCGGCGCAGCACTCCTCCGGGACGATGGTGCGGAAGCTCCGCGAGAGGCTGTCGACCACCGTCGCACGCACGCAGCCGGAGGTCGAGCCGCCCGTCACCACCACCGTGTCCACCCGGTGGAAGGTGAAGAGCGAGCCCAGATTGGTCTCGAAGAAGGCCGACGCCATGCGCTTGTTGACGATGATGTCGCGCTTCCGGTCGATGCGCAGGCGGTCGTCGAGCTCCGAGCGGCGCGAGCCGACCTTGATGTTCTGGAGCGAGTCCGGCGTGTTCGTCCGCGTGCCCCAGACGCCGCAATCCTCGCCCGATTCCATGTAGGCGACGTGGGTCCAGACCACCGGGCAATTCTTGGCGCGGAAGAGATCGGCGAGCTCGTTGACGTAGTCGATCTGCTTCGGATCGGTCTCGTAGGCGGTCTTGAATTCCGCGGGGCGGGTGTAGGCGTTCTGGAGATCGACATTGATGAGTGCGGGCTTGCGCCCGAAGCCGAAGCGCTTGCGCGTGGGATTGGTCTTTATCTCCTGATAAAGCTCGCGCGCGGTCTTGTCCGATCGCTCCATCGCCTTTCCTCCGTCGATCCCGGCCAGTCCGCGCAGCCCCGCGCCGACTGGCGCAAAAGACATAGCATTCGTTCGGGTGCCGCGCTATGAGTCGCAAAAGGCTCCGATGCTCAATGGGAGGGTCAAGCATGTCTCGCGATCGTCGTTCCGTCAGCCGGCGCGGTGTTCTCGCCGGGGCCGCCGCCGTCGCCGCCCTGGGGGCGCCCGCTGTGCTCCGCGCCCAGACCCAATCGGTGAAGGTCGGCATCATCCATCCCGTGACCGGCGGCGTCTCCTATTCCGGAACCCAGGGGCGCGCGGGCGCGCTCATGGCGGTCGAGGACGTCAACGGCAAGGGCGGCATCAAGTCGCTGGGCGGAGCGAAGATCGACGCGCTGCTCTCGGACGCGCAGTCGAAGGTGGACGTCGCGGTCTCCGAGATCGAGAAATACCACGAGGCCGGCGTCTCCGCGATCGTCGGGGGCTATGCGAGCTTCATTTGCCTGGCTACGACGCAAGCGGCGGCGAAGCACGACATTCCCTACGTCGTCGACGTCGGCACCGACGACCGCATCGTCTCCGGCGGGCTCACCAACACCTTCCGCTTCAGCCCGGGCTACGGAGTCTTCGTCAAGACCGCCGTCCCCGCGCTCAAGGACATCAACGCGGCCGCGGGCAATCCCGCGAAGACCGCGATCATCGTCCACGAGGATTCGGCCTTCGGCACCGGGACGGCGGGCCTCCTCGCGAAGGAGCTGCCGGGGATCGGCATCGAGGTGCTCGAGGTCATCAAGCACCCGACCCCGACCCTCGACTTCAACAACATCGTGCTCACGATCAAGGCCAAGAACCCGGACATCGTGATCCCCGCCAACTACTACAACGAGTACGTCATCCTCGCGCGCACCATGCTGCAGCAGAAGGTGCGGCCGAAGGCGATCTACTCCGTGCTGGGCGGCGGCGCCTCGCAATACCGCTTCGTGAAGGAGTTCCCCGAGGCCGCCAAATACATCATGGACTGCAATCACTGGTACAACCCCAAGGTTCCGGCGGCGCTCGAGCTGAAGAAGCGGACGGAGGCGAAGGACCTCTTCTACACCTACGAGGTCTTCCTCAATTACACCGCGGTGATGTTGCTCGCGGACGCGCTGGAGCGCGCGGCCTCGACCGACCGCGCGAAGATCACGGCGGCGCTCGCCTCCAGCACCTGGAGCGGCCACTTCATGCCCTACGGCCCGACCAAGTTCGAGAACGGGCAGAACACCGGCGCGCGCGCCGTGAACCTGCAGGTGCAGGACAACGACATCAAGGTGATCCTGCCGGCGGAATTCGCGAACGCGAAGCCGGTCTTCCCGATGCCGGCTTGATCGCGGGGAGAGCGGTGTCGGCGGTCCGGGACGGCTCTCGCGGCGCCGTCCCGGCCGAGTTCTCTTGGCAGCGCTCGACATGCTTCAGCTTCAGATCCTGCTGCCGGCGGTCCTGAACGGGCTCGCGACCGGAGCCGTCTACGCGCTGGTGGCGCTGGGCCTCACGCTCATTTACGGCGTGCTGCACATCGTCAACTTCGCCCATGGCAGCCTGCTGATGCTGGCGCTCTACGGCGTCTATTTCCTCTACACGCTCCTCGGCATCGATCCCTATCTCGCCTTGCCGATCGCGGTGCCGCTGATGTTCTGCCTGGGCTACGCCCTCCAGCGCTCGGTGATCGCGACCGCGAGCCACGGCCGGGAGGAGAACATCCTGCTGGTGACGCTCGGCCTCTCCATCATCATCGACAACCTCGCGCTCTATTTCTGGACCGCCGACACCCGCACCATCAATCCGAGCTACGCCTTCGAGACCGTCGATTTCGGCGTCGCCTTCATCGCCGTGCCCAAGGCCGTGTCGTTCGTGGGCGCCCTCGCGGTGACGGCGGTGCTCCGGCTCCTGATCCAGCGCACCGATCTCGGCAAGGCGATCCGCGCGCTCGCCCGCGAGCGTCGCGGCGCCGAGCTCGTGGGCATCGACGTCGACCACGTCTACGCCATGAGCTTCGGCATCGGCATCGCCTGCGTCGGCGCCGCGGCCTGCCTGCTGCTGCCGAGCTATTACGTCCATCCCGGCGTCGGCGAGAGCTTCGTGCTGATCGCCTTCACCATCGTCGTCCTCGGCGGCATGGGGAGCTTCGCGGGCGCGCTCGTCGGCGGCTTCGTGATCGGGCTCACGGAATCCTTGGGCGGGCTCTTCCTCGGCGAGAATCTCGGCCGGATCGGCGTGTTCGTGATCTTCATCGCGATCCTGCTGTTCCGGCCGACCGGGCTCTTCGGGCAGCGCGCGTGAGCCCCAAGTGAAGACCCCCGGGCTTCTCGCACTCGCGGTGCTGCTGGCGCTGGTGCCGCTGCCGCTCCTGGTGCAGTCGGGCTTCTGGCTGCAATTCGCGATCTTCACGCTCTACTTCGCTCTCCTCGGCCAAAGCTGGAACCTCCTCGGCGGCTATGGCGGCCAGAGGAGCTTCGGCCATGCCGCCTTCTTCGGCACCGGCGCCTATGCCGCCGCGGTGCTGCAGGTCGATCTCGGCGTCAATCCCTGGCTCTGCCTCGGGCTTGCCGGACTCTTCGGCGCCGCCGCCGGCGGCTTCGTGGGCGCGCTCAGCTTCCGCTATGGCCTCCGCGGCTCGTACTTCGCGCTCGTGACATTGGCCTTCGCCGAGGTGTTCCGGATCGTCGCGGATTCCGTGCCCTTCACCGGCGCCGGCGTCGGATTGCAGATCCCGCTGCGGCAGACCGCCGCCAACTTCCAGTTCCACGACAAGGCGGGATTTTACGCGGTGATCCTCGCGCTGACCGCGCTCGCGACGGCGGTCGCCTGGTGGCTCGAGAACTCCCGCTTCGGCGCGGAGCTCGTCGCCGTGCGCGAGAACGAGGACGCGGCGCGCGCCCTCGGCATCGACGTCAACCGCACCAAGCTCTGGGCGATCGCGCTTTCGGGCGCGCTCGCGGGCTTCGCGGGCAGCTTCTACGCACAGTACTTCCTCTATCTCGACCCGCGCCTCGCCTACGGCGTCGAGGTCTCCGTGACGGCGCTGCTGGTGCCGCTGATCGGCGGTGCCGGCACGGTGCTGGGGCCGCTCATCGGCGCGGTCGCGCTGCGCGCGCTCAACGAGATCAGCAGCACCGTCACCAGCGGCGCGCCCGGCCTGAACCTCGTGCTCTACGGCGCGCTCCTGATCGCGATCCTCGCCTTCCTGCCGGACGGGCTCGTGAGCCTGATCCCGCGGCTCTATCGCTCGCGGCTCCGCAATGCTTGAGATCGCGGGCATCAGCAAGCGCTTCGGCGGCTTGACCGCGGTCGCGGACGCCTCGCTCGAGGTGCGCGAAGGCGAGATCGTCGCGCTCATCGGCCCCAACGGCGCTGGAAAGACCACGCTCTTCGGCATCGCCGCGGGCTTCATTCCCGCGGATGCCGGCTCCGTTCGCTTTGCGGACGAGGAGATCCTGGGCCTGCCGCCGCATCTCGTCGCACGGCGAGGCCTCGTGCGGACCTTCCAGATCGTGCAGCCCTTCGCGAGCCTCACCGTGCGCGAGAACGTCGCCGTCGGCTGCCAGCTTCATGCCGGGAGCCGGGCCGCGGCGCTTGGCGAGGCGGCGGAGGTCGCGCGCAGGGTCGGCATGGGCGACCTCATTGACCGTCCCGCCTCCGCCCTCACCATCGCGGGACGCAAGCGCCTGGAGCTCGCCCGCGCGCTTGCGACCAAGCCGCGCCTGCTGCTGCTGGACGAGGTGATGGCGGGCCTCAACCCCACGGAGATCGTGGAGCTTCTGCCGCTCGTCCGCGCCATCCGCGAGTCCGGCGTGACCCTGCTCCTCACCGAGCACGTGATGCAGGCCGTGATGAGTCTCGCCGAGCGCGTTTACGTCCTCAGCGACGGCCGCATCATCGCGGAGGGCCCGCCCGCCGCGATCGTCGCCGACCCCCGCGTCATCGAGGCCTATTTGGGGCGCGGCGCGGCCCAGCGCCTGAGCCGAGGCGGCCATGCTTGAGGCCGCGGGACTGGCTGTGGGTTATGGCGCGCTTCCGGTGCTGCGCGGCATCGACTTCGGGATCGCCGCGGGCGAGATCGTCGCCGTGCTCGGCAGCAACGGCGCCGGCAAATCGACGCTCAACAACGCGCTCTCGGGCATCCTGCGCCCCACCGCCGGCACGATCCGCTTCGAGGGCGCCGAGATCGCCGGCGCCTCTCCCGCCTCGATCGTGGCGCTCGGCCTCATCCAGGTGCCGGAGGGGCGATGCGTCTTTCCGAACCTCAGCGTGCGCGAGAACCTAGAGCTCGGCAGCTATCGCCGCGGACGCGCGCGCCGGGCGCAGAACCTCGAGCGCGTGAGCGGGATCTTCCCGCGGCTCCGCGAGCGCATGGCGCAATCGGCGGGCACGCTCTCCGGCGGCGAGCAGCAGATGCTCGCGATCGGCCGCGGCTTGATGGGGGAGCCGCGGCTTCTCATTCTCGACGAGCCCTCGCTCGGCCTCTCGCCGCTCCTCGTGGAGGAGATGTTCGCGCTCATCGCGCGCATCCGCGCGGAGGGTCTCTCGATCCTGCTCGTCGAGCAGAACGTCATGCAATCGCTCGCCATCGCCGACCGCGCCTATGTGCTGGAGCACGGCCAATTCGCGCTCACCGGACCGGCTGCGGAGCTGCTGAGCGATCCCCGGCTCCGGCAAACCTATCTGGGGCTATGATCGACACCCCCAAAGCGAGGCTCTCATGACATCCCTCCGCTCACGATTGCACCGCCCGGAGATCGTGGTGGCGCCCGGCTGCTACGACGCGCTCTCGGCCTACATGATCGAGCGCGCGGGCTTTCCCGCGGCCTATCTCTCCGGCGCCTCCATCGCCTATACGCGGCTCGCCCGTCCCGATATCGGGCTCGTGAGTCTGAGCGAGGTCGCGGACACCATCGCCGCCATCCGCGAGCGCCTGGCGATACCGTTGATCGTCGACGCCGATACCGGCTTCGGCAACGCGCTCAACACGATCCGTACCGTGAAGCTCTTCGCGAGCCGCGGCGCCGCGGCGATCCAGCTCGAGGATCAGACCATGCCCAAGCGCTGCGGTCACCTCGCGGACAAGACGCTCGTTCCCACGGCGGAGATGGTCGGCAAGCTCAAGGCCGCGCTCGATGCGCGGCCGAGCGAGGAGACCATGATCATCGCGCGCACGGATGCAATCGCCGTGGAGGGCTTCGAGGCGGCGCTCGACCGCGCCGAGGCCTATCGCGAGGCGGGCGCGGACCTGCTCTTCATCGAGGCGCCCCGCAGCGAGGCCGAGCTCGCGGCCATCGGCCAGCGCTTTCGCGGCCGCATCCCCGTCATGGCCAACATGGTCGAGGGCGGCAAGACGCCCGCGAGGACCGCGGCGGAGCTCCAAGCGCTGGGATTCTCGCTCGTGATCTTCCCCGGCGGCACGGTGCGGGCGCTCGTCCATTGCCTCGAAGCCTACCTCGCGAGCCTCCGCCAGCACGGCAGCACCGAGCCCTATCGCGATCGCATGGCGGACTTCGCGGGCTTGAACGAGATCATCGGCACCCAGGAAATGCTCCGCCTGGGCAAGCGCTATGACGCCCAGCTCGGCCAGGAGCAGACCTAGCCGAAACGCGCGAGCCGCCCGGAAACCCGCGAGCGCCGAGTCCTGGGCCGGAAGAAAGGGTCGCTGCCCCTCCCCGCGCGCCCCGTGAGGACGGGAATGCGATGCGCCCAGACATTGCATTTCCCTCCGGTTGTTCCCGAATTTGACACTGTGGGTTTCACCAGGGGGTGGTAGATTCGAGCCGTCTCGCACGACCGCAAGCACTGGCAATTCTTCACATAGACAACAGGAGGAGAGGAACAATGCCAGCGGCAAACCCCCACAAGATCAAACGCTACGGCTGGATCCCCGACCTGCCCGACGCACGAGACCATCTATATGCGGCGCCGGCGCCAGTGATGAAGGTGCTGCCCCCGAAGGTAGATCTTCGGCCAAGCTGCCCGCCGGTCTACGACCAGGGCGACCTCGGCAGCTGCACGGCGAACGCAATCGGTGCCGCGATCCAATTCGATCGCATGAAGCAGGGGCTCAAGCCGGACTTCGTGCCGTCCCGCCTCTTCATCTACTACAACGAGCGCCAGATCGAGGGCACGGTCTCGACGGACAGCGGCGCTCAAATACGAGACGGCATCAAGAGCGTCGCGAAGCAGGGCGCGTGCCCCGAGCCGGAATGGCCCTACGTCATCGCGAAGTTCACGACGAAGCCGCCGAAGCAAGATTATCTCGAAGGGCTCTCCGATCGAGCGGTGAGCTACAGCCGCCTGGCGCAGAATCTCAACCTTCTCAAGGGCTGCTTGGCTTCCGGTTTCCCGTTCGTTTTCGGCTTCACCGTCTATGAGAGCTTCGAGAGCCAAGCCGTGGCGCAAACGGGAATGGTACCGATGCCATCGCCCAAGGAGCAGGTCCTCGGCGGACATGCGGTGATGGCCGCGGGCTACGACGACAGCGCGGGTCGCTTCATCGTGCGCAATTCCTGGGGAACGGGTTGGGGCGCCGGCGGATACTTCATGATGCCCTATGCGTACGTCACCGACGCCAATCTCTCGGACGATCTCTGGACGATCCGACTTGTCTCGCAGAAATGAAGGAGCGGCCGCGGAGTGAGCCGGCGGATCCCGCCGCTCGGCTCATTCCGTCACCTTCACGTGCAGCACGAACGATCGCGCGGGCGGCGCATCCGCGCCGAAGGACCGGCGATAGAAAAGGCGCAGCTCGCAGGTGCCCAATCGCACGGCCATGACCCGCCACGTGTGCTCGCCTCCCGCACCCGGCACCGTGCCGCGCTGGAACGCGTCGCCGACCAGCGTGCAGAAGGGCTCGCCATCCGCAGCAAAGGTCCACCGGAATCCCGTAGTCGGATTCTCCTTGAGGCGCAGCTCCATCACTTGGCCGATCGGCAGCTCGACCGTTTGCGTGGAGAAGGTTTCATCGACGAGCAGCATGATCCCACTATCGCCCCGCACCTCGATTCGAAGGGCAGTATACGATTTCCCGACGCACGGGGCGCGGCTCTGGTGAAACGGCTTTGCCGCCGCCAACTCGAGCCGGAGCGGCCGGGAGGGCCGCGCCTGATCCCGCGGAATTGGGACCCGCCAGTTTGCTGATGCAAATCCCTGGCGATCCGGTACCGTGGAGGCTCGCCTCGCGGGATAAGGGGCGCGCCAACGAATGACACAATAACGGCGCGTCTCCCGGGAGTGGGAGGGAATGGACGCGCTAGGGGTCGACGTCGAGATCTTTCTGCAAGCGCTCGCCGCGGGCATCCTCGTGGGCGCGCTTTACGGACTCATGTGCGTCGGACTCGGCATCATCTTCGGGGTGATGCGCGTGATCAACTTCGCCCAGGGCGATTTCCTGATGCTGGGCATGTACGTCACGCTCTACATCGTGGGCGCGGCGGCGGCGCTTCCCTTTCTCGCGGGGAGCGCCACGCCCTTCATCGCGGCGCTCGTCGCCGGCCCCGTGCTGTGCGCGGGAGGATATCTCCTGCACTGGGGGCTGATCTCGCGCGTCACCGGCACCAAGGTCGCGGGGATCGAGGGCGAGGGACATTACGCGCAGCTCATCCTCACCCTCGGCGTGGCCCTCATCCTCGAGAACGGCGGCCTCATTCTCTTCGGCTCGACGCCGCAATCCGTGCGCACGCCGCTCTCCGCGCGCGCCTGGGAGATCCCGCTCCTCTACGACGAGAGCAGCAGCCTCTTCCTCAACAAGGCCCGCGTAATCGCGGCGCTGGTCTCTCTCGTCGTGGGCGCCGTGCTCTACTGGGTCATAAACCGCTCGCGCCTCGGCAAGACGCTTCGCGCGGCCGCCGACAACCCGCAGGCCGCGACCTATATGGGGATCGACGTCGACCGTGCGCACCGCATCGCCTTCGGCATCGGCACGGGGATCACCGCGATCGCCGGCGGCCTCGTCGGCACCTTCAACCCCTTCCAGCCCTATATCGGGCTCGACTTCGTCATCATCATGTACGCGGGCGTGGTCCTCGGCGGCATGGGGAGCATCCTCGGCGCCTTCTGGGGCGGCATGACCATCGGGCTCGTGCAGCAGCTCTCGACCCTGGTGCTGCCGACGCAGCTCCAGAACGCCGCGATCTTCGTGGTGTTCCTGCTGGTGGTGCTGATCCGGCCCCAAGGCCTCTTCGGCCGCGCGGCGGAGCGCGTCTGAGCGATGCGGGCGAGCAAGGACCTCCGCACCCAGCTTCTCGCGATTGCGGCGGTGTCGCTCGCCTGGCTCGGGCTCAGCGCGCTCGTCGGTAGCACCTATTACCTCCAGATCATGTTCTTCGTGCCGATCTGGGCGGTGATGGGGCTCTCCTGGAACCTCCTCAGCGGCTACACCGGCCTCGTCTCCTTCGGCCATGCCTCCTTCTTCGGCCTCGGCGCCTATACCGTGACGATCGCGCTCGTCCGTTTCGACGTGACGCCCTGGCTCGGCATTCCCCTGGGGATGCTCGTGGGTGCGGCGGCGGGCGCGCTCATCGGCTATCCGACCTTCCGGCTCCGCGGGCATTACTTCGCGCTCTCGATGCTCGCCTATCCGATGGCGCTGCTCTACGTCTTCGTATGGCTCGGCTACCAGGAGGTGACGCTCCCCATGAAGCGGGAGGCGCCCGCCGCCTTCATGCAGTTCACGGACTATCACGTCTACGTCGCGCTGGCGGTGGCGCTGATGCTCATTGCGCTGCTGATCACGCTCGCGGTGGAGCGCTCCCGGTTCGGCATGTCGCTCCTGGCGATCAAGCAGAACGAGCCCGCGGCGGAGGCGGCCGGCATCGACACGCTTGCCTGGAAGATGCGGGCGATCATGCTGAGCGCCGCCGTCGCGGCAACGGCAGGCGGACTTTATGCCGTGGTGCTGCTGGTGGTGACCCCCGACAGCGTCTTCGGCATGCTCACTTCCGCGCAGGCGCTGGTGGTCGTGCTCTTCGGCGGCGTGGGCACGCTTTGGGGGCCGCTGATCGGCGCCGCCATCCTCATCCCCCTGAGCGAGACCCTGCAGGCGCAGCTCGGCGACAAGATCCCGGGCATCCAAGGCGTGGTCTACGGCCTCGCGATCATCGCGGTGATCCTGCTGGCGCCGGAGGGCATCTTCTGGCGCGTGCGCGACCGGCTCCTCAAGCCGCGCGAGGCGGAGCGCCCGGAGACGCCCGCCGCGGCGGTCATCCCTTTCAGCCGCCCCACCGCCACCGCGCGCGAGACGATCCTCCGGGTGAGCGGCCTCGACAAATCCTTCGGCGGGCTGCGCGCGGTCTCCGAGGTGAGCTTCGAGGTCGCGTCCGGCGAGATCCTCGGCATCATCGGCCCCAACGGCGCGGGCAAGACCACGCTCTTCAACCTCCTCAACGGCTTTCTCCGGGTCGATGCCGGCGAGATCGCCTTCGCGGGGACGAGCCTCGTGGGCCTGAAGCCGAACCGCATCTGCCGCCTCGGCATCGGCCGCACCTTCCAGGTCGTGCGCGCCTTCGCGCGCATGTCGATCCTGCAGAACGTCGTCATCGGCGCCTATGCCGCGACCGCGAGCGACGAGGAGGCCTACGCCGCCGCGCGCGAGGCGCTGGCGCGCGTGGGCCTCCTCGAGCGCGCCGACGTCATCGCAGGCGGCCTCACCAACAAGGAGCTGCGGCTCATGGAGCTCGCCCGTGCGCTTGCGGGCCGGCCGCGCCTGCTGCTGATGGACGAGCCGCTCGCGGGGCTCGGCGCGCCGGAGGTCGAGGAGATGCTCGCGGCAATCCGCGCGGTCTGCGCGGGCGGCGTCACCGTCGTCATCATCGAGCACACCATGGGCGCGATGGTGCGCCTCGCGGAGCGGCTGGTGGTGCTCGATCACGGGCGCATCCTCGCGGCCGGGCGGCCCGGCGACGTGACCCGCGACCCCAGCGTCGTCGAGGCCTATCTCGGCGCCAAATGGGCGAAGCTCCGTGCTCGAGGTTGAGGGACTCTCCGTGAGCTACGGCGGCCTCCGCGCGCTCGCGGAGGTCTCGCTCAGCGTGAGCGAGGGCCAATTCGTCGCGATCGTCGGCCCGAACGGCGCGGGCAAGACCACCCTTTTCAAGGCGATCTCGGGCGCAGTGATCCCGGTGGCCGGCGCCATCCGCTACGAGGGCCGCGATCTCCTGGCGATCCCGCCCGCCGCGCGCGCCCATCTCGGAATCGCGCACGTCCCCGAGGGGCGACAGGTCTTCAACTCCATGAGCGTCCTCGAGAACCTCGAGATCGGAGCCTATCCCGAGGCGGGCCGGCGCGACTGGCAGCACAATCTCGAGCGCATCTTCGCGCTCTTCCCCGTCCTCGCGGAGCGCCGCGACCAGCTCGCGGGCACGCTCTCCGGCGGCGAGCAGCAGATGCTCGCGATCGGCCGCGGCATCGCCTCCTCGCCACGGCTCCTCATGCTGGACGAGCCCTCGATGGGCTTGGCCCCCGCGGTCGCGGACCTCATCTTCGAGCGCATCGGCGAGCTCCATCGCGACGGCCTCACCATCCTGCTGGTGGAGCAGCGCGTCGCGGAAGCGGTAGAATCCTGCGATTTCGGCTATGTTCTCGAGACCGGCCGCGTGGTGCTCGCGGGCTCGCACGAGACGCTCCTCGCGGACGACAGAATCAGAACCGTCTATCTCGGCATGTAACGAACGCCAACCCTAGGGAGGATGGATAATGTTCGGAAGACATCTGCGGCTCTCGCAACTCGGCTTGCTCGCCCTTGCAGCCGGCGCGGCGGCGCTCCTGCCGGCTCCTGCGGAGGCACAGCAGGAAGTGAAGATCGCGCTCATCGCGCCGCTCTCGGGCCCCTGGGCCCGCCAGGGCGCCCTCGTCAAGATGGGCGCGGAAATGGCGATCGACGACATCAACGCCGCCGGCGGCATCAAGGCGCTCGGCGGCGCAAAATTGAAGCTCGTCATCGCGGACACCGGCGACAGCGCGGAGAAGGCGAAGAACGCGGCGCAGCGCCTCCTCGCGCAAGAGCCCGACCTCGTCGCGGGCGAAGGCGCCTGGCTCAGCTCCTTCACGCTCGCGGTGACGGAGGTGACGGAGCGGGTGGAGCTGCCGTGGTTCACGCTCTCCTACTCCGACCAGATCACCAATCGCGGCTTCCATTACGTCTTCCAGACCTCGGCCACGGCCGATCGCCAGGCGGAGCTCGCGCTGCCGACGATCATGGAGCTGGCGAAGAAGACGCTGGGCCGGAACCCGACTACCACCGGCATCGTCAGCGATAACACTGCCGCCCCCGTGAGCTTCGTCAAGCCGATGCGCTCGGGCGGGCTCGAGAAATACGGGCTGAAACTCGTGGTCGACGAGACCTATACGCCGCCGCTCTCGGATGCGACGCCGCTCATCGCGAAGGCGCGGACGGCCCACCCCGACTTCCTCTGGGTGGTCTCCACGAACGTCCCCGACGACACGCTCCTCATGCAGAAGCTGGCCGAGATGGGGATCGGCGCGAACAAGCTTCCGATCGTCAGCAATGGCGCCCATATGGGCTCGCCGGAGCTCCTCAAGACCGCCGGCGCCGACGTCATGGAGGGCACGCTGGTCACGATCGCCAATTGGGCGCTCAAGGGGCAGGAAGAGCTCATCGAGCGCTTCAAGAAGCGGACCGGCGAGCCCTGGATGACCCAGGACAGCATGTGCGACTACGGGCACATCTGGATCATCAAGGAGGCGCTCGAGAAGGCGGGCTCCACGGACCGGCACAAGGTCGCGGAGGCGATCCGCGCGATGGATACGCGGGAGGGATCCGCCAAGTACTTCGCGGGCGGCCACATCAAATTCGACGAGAAGGGCCGCCGCGTCGATGCGCCGCTGGTGATCATCCAGTGGCAGAAGGGCGTGCCCGTCACCGTCTATCCGCCGGAATCCGCGATCGCGGAGCCGATCTGGGTCGCGAAGAAATAATCCTGCCGCCCGCGATCCCCTCGCCCTCGCGCGAGGGGATCGTCGGGCGCTTTCATATACCGAATGAGACGTCGCAGATGATCGTCGAGCAGCGCACCTATCTCGTCAAAATCGGCAAGATTCCCGACTTCCTGAAGGCGGTGGAGACCTTGGGCCTGCCGGTGATGCGGGAGACCCTGGGCGGGCTCATCGGCTACTTCGTGACGGAGGTGGGGCCGCTCAACGAGGTCGTCCATCTCTGGGCCTATGAGAGCCTCGAGGACCGCGCGCGCCGCCGCAAGGCTTGCGCCGCGCATCCGGGCTGGGCCGCCTTCCTCGCGGCGGCGCAGCCCTGCTTCGAGCGCATGGAGACGCGGGTGATGAACCCCGCACCCTTCACGCCCATCACCCTCGAGCAAATCCGCGCGCTCAATCATACTCGCACCTGAAGCCTGGGAGACAGAAGAGCCATGGCCGAGCATTTGGGATTCATCGGCGTCGGCAGGATGGGCGGGCCAATGGCCAGCCGCCTGATCGACGCGGGCTATCGCCTCACGATCTACGACACCAATGCCGCGGCGATTGTGCCGCTGGCGGCGCGCGGCGCCAAGACCGCGGGCTCCGTCCGCGAGCTCGCCTCGGAAGTCGAGACCGTGCTCGTGAGCTTGCCGACTCCCGACATCGTGCGCGCGGTGGCGCTGGGCGAGAGCGGCATCGCCTCGGGCGGGCGGGTCAAGACCTTCGTCGACCTCTCCACCACCGGCCCGCGCGTGGCCGCGGAGATCGCGGAGGGCCTCCAGAAGAAAGGCATCGCCGCGGTCGACTCCCCCGTGAGCGGCGGCGTCGGCGGCGCCGTCAAAGGTACGCTCGCGGTGATGGCGGCCTGCCCGCATCCGCTCTTCGAGAAGCTGGAGCCGGTCCTTCGCGTCTTCGGCAAGCCCTTCTACATCGGCGCCAAGCCCGGCATGGGCCAGACCATGAAGCTCGCCAACAACCTGCTCTCCGCGACCGCCATGGCGATCTCCTGCGAGGCGATCGTGATGGGCGTCAAGGCCGGGCTCGATCCGCAGACCATGATCGACGTCATCAACGCCGGCAGCGGCCGCAACACCGCGACGCAGGACAAATTCCCGAAGGCGGTCCTGACGCGGAGCTTCGACTACGGCTTCGCGACCGGCCTCATGTACAAGGACGTGCGGCTCTGCCTCGAGGAGGCGGAGGCGCTGCAGGTGCCGATGTGGGTCGGAAGCGCCGTGCGCCAGCTCTGGCAATTCGCGAACGCCGCGAACGGCCCCACGAGCGACTTCACCAACATCGTCCGCTGCATCGAGGAGTGGGCGGGCGTCGAGGTGAAGCGCGGCAACTGAGTCTCCGGGAGCGAGGAAATCCGATGTCCGATCCGGCACCCTACGAGGTCTACGCCGTCCGCTACGCGCATCACGACCGGCTCGCGAGCGAGAACTTCCTCGGAGGCGACCCGCACAACGGGCCGATGCCGCTCGACTACTTCGTCTGGGCGATCGTCGGGCCCAAGAAGACCTGGGTGCTCGACACCGGCTTCGACCCCGCGACGGGAAAGAAGCGCGGCCGCCAGCATCTGCGCTCGCCCGGCGACGGGCTTAAGCTCATCGGCGTCGACCCCAACAAGGTCGAGGACGTGATCGTCTCGCACATGCATTACGACCACGCCGGCAACCACGACCTCTTCCCGAACGCGCGCTACCACATCCAGGACAAGGAGATGGCCTACTGCACCGGCCGCCACATGCGCCACGGCCGTATCCGCCATTCCTTCGAGGCCGAGGACGTGGCGGCGATGGTGCGGCGGCTCTTCGCGGGACGGCTCGAGTTCCACGACGGCGCCGAGGAGCTGGCGCCGGGCCTCAGCGTGCACCTGATCGGCGGCCACACCATGGGGCTCCAGTCCGTGCGCGTCTTCACGCGGCGCGGCTGGGTCGTGCTCGCCGCCGACGCCATGCACCTCTACGCCAACATGGAGCAGGGCCGGCCCTTCCCGGTGATCTACAATCTCCCGGACATGTTCGAGGGCTACGCGACCTTGAAGCGCCTCGCGAGCTCGCCCGCCCACATCGTCCCCGGCCACGATCCCCTGGTGTTGAAGCGCTATCCCGCGCCCTCGCCGGAGCTCGAGGGCATCGTGCTCCGCCTCGACGCGGAGCCGCGGGAGTGAGCCGAAATCACCGAGCTTTGCCCCTCCCCCTCGAGCAGGGCCATCGCATATGACGCAATTCCCCCTCTCCCCGCCGGGGAGAGGGCCGGGGTGAGAGGGCCTCTCGACGCGTCGGCGAGAAGTTTTTTCCGGCCTTCCGGCCGTAACGCCCCTCACCTTGCCTCTCCCCGCCGGGGAGAGGAATTTCAAATGCGATGGCCCCCTCAAGGGCGGACGGGCATTTTCTGGAGACCTATGGCACGAGAATATTGCTTCCCGTCGTGCGGCGCGCTTGCAGATCGGCGTGTGCGCGGGCGGCCTCGGCGAGCGGATAGGCTCGGCTCGGCGGGAGCTTCAGCACGCCGGACTGGATCGCACCGAAGAGCGCGTCCGCGCGCGAGAGCAGCTCTCTGCGGTCCGTCGTGTGCGTGACGAAGGCGGGGCTCGTCACGTAGAGCGAGCCCAGCGTGTTCAGGCGAAAGAGATCGAAGGGCGGGATCGCGCCGCTGGGCGTGCCGAAGGTGACGAGGAGGCCGCGCGGC
>Ga0335070_10003322_pt1 | contig 18758 bp, 14 predicted proteins | sample Lox_Sample_13_FD_206722 | JGI IMG/M metagenome (GOLD analysis project Ga0335070, IMG submission 206722) | Soil microbial communities from Loxahatchee National Wildlife Refuge, Florida, United States - Lox_Sample_1.3 | ecosystem: Environmental > Terrestrial > Soil > Wetlands | place: USA... | reverse complement strand
CCCACCAGCTTGCCGTCCACGCTGGCCAGCTGGCCGAGGACGTTGCTGTCCCAGTCTGCGAAGTCGTACTCGGGGGGTGTCCGCTGGAGGTCCTTGACCCAGGGATCCAGTACCTCGTACCAGCCCGCCTGCATGAAGGCCTTGCCCTGCTGGCCGGTGTGGGAGCCGAAGATGTCCAGGTCCGCCATCCCCGAGGTCAGTTCGACCTGGAGTTTCTGGCGCTGCTGATCCTCGCCCAGCTTCTCCCAGTTCACCTTGATCCCGGTGAGTTTCTCGAATTCGGGGATCAGCGGCTCGATGAAGTCCGTCCCGGGCATCTTGGGAACCAGGATCCGGATCGTCTGTCCGGCGTACCTCCTCCAGTCGAAACCGCTCGCCGCCCCCCTCGCCATCGACGCGGAGCCCGTGAGGCCGGCGAGCCCCGCGCCGCCGGCCGCCAGGAGCTTCAGCGCATCGCGGCGGCCCATGCTGCGGCCATTGCTGCGGCTGATTCGATCTCTGGTCATGCTCCTCGCCTCCTCTCCTGCCAGGATCACCACCGCCGAGCCGCCACCGTCGTCCTGCGGCCGAACTGGGCCCAACCCCCAGCGGGAGATTGCCTTCAGACCCCCACCCCTGTCGTAGCCAAGCGTCGGCGCTCCGCTTCCACGTCCTCGAACCAGGTCTCGAGCAGCGTCGGACCCACCCCGCCGTGATCCCGACGGGCGGGCGGGACGCACGGCCAGGGCCACCTTATCGCACGTCCGGTCCCTCGATCGGCCGGACGGCAGGCGCGGGCGGGGCCACCGGGCCCCGCGCCCGCTCCACGGCGTCGGCGTAAGCCCTCACGCGCTGCCCGATCTCGCGGAGCGCCTGCCGTCCCGTGTCGTCCGCGATCTTGATCTCGACACCGACGGCCGTGGCGCCGGCCCGGACGAACTCGCCGACCCTCTCCAGCGGCACGCCGCCGGCTGCGACGACCCCGAGGTGCGGCACCGCGTGAAGCGTCCACCGGACGTACTCCGGGCCCACTGCCCCCGCCGGGTAGAGCTTCACCAACTCCGCGCCGAGGTCCCGGGCGTGGGCCATCTCGGTGGGAGTCAGGGCGCTGGGCAGGCCGGGAACCCCCTCCTCGCGGCAGAAGCGGAGGACCTCGGGGTCGAGATGCGGCGAGGCGACGAACGCCGCGCCGGCCCGGATGACCTCCCAAGCGGCGTCCCCGCCCACGATCCCCCCCACGCCCAGGAGCAGGTTGCGGCCCAGGTGGACCCTGGCCTGCCCGATCGCGCTGAGCAGATCCAGCGAGGCCGGGACGACCTCGAGGGCGCCGCCCCCCGCCTCGGCGATCGCCTCGGCGGCCGGCAGCACCTCCTCGCCGCGCTCGACCGGCAGGATGGCAATCACCCCGGAGGCAATGATCCCCTGAATCCGGTCATTCGTGCTCACGAGGCACTCCTTGCTTTCACATCCCCAGCGCCACGACACCGCGGCAGCGGCAGACCCGCCCCGGGACAGCCCGCGAGTGGACACCGAGGCTCTCGCTACTCCTTGAGCCCCATAAGCCCAGGCTGGAAGATCCGCTGGTCCATCGGTCTGAGGTCCGGCGCGATCCTGGGGCGGAAGCTCATCTGCGCCAGGACGTCCCTCTCCAGGTCCACCCCGGGGGCGATCTCCGTCAGCACCAGGCCCTCGGGCGTGATCACCAGGACCGCCCGCTCGGTGATGAACTGCACCCGCTGGCCGCGCTCCGCCGCCACCTCGCCGCTGAAGGTGATCTGCTGCACGCGGGGGACGAATTTCTTGAACCGTCCTTCTTTGACGATGTGGAGCCGCCCGTCGGCCACCCGGACCTCAAGGCCGCCGGCAGTGAAGGTGCCCAGGAAGGCCACCGCCTTGGCCCCCTGCGAGATGTTCACGAAGCCGCCCACCCCGGGCATGCGGCCGCTGAACTTGCTCACGTTGACGTTCCCGCGCTCGTCCGCCTCGGCCAGGCCGAGACAGGTCAGGTCGAGCCCGCCCCCATCGTAGAAATCGAACTGGTACCCCTGATCGATGACCGCCTCGGGATTGGAGGACATGCCGAAGAGCACGCCCGGCGCCGGCACGCCCCCCGTGATCCCCTGCTCGATCGTGAGCGTGATCCGGTCCTGGATCCCCTCCTCGGCGGCGACCAGCGCCACGCCGTCGGGCATGCCGACCCCCAAGTTCAGGACCGCGCGCGGCAGCCGCACCAGCTCGAGGGTCGCGCGCCGGGCGATCACCTTGCGCTCGTCCAGCTCCATGACCGGGAGCGAGGAGACCGGGACCCTGACCTCGCCGCTGTAGGCCGGGTTGTACTCGCTCTCGACACTCTGCCACTGATTGGGATGCACCACGATGTGGTCCACCATGGTGTGGGGGACCTTGACCTGCTTCCCCGGCAGGCTCCCCGCCTGGGCCAGGCGCTTGACCTGGGCGATCACCACGCCGCCCGAGTTGCGGGTGGCCATGGCCATGGGCAGGACCTCGAGATAGGCCGGCTCCTGCTCCAGGGTGATGTTGCCCTTCTCGTCCGCCGTCGTGCCCCGGATGAAGCAGACGTCGAGGGGGAAGGCCTTGTAGAAGAGCCACTCGCGCCCGGCCAGCCGCACCACCTCGATCAAATCCTCGGTGGTGCGCGGGTTCAACTTCGCCCCCTCGACGCGGGGGTCGATGAAGGTCTTGAGGCCGATGTGGGTGATGAGGCCCGGACGACCAGCCGCCACCTCGCGGAGCCACTGCGACAGGACCCCTTGGGGCCAGGAGTAGGCCTCGATCTTGTTGTCCAGGATCAACTGGGCGAACTTTGGGGACATGCCGTAATGGCCGCCGATGTCCCGCCGGATGAGGCCCTCGCCGGTCAGCTGGTTGATGCCCGAGTCCTTCCAGTTTCCCAGGCCCGACACGTGCACGAGGGTGAGGTCTCGGGGCTGCCCGGTCTCGGCGAACTTCTCCGCCAGCGTCCTGATGAGGAGGTCGGGCTCCACGTTGCCGCCCCCCGCCCCGTGGATCGCCAGCGTCTGTCCCGGCTGGATCAGGTCGATCGCTGCCCGCGCGCTGATGACTTTCCCGCTCACGCTCCGCCCCCGTCTCTCCCCGCCAGTTCTCCGGCCCTCGGGCTCGGGTCTGGTTCGTGCCGCCCCCTGACCCCTATCCCCTGGCCCCCGTTCCTAGAACGCGTACTCCAGTCGCCCGCCCGTGAGATCCAGGACCGCCCCGTTGATGAACGAGGCCCCCTCCGAGGCCAGGAACGCCACCGCCCGGCCCACCTCGACCGGCTCTCCGATCCGGCCCAGCGGGATCTGCTGCTCGAGCTTCGCCAGCGTCTCGGGCTTGAGAATCCCCCGCAGCGTCTCGGTGCCGATGAACCCCGGGGCGATCACGTTGGCCGTGACCCCCTTGGGGCCCAGCTCGCGGGCGGCCGTCATGGTGACGGCGATGACCCCCGCCTTCGCCGCGCCGTAGTGGCCCAGCGTCGGGCGGCCACCGACCCGCCCGTGGATGGAGGACGTGTTGATGATCCGGCCCCAGCCCTGCCTCACCATGTGGGGCGCCGCGTACTTGATGCACAGGAACACGCTGCGCAAGTGGTTCCCGATCATGAAGTCCCACAGCTCCTCGGGCATCTCCAGCAGGGGCTTGTTCAGGTGCGGGCCGGTCGTCCCGGCGTTGTTGACCAGGATGTCCAGCCGGCCGAAGGTCTTCACGGCCGTCTCCACCAGCCGCTGCACGTCGGCTGTCTGGCTGACGTCCGCCTGGACGCAGAGGGCGCGGCCGCCCTTGTCCAGGAGTCCCCGGACCACCTGCTCGCCCTCCGTCACGCTCTTGGCGGTGGCAACAACCACGGCCGCCCCTTCGGCGGCCAGGGCCTCGGCCTCGGCCCGCCCCAGCCCCTTGCTCCCTCCAGTGACGATGGCGACCCGATCCTTCAGTCCGAGATCCACGGCATCCTCCCTTAGCCCGGAGAATTCATAGAAGACGCCCGTGAATTCTCCGGGCTAATCGATCGATCGATCATTGGTCATTTCCGCGGCTAGCCTGCCAGCGCCTGCGCCACCAGCGGCCTGACGGCCACCGGCTGGCGGGTCTCGACCGACCGGATGGCGGCCGCCATCATGGCCAGCGACCGGACGTTGTCCTCGACATGGGTCTCCGGCTTCCGCCCCTCATGGACGGCCTGGACGAATTCCTGGAGCACGCAGGTCAGATCGCCGGGCAGCGGCTCGGGGGAAATCGCCTCCACCTGCGCGTCGTGATACCGGCGGATCTGGCCGTCGCCCTCCAGGCGCAAGGTCCCTGTCTCGCCTACCAGGGTGACGATTCCGTTCTGGGGCGTGGCAAAGCCCCGCGCCACCATGGTCCCCGTGTAGGCAACCTGCATCCCGCCTTCGAAGGAGAGCAGGCCGTCCACCCCCGGGAGCCCCTGGTACCAACTCCAGGGCGGGCGGAGCCCCCACGCGACCAGCTCCGCGCACTCTTGTCCCGTGGTCGCCCGCAGCATGTCGAAATGGTGAACGATCATGTCGTGCAGGTACGGGTGCGGCATCTGCTCGCGCCAGGCGTCCGTCGTCCCCCGGGTGATGGCCTGCCGGAACTCGAAGGTGCCCGAAAGAACTTGACCGATCCTGCCTTCCCGCACCGCCCGGCGCAGCGCCCGGGTCTCCGGCCGCCAGCGATAGTTCTGGTCTACCATCACGACGCACCGGGGGGCACGGCGGGCTGCCCGCACGATCTCGGCCGCCTCGGCCATGTCCATGGCGAGGGGCTTCTCGGTCAGCACGTGCATTCCCCGCCCCAGCGCCGCCAGGATGGCGGTCTTGTGCAGCATCTCGGGCACCGCCACGATCACCGCCTGAGCGCCTGATTTCTCCAGCCCTTCCTCGATCGAGGCGAACCGCCTCGCGGCGGGCACCCTGAACTCGTCGCCGACCGCCGCCAGCAGCTCCGGGTGCTTGGCGACGATCCCCGCCACCTCGCAGGCCGGGTCGCCGGACAGCGTCTTCAGCCAGTTCTTTCCGAAGAACCCCACCCCCAGAACGAGAATCCGCATCTTCACCCCCATCCCAGAGCATGCACGAAAGAACCGTACATGCTCTGGGATAAATTTCCAGCCCGGGATTCAGCCAATCCCTTATGATTCGCGAACACCTTCGCGAATCATGCTTCTTTCGCCAGGATGCGCCCGATCACCATCCGCTGGATCTGGTTGGTCCCGTCCCAGATCTGCTCCACCTTGGCGTCCCGCATCATCCGCTCGACCGGATGGTCCTTGAGGTAGCCGTATCCGCCCAGCACCTGGACCGCGTCCGTGGTCACCTGCATCACCATGTCGGTCGCGAACAGCTTGGCCATGGCCGAGAACTTGACGAAGTCGGGCGTCCTCGCGTCGTACTTGCGCGTCGCCTCGTAGGTCAGGGCGCGCGCCGCCTCGAGCTGCGTGGCCATGTCGGCCAGCAGCGACTGTACCCCCTGGAACTCGGCGATGGCCTGGCCGAACTGCCGGCGCTGCTTGGCGTACTGGCGGGCGTACTCCAGCGCGCCGCCCGCGATCCCCACGGAGTGGGCCGCCGTGATCAGGCGGGCCGAGTTGAGCGACTCCATGCAGATCCGGAAGCCGTCGCCCTCGGCCCCCAGGCGGTTGGCGACGGGCACGCGCAGCTCCTCGAGGGTGAGCCCGGTCAGCACCGACCCCCGCATCCCCATCTTGCGCTCGTGCCGGCCCGGGATCAGGCCGGGCGTCCCCGCCTCGACCGCGAAGGCCGAGATCCCCTTCCGCCCCGCCGCCGGGTCCGTCTTGGCGAAGAGGCAGTAGATGCCGGCGTTGTCCCCGTTGGAGATCATGGCCTTGGTGCCGTTCAGGACGTAGTGCTCGCCGACGCGCTTGGCCGTGGTCTGCAGGGCGGCCACGTCGGAGCCTGCCTCGGGCTCGGTGATGGCCAGGGCGGCGAGCCAGCCCTCGGCCGCGTAGCGGGGCAAGACCCGGGCCTTCAACTCCGCCGACCCCCCGATCAGCAGCGGGCTGATGTTCGAGGCGCAGGTGAAGACGATGTGGGCCGCCGAGGCGCTGGCCTTGGCCAGCTCCTCCACCACCAGGCAGATCGTGGTGTGATCGGCCCCGAGGCCGCCATGCTCTTCGGGGACCACCAGGCGGAGCAGCCCCGCCTCCCGGAACAGCTCCCAGAGGTCCCTGGGGAACTCGTCCCGCTCGTCGATCTCGGCGGCGCGCGGGGCCACGCGCTCCTGTGCCAAACGGCGGACCATGTCCAGGATCAGTTGTTGCTGCTCGCTAAGCTCCATGACCTGTCCTCGTCGGAGGCCGCCGGCCCGCCCCCCATCCCGCGGTGGCTGACCGCATCAGCCCGTCGCTCAAAAACGCGTCTTCCCCCAGGCTGCTCAAAAAGGCCCAGATGCAAGGCGGCACGCGATCCGGGACGCGAGGCGTACTCGGCTCGTACGCCGCAGCGCCACAGGAGCGGGCCAACGCCGCAGATGGGCCTTTTTCAGCAGCCTGCTAATTCCTGCGGTAGCCCATCGCCCCCGAGATCGCCGTCGCCGTCCGCATCACGGCCTGGGCGATCTTGTCGAGCTGCCCACTCTTCACCCGCGCTTTCAGCAGTGAGACGCTGGCGGCGGCCACCACCTCCCCGGCGTGGTCCCGCACCGGGGCCGCCACGCAGAGCACCCCCTCGTTCAGCTCCTCGTCGTCCACCCCGTACCCCTTGGCCACGATCCCTGTGAGTTCCGCCTCGAGCCGCTTGGGATTGGTGATAGTCCTGGGGGTCCGCCGCTCGAGCTGGCGCCCGGCCAGGAGCTCACGGCGCTCCGTCGGGTCGAGGTGCGCCAGCAGGACCTTGCCCAGGGCGCTGCAGTGGGCCGGGACCAGGCGACCGACGATGGAGGGGAACACGGAGCTGGGCGCGGCCTCTTCCCGGCCGAGGTACAGGACCTGGCCCTGGTGGAGAACGGCGAGGTGCGCGTTGACTCCCAGCCGCTCGGCGAGCGCCCGCAGGGCCGGCTTGGCTCGCTCGTACACGTCCAGGTTCACGAGGATGGTGTGCCCGCGCTCCAGCAGCTTCAGGCCCAGCCGGAACCGCTTGTCCGGCCGTCGCTCGAGATAGCCGAAGCGCTCCAGCGTGCTCAACGCCGGGTACAGGCTCCCCGGCCGTACCCGCAGGCGCCGGGCGATCTGGGTGGCGCTGAGGGCCGGAGTGGCGGGCTCGAAGAGATCCAGGATCGTCAGGGCGCGGGCCAGGGACGAGGCGTTGTAGCGGGGGGCTTGCGGCCAGCCGGGCATGGGACCTCGCCTGCCGGAATCATTCGCGAAACGACCCGCGAATGATTTCGGAATTGGTGATGCACCAGGGTCAGGAATACGAACCTCGGGGCGCTACCACCGCGTCCGGCCCGAAGTGGCCGCACCGGGCTCCCGTCCGCGTACGACGGGAGCCCGGGGCGGAGACTCATTCGTCGGTCGCAGCACTTAGCCCGGATTCTTCACGGCCTTTTCGTGAAGAATCCGGGCTACGGCTTGTAGGGCTGGAACTCGCTCTTGAACTTCTGGAGCGACTCCCGCAGCGTGTCCAGGTCGCCGGGCTTCTTGCGCTCCAGCACCAGCTCCAGGGGGGCGGACATGCCCAGGACCGGGCAGAACCCGCGCTTGCTGATCTGCTCCTGGAATCCCGCCCCGGTCTTCAGATTCACCCCGCCGGTCGGCATGACCATCTTCCCGTTGTGCCGATCCCGCTGGTACGGGGCGAGGAGCGCCCCCACGCCGCTCGGTCCGTATACGCTGGCGTTGAACACCTTGATGGCGTCGGGGCTGAGACCGTCCTCGCGCTCGAGGTAGTAGGAGAACTCCGAGGGCGAGAAGGCGCCGGGCACGCCGAAGACCTTGGCCGCCCTGACGATCTTCACGAACTCGATCGGTTCCCGGGAGCCCCCCATGCAGGTGTCGGGCCCCACCACCATGTCGAAGCCCATCTCGATGGCGGTCTGGAGCTCCCTCGGGTTGATGACGCTGCCCACGCCGAGGAGCATCGAATCATTGGGGCTCCTCTTCCAGCTCTCCTCCCGGCGTTTGCGGAGCTCCGTCATCGCCTCCTTCACGATCCCCTCGGGGATGCGGAAGGTGACCTCGGCGACGTAGCCGCCGTCGTAGATCGCCTGGACGGTGTTGACCACATCCTCAGGCTTCTTGGCGTAGTCCCGAGCCATGACCACCACGATCCCCTTTTGCCGCAAGGCCTTGTCCACCCGCGACGCGTCCCGCACATATCCGTCTGGCATGGTCCTCTCCTCGTGAGGCGCTACCGCAGCGCCACCACCCCGCCGCCCTTCTGGGCGCGCTTCACCTCGGCCTCCACCATGGCCTGGGTCACCATGGTGGTGTCGCCGGGCGTCTCCTGCACCAGAACGCCGTGGGCGGCGCCCCACTCCACCGCCTCCTCCAGGGGCTTGCCCTTCAGGATGGCGGCAATTACCGCCGAGGCAAAGCTGTCGCCCCCGCCGGTCCGGTCGGCGATCTCGACGTTGCGGCGCACCACCGCCTGGTGGAGCTTGTCCTCCGCGACGTCGTAGAGCACCGCCCCCCAGTCAATCCGGTCGGCCGAGTGCGCGCCCCGGAGCTGCGTCCCGATGAGCTTCAGGTTCGGGAAATCCTTGGCCACCTTGCGGAGCAAGCTCACGTAGGCCGCGAGCCACTGGTCCATGTCGGCACCCTTGGCCACTTCCACGGTGTAGCCTAGCGCATCGTCGAAGTCGCTCTGGTTCCCCACCAGGAAGTCCACGTGCGGGACAATCTTGCGGTTGATCTCCCGTGCCCGGTCCTTGTTGGGCTCGACGTTGGCCCGATAGTTCAGGTCCGTGGAGCGGAGGGTGCCGTACTGCCCTGCCTTCTTGAGGTAGTCCACCGCGGCCTCGGCCGTCTTGGGCGAGAGCAGGCTGTAGATCCCGCCGGTGTGCGCCCAGCGCACCCCCTCCTTGCCGAAGAGGGTCTCCAGGTCGAAGTCCGCCGCTCCCACCTCGCGGATGGGCGTGTGGGCGCGGTAGTACTCGGTCTTGGAGGGAATCACCCCCCTGCCCCGGAACGTCGCGTTGATCCCGTTGTGGAGCGTCCCCTTCTTGTCGGTGGCGTACTTGCCCTTGCCGCTGTTGGAGAACCAGAGGATGTGGCTGATGTCCACCCCGGTCTCGCGGAACTGGTTGGCGATGTTCCAGCCGAAGCCGTCGGTCACCAGCGCCGTCAGCACCGTGGCCCGCAGGCCGAAGCAGTAGGCCAGCCCCTCGGCGACGTTCACCTCGCCGCCGCCGTGCCAGACGCGGAGCATGCGCGCCCGCTCGAAGGGCACGTCCACGGGATCGAAGCGGATCATCACCTCGCCCAAAGCGACGCCGTCCCACCTGCACTCCTCTTGCGGTCGGATCTTGAGGTTTGCCATGACGACCACCCGCCTCCTTTCACGCCAGCGCGCGGAGAGAAGAGAGACTGCCAGGGCGCCGAGGCCGCCCGGTCCACGCGCCCGATCCCCGGGATCCGCTGTTTTGCGTATGACGAAATCCCTCTCTAAGTATCGAAAAGCGGCCCATCCTGTCAAGGGGAGGTCCCTGGTCGATCACTGGGACGGACAACCCCTTGATCTCTGGGCCGGTCAGTTGTAAGAATGCACGGGCGGGAGCAGCGAATGGTCCCGTCCACCGGACTCGCGCCGGGGGTCCCCGGGCTCCCGCAATGCTCGCGAAAGGAGTGTGCCGCCATGGGAACGGTACCGGCCCAGCACGGGAAGCGACTGGAGGCGATGGAGCAGCGGGCGCGGGCCATTGCGGCGGCGGGCGGCCTCGCGGCGGCGCTCCGGACGGGGGCCATTCCACGGCAGATCGACACCACCCTCTCCGAGGGGCTGGTCCTGGGTCTGCTCAAGCAGGGGGTCCGCAAGTACCTCGCCGTCTTCGGCCACGGCTCGACCGACCTGGCCGAGGTGCTCCGCGTCTACGAGTCGACCGGGCTCACGCGCGCTTACAACTTCCGCCACGAGACCGCCATGGCCCACGCGGCCACCGCGCTCAAGTGGTTGTACGGCGAGACGGCGGTGGTGGTCACCTCCATCGGCCCGGGGGCCCTCCAGGCCTTCGCCGGCTCCCTCGCCGCGGCCTCGAACGGCATCGGCGTGTACCACATCTACGGGGACGAGACGACCCACGGCGAGGGGCCGAACATGCAGGCCATCCCCAAGCACCTGCAGGGCCTCTTCGGGCAGCTCACCGCCCTGATGGGCGAATCCTACGTCCTGCACACACCCGAGGCCCTCCGCGCCGCCTTGCGGCGCGGAAGCCTTGCCGTGCATCGGACCTTCCGTGCCGGCCCCTTCTTCCTGTGCCTGCCGTTGAACACCCAGCCGGCCCGCATCGGCGCCTTGAACCTCCACGCCCTGCCGGACGCCCTGACCCCGCCCCCGACGGGGGTCGGGGACCCGACCGCCCTTGAGGAGGCGGCCCGCCTGGTCCAGTCACACCGGCGCATCGCGGTCAAGGTGGGCGGCGGTGCCCGCCCGTTCGCCGCCGAGGTTCGCGCCCTGGTCGAGGCCGTGCACGGCGTGGCCGCCCTGTCGCCCGGCGGCCTGGGGGTGGTGCCGGACGGCCACCCCGCCTGCATGGGCGTCAGCGGTAGCAAGGGCTCGATCAGCGGGAACTTTGCCACTGACCAGGCGGACCTGCTGATCGTGATCGGCTCGCGCGCGGTCTGCCAAGCCGATTGCTCGGGGACGGCGTACGCCTCGGCCGATGCCGTGATCAACATCAACGCCGACCTGGGCGACGCCACTCACTACAACCGGACCGTGGCGCTGGTCGGAGACATCGGTGTGGTCATCCGCCAGCTGCTGGAGGCCCTGCAGAAGCTCGGCGGGGTGGATACCGCGCCGGCCGCCGAGTGGCGGGCGGTCACGGCCGCCAAGAAGGCCGAGTGGGCCGCCTTCAAGCAGACCCGCTACACCCATCCGGTCCTGCACGATGCGACCTGGGGGCGGCCGGTCCTCACCCAGCCCGCGGCCATCAAGATCGCCGCCGACTTCGCCCGCTCCGTGGGGGCGGTGAAGTTCTTCGATGCCGGCGACGTGCAGGCGGCGGGCTTCCAGGTGGTCGAGGACGACGCGCCGCTGCAGACCATCACCGAGACCGGCGCCTCCTACATGGGCTTCGCGGTGTCCGCCCTGCTCGCCTCGGCGGTCGCCGATCGCCCGGCCTTTGGCATCGCCTTCAGCGGGGACGGATCCTTCCTCATGAGCCCCCAGGTCCTCCTGGACGCGGTGGAGCACGGGGCGCGGGGGACGATCTTGCTCCTCGACAACCGTCGCATGGCGGCGATCTCGGGACTGCAGGAGGCCCAGTACGGGAACGCCTTCCGAACTAGCGACTCCGTGGCCGTGGACTACGTCCGGCTGGCCTCCGCCGTGCCAGGGGTCAAGGCCTTGTCGGGCGGGACCTCGCCCCAGGCGTTGCGGGGAGCGCTGGAGGAGGCCCACCGGCACCACGGCCTCTCCCTGGTGCACGTGCCCGTGTACTACGGCCCCGATCCCCTGGGCGGTCTCGGTGCTTATGGCGTGTGGAACGTCGGCAACTGGTGCGAGGACGTCCAGGCCCGCTACCACGGCCAGGACATTTGAGGCCCCGGCTATTCGCGGGAGAGGGTCGCCTGTCGTGGGCGGCGGCCCGCGGCGGGTGCGACCCCCGGCCTGCGGTACCGGCGGACGCCTGCGAGCGCCAGAGCGGCCAGGGCGCAGGGGAGCCAGACCCAGCGCAGCTCGGAGGCGAGGACGGTGGCCCCGCGCGGAGAGAGCAGCCGCTCGAGGCTGAGCGGCGCGACCTCGATGACCTGCAGGGGCGCAGCGTAGCGCCGGGTGGACCAGGGCCACAGGAGGGCAATGCCGTAGCCCCCGGTCGTGAAGGCGTCGAGCAGGCCGTGTGAGGCGGCCGCCAGCAGCAGGAACCAGAACGCCCGGCCGAAGCTCGTTCGGAGCGGGCGGAAGGCGCAGGCACCGAGCAGCGCCAGACCCGCCGCGAAGACCAGCGAGTGCGTCACCCCGCGGTGCCCGAGGGTGGCCTGGTACGGAATCCCGAGCCGGAAGGCAATCGAATCGAGGTCCGGTATCACGGACGCCGCCACCCCCAGGGCGAGCAGGCGCGCCGGGATGCGCTCCCGCCCCAGGCCAAGACCGACTGCCACCGGCACTGCCGCATGCGTGAAGACGGTCGGCATCAGATGGTCTCTTTGCAGCAGCCTGCTGGCCCCCGAGGATCCGATCCGAACAAGCGCCCCGGAGGCCCCTCCCGCTGCCCCGTGACGCCAGCCAGTGGGGTCGCCCGATCGCGCCTCCGCGAGGAGCACGAGAAATCCGCGGGCCTCGCCACCCTAGCGCCACTCTCCCCAGCCTGTCAAGAAAGTCGACGAGTTTCCCCTTGACACGCCCTCGCCGTCCCGCATACCGTGAGCCCGGTCTCACGCCGACCATTCCGTGCCGACGCATGGGCAGCGGGTCCTGGGCCCCGCCGCCCGGGAAAGGAGGCAGCCATGACGAAGGTCTCCAGGCGCACGTTCTTGCAGGCAGCCGCCGCCTCGGCGGCGCTTCCCCTCGCCGGCGCCCTGCCCGGGGCTGCGCGCGCGCAGGCGGGGAGCGCAAAGCCCTTTGCGGGAAAGACGCTCAACGTCTTCATGTTCGACCATCCCTACCCGCGCGCCCTGAAGGAGATGCTACCCCAGTTCACCGAGCGCACCGGCATCAAGGTGGAGATGGATACACCCAGCTTCATCGTCTACAACCAGCGGGCGGACCTGGAGCTGTCCACCGGGTCGGGCGCCTTCGACGTCATGACCATGACCTTCATCTTCTCCGGCAAGTGGATCGGGGCGGGGTGGGCCGCCAAGCTTAACGACTTCATTGCCAAGGACCCGAGTGCGGAGGCGGCGGACTTCCTCCCCGGCGCCATGTCGCCCATGAAGCTGGGCAACGACGTCTTCGCCTTCCCCTTCGTCGCCGAGAGCACGTTGATGGTCTACCGCACGGACGTGCTGGGCAAGGCCGGCGTGAAGCCCCCCGAGACGTACGACGAGCTGCTGGCCATCGCCCCCAAGATCCAGAGCGCCGAGGTCAAGGCCTACATGGGCCGCGGAACCAACGGCTTCCACTGGATCTGGCCCAACTATCTCTACGCCTACGGCGGCAAGTTCTTCGCGGATCCGCCCAAGGACATGACGCCGCTCCTCGCCAGCCCCGAGTCCATCAAGTCCGCCGATGTCTTCGGAAAGCTCTACCGCGAGTACAGCGTCCCGGGCGTGGCCAGCTATGCCGAGCCCCAATCCTCCGGCGGGATGATGGAGGGCCGGGCGGCGATCTACATCGACGCCCTGGCCTGGGTCGGCCTGGCCGGCGACCCGGCAAAGAGCAAGGTGCACGACAAGGTGTCGTTCATGCTGCCGCCGGGGGGTCCCGCCGGCCGCTTCCCCCAGGTGGCGGTGCACGGCATCCAGATCCCCGCCGCCGCCAAGCAGAAAGAGGTGTCGTGGGAGTTCGTCAAGTGGGCCACCTCGAAGGAGGTGATGGGTCGGATTGCGGAGACCACGGCCTATCCCGCGGTGACCCGGAGCAGCGTTCTTGCCGGCCCGAAGTACAAGCAGAAGTACAACTGGGGCGGATCGGACATCGGGGCGTTGCACGGCCAGGTCCTCACCCTGGCGGGCAGCGGCTACATGAACTACCGGACCGTACCCGAGTTCCCGCCCATCGCCGACCAGGTGACCATTGCCCTCTCCGAGATCTCGACCGGCCAGAAGTCGGCGGAGCAGGCGATGCGGGACTGCAACCGGGACGTCGAGGGCATCCTGACCAAGGCGGGCCACAAGATCCGGAAGCCCTAGCCCACGTTGTTCGCGAGGGCGGCTCGCGAACAACGTAGGCTCAAAGGGAGCCATTGGGGTTGGTGGCCCAGGATGGATCGAGAATCCGTGGGGCATCCGGGCACCGGACCCATCCCGCAGGACCTGGGACGGTTTCCCGGTGCGCCTGCCACCATGCGTCATCCCACCACGGGAATGAGCTTTGACATGTAAGCCCGGATTATTCACAAGTCTCTCGTGAATAATCCGGGCTAGGCGGAGACGAGGGCCGTGAGGCAGCGCACGCGATTCTTCGTCATCCTGCTGTCCCCGGCCCTCGTCGTCCTCGCCGTCGTCACCTTCATCCCCTTTGCCTTCCTGCTCTCCACTAGCCTCACCCCCCTGAATCTCGCCCGCCCGACCACCTGGTGGAACTTCGGCGATCCGCTGGGGAACTTCCGCGAGCTGCTGACCGACCACCGCTTTCTGAACTCGCTCGGGGTGCAGCTCCGCCTGTCGGTCTTCACCGTCGGCTTCCAGCTCTTGCTGGGACTGGGCGCCGCGGTGATGCTGAACAGCCGGCTCCGGTTCCTGGAGACGATCCGCGCCCTGTTCATCATCCCCATGGTCCTGCCGCCCATCGTCGTGGCCATCATGTGGAAGGTCCTGTTCACGCCGGACATCAGCCTCCTGGACTGGTTCCTGGGGCTGCTGGGCTTGCCTGAGATCGCCTGGCTCGCCCATCCGCGGCTGGCGCTGCCCGCCATCATCATCGCGGACGTCTGGGAGTGGTTCCCCTTCACGATGCTCATGCTCCTTGCCGCCCTCCAGATGATGCCCGACGAGCCGCTCGAGGCCGCCCGCATCGACGGGGCCAGCAGCTGGCAGGTCTTCTGGCAGATCGTGCTGCCGCTGCTGCGGCCGGCGATCGTGGTCACGGCGCTCTTCCGCGTCATCGAGAGCGTCAAGGCCTTCCCGCTCATCTTCGTCATGACGGGGGGCGGCCCCGGCACCGTGACCGAGGCCACCAACTACTACGCCTTCCTGCAGGGATTCAACTACAGCATGATCGGGTTCTCCGCCTCGATCAGCGTGGTGGTGCTGGCCAGCACGCTGCTCGTGAGCTACCTGATCATCCGGCTGGTGGGGACCCATGTCGAGGTCGAGTGAGACCCCGCGGCGGCCCCCGCGCGGCCCCCGCAAGCGGCTCGGAGCGGCCCTGCTGTACGGGCAGGTCCTCGTCCTGCTCGCGCTCACCCTCTTTCCGGTGCTGTGGCTGGTCCAGATGTCGCTGAAGACCGACATCGAGGCCATCCGCATGCCCCCCAAGCTGGCCTTCAGCCCGACCGGCGAGAACTACGTGGCCCTCTTCAAGGGCAAGTTCGCCCGCTCCTTCGGCAACAGCACCGTTGTCAGCGTGGCGACGACCCTGCTCTCACTCCTCCTCGGCGTCCCGGCGGCCTATGCCCTGTCCCGGGCGGGGCTTCGCACCGATCGCAGCATCGCCCTCTGGATCCTGACCACACGGATGGCCCCGCCCATTGCCTTCGCCATCCCCTTCTTCCTGGCCTACCGTGCGGTCGGCCTCATCGACACCCTGACGGGGCTCGTCATCATCTACCTCACCTTCAACCTGTCCCTGGTGATCTGGATGATGCGGACCTTCTTCGACGGCCTCCCACGCTCGCTGGAAGAGGCAGCCGCCATCGACGGCGCCAGCCCGCTGTCCGTGTTCCTGCGCATCACCCTGCCCCTGGCTGGCCCGGGCCTTGCCACCACCGCCATCTTCTGCTTCCTGTTCGCCTGGAACGATTTCTTCTTCGCGCTGGTCCTGACGCGCAGCAAGGCACAGATGGCGCCGGTGGCCATCGTGAACTTCATGAACTACGAGGGCTGGGAGTGGGGGAAGATCGCCGGCGGCGGGACCATGATCATGCTCCCCGTCGTCCTCTTCTCCCTGCTGGTCCGCCGTTATCTCATCCGCGGCCTCACCGCCGGCGCGGTCAAAGGGTGAAGAGCAGGGGGTGGGGAACAGGGGTCGGGGGATGGGGAAGAACATGGCCCGTGGCAGTCCGGCACGTAGGCACCCGGGCAGTCTGGCACTCAGGCACCTGGGTAGCTTGTCATCGCGATAGCCCCTGTTCCTGATTGCCAAAGCACCTGAGTGCCAGATAGCCCCATCTCCTCCCGCTCCTCTGCTCCTCTGCCCCCGTCCCCCATGATCTTCGGTTTCCTCTTTGTTTTCGCCACCCCCCGACCCCCATCCCCCAACCCCTGGCCCCAGGTCCCCGACCCCCAAATCCCGTTTTCGCCTTGACACCACCGCTCCGGCTGCTACGGTCGGAATCCCTTGGTGCTCCGGCCGGGGACGACCACGGGGGCCGGAACGCCTTCAAGGAGTCGGAGGTCGGGACTGCCGCTTGCTGGACAGGGCGGCCTCCGGGAGACGCCATGATCATCCCGATTGGCCACGAGGATCAGAAGGTCAACCGGCTCCCGTGGGTCACGGTCGGCTTGATCCTCATCAACGTCCTGGTGTTCCTCTTTCTGCTCCCGACGGTGAACCGGCAGTCCGATGAGACCCGGGTGCAGGTCCGTGAGATCATCCGGTTCGCCGAGGAGCACCCGTACCTCCGCTTCCCGAAAGAGCTTACCCCCTACGTCCACCATCTGAACGCGCCCCCGGAGCTGCCCCGGCAGACGCTCATCGAGCAACAGGCCGAGCTCGACCGGAAGCTGCTCGAGCTGCGCGAGGCACAATCGCGCTCCGTCTACTTCCGCTACGGCTATGTCCCGGCACATCCCAGCCTCCTGGCCCTCTTCACCTCGATGTTCCTGCACGGGGGCTGGCTCCACCTGCTGGGCAACATGATGTTCCTGTGGCTCGCCGGGACCAGCCTCGAGGACCGCTGGGGACGGCTGTTTTACCCGCTGTTCTACCTGACCAGCGGCGTCCTGGCGACCCTCAGCCACGCGGCCATGCACCCTCAGAGCAGCCTGCCCATGGTCGGCGCCTCGGGGGCGATTGCCGGCCTGATGGGGGCGTTTCTGGTGCGTCTCGGCAAGACGCGGATCAAGTTCTTTTACTGGTTCTATATTGTCCGGGGTACGTTCTACTCGCCCGCGTACCTCGTCCTCCCCATGTGGCTGCTCGAGCAGATCTACCTCGCCTCCCTCCGCCAGGCGATCGGTATCGCCGTGTGGGCCCACATCGGCGGCTTTGCATTCGGGGCGGTGCTGGCCCTCATCATCCGATACAGCAATCTCGAGGCCAGCGTGCTGGCCCCCTCCATCGAGCGCAAGACCAGCTACCGCGCCTCCAGCCGGCTGACGCAGGCGATGACCAAGCTCGACCGGGGCGACACTCAGGCGGCGATCAAAGGGCTGGAGGCCATCCTCAAGGCCGAGCCGGGAAACATCGACGCCCGGACCGCGCTCGTCGACGCATACACCCGGGTCGGGAACACCGTCGCCGCCGGGAAAGAGTCGGCCCGCCTGGTCGGGGCCTACCTCCGGGCCCGCGACCCGGACGGCGCCATGACCGCCTACCTCGAGCACCGGCAGTCCCACCACGACGTACCGCTCCCGATGCGGGATCTGCTGGCGCTGGCGGCACACGCCGAGAAGAATCGCGAATTCCACGACGCCGTGGATCTGTACCAGGCCGCAGTGGCCGCCGGACCCGACGACCCGCTTGCCCCGAGGGCACTCCTCGGCGCCGGCCGGCTCACCTTCCGGGCCTTCCAGCAGCCCCAGGACGCGCTGCCGTTCCTCGAGCAGGCAATCGCCCACCCCAGGGCGACGGCGGAGTTCCAGCGGGCCGGTCGCGATCTGATCGCGGAGATCCGGCAGACGCTCGCCCCTGGTGCGGAGATCGCCGCCAGCGCCATCCGGCCGGCCGCGCCCCAGAACGTCGGCCCGATGGAAAGCATGCAGACCATCGTCATGCCGGCCCACGAAACGGTCCAGGCGACCCCTCCGCCTGAGAGGCCCCCCGCTCCCACGCTCACGACTGTGCCTGCAGGGGCTCTGGGCGTGGACGCCAAGGGGATCACATTACAGGACGGTTCGGGCAAGATGCATCGAGTGGCCTGGTCGCAGGTGACCGGCGTCTCGGTCGGTGCCGTCGGTGGACCGGTCGCGACCGATGCGGATACGCCACGACTGGTCCTGGACCTGCTCACGACGCCAAACTCCCATCCCGACTCCAGCCGGGTGCACTGCATCCGGCTGACCATGAAGGACCTGTCGATTCCACAGCTCAAGTCCGAGACCTCTTCGCTCCGCGCCTTCCAGCGGCTCGTCGCCACCGTCCTCAAGTTGACCGGCGCCACGCCCTACCCCGGCCGCGACGCATGCCTCGGCGTCCCTGGATTTCCCACCTACGCAGATCTGGCTGCCTATGAGACCGACCTCCTCTCCCGCCTGACGCCTAGCTTGCTGGTTGGCTAGCCCGATGGAGAGGCCAGCATTTACGTCATAACCAGCCAGAAATAAAGATGTACATAATGAATATTAGATTTGGATTGACAATCGTTGCGATTTGCATAATATATATTTGCAAATTGCAACGTAGATCACCGAGGATTCCGGGATGCGGCTCGGGGAGAAGCTCAAGGTGCTGAGAGAGGTCGAGGGGATGTGCCGCGGACTCTCCCGGGCCCTGACGAAGGCGGAGGTGGCCAAGCTCATTCGGGAGGAGTTGGCCGAGAAGATCAGCCTGCCCTACCTCTCCCAGCTCGAGGCGGGGACCCGGACCCACATGACGAAGAAGAGCCGGCTCCTCCTGGCGCGATTCTTCCGCATCCACCCCGGCTACCTGGTGGACGATCCGGAGGAGTTCCAGCGGCATCTTGCCACCCCTCTTCCCGGCCCCCCGGACTCGCTAGCGAACTGG
>Ga0335070_10003321_pt1 | contig 18761 bp, 15 predicted proteins | sample Lox_Sample_13_FD_206722 | JGI IMG/M metagenome (GOLD analysis project Ga0335070, IMG submission 206722) | Soil microbial communities from Loxahatchee National Wildlife Refuge, Florida, United States - Lox_Sample_1.3 | ecosystem: Environmental > Terrestrial > Soil > Wetlands | place: USA... | reverse complement strand
TGCTCGGCGCAGCTCGCCAAGCGCTCCGAGATCTGCGACGCGCTCGGTGGGGGCGTCTACGACCCCGAGATCGATCCGGCCAACTTCACCACGGACACCAACAACCCGTATGCCCTGCTGACGCCGGGCAAGACCTTCGTCTATGAAGGTGATACGGCGAACGGCCATGAGCACGACGAGGTGCATGTCACGAGCGACACCCGGGTCATCGACCGGGTGACCTGCGTCGTGGTCCAGGACACGGTGACCCTCGATGGGGTGCTCTCCGAAGACACGACCGACTGGTACGCGCAGGACCTGGCGGGCAACGTCTGGTACTTCGGCGAACAGGCCAAGCAGTACTCCGACGGCGTGCTGGTAGGGATCGAGGGCTCCTGGATGGCGGGCGTGAACGGCGCCAAGCCCGGCATCGTGGTCGAAGCGAACCCCAAGGTTGGGGATCTCTATCGCCAGGAGTTCTCGATCGGCGTCGCCGAGGACATGGCCCAGGTCGTGGGGCTGAACCAGTCCGAGAGCGTTCCCTTCACCGGAGCGTTCGCGAACGCGCTCGAGACCTTCGAGTTCTCGGGGCTCGAGCCCGACAGCACCGAGCACAAGTTCTACGTGCCAAACGTGGGCTTCGTGCTGAGCGTCGACGATCAGACGGGCGAGCGTTCAGAGCTGGTGAACATCACGCCCTGAGTGCGCCAAGATCTACGAGTCGAAGCGCACGGTTGAGATCGACGGAGAGAGCTTCTCGACCCTCGAGGAGTTCTATGAAGAGGTGGCGCGCAAGATCGTTCCTGGCTTGAGCTGGGACCGGCGTCTCAGCGCGTTCGGCGATGTCTTGCGTGGCGGATTCGACACTTCAAACGGCGGCTTCATCCTTGTGTGGCGCAGCTCTGAGCTCTCCCGAGAGCGGCTTGGCTACCCCGAGACCGTCCGGCAACTCGAAGCGCGCTTGCAACGTTGCCATCCATCCAACCGCAGCATCTTCGAAGGGGAGCTCGCCGAGGCGCGCCACGGGCGTGGCCCAACTGTGTTCGATTGGCTGGTCCGCATCATTCGTAGGAACCCAGAGATCGAGCTGCGGCTCGAATGAGAACGCACGGCTGTCGAGGAGACCCAGCCGTTCCCAGCCGTCGGGGTTTCATCGCGTCCTCATCTCGAGCGCGCAACCTGCTCGTGTTGGAAACCCAACAAGAAGGAGGTTCGCAATGAAGGGTCCGATCAGTCGGAAGGCCTTGGCGGCACCCGCCCTCGCCGCGGTCGCAGGAGCAATGGCAGTGATCTGGGCGCCAGCTGCGTCGAGTGCTGCCTCGGCGTGCGGCACGACCTACGCGCCGGTGCTCGATCCCGCGGACTTCGTCGCGGTGATCGACAACCCCTACTTCCCACTCCCTGTCGGAAGGACGCTCGTCTATACCGGAGTGAAGGATGGGCAGACGCAAACGGACACCGTCACCGTTACGGAGCAGACGAAGATCATCCTCGGTATCAATGCGACGGTCGTGAGTGACATTGCCACGCACGGCGCCACGGTTCTCGAGAAGACGTTCGACTACTATGCGCAAGACAAGCGCGGGAACGTCTGGTACCTGGGTGAAGACACCACAGCTTTCCTGCCCAACGGCAAGACCGATACGTCCGGATCGTTCCTGTCGGGAGTCGACGGCGCCGAGCCGGGGATCATCATGGAGGCCGATCCGCAAATCCCCGACGCCTACCGGCAGGAGTGTTACGCCGGACAGGCCGAGGATACCGCCTGGGTGGTCAAGACGAACGGCTCGGTGACCGTCCCGTACGGGAAGCTGCGCCACGTCCTCACGACCCTCGAGAGCACGAGGATCGAGCCTGGGCTGTACGACGAGAAGATCTATGGGCCGGGAATCGGGATCGTGATCGAGCGGTCGCTCAGCGGACCGACTGAGACCTCGGAGCTCGTCAGCGTGACCGACTAGTGTCGTCGGCCGAGCACCCGGAACGCTGGACTCAGCGGGTTCTCGGCCGGCCCTCGACCGTCGCCCAGGCCTCGGGGATCCGCCCCGTTGGCCCGCGGCTGCGAGAGCTGCCCAACTCAGCTCCAGGACCCGGACGGCCCGCTCTTCAGGAACCCCGACGGCCGCGAGGGCGGGTGGTGGTCGAAGTCGGCGCTCTCTTACACCTGGCGCGCATAGTCGTTGAAGCAGGCGGCGCACCAGCGGCCCGTGGCCGCGCTCCACCATGCGCAGCAGCTCCTCGTGACAGTAGGCGAGGTGGTTCTCCTCGTCGTCCGAGATTGTGCGCACCGCCTTGCCGAGCTCGGGATCGTCTGTGAAGAGCTTCTTCTGGAGCTCGACCTCCTCGGCCGCGCGCTGCTCGGTCACCCGGCTGTGCGCGAGGTAGCGGATCAGCTCCTCGTCCTCGAGCGGGCGGTCCTCGTGGAGCCGCGCGTGTGCGAGGCCAATGCCTTGGCGCTCGAGCCGGATGCAGTAGTCGGCCGCTTCGGGGACCTCGATCGGCCCGAGGTCGCGCTTCTTCAGCAGCGAGAGGAAGATCTTGCCGTGCTTCTCCTCGTCGGCGCCGTGACGGGCGACCTTCGCGGCGAGTTCGGCGTCGCACGTCAACGCGGCGATGCGGGCATTCTCCCAGCCGCCCTGCGACTCACCCTTGGCGGCGATGCTGCAGAACAGCCGGAAGGTCTCGTCATTCGAGCGGATCTCTTCGTAGATGGCGCGAGCCGACAGTGCCAACCAGGGCTCCTCCTCAACGGCCGAGCTTATCCACATCCCCCCGCGCTCCGACACCCCCCGTGCGCGGGCCCACACGGCCGGTCGCCGCCGGGTGGCGCGCGCCGCCGGGGCGAGGGCCTGAGCCAGGCTCACATCCACGCCAGGGCTCGAGCGAGGATGTGCGCCGCGTCCGCCTTCGCGCAGGCGCCGTGCGCAACCACGAGCCGCTCGGGCTCCCAAGCCAGCACCCGCGCTCGAGCCTCCCGAGCGGCGCGCCGGCGCAGGAAGGTGAGCCGCCACTCTCGCGGCGTGCTGCCATGCTCGCCCACCAGGCCGTCGAGCCGCATGAGCATTCCCTTGAGGCGCTTCGCGTGCGCCGGGTCGTGGCGCTGCACGAGATCGCCGACGATCGCCGTGCTTGACGGGCGGTGGAAGAAGCAGACCTCCTCCATCGCAAAGGAGCCGCGGAAGATCGCCTGATCGATCTCCGCGGACCAGGCTGTATCCGGCTGATCGCTGAGCTCGGCATGGAAGTGGAGCTCTGGCCTGCGCCTGGCGAGGCCAGGGGGTGCATGGAGCCGCGCCCCCGGCCAGCGTGCCGCCCAGTCCTTCAAGAAGAGGTGGTGGAGCTTGTTGGGAGAGACGATGTCCCGAACGGGCCCGAGCGAATCCACCGCGCTCGCGAGCTCCGCGGTCAGTGCAATCGGCGACCACACCCACACACGCCCGTCGGTCAGCCGCGCGAGGACCATGCGGGTCGGATAAGGGAAGCCGAGGAAGGAAACCGTGGGGCCAGTGGCCAAGTAGAGAGAACGACCGAATTCCTCGAGCATCACGGCAGCCTACAACCAGCCTCTCCCGAGAGCGAGCGCTTCTTTCTGGCGAGCGCCATTCTGGGGAAATACGCGATTGCGGGTCGAGGAGGCGTTACAGGTGGCACCTCAGGACCGGGCACGCGTACAATTCCCGCGATGGTCGAGCCGATCCCCGATCTCCCGGACAATGTCCTAGGTTTCAAAGCGACGGGAACGGTGACCGCGGAGGACTACGAGTCTGTCGTCATCCCCGCCGTGGAAGCGCTGTTCGCTCGCAAGACCAAGGTCCGGTTCCTCTATCACCTAGGCGAACAGTTCTCGGGATTCGAAGCCGCAGCGGTGTGGGACGACACGAAGCTCGGTTTGAAGCACCTCGGCGGCTGGGAGCGAGTGGCCGTGGTCTCGGATGTCGAGTGGATTCGGGCGGCGGTCAAGATCTTCGGACTGGCGATCCCCGGGCACATCCGGTTGTTCCACAATCGAGAGCTTGGCGACGCGAGACAGTGGATCATCGAGTAGGAGAGCGGCGCCGCCGAAGCGGGAGCAGGACACCCGCCGCATGAGCGCGCTGCGGGTGCTTCTCCATCCTGGGCGAGGCCACCCCTCTGCGCACAACTGCGACGGCCGCGAGCTGACCGCGTCGGCCTGCTTGCACGACGTGCGCACAGCCGCGCTTTCCTGATGCTCGATTCGACTCCGTCGCTTGCCGTTCGTCGAAGCCGCCTCTCGGAACACATGTTCATGGTGCTGGTCGCCATCGTGTGTGGGGCGGTAAGCGCGCTCGGTGCCGTGGCCTTCCGATTCCTGATCCGCACGGTGCAGGACTCGGCCTTCGGCCACCTGCCCGCGTGGCTCGGATTGATCCGTGGGGCCTTGCCGCCGGGTGGGGCCGACGACCCGGTCTCGGCGGCCCTGCACCTGCCGTGGTTCTGGAAGCTCGTGGTCCCCGCACTTGGCGCCTCGGTGGCGGCGCCGCTGATCTACTTCCTGGCGCGCGAGGCCAAGGGCCACGGTGTTCCCGAGGTGATGGAGTCGATCGCGCTCCGGGGCGGGGCGATCCGTCCCCGCGTGGTCGTGGTGAAGGCCGTCGCCTCCGCCCTGACGATCGGCTCGGGCGGATCGGTCGGACGCGAAGGACCGATCGTGCAGATCGGCGCGGCGCTCGGCTCGAGCATCGGCCAGCTCCTCCGGCTCCCGGGCCGGCAGATGCGGACCTTGGTCGGCTGCGGGGCGGCGGCCGGCATCGCCGCCGCCTTCAACGCGCCGATCGCCGGAGCGCTCTTCGCGGTCGAGATCATCCTCGGCGACTTCGCCGTCCCGCAGTTCAGCCCGATCGTGATCTCCTCGGTCGTCGCGACCGTGATCTCCCGCTACTTCCTCGGCGACTTCCCTGCCTTCTTCGTGCCCGGATATCAGCTCGTGAGTCCGTTCGAGCTGGTTGCCTATGTGGTCGCGGGCGCCGTGGCGGGGCTGGTGGGCGTCTGCTTCATCGTGGTGCTCTACGCGTGCGAGGACCTCTTCGACGGTCTGCGCATCCCGAACCTGCTCAAGCTGCCCGCGGGCGGGCTCGCGGTGGGGGCGATCGGGATCTTCTTCCCGCAGGTGTTCGGGGTCGGCTACAGCACGATCAACGCAGCGCTCATCGGGAGCATCCCCCTTGCGCTGCTTGCGACGCTGCTTGTGGTCAAGATCGCAGCGACCTCCGTCACCTTGGGCTCGGGCGGGTCGGGCGGCATCTTCGCTCCCTCGCTCTTCCTCGGCGCCGTGACGGGGGGTCTCCTCGGCACGCTCGTGCACCAGGCCTTTCCCGCCTCCACGGCAGGCTCGGGGGCGTATGCGCTCGTCACCATGGGCGCCGTCGTGGCCGCCACCACGCACGCGCCGATCACCGCGATCGTGATGATCTTCGAGCTCACCAAGGACATCGCGATCATCCCACCGCTCATGGCTGCGTGTGTGATCAGCACGCTCGTTGCGACCTTCCTCAAACACGACTCGATCTACACCTTGAAGCTTCGCCGCCGCGGAATCGACGTGTTCGCCGAAGAAGAGCCGAACGTGCTCAAGACGCTCTTCGTGGGCGAGCTCGTCGATCGAGATCCCGAGGTCGTGAAGCGTTCAGCCACCTTCGCCGAGGTGCTCGAGCTCGTGGTGCGGAGCTCGCACTCGGAATTCTTCGTCGTCGACGACGATCGACGGCTGCTCGGCTCGATCTCCCTCTCGGCGCTGCGGCGGCTCGTCCTCGAGCAAGACAGCTTCCGCCATCTGGTGGTGGCAGCCGACCTCGTCGGCGCCGATCAACCGAAGGTCACTGAGAACGACGATCTCGATCTCGCGCTCCGCCTGATGGCGCCGGCGCACCTGGGCGAGCTGGCAGTCGTAGACGACGGGGGGCACCTCGTCGGTTGCATCGACCAGCGAAGCGTGATCGAGGCCTACAACCGGGAGGTCTTGCGCCGGGATCTCGCCGGGGCTGTCGTGAGCAGTGTGACGCAGGCGGCGCGCGGCAAGCGCGTCGAGCTCGGCGAGGGATACCTTGTCGCGGAAATGCAAGCCCCGCGAGCCCTTGTGGGGCGGACACTCCGCGAGCTCGATCTGCGATCACGCATGGGCCTCGAGGTGCTGCTGCTCCGGCGCCGCAGGCCGGCCGCTGACGAACCGGCGATCCACCTCCCCCGTGCCGACGATCGGATCGAGGAAGGGGATGTGATTGCAGTCGCCGGGGCCAAGGCGGCGATCGACCGTCTCGAAGCGCTGTGAGCGGTCGCCGCCGCGGAGCGGCTTGCGCCGCGCTCCTCGCCGGATGGGTCCTCGCAGCGGGTAGCGCTGCCTCACAGACCCCGACGCCGGCAGCCGGTACCGCGGCCACAAACCTGCGGCCGCCGTCCGCCGAATCTCCGAGCCTGCCGGACCTCGGGAAAGGCGCCGAGGAGGTCGCGGCGCGGCTGCGGCAAATGCGCGAGTCACTGACCGACTCCTCGGCCCTCGAGGCGCTCGAGGCGGAGAGCGCGCGACTCGGCCACCGCACCGCTAAGAGCTGGAACGAAACCACCGAGGTGCTCAAGGCCAAGCCCCGGCGCCTCCCGCTCGATTCGCTCGCGAGCTCCTGGGCGGCCCTGCGCGAGTCGGTCCGAGAGATGGGCAAGCGCGTCGAAGCGCGCGCGAAGCGGCGCGATGCGGATCTCGCAAGCCTGGCGCAACTCCGCGAGTCGTGGACCCGAGCGCTCGATCTGGCGCGGAGGGCCGATGCTCCTTCCGCCATCCTGGAGCGCGCCCAGGCCACGCTCGCAGCGATCGATTCGATGCAGCCGCTAGTCGCCCAGCGGCGTGCCCGCCTCCTCGTCCTCGAGGCCAGCGTGAGCCGCTCGATCCAGGGCTGCGACGATGCCCTGGACCGCATCCGTGACGCACGCCGCGAGGCGGTCGAACGCATCTTCGGATCCCACGGAAGCCCCATCTGGGAGCTCACAGCCTTATCGGGCGAGACGCTCGCAGGCGCGTCGCGCGCGCGGCTCTTCGCCGGAGCGGGCCTCGAGATCCTCCGCAACTACTTCGGCGAATATCGCGTGGGCTTGGTGCTCAGCGGCTTGCTCGTGCTCCTCTTGATCGGACTGCTGCGACAGGCGCGCTCCGAGGCTGCGATTTTCGCGGAACGCGACGCGTTCTTCGCATCGGCCGCCTCGGTGTTCCAGACCCCGATTTCCGCTGCGGTTCTCCTCGCCCTGGTGATCTCGCGGCCGCTGCGACCGACCCCTCCGGTCCTGCTGACGCAGCTCAGTCTCGCGATCGGGATGATCGCCGCCGTCGTCCTGCTGCGCCGTTTCGTCGCACCCGCGCTCCGTCGCGCTACCTATGGACTCGCCGCGCTCTTCCTGGTCGACCTGGTGAGCCAGGGGCTGGCCGCGGCCTCGCCGGCGCTCGAGCAGGCGGTGTCGATGGTCGAGAAGGGGGCGACGGCGGCGCTCCTGGTCTGGATCGCGAGCCAATTGCGAGATCCGAACACGGTGCCTTCCTGGTCGCCGCGGCAGCGCGGCGCGGCGCGTCTCCTGCTCTCCTTCTTCGCGCTCGCCTGCTTTGCCGCGGCGGTGGCGGCGGCATTCGGCTATGTCGACCTCGCAGACTTCCTCGGCGGTGGCGCGCTATCCCTCCTCTACACCGCCCTCGCTGTGCTCGCTTTCCGCCTCGCGGCCGAGGGCCTCGTCGCCCTCGCTCTGGTCAAAGGGCCCCTTGCGCGCCTGCGCGCGTTTGCGCGCCAACGCAAGCTGGTCGAGCGCCGCATCGGGACATTCCTCGATCTGCTGGCGATCGGGCTCTGGATGTGGCTCGCGCTCTATCGTTTCGAGCTGCTCGGGCCGGCGGGCGCGGCGCTGGACCGCGTGCTCGCGGCAAGGCTGCGCGTCGGAGATCTCGATCTGGCCGTGGGGCGCCTGCTCGGCTTCGTCGCCGTGGTGGCCGGGGCGTACCTGATGACCCGCCTCGTCGTTTTCCTGCTCGAGGAGGACGTCTATTCGCGAATGGCGCTTCCGCGCGGCGTGCCCTACGCGCTTTCGACGCTGACTCGATACGGCCTTCTGCTCGCAGGCTTCCTGATCGCGCTTGGCACGCTCGGTCTCGACCTCACCAAGGTCACGGTGCTGGTGAGCGCATTCGGCATCGGAGTGGGCTTCGGTCTTCAGCAAGTTATCAACAATTTCGTGTCGGGCTTGATCCTGCTCTTCGAGCGCCCGGTCCAGGTCGGCGATTTGGTGCAGCTCGGCGATCTCGGCGGCGAGGTCCGGCGGATCGGCATCCGCTCGAGCACCGTCTTCACGCCCGAAGGAGCCGAGGTGATCGTCCCCAACTCGAAGATGATCGAGGACCGGGTGACGAACTGGACGCTCTCGGATCGCAGGCGGCGGGTCGACCTCGCCATCGGTGTCGCTTACGACGCGGACTCCGAGCGCATCCTTGCGCTCCTCGTCGACGTGGCGCGGCGGAATCCGAGAGTAACCTCCGACCCGGAGCCCGAGGCACTGTTGATGAACTTCGGCGAGAAGTCGGCCGAGTTCCAACTTCGCGTCTGGACCGCCGAGCCGAACTGGATGCGGTTCCGGAGCGACCTCGGCGTCGAGGTGCAGCGCGCGCTCCGGGCCGTCCGAGAGGGCGGCGCGCAAGCGACCCGGATGGACGAGTCGGGCCAGAGCCCGGCCGGTCCAACAAGGGCCATCGTGCGCCCACGGGGGCCGCCGTCTCGTTCCCTTGAAGAAACACAAGAAGAAGCTGCTCGGCCCTGGTGGATGCCGCCTCGATTGCGGTTCGGAGAGCAGCGCCCTTGCTGGCAAGGCCTAGCTCGCCTCGATGCGGCGCGTTCCGAGCAGGTTGAGCTTGAAGCGGCGGATCATATCGGGCTCGATGCGGCGGCCTTGCTCGTCCTCGAAGGCCAGCGCATCGGTCGGGCACTGGACGACGCATGCCCCGCAGCGCACGCAGCGTTCGCCGTGCGCGATCTCGACCTTGCGCACGTCCTCGCGCCGATCGAAGCAGGCCTCCGGGCACACTTCGATGCAGCGATAGACGCCGCGGCAGCGTTCGAGATCGAGCGCCACGTGCCACTTGCGCTCCTCGAAGTGGCTACCGCCTTCGATCGGAGTCGAGCCTTCGTAATCGAAGGTGAGGACCGCGGCGATCGCCGCGCCCGCCGCGGCCGCGAGCAGTGCGCCGGCGGGGTGGCTGCCGCCGATGACCGCGACGCCGCCGGCGAGCAGCGCGCTCCCGAGCAGGAAGAGCGCCCGGCGTGGCCCCGGGATGCGGTCGTAGGCCAGGAACAGCGCGGTCGACAGTACGGCGGAGAGAGCGAAGAATGGGAGCGCAAGGGCGGGGCGACCCAAGGCCGCGATCGCGGCGGCGAGGAGCCCCATCGGCGCCGCCCAGGCCACCGCCATCTCGAGCCGCTCGGGGATCCCAAAGCGGACGCGGCGCATCGCCTCGGTCTTGTGCTGCCCGCTGGCCAGATACGCCGGAAGATCGCGCGCATCGGCCGGGCCGAAGCGCACGCGCCAGCCGCAGCGCCGGCCGACCTCTCGCGCGAGGACGCCCGTGGCCGCGAGCTGCGGCAGGATCGCGCGGCGGTGGCGCACCCGCTCGGCCACGCCGGAGGTCTTGAGCGCCGTCACCACCTGGTGTGTGCCGAGGTGGCCGCCGGCCGCGGCACACCAGACGTTGATCCCGTGCGAGGGCGCCACCACGAGCCAAGCATCGACCCCCGCGAGCGCCCGCTCGACGCGCCGTACTGTGAGGTCGTAGTTGCCCGTCACGAGGACGGGGCTCAGGGGCCCGGGGGCACCGATCGCGCGCAGGCCGGGCTCGGTCGGCCAGGGGACCAGGCGGAACGCGGTCTGGAGCACGTCGCGGGCTCGCTCCCCTGCGCTCATGACGGGAGCTCGCCGATCACGGCGGCGAGCGAGCCGCAGAGCCAGCGCGTCTCGCCGCGGATCGCGAATCCCGCCGTGCGCAGCTCGCCTGCGAGGTCGCGGATCGGGTGCGACACCGAGCCGACTGCGAGCCAGGCGACCGCAGCCTGTGGCGCTCGCAGCAGCAGGTGCAGCGCCCGATGCGCGGGTCGCCGCGGCGTGACCTCGTCGCCCGCCGCGATCACACCACCGGGGCGAAGTCGCTTCGCCGACTGGTCGAGCACGAATGCGCGCTCCCCAGCCGACATGTCGGAGAGCACGAGGCTCGCCACGACGGCGTCGTAGGCGGTCGGCGGCAGTGCGTCGATCTCGGACGCCGTGCGCTCGAGCCAATCGACCGCGTCGGGCAGCGCCGCGGCGAGGCGTCTGCGGGCGAGCTCGAGCATCTCGGGGCTCTGGTCGAGCGCTGTGACGCGTGCCCCGCGCGCCACCAGCCGCTCGGTCACGGCGCCCGTGCCGCAGCCGATCTCGAGGACCTGCATGCCGGGCCGCGGCGCAGCGGCGGCGGCAAGAAGCTCGTGGAGTCGAGACACGCGTCCAAGCGTCAGTGCGCGCATTCCCGCGTCGTAGCGGAGGGGACCCGACTCGAGAAGCCGCATCAGAGCAAGTGAGCTCATGGCTCGAGCCCCTTGCGCACGGCGCGTGCCACCGAGGCGGCGAGCGCCTCACGGTCTGCAAAGGCGTCTGGGTCGACGAAGTGCTGCACCAGGAGACCGTCGATCAGCCCGATCACGCCCGCAGCCGCCAGCTCGGGCTCGAGCGCGGCATCGATCTCGCCGGCGCGCTGCCCCTCCGCGACCACCACCGCGACGTGCGCGCGGATGCGGCGGAAGAAGAGCCGAAAGCGGCGCCCCTCGAGCATGCGCAGGTCGAACAGTACGCGACCCACCGCGGCCCAGGCGTCGAAGAGCCGCGTCGCATCGGCCGCCAGCCGTTCGAGCCGGTCGAGCGGGCTTCCGTCGGCGTGCGCTGCGGCTTCGAAGAGGGCTTCTTCCTCTGCGAGGATCTCGCGCGTCAAGTCGCGCACGAGCGCGGCTTTGTCCGCGTAGTAGTGGTAGAGGCTCGAGCGGCGCATGCCGGCTGCCCTCGCGACGTGCGCCAGCCCCGTAGCGCGGACGCCGCGTTCGGCGAAGACGCGCCGGGCCGCTCGACGAATCGCGCTGCGCTGGCGCTTAGGGTCGACGATCTTGGGCATGCCTTTGCCTTTTTCGACAGTATTGTCGAAAAAGGCAGGGCGCGCCAGTCCCCAGACGGCTCGCGCCACGACCCTCGGCTCCGAGAGCATGGAGTTGCGGCGCAAGCTCTCTAGAGGCCGCGGATCCCGTAGGCGGCGCGCAGAGACCCGAGCTGCGACGCCGCGTCCACTCTTGCGGCCGCGCACACTCCTCCGGCGTCATCACCAGCCGTGCCTTCGCTCGTCCAAGCCCCATCGCGTCCTCCGTGTACCAGGAAGACGCTGCTTGCTTCCATTAATTCGACCGATTTGAGACTCAGGACACTAGATGATCAACTCCTTGTGACGGATCGCTCGAGAGCAATCTCTAGCGTGGTGGCATGGGAACTCGCGAGTCCGTCCGCAAAAACAGGCTGCTGACCGGCTGACTCGGTTCCAGCAGGAGAAGTTGGATCAAGATGTACGCCGACGTGGCGATCGTGCCGGTTGCGGCGATCAGACATAGCCAGAGGACCCGAGATCCCGCGCGCCCCTCCCGGATCGCGATCCAGATGTAGATCGTGGCGAGCGCGAAGACGGCGTCCATCCCTCCGGCCTTGACCCAGGGATCGGGCCAGAGTCTCTGGGCGGCCAGCAGCGGGTCGCCCTGGAGCCAGGCCGCCGCATCGAGGCCGATCATCGCGATGAGGATGCCCGTGAACGCGACGATCAGGAGTCGCCTGGGCATGCTGCCTTTCCCGAGGTGGCGGGCCGAAGGCCCTCTAGACAACCCGGATCCCATACGCAGCTCGCAGGGACCCGAGCGGTTTGTGGAAGTAGTGCTCGGGCGCCTCCCAGGGCCAGCGCCGGCGCGAGCGAAGCGCCTGAACGAGCGCACGCGAGAAGCGTGGGATCGCGCGCACGGTCGCGCCGAGTGCGCGTAGGTAGCCGACCTCCTCGAAGATCTGCTGGGCTTCCTTGTTCGTGCGCAGGTAGCACAGGTAGCGACCCACGCCGACGTCCGTGCTCAAGACCGTGCGAAGGTCGGCCATCGCCTCGTCGACGATCGTCGTGTCGAGCCCGAAGATCACGTGGCAGATGTCGTGGTGGCGGAAGAGCGCCGCGCTCTCGGGTGGGATGGCATCGGGTCGGATCAGACCGGGATGGCCGCGATAGTACTCGTCGAGCGCTGCCGCCAGGGTGAGAGTGGAATCCTGACGCTGATACTCAAACCGCGGGCTGCGATCGCTCGCTGGAGACCGCACAAACCAAGTCTAGCATTCCGGATGCGGAGTGCAGACGCGTGCCACCTCTTCTTCGCGCGTCCTCTAGCCGAAGCGACCGGATCCGTTTCGCCCGGCGTTGGTCCAGGGCCGATTTGCCGGCTCTCCCTGATCGGCGATGATGGATGTCGAGCCATGGCCATCCCGGAGTCCGTGAAGCGGCTGATCGCGGAGAGCATCGACTCGGTCCCCGAGCTCGAGGCGATCCTGCTGATTCGCCAGTCCAAAGGTGCCTGGACTGATATCGAAGCCGGCGAGCGGCTCTACGTAAGCACGAGGTTGCGTCGCACGTGCTCAACATGCTGGCCCAGCGTGGCTTTCTCGGGCGCGATGGCAACCTCTTCCGTTGGCAGCCCAAGTCCGCCGAGCTCGAGCTCACAGTGGACGATCTCGCAAAGGCCTATTCAAGGCACCTGGTCGAGCTGACGCAGCTCATTCACTCGAAGCCCGCGGCAGGTGTGCGCGAGTTCGCCGATGCCTTTCGCTTGCGCAGGGAGAAGTGACCGTGGCGATGATCGTCTATCTGCTCTGCGGGGGGACCGCACTCGTCTGCACTCTGCTGCTGCTGCGCGGCTTCTCGAGGACGGGTGCGCGTCTGCTGCTGTGGAGCGCATTGTGCTTTGGCTGCCTCACGCTCAACAACTTCCTCACCGCGATCGACCTCGCTGTGTTCCCCGACGTGGATCTCTTCCTGCTGCGAAACGCCACCGCCTTGATCGGCCTGAGTGCGCTGATCTATGGCCTGGTCTGGGAGGCCAAGTGACGCCGTGGACCACCTGAACCAATTCCTCCTGGGTGCGATCGCAATGAGTTGCACGGTGATCACCGTCTTCTTCGTTCGATTTTGGCGCGAGAGCCGTGACCGCTTCTTCCTGATCTTCGCGCTGTCGTTCCTCCTCGAGGGAGCCAACCGCGTGGCGATCGCGCTGTCCGCAAAACCCAACGAGGCGACCCCCCTTCTGTTCGGCGTCCGGCTGTTCGCGTACCTCCTCATCATTGCGGCCGTGGCCGACAAGAACCGTACGCGCTACGGCCGCTGAAGGGCGCGCCGGCTCGCGGATGCGAGTGCAAACAGGGTCCCATCCGTCGACCGCCCGGGACGTTGGTAGGCGATCCCGGCCATCGCTTCGTCGACCATGGTAGTGTTGAGCCCGAAGATCACGTGGCAGATGTCGTGCTGACGAAGAGCGCCGCGCTTTCAGGCGAGGTGGCCTCGCGTCGAATGAGCCCGGGATGGCGGCGGTAAATGCTAGGCGCTGCGAACTGCGGACGTACATGCGCTCGCTGCCGGAAGAGCGGCGTAGTCGCGCCGCGACTCGCCGGCGGCGCCAGCGCGCCATGGCCCTTCATTCCCAACACTACGGACGTGTTCGCGCGCGCGGGACACCGCGCTCTGCATCTCTCTTCGCGCGCCGGCGGCTTTCGGCGACGAGCATCGCCAGCGCCGCCGCCAAGCCAGCCTCCGGCCCGGGCTCCGGGACGACGGTCTTCTTCATGATCGCGATCCCCGCCGGCAGAGTCGGCCCACCGCCATCGCCGAGCGAGGCGACGAAGGTCTGGGTGTCCCACGTCCCCGGTGGCCCGACCTTGACCACCCGCGCGTCTCCCCCGCCCGGGAAGGGTGAAGCGGCATCGGTCACGTAGAGCGAGCCGTCGCTGGCAGAGGCGAGGGCCTGGGGACAACGGAAGTATCCTCCGCCGGTGTATAGAGAACCTTCGCCGCCCGACTTCCCGCCCACTCCAGACGACGCGCCGTCGCAGAGCAGCACGGGGACGTCGCCCACCATCACCACCTTGGTCGCCTGGAGCGTGTCGAAGGTATGGACCTGCGCGCTGATCACGGTGCCTGCCACGTCGTAGACCGCGAGACCCGGCCCAGGAGATCCGACGAATCCGTTGAGCGTTCCGCTCGGCAGCAGGAAGATTCCGAGCCCGTCGGTCGGGCTCGCCACGGTCAGGTCCGTCGTTGAGGCGTCGATGCCGCGCGCATCCACGAGCTTTGGGTCGCTGGCGACCTGCGTGGCGGTGAAGATCGCGCTCCCAAGCGGGTCGACGCGCGAGACGATCTGCGTTTCGCGCGCGACCACGTAGAGCGTATCCACGGGGTCGGCCGATACGCCCCACGGCCCCGAGCCCACGTCGAGCAGGCCCGGTAGGGGGACGCCCGGCTGCAGGGCGACGGTCTGGACGCCGGTCGCCGGGTCGATCCTGACCAGGCGATTGGTCGTATTGTCGGCGACGAAGATGCTTCCGTCGGTGAGAGTTGCGATCCCGGCCGGCCGGACGAGCAGGTTGGTTCCCGACGCTGGCGGTGAGAAGGTCGAGACCGCACCCGTGACGGGGTCGACACGCAGCACCCGCGCGCCGTTCGCGTCGGTGACGAGGAGGTCGCCGACATGCAGGCCGCTTGCCCACGAAGTGGCGGGCGCGGGAAGCAGCCCCGCAACGAGGAGGGGCACGAGGAGCGGAAGCATCGCGAGCCAGAATCGACGAGCCCGCGGAGAAGCACCCGACATCGAGCAAAGCGGCATGGACAAACCTCGCGCCCCGCACCCAGGTCGCGCGACCAGCCTATGGATCGCCGGCCGGCAAAGTCAAGTTCGTCCGACCCGCGGGGTGCCACCGGCGCCGTGCGACGGAAGAGGTGTTCAATGAGCCTCGCTGCCGTGCTCGCGCCGCAACAGCTCCCCGAGCAAGGCGCGCAGCTTGGAGGGTGGCACTGGCTTCGGGAGGTAGCGCAGGCCGCTCTCGCGGATCGCGCGCAGCGATTCGCGCGCCGCTTCCCCGCTCATCACCACGGCGGGGACGTCGCGTCCCGCGAGGAGGCGGACTCGCGCGATCGCCTCGAGACCGGTCTCCTCATCGCCGAGGCGATAGTCGGCGATGATGGCATCGAGTGGGTCGGCGTCGTGCGACAGCAAATCGGCGGCGGCCGCGATGCTGTGGGCGGCGGTCACGCGACAGCCCCAGGACTCGAGCAGCCCACGCACGGCTTCGAGCGCCGCGGGCTCGTCCTCTACGACGAGCACGCGGCGCCCGAGCAGGCCCGTCGGGATGCTTGGGGAGGCGCTCTCGCGCACCGGGCGTGCGTCGCGGCTGGCGTCGAGCGGCACACGGACACGGAACCGGGAGCCTTGCTCGGGCTCGGACTCGAGCGTCACATCGTGGCCGAGCAGCCGGGCAGTGCGATCCACGATCGCGAGCCCGAGCCCCAAGCCACCGTCATCGGCGTGCGGATCGAGCCGGTAGAACTCGGAGAAGATCTCGCGTTGCCGGTCGCGCGGGATGCCGGGGCCGGTGTCAGCGACCTCGAGCACTAGCGAGGCGCGGTCGGCGCGGGCGACGAGCGCGACCTCGCCTCGGTTCGTGTAGCGGACTGCATTGGCGAGAAGATTCTGAAGCACCCGGGTCAGCAACACGGGATCGCTCACTACGTGCGCATCGATGGGCTCGAAGCGGAACGCGAGGCCCTTCTCGCGCGCCGCGACGGCCCACTCCGCGGCGAGCCGTGCCAGCTCCGGGCCAATCGCGAACGAGCGCACGTCCGGCTCGACGCCCCCGGCGTCGAGGCGCGATAGGTCGAGCAGCGCGTCGAGCTGATGGCGCAACGAGCGCGTGGTCGACTGGACCTGCTCGGCGAGCGCGCGGCCGACGTCGCCCGTCACGTGATCCGAGAGCCGGTCGGCGAAGAGCCCGAGCGCGTGGAGCGGCTGGCGCAGGTCGTGGCTCGCCGCGGCAAGGAATCGCGACTTCGCGCGATTTGCCGCCTCGGCCGCCGCGGTAAGCTGCTGCAGCTCCTGCGCGCGCTCGCGCGCGCTGGCGAGAGCTGCGCGCGCGCGCAGCCGCCCGAGCTCCGCGGATGCCTTCTCGGCGACGGCACCGAGCAGCACGAGCTCGTTTGCGGTGAACAGGTCGCCGGAGCGCTTCGGCCCGAGGATTAGGAACGCCAACATGTCCTTACCGGCCCGCACCGGGAGCAGCAGGCGGGCGTCCTGTTCCGAGAGCGCGTCGGCCTCTGCGGCGGAGAGCTCGGGCACGCTGCGCGCGAGCGTCACCCCGTCCACGCGCAGCGGCACCGGGTCGCGCTCGAGCCGGCGCAGCAGCGGGCTCTCGCCCGGCAGTTGCTGCGCATCGGGCGCACCGCGGACGGCGAAGGAGTTGCCGGCGCTCTCATACACGGCGCAGGAGCGCAAGCCCAGGAGCGCCTCGATGCGCGAGCGCAGCAGGTCGAGCACCTCGCCCGCCTCGTCGCAATCGGAGACGTCGCGCAGCAGCCGGCCGAAGCTGCGATGGGTCGCCACGCGCTCCGGGAAGAAGGCTCGCTCAATCACCGGGTGCAGCCGGCGGCCGAGCGGCACGGCGACGGCGGTCAGCACCAGCGCGAGCAGGGTCTGCGCGGTGCGGACCTCGAGCGCGAGCGCGCTCGCCACGCTCCGCCCCAGCGGCGGCAGGAGCGCGAGCGCTGTCGCCACCGTAGCGGCGACCGCCAGCGAGTAGGCCGTGGTCGCCGAGAAGAGCCGATCGACGTCGAGCAGGTTGGCGCGCAAGATCGAGACGACCAGCCCGAGCGGCAGCAACACCGCGCAGATCGCGCTGTACTGGAAGAGGCGGTGGTAGGTGGCGGGCGACAGCAGCGATGCGAGCGACAGCGTGAACAGCATCGGACCGAGGCCGAGCAGGGCGCCGACCGCGAGCCAACGCATCCGGCGGCGCCCGCTAGGACCCGCGTGGAGCGTGTTCCAGCCCACCAGCGCGACCCCGACCAGGACGAAGGAGACGTCGGAGGCGAGCACCGCGGCCGGCGCCGCGTGGGCGGGAATCGGTGCATCGAGGAAGTACGGTACGCGCACCAGTACGAACACGAGGCCGACCAGCCCCCACCACGGCGAGGCGCGCCGCTCGGGTGGCGCCTCGATCGGAAGCTGCGAGAAGAAGGCGATCAGCAGGCCGATGGCGATGGGTCCGCCGAGGTGGAAGAGTGCGGCGTACGCATAGGTCTGGAGCGGGGAGCCGCCGTAGAAGGGAGTCTCCACGCAGGCGAATGCGAGGAAGGCGGCGAACATCAGCCGCGCGCGCGCCGAGCCCGGAGAGATCCAGAGCACGAGCACCGCAGCGAGCACGAAGCCCAGCAGAAACGGCACGCGATACCACGGCAGCGCGGAGCGCTGCATCGCGAGCTGGGTCTCGCGCCGCTGCCCTACGCGCTCGGAGATGAGGCGCGCCTCGCCTCGCGCGCCCGCCTCGGCGAGAGCGGTTGCGTCGAATCCGACGTAGCCGATGCCGCGCAGATCTATGTCACCGACTCGGATCAGGCGATCCCCGAGCGCGAGGCCGGCCCAATCGGCGCCGCGCTCGCGTCGGACGCCGCCGACCACGGGATAGGCATCCGCGCCGCGGTAGGTCGCGAACACCGGGGGCTGTGCCAGCCCCGTCCGCCTCGCCTCTCGTAGGTGCAGTACCAGACAGACGACGAAAAGCGGCAGGAACAGGGCGAAGAGGAGCTTGTCGGCGAGCGGCCGCATGCAAGGGCTAGTCAAGGCTGAGGTCGCGGGCGACCATGGCGGCCTCGGTACGGTTGCTCACGTCGAGTGCCTCGAGGATCGCCGCGACGTGTGCCTTGACCGTCCCCTCGGCAATCGAGAGCACTCCGCAGATCTCGCGGTTGGTGAGGCCGCGCAGCATGAGCTGGAGCACCTCGCGCTGGCGCGGAGTCAGGCCCGCCACGCGCGCGCGCCGCCGTTCCTGGCGCGCCCTTGCGTCCGGCGCTGGAGCAGGCGGAGCGGCGGCGAGTGCGCCGCGCGGCACGTAGACGCCACCGGCAATCACCAGCTGGAGCGCCGCGCGCATCTCCGCTTCGGGAACGCCCTTGGGGATGTAGCCGGACGCGCCGGCCTCGAGCGCCTCGCGCATTCCCGCGCCCTCCTCGGACGCCGAGACGATCACGACCGGGATCTCCGGATGCTCCGCGCGCAGACGCCGGAGGCCGCTGCGCCCGTCCAGGCCGGGCATCTGGAGGTCGAGCAACACCAGGTCGAGGTCGGGATGCGCAGCGACCAGCCGCAGGGCCTCGGCGCCGTCCTCGGCCTCGATCAACGCGGCGGTCTCATCGATGCCTCGCAGCACCATGCTCAGGCCGACCCGGAACACCGCGTGGTCGTCGCAGACGAGCACCTTCACCGGCACTCATCATGCCAGCCCGGCGCAGGTGCCGTCCACTGCGCGCGAGACCTGCGAGCGCCGCGGCCGCCGCGAGGCCCGCGGCCAGGGCCCCGGGCTCCGGCACGTAGGCGGAGTCGATCGTGGTCTGGCTTGGGGAATCGGTCTCCGGGTCGCGCTCGGCCTGCGCGACGAGTCGCACGGTGTGCGCGCCC
>Ga0335070_10003320_pt1 | contig 18763 bp, 13 predicted proteins | sample Lox_Sample_13_FD_206722 | JGI IMG/M metagenome (GOLD analysis project Ga0335070, IMG submission 206722) | Soil microbial communities from Loxahatchee National Wildlife Refuge, Florida, United States - Lox_Sample_1.3 | ecosystem: Environmental > Terrestrial > Soil > Wetlands | place: USA... | reverse complement strand
CTTTTCCGAAACCGAAATCCTTCATCGTATGCTTTCTTCGCAAGAGCTTTGAGCGAATATTCACCCGACGCAAACCAGGTGAACAGGTTCGCGATCGCGGGGCCGAGGACTGGGTCCGGGACGATGATCCGCTTTCCATCCGGAGCAATCGTGTTGATGTAACCGGGGGGTGCGAACGACGGGTACAGACCTTGGGCAGCCTTGGTGCGCAGTCCCTTCTGGACCTCCTCCCTGAGGTTGTCGATGTAGTTCTTCGCCATCAGGACCTTGATACCGTGCATGAACTTCTCCGACGACCGCGAGTCTTTGGTCAGAATCGCGTTCTCCTTCACCAGATGGATTTCCAGATCCAACTCGTCAATCGTGAGATAGTCCTTGAAATTCCGATACAGACGGTCGGTCTTCTCCACCAACAGCACGCGACAGCCAGGGTGCTGCTTGAGGTAAGAAATCATCGCGGCAAATCCCGGCCGCCCGGTTGTTTTAGCTGTCTCGGCGTCCAGAAACTCCTGTTTGATCAGCAGGCCCCGTTCGGCTGCGTAGCCCCGCAATAATTCGAGCTGAGCGGGGATGCTATATCCCTGCTCCTGCTCCTTGCTGGAAACGCGGGCATACAGGACCGCTCCAACGTCCTCGTGAGCCATATGGCCTCGAACTTCCACCGATTGTATGCGGGTGTTCTTCATGGTTTAGGCGACCTTCTCTAGATTTGCTTTAACGCCATCGGCCTTCTGTTCCCAGTCACGCAGAATGGTGGCGAACTCCAACAGTCTAGCCCTTGTTGTTGCCCATTCCAAATCGGTGAGACGACGCCCAACGCGTAGCTCCAGTGCTGTTCGTGCGACGCTCTCCCGGTGAGCCGGAAGCACTCTCTTCAGGTGTGAGCTGCTCATGTGTATTGATCGCAGGAGATCCGCTCCTTCCCAAGGAAAAACATCGCGCTTGGTTCTACTCTCACTAGGGGACGCCTAAAATGGCTTCGTCAGTTGAAAAATGGCGGACTGAGGAGATTTCAACTTGCCGCACTTTGCACGAACCGTGAGACGAATTAGGCATGCCGCTTGGTGCAGGCCCTTTGAGATGGTCGTCTTGTCACCGGCAAACGGCGAACACTTGAGAATTTTTTCGAGTGACCGACCCCCACAGTGGTACAGTGCCAGCCATTCGAGGTGTTCAACACTGTACCGACGATGGACAGGCTGGGCCCCGCGAGCCTTGGCGAGTGCGCGAATGCGCTTCTGGTAAGCGTGCAATTCGGCTGCAAAGCGTCTTTGCACGTGGGCGCGGTATCCCTCCCAACGCAAGAGTTGTGGGTCCCATCCCCAGTCTTCCAATCTGAAGCGGTGCTCACAATCCCCAATCAGGACCGGCCCACAAACGTGCTGGCGAAAGCCTCCTAAATGCAACGACGCTCGCCGATCAGGGCATTTGTGCCATCGGTCCAGTGTCTCGAGCGCGCCCTCCAGAATCCAGGCTTTCCCCGCCAAGTGGAATGCCCCTGCCCAAGCTTCTAGGTCTGGCGTCAACTGGTTCTGGCGGTCCGAGTGAAGCTGCCAGGTGACAAACGTCCACCCAGTTTCCCAATAGCCTGGCTGGTTGCGGGCGAGCCGCGCAAATTTTGGGTATACCTCTTTCCTCAGCCGCTCACCGAAGGTGGGCAACTTGCGCTGAAGTGCTTGAATGAATTCCCAGCGAGCGCTGACGACTTGGTTGTTGCTATTGCCACGCTGATCACAGATGAGATAATCGCCCGTAATCAGCGCTTGATTCTTTGATGGTTTCATTGGTATGGCTACTCGTTTCCCGCCAGCCGGCAGCAGCAGGCCCCTCTGCAGCAAAGGTCTTGCCGTCGCCGCCGCAACATAGCAAGAAGCTAACAATCTCGCTAGAGAGTAAATCGAAACGAGAGGCGGCAGTTGCAGGGGAACAAGAGCCGGTTTAGCTGTCATCGAGGGCGACCGCCCTCGTGGTAGCAGGGGACCAGCAGGATCTAATGCGAATCAATTAATAATTGGCGATGCCGAACGGCTCGGTGGAGCCTCCTGCTCGTCTGCTGCATGTAGGAGCACTGTCCAACGAAATCCGGATCCAAACTCTGGCTACGCGAAATGGCTATCGGATCCGGGATGCATTGCCATACCTGGCGGCGGCGAAAGCGTGCAGGCTGCACAGCAACGTGCCGCAGACGCTGTACGAGACGCCGCGTTATCCTTCCACGGCCAGTCAGTTCTGATCATTGGCCACAAACACATCAATGCGCTACTTATGTGCGCATTATTGAAGGAGCCGTTGACGAGGTTCGGGAGTCACATCGTCGAAGACACACTACCACACGTGCTTGCTGCTGACGCCCTTGAAAGACTTCGGTTGGGAGGGGAGCGGGACGCAAGGCAGACAAGTGAATCTGTCTACCGCTGTTCGCATTGAATGAAATCAACCTCCGAGTAGCCGCCCGTAACGTTCCAAGGTCTTCACGTGGTCGCAGACCGCTTTGATGCCGGCGGTCAGCGGAATTGCCAGGATCAGCCCGGCGGCACCCCACAGCACGCTCCAGAACATCAGCGCCAAGCTAACCACGAGCGGGTTCAAGTGCACGCGCGGGCCCACGATCTTCGGGTAGAGCAGGTTCATCGCTAGAAGATGAAACAGCGCCACTACGCCCACGATGATCAGGTACGGCGCCGGAGTGCTGTAGACGGCCAGCGCCGCCAGGAGCGGCGGGGCCAGCGCCAGCGGCACTCCGACGAATGGCACGAGGCTCAAGAAACCGCTCAAGGGCCCGATCAGCATCGGATATGGCAGTGGAAACGCCCAGAAAAAAGCCGTGCTGGCGACGGCTAGCAGCAGGCCCAGCAGGAAATTGCCAACCACGAACGCCCGCACCATCGAAGCGATGCCGTCCAGGCTCGTGGCAGCGACAACCCGGTCGGGGCCTTCGAACAGTTGCAGGAAGGCGGGTTGGATGTGGTCGCGCCAGCTCAACATGAAATACACGAGGAACGGCACGAACGATGCGAGCAGCAGCGTATTGTATAGCGAACCGAGATGCGAGTGGATGAAATCAGCGATTGGCGGACGCTCAGGCCGGATGCGCACCTCCTGGATACTTGGCGTCGCCGGCACGAGCGGCTCAGGCGTTCTCTGTTTCTTGGCCGGCGGGTTCTTCTGGGCTGGCTGGCTCAAGCGCTTCGGGGCCACCAACGCGTAGGCCGCCTGCTCCGTGCTCTCTAGCTTCGTCACCACCCCGTCCGAGAGGGCGGAGATACGCTCCGCGAACTTAGGCACGTCCTCCACAAGCGTAGCCCCCTGCCTGTACACGCCCAGTCCGGCGAAGTAAAACGCACAGACGGCAAGTGAGCACACGATAAAACTGGCCAGCGCGCGGGGCACGCGCACCCGGATCAGCACGCCAACGAACGGTTCCAGAATGAAATTGATGATGACGGCGGTACACACCGTCACCAGGAAAAGGCGTCCGTAATACAGCAGCGCGATCGCGGCCGCGAGCGAGATCAAACCACCACTCAGGCCATGTGGTTTCAACGCCCGGAACAGACCATTCATCGGGAGGCGCGGCGTGGAGTCGACGCCGCCAGTGGCCGGCCTTCGTCTCGAATGAACGTGTGGCCCTGCCTCCGATTCCCACATTTCAGACGGCAGCTTCGAATGCATGGGTCCTCCTGTTCATTTCACCTCCAGCCCAAAGGCCACTTCACTTTCTATCGCGGGTCGTGCAATCGACATGCCCATATCTTTTCTTACAAAATCAACGGTTTCCCACCGACGCATGTGGCATGGGTCATGGGGTTCGGCATCTGCCGCTGTCGGGTGCCGAAACGCCGAACCGCCATATTGAAATCAAAGCCTCGTCCGGGGAATCAGTGGGTAACTGGTAGGTTCAGAGCTGGGGTTGAGTCAGGAAACGGTGTAGTTTGCGGCAAGTCGAGTCGAAGGAGCGTTGCTCCTCCGGCGAGCCATTGTGGATCAACGGGCCGCCGTCTGCATGGATCCGATCTCTGAGGACACGCTCGACATCGATGTTCAGAGAAGCGGTATGGTTTAGATCCCTGATGATCTCGCCGCCGAGCAGCCAAAGGTTGTCTACGTGTTGGCGAACGGTCTTGCGGGAAAGGCCGGAGCAAGCCAGATGCCGGATGAAGGGACGGAAGCAAGCCACCAATTTTTGACCAGACGGCAAGTCTTTTTCCCACCCCATCCAGGAGCGTGGCCAATTCTCTAAATCCGGACAATACGCGGAAAGGTTCACCAGCGGCACCGGCGCGGTGGTGCGGGTTACTGTGGAAGTTTTCGCCATCGAACCTGCACTGCCACCATTTTCGGGGATTTGTCTACCAGCATGCCCGCTTCGGTCCGGACAAGAAGACCATCGAGGTGGCGGTCCGTCCAAGGGAGGGCTCGGTTGCCGTCTGCTCCGGTTGCCAGAAGCCGGCGCCCGGGTATGATCATCTTCCCGAGCGGCGTTTTGAGTTCATTCCCTTCTGGGGCTTTCTGGTTTTCTTCCTGTACCGCATGCGGCGCGTGCATTGCCGCAACTGTGGCGTAGTGGTGGAAGAGGTTCCTTGGGGCGATGGCAAACACCAGTTGACCAGGGCCTATATGCTGTTTCTGGCCCGCTGGGCGCGCAAGCTCTCCTGGAAGGAAACCGCCGAGGCTTTTCGCACTTCATGGGAAAAGGTTTGCGACGCGGTCGAGTACGTCGTCACCTGGGGGCTGGAGCATCGCACGCTGGCTCCGATCCGTGCCATCGGGGTGGATGAAATGCAATACGCCAAAGGCCACAAATACCTGACGCTGGTTTACCAGATCGACCAGGATCTCACGCGTCTGCTCTGGGTTGGCCGCGAGAGGACCATCGAATCCTTCCAAAGCTTCTTCAGCCTCATCGGGGGAAAAACTCGCGTCTCAGATTCAGTTCGTTTGCTCGGATATGTGGCAGCCCTACCTGCACGTGGTCCAGCAGAAGTGCTCGCAGGCCCTTCATATCCTCGACCGCTTCCATATCGTTTCCCAGATGAATAAGGCTTTGGATGAGGTCCGCGCTGCCGAGGCCCGCGAAATGGCTCGCGCCGGTCACGCGCCGCTGCTAAAGAAGACGCGCTGGTGCGTCCTCAAGCGCAAAGACAATCTCACCCCTCAGCAGAAGTTCCGTCTCCGCGATCTGCTTCGCTATAACCTGAGAACCGTCCGCGCCTACCTCCTCAAGGAAGACTTTCAACAGTTCTGGAAATACAACTCGCCCACCTGGGCCGGAATGTTCTTGGACTTCTGGTGCGGTCAAACTATGCGTTCCCGTATCGAGCCGATGAAAAAAATCGCCCGAATGCTCCGCGCTCACCGCCCGCTACTGCTCAACTACTTCAAGGCCAAAAAGGAGTTTTCCAGCGGCGTGGTCGAGGGCCTTAACAACAAAGCCAAAGTAACCATGAGAAAATCGTACGGCTTCCGTACCTTTCGCATCCTGGAACTTGCCCTCTATCACTCACTTGGTAAACTACCAGAGCCAGAACTTACCCATGAATTTTTCTGACGAGTCAAATCAAAAGACTTGCCGTGGCAAGCGCCGTGTACTTGTAAGGCTGGAATAATGTGTGAACTTTCAGCAGACATCCGCGGTTCAGCGCTGTGCAAGCGATCTGCACTCGCGGGGGGCTCGCCACGGGAATCGAACGTTAAGCGAGAGGTAAGGAGGACAAAATGCGCTTGCTACAAATCGGATTGTTTTTGACGCTCGCAATAGCTGCTCTGGCAGCAGATACGGTGACACTTCGTGATGGTCGGGTCATCACCGGCACTTATTTGGGAGGTTCGGCACGAGAGGTGAGAGTCGACGTTGGCGATCAGATCCGCAGCCTGGATATCGCCGACATCGCCGGCATTCAATTCGGCGCAGCAGGGACAAAGGAAGAACGCCCGGCAGCATCGGCGGACGCCCTCACACTTCCTGCTGGAACCAAGCTGGTTATCCGGATGATCGATGCCGTAGATTCGGAACACAACTCCATCGGCCAGACCTTCGCGGCCAGCCTGGACGAGCCGGTGATGATCGATGGACAAACCGTGATTCCGCGCGGCGCCGACGCGGTCGTGAAACTCGTGGATGATCAGCAATCGGGAAAGCTCACCGGGCGAACCACACTCACGCTTGACCTGGTGAGTGTGAAAGTCGATGGGCGGATGGTGGACGTCAACACGGAAACCGTCACGGAGCAAAGTTCCTCGCGCGGCGCCCGTACCGGTAAAGTCGTCGGAGGTACAGCGCTGTTGGGAACAATTATTGGCGCAGCCGCGGGCGGTGGACGAGGTGCCGCGATCGGGTTGGGCGCTGGTGCCGCCGCGCGGGCACTGGCGCGGAAATTGTTACCAAGGGCCAGCGCGTCCGGATTCCCTCGGAGACGCGGCTGACATTCCTGCTCGAGAACACGGTCCGTCTCTACTGAGGTCATGCGACAATATGCCTCGCATAGTGACTCGCTCCTGGGCCAACTTATCCGTTCTCGTATCAACACATTCTTGCACCTGCAGCGATCACTTGAATTCTCGAATCACTCGGCAATCGCCTGCAGGCATTCCTGGGACCGGGCCACGCGTGAGCTTGATGGTTAGCGAGAATGCAAGCCCACCACGCGTGACATCGAACTCCGAACGTAATAACCGAATTGGCCGCTAATGGCGGTTCGCTCGCTGGAACAAGGGCGAGCGGAGGTCGAAACACAGTGCGGCCGGGCCGTAAAACTCCGACGGAAATGGGGATACTCGGTGGATGATTCGGCGGGTGTCCAGAGTCTCCTCCACGGCCGTTGGCGTTCAGTACTAGACTCCCATGGATATTGCTTCGTGGCGGTATAGCTTTTTTCACTCGGCCTTTACGGCCACAGGCGCGAATGACTGGCTCCGGGTACCAGACAAAACCGGGCAGATAGTGCCCTCCAACGCGGACATCTCGGCGTCTGCCTCAGCATCTCCAGGCTTCGCTCTTGCAGATGCAGGCCGCTCGCGACCTTTTTTCCAGGTGCGAAGGCCATTGGGATTGGGATCTGCGATGAAAGTCAGGCCGGAATTCTCCGATGACGGACCAGATGGAGCCAGGATCGATGGGTGATATAATGCATCTCGCCAAGGCCCCGCGCCTTTGCCAAGGAACGGATGATGGCACGGTCGAACCGAGATTCGCGGGGGTTGACCTCCCGAATCCTGACGCCATCAGCCACGCGCGCGGTAGCCGCATCGAGGCTGAAATCGCCTACCGCGGTCAATTCTCCATTTGCGGATTCGAAATGACGGAAACGGCATCGACCGTAAGGTCCTCGAGCAAGGCGCTCGCCACGGGTACTGCAATCCGTCTCATCCGAGATTCAGAGAGGTGTATCGATGACCCGACGCACACTTTCGAATGTGCCCGCAATCGCATTACTGTTACTGGTCTCTACCCATCAGTTGTCAGGGCAGGTTCTGTTTGGCTCTATCGTAGGAAACGTCTTTGATGCAACCAACCTTGCTGTTCCCGGAGCGATGGTCAAAATCACAGAGATCTCCACGAATGAATCCCGATCGGCCGTGACCAACGAGGCCGGTGTCTACAACCTGACTACCGTAACCCCAGGCACATACCAGATCGAAATTACCAAGACTGGCTTTCGGTCCTTCATTGCTTCCGACGTGGTGGTGAATCAGAACAACGTGGTACGCGTGGATGCGCGGCTCCAAGTGGGAGCACGCCATGAAACTATCGAAGTACCCTCCCAGGCCAATGCGCTGCAGACGGACCGAGCCGATGTACACGCCGAGGTCGGAACGCAGGCATTGGAGAACCTCCCACAACCTACGCGCACATACGAAGGTCTCATACAACTGGTTCCCGGCGCCACTCCTCCGACGGGTCAGCTCGGCGGGGGAACCAACAATCCCTCGAAATCCATGCAGTTCGCCTTCAACGGCACCGGGATAAACGCCGCCGCGGTGCGCATCGAAGGCGTCAGCGCCATGAATCCCTGGCTACAATGGATGAGCACGTTTGTGCCCTCCATCGAGGCCATCCAGAATGTCAACGTTGCAACCAATGCGACCGACGCCGAACAGGGACTCGCCGGCGGCGCCTCGGTAAACGTCATGCTCAAGAGCGGGTCAAACGAGCTGCATGGCGCCGCTTACGCGTACAACATTGACAGCTTCTTCCAAGCGAATGATTTTTTCGCAAACGCTAGTGGCGTCTCTAAGCCCGCGCACTTAGTGGACAACAACGACGGCGGCTTTGTCGGCGGTCACATCATCAAGAACAAGCTTTTTTATTTCGGGAGTTACGAAGGCGATTTTCTGCGCCAGGCCTATTCCGGCATTCTGTCGATTCCCGCTCCCACACAGCTTTCCGGCAACGAATCCGGCTCGGCCAGTCCGATCTACGATCCTTTGACCGGCAACGCGAACGGCGCCGGGCGGTCTCCGTTCCCGGGGAACATTATTCCGCCGAGCAGGATCAATCCGATCATTGCCAAGATCGTCGCCTTGATTCCTGCTACCAACCTGCCCGGCAGCGTGAACAACCTCTACGCGAATGTACCTTCAACTTACAATCTGCACAAGATAGACACCACGTTTGATTACAACTCGACGGATAGGCTCCGTTTGTCGTTTCGCTATGGCGACCAGCCCTACAACGCGTACATCGCACCGGTTTATGGCCCGATTCTGGGCGGTAAGGCATCGTTTTTTAGCGCTTGCGGTTTTTGCAACTATGACCAGCATGGGTCCACCTATGCTATTTCGGGTTCTGGAACCTATGTGTTCAACCCGTCGTTTGTCATCGATGCGACTTTCGGCGTGACTCAGGTTCACGAGTATCTGTTTCCCACCGAGTCGAACGTTAAATACGGCTTGGATGTTTTGGGGATTCCGGGGACCAACACCGGGAATCTCCCTTGGGCCGGCGGCGTACCCGAATTCACTATGTCGAACTACGTCACGATGGGCGCTTCTTATACCGCTCTCGAATACAAAGACCCCATCTACGAATACATGGCGAACGCCACCAAGGTCAAGTCCGCGCACACCATTCGTTTCGGTTTCGATATCAGCCGCCAACACCAGAACCACATCGAGGTTACTCCCACTAGTTTCACCTTTACCGGCGGTGTGACGTCCCTCAACGGCGGTCCAAGCCCGAACCAATATAATCAGATCGCCGATTTTCTGCTGGGCCTTCCACAGTCGGTCACCAACTCGCTGCAGATCCAGCAGCCGTTCCTGACGCTCCGAACGTGGGAATTCGCTCTGTATGCGCGCGACCAGTGGCAGGTGAGCCGCAAGGTTACCGTGAATTACGGTGTCCGCTGGGAGCACTACCCAGTTCCTACACAGGCCACTAAGGGTATCAACTTCTACAATCCCGCCACGAACATCGTGCAGGAGTGCAGCGTAGGCGGTTTCCCTTCCGATTGCGGAATCAAGGTGTCTAATCGGCTTTTCGCGCCGAGTTTCGGCGTGGCATACCGAGCGACGGAAAGCCTCGTCCTGCGTGGAGGCTTTTCGCTCTCGCCGGCGCAGGACAACATGGCAAGTTTTTTTATGCTGGGGTATCCCGACGAAGTCAACGTCAGCTATTCAGGGACCAGTTCCTATTCGGCTTTCGGCAACATCACCAACGGCATTCCTGCGATCGTGCCGCCGGCTCTCACCAACGGAGCGACGTTTGTTCCGGCAGGCACCGGTAATCTGTTCACCGATCCGCCGGTTTACAAACGCGGCTACACCGAATCCTTCAATGTGACTGTCCAGAAACAGTTCCCGGTCGGATGGACGCTACAAACCGGGTGGGTGGGTACGCACGTCGTCCACCAATTCACTGAGTACAATCTGAACTACGGTCAAGTTGGAGGCGGCAATGCCAGTGAGCCGCTTTACAAATACGGCATCACAGGCCCGATGACCATCGCCGATCCGCTGAGTTCGGACATATATGAGTCCTTGCAGACTACCTTGGCGAAGCGATTCAGCCATGGACTGACCATGCGCGTCGCCTACACGTATTCACACGATATCTCGATGAACACGTCGATACTGATTCCCCAATACCGCAATTATGACCGCTACACGTCGCCTTTGGATAGAACCAACGCGCTGGTTTGGGGGGCGACATATGAACTGCCTTTCGGCACAAACAAGCGGTTTCTTACCCACGGGCTGATGGCGCGGGTAGCTGGCAGTTGGACACTCGGCGGGATGTTCACTCACTATTCGGGCACGCCCTTCAGTATTACTTCCTCAGCCATTTCGTGCAATTGTCCCGGCAACACGCAAACGGCGAACCAGGTTCTACCCAATGTCGCGATTGTGGGCAGCGGGCTCGGTGGCCAGCCTTACTTCAATCCACTGGCGTTTGCGCCAGTCACTACCGCTTCCTTTGGCAACGCTGGTTTCGACACGCTGCGGGGACCCGGGAGCACGAATCTCGATCTGAACATCTTCCGCGATTTTCGGCTAACGGAGCGGTTGAGAGCGCAGATTCGCGCAGAATCGTTCAACATCAGCAATAGCCCTCATTTCAGTAACCCGGCGTCCGATGTATCGAACCTGCAACTTACGTCCACGGGTGCAGTGAAGAATCTTAATGGATACGACACGATCACCAGCGTGAATCCGCTCGGCCGTCTGATCGATCCGAGATACTTCCGATTCGGTTTGCGGTTTATGTTTTGATGTTCTAAGAGGCTTTGGGAGTGCTTTTCTAATTAGCAGCCGCGGATGTCCATGAGATTGCTATCTGGCGTTCTGTGCGTGGCCTTTTCCCTGCGGCTCGGGAATTCTGCTGACTGCGCCGGGTGTCACCCGCGAATTGTCGAGGCTTATCAGCGCAGCGGAATGAGCCGCTCACTTTACAAACCGTCGCCAGCGAACACGATCGAAGACTACCGCAACCGGCACGACTTTCTGCATTCGTCTTCCGGAACTTACTACTCGATGATCGTGCGCGACGGCACTTACCTCCAGAGGCGCTGGCAGATCGGCTTCGATGGCCGTGAAACCAACGTCGAAGAATTGACGATCGACGCGGTGCTTGGTTCCGGAAGCCACGCGCGAGCGTATCTGCACCGGACTGCCTCCGGAGGATATATCGAACTGCCTCTCGGCTGGTATGCGGAGAAGGGTGGTTACTGGGCCATGAGTCCTGGGTTCAACACGGAGCATCCGCAGACGCGCCGGTTCGTCTCTTACGAGTGCATTTTCTGTCATGATGCGTATCCGAGGATTCCCCCGAACGATGAGGCGCCTGGCAGCGACCCTGTATTTGCGGGCGCTCTGCCGGAAGGTATAAGTTGCCAGCGCTGCCACGGGCCGGGCGACAAGCATGCCACGCTGGCGCACTCAGCCGGCGCGACGCTGGAGGACATCCGGGCTAGTATTGTGAATCCGGCGCGCCTCTCTCCCGCGCTTCGCATGGACGTGTGCATGCAGTGCCACCTGCAGCCGACCAGCGGCGCCATTCCGGCGATTATCCGCCGGTTCAATCGCGGACCGTTCTCGTTTGTGCCCGGCGAACCGCTGCCGGATTTTCAACTGGTGTTCGATCACGCCCCGGGCGCGGGACACGACGACAAGTTTGAAATCGTAAACAGTTCGGCGTACCGGTTGCGTAAGTCTGCCTGTTTTCAAAAGAGCAACGGCGCACTGACCTGCACGACCTGTCATGACCCGCATCAGAATCAGCCCGAAAACTACTCCGCCGTCTGCCGCCAATGCCACGCGTCAGTTATCGACGGCGCTATCGCGGCCGGGCGTCATCCCGCTGGCAGCGATTGCGTAATCTGTCATGTACAGAAGCGGCGAACTGAGGACGTGGTGCACGTCGTGATGACGGACCACTGGATTCAGCGCCGGCTGCCTCCTGGAAACCCGCTGGCGGAATTGCCTGAGCGGCACGGAGCAATCGCCGAGTACTCGGGCGAAGTGGTCCCCTATTATCCTTCGCCGCTGCCGCAGACCGCTGAGAATGCGCTCTACCAAGCTATTGCCAGGGGCGCGCCGGCAGATCTCGCTCGTGAATTGAGACGGGTCCGTCCGCGCGAAGCGGAGTTCTACATCGTGCTCGGCCAGGCATGGCAGCGCGTTGGCAAGCTGCCCGAAGCGATCCGCGCTTATGAGCAAGCTGTGCGCATGAGGCCAAATTCCTCACGCGCTCTGCTGGGCCTTGCCGGCGCCCAGAGGGCCTCGGGAGAATTGGCCCTCGCCAAGGAAACACTGGCGCGCGCCGGGCGCGCCGCTCCCGCCAGCGCCGCTCGGTTGTTTCAGTCGGGCAGCGTTGATTTCGATCGGGGGCACACCGCCGCGGCGATGGAAAAGATGGAGAAAGCCGTTGCGCTCGATCCCGATTTCTCCGCCGCCCACACGGGGCTGGCCGCTATTCTCTTTAGAGCCGGGAACCCCGACCGCGCCGAGAGTGAATTGCGCTCGGCGTTGCGCATCGATCCTTACGACGCATCGGCGTACGATCTGATTGGCCGCGTGCTAGCCGGCAAGGGGCAGACGGCGGAATCGCTGTTCGATTTCGAAAACGCCATACGACTGCGGCCGGGTTATGCTCCTCACCTTTACGACTACGCCCTCGAATTGTCCGCCACGGGGCGCGCGAATGAGGCACGCGCAGCGGTGGAAGCGGCCCTGCGCGCGGACGCGGATATGCCAGCGGCTCATGCCCTATTGGGCGAGTTGCTCTCTCGCCAAGGGGACATTCCGGGCGCCATCGCGCACCTGCGGAGGGCGGCGGCAGGATCAGATCCGACCACGGCGAAGTTTGCGACCCAAGCGTTACAGCGCCTCGCCCAGTGACAAATAGAGTCGGCGAAGGCATTGTGTCCTTGGGTCGCCTTGGAGCCGGATATGGAGCTGGTGCCGCAGGCCTCGACGGGACGCGACGCCGTCTGCAGCTCAGCACCGGCCGGACATCACCCGTATGGATTTCCAGATGCCCAATATCAGCGGCATCGAGGCGATCATCGCAATCCGCGGCGAATTTAACGATGCCCGGATGGTCGTGTTGACGACGTACGCCGGGCCGCCGCTCGTTGTGCGTTGGAGCGGTTGGAAACGGCGGCCATTGAGCCACTTGATGCGCCGGCACCATTTGTGCGACGAGGAAAGCCCAGGCGAGAATAGTGCCTCATGTTCCCGTCCAGACCGAAAGGCTTTCCTGTGCCCATGAAGCCCGCAGCATAGAAAATGGCCAGGCTCACCGGAGTTGCTGCTATCGTATTTCGCACCGCCGGCTCAACGGCCAAAACTTTCGCTACACCGAAGGAGTTCCTGGATGCCCCGCGGCGAGCACGCTGTATTCCAGCATGAAGAAGCTGAAGAGCGGCAGTGACCGATAGGTTTCGTCTCAAAAGTCGGCATCGCTGCCGGAACACAGAATAATCACTTGACGGTTTGCAACAGATCCCCGAGTCGCCACCTGGCGCGAGATCCTCTTCAGGGTGGTGGTCGCCGGAATCGCCTTCGGACGGAATTTCTTCCGCCTTCCCAATTAGCGATAATGGAGAACGTCAACACAGCAACGTCCCGGAGGCGAGGCGTGCGCCAAGTGCTCTACCGATCCCCGGCATCCGCGAGCTTGCGAAGCGAATCGGGGCGCGCTTGAATCCTGGCGCGAGTCAAGTCCGGGCACGAAGGCGGCGTTTTACTTCGCCCTTCTCGGACTCGCTGGTTAGCAATATGACGCGCGGAAAGCTGCGGTTAGCACTTCGTCTGGCGCCTGTCGTCCTCGGCGTCTTCGCGGTCTTCTGCCCGCGTGTCTTTGCGCTTAATCCGTTTTTGGAGATCAACCAATACGCGCACACTGCATGGACGGTCCGCGACGGATTTTTCAACGGCGCAATCAACGCAATCGGCCAGGACCGCGTCGGTTATCTTCTGCTGGCAACCGAATTCGGTCTGTTACGGTTCGATGGCGTCCGAGCGGTGCCCTGGCCCTCCGACGAACACATCGCGCGTGGCGATATTCGAGCCGTGTTCGCCGCAAGCGACGGCCGCGTTTGGATCGGCACCGCGTTGGGGCTCTCCAGTTGGAAAGACGGCCACCTGACGGACTACGCCGAACTCGCCGGTCAAAGGGTTCTTTCCGTCCTGGAAGATACCCAAGGAACAATATGGGTTGCTGGTTACGCAATTCCCACCGGCAGACTCTGTGCAATTCGCGATGGCAAGGCTGACTGCGCGGGAATGGCAGACGAGTTCGCGCGTGGCATCACCTCCTTGTATCAGTCCCCGAGCGGCGAGCTGTGGGCGGGTGCGCCGAACGGGCTGTGGCGTTGGCGGCCCGGTCCCCCTAAGCGGTATTCGACGCCAGGTATCTCCTCAGGCATTCGCGCCCTAGCCAAGGGCGGCGGTTCGTTCCTGATCGCCATGACGGGTGGTGGAATCCGCCAGCTTCTTGACGAGGAAGTGAGGCCGTACCCGCCTCTGGCGAAGTACGAATTCGTGCCCCTGAGCCTGCTTGAAGATCGCGAAGGTGATCTATGGGTCGGAACCGACGGCCAGGGTTTACTGCACCTGCGTCAAAGTCGGGTCGATCGCTTCACAAGCTCGGACGGACTCTCGGGAAACACTGTGAACAGCATTTTCGAGGATCGCGAAGGCAGCATTTGGGTCGGCACCGACGTCGGCTTCGACCGTTTTCGGGACTTGGCCGCCGCTAGCATTTCGCCAAAGCAAGGCTTGTCGAATTCGGTCAATAGCGTCCTGGCGGCGCGCGATGGCAGCATCTGGCTCGGCACGCTAAATGGTCTGGACCGATGGAAAGACGGGGCGATGACCGTTTATCAGCGACTTGGCCGATCGCCCGTCAATGGCGATGCTCTAGCGCGTGTGATCCTCGACAACGGCCTGCCCGATAACAACGTCCAGGCCACGTTTGAGGACAGACAGGGGCGAATCTGGGTCTGCTCGCGTCATGGAGTCGCCTACTTCGAGTCCGGCCGGCTGATTCGCGTCAGCACCGAGCCTGACGGGTTCGTCTCAACGATCGCGGGTGATCGCAGCGGCAATCTCTGGGTCAGCGACGAATATACGGGCCTGATCCACTATTCCGGCACCAAGAAGATCGAGCAGTTCCCATGGGCCAAGTTGGGTCGGCCGGATTACGCCTCCGCGATGGTTGCTGAGCCTTCCCGGAACGGCGTTTGGCTCGGGTTCCGGAACGGCGACGTCAGCTCTTTCCGCGACGGCCGGCTGCTCGAATCCTACACCGCGGGAGACGGGTTAGGCGAAGGCCCGGTCAACGGGCTCACGCTCGACGCGGATGGAATCCTTTGGGCGTCCGCAGAAGGTGGACTGAGCCGCATCCAGGCACGGTCAGTCACGACACTCACGACCAGGAATGGATTGCCCTGCAACGCTGCCTACTGGATGGCGGAAGGTCATGATCTCTCCGTCTGGCTCAGTATGGCTTGCGGCTTAGTGCGGATTGACCGGTCCGAGCTGAGGGCCTGGCTCGCCAATCCCGCTTACGTGCTGAAGGTGACGACTTTCCAAAGTTCGGACGGAGTCATCAGTCACTCCTTGACCACGGCCTCAAGTGCGGTCGGGCATGGTCCGAGTCCCTCCCTGGCCCCCGACGGGAAATTGTGGTTTTCGTCTATAAATGGCGCTAGCTTCCTCGATCCGCGACATCTTCCTTTCAACAAGGTCCCGCCGCCCGTACACATCGAGCAGATCACCGCTGACGACAAACCATACGACCTCCGGCCCGGGATGCGCCTGCCCGCCAACGTCCGCAGCCTCCGAATCGAGTACACCGCCCTGAGCCTGGTGGCGCCGGAAAAGATCCATTTCAAGTACAAGCTGGAGGGACAGAACCCCAACTGGCACGAAGTCATCAACGAGCGCCAGGCGACGTACACAAATCTTCCTCCGCGCAATTACCGCTTCCGCGTGATCGCCTGCAACAACAGCGGCGTCTGGAACGAAACCGGTGACACGTTGGAGTTCTCCATCGCCCCGGCCTATTATCAGACGCCCTGGTTTGCCGCACTTTGCGTCGCCGCTTTCGTATTTATGCTCTGGGCGGCGTATCAAGCCCGTGCCCGCCAGCTTCAACAGCAGGAAAAGAAATTTCGGGAAGCGGTGGAAACCATGCCGGCCCTGGCCTTTGTCGCGCTACGCGACGGCTATCGCACCTTCCTGAACAGAGGCTGGATGGAATATACGGGATTGACGCTGCAGCAGGCGTCGGGCTACGACTGGCAGGCGGCATTCCATCCCGACGATCGCGAGAGAGTGGTGGATGCATGGCGGCGGTCGGCTCCCGCGGGCGCGCGTTTTGAGTACGAGGCGCGGTTACGCCGCCACGATGGTGAGTATCGCTGGTTCGAGACGCGCGTGGCGCCGTTGCGTAATAAGCGCGGCGACGTGGTGAAGTGGTGTGGTGTGGCCACCGACATCGAAGATCGCAAGCGCGCCGAACAAGAGCGCGAAAAGCTGCGCCAACTCGAGGCGGAACTGGCGCACCTGAACCGTGTCAGCATGATGGGAGAACTGACCGCCTCTATCGCGCATGAAGTGAATCAGCCGCTCGCGGGCGTGGTGAGCAATGCCAGCGCCGGGCTGCGCTGGCTCGGCGGAAGCGTGCCGAACCTGGAGGAGGTGCGGGAAGGCCTGCGGCGCATCGTCCGCGATGGCAAGCGCGCCGGTGAAGTCATCGTCCGCATCCGGGCCATGACAACAAGGACCACCGCGCCCAGAGAGAGGCTGGACCTGAATCAGACCATCGGCGAAGTCCTGGTGCTGGTCGGCGATGCGGCGAAAAAGGACCGCGTCTTCATCCGAACTGAGTTTGCGGATGACCTTGCCCCCGTGGCGGGCGACCGGGTTCAGTTGCAGCAGGTGGTGCTGAATCTCATCATGAATGCGATCGAAGCGATGAGCAGCGTGATAGACCGGCCGCGAGAACTGGTGATTACCACTCGGAACACCGATGCCGACCAGGTGCAGGTAACCGTAGAAGACTCCGGGCCAGGCATTGACCCCGACAAGATAGATAAGATTTTTGACTCTTTCTACACCACGAAGCCCGGCGGCATGGGCATGGGACTCTCGATTAGCCGCTCCATTCTTCAGGCCCACGGCGGCCGGTTATGGGCTACGCCGAAGGACGGCCCTGGAACGGTGTTCTATTTTTCGATTCCGAAGTACAGCGAGCAGTTATCCTATGCAGGAAGTGCGGGAGCGTGAGTGCAGGACGGGGCTTGCAGCCGATGGACCCGGTGTCCCCGGACGTGCGCGGCACGCCGCTACCACGCCGCGAGGTTCAGCGGCCGGCATGTTGCGTTTATTTTTTAACCGGGCAGTCGGGGTATTGCGCACGCAACAGTTCTTGTACTTGAGGCCGCTGCCGGAAGGGCAATGGTCGTTGCGGCCGATCTTGGGTTCGGGGCGGATGTAAGTTTTTGCGTCACCCGTGGGTTCGTTTTGTTGCGCGAACCGCGGGTTGGGGGCGAGCGTCCTTGCGTCGGGAGGCCGGTTAACGATCGGCCGCAGGTTACCAAGCTGCCCCACATTGGGTTCGTTGGGTTCGTTTTGTTCGGCGGTACGCTCCTTCCTGGCAGCGCGGAGTTCGCGCACGCAGCGGTGGTACGTGCGCTCGTGGACGGCGCGGTGACGTTCGAGGCGGGCAACCGGGTCGCCTTTGGCAGTCATGGTGTGAGCAATCCGGACCTCAGGGTCGTCGCTGTTGGGTTCGTTTTGTCCGGAGGCGAACTCCGAGAGGATGATGTTGAGGAGGCGGTCGGCGCGCGCCATGCGCCAGCGGGCCGCGACCATTTCGTGTACCAAATAATGTTCCTCGTTGGTTCGGGGCCGAAAATCGATGACGTAGCCGTTCCAAACGAGTTCGAATTCTTCGCGGTCCTCGTGCCGGAGGACGGGGTCGGCTTACGCGCAGATAACTCGGGATCTGAATCTCTACAAAATCGGCTTTGATCCAGCTAAGGAAACGGTCGTTGGCAAACCACTTTCCTTGACGCGGGGTTCGAAAGAGAAGGTGTTTCCCGATGCCTCCCCGGACGGCCAATGGGTCGCGTTCTGCACGCGGCTAAAGCCCGAGAATGTGTACCTCATCAGGACCGACGGGTCCGGCCTCCGCCAGCTTACTGATGACATCTACCAAGATCGCGTCCCACGCTGGTCACCGGATGGAAAGCGAATCGCCTTTTTTTCCAACCGGAGCGGAACAGTGCAAATCTGGACAATAAAACCCGATGGCAGCGGTTTGGAACAACTCACCGACACGCCCGGAGGTGGAGCCTCAATCCCAGTCTGGTCGCCGGACGGCACGCGCTTGCTTTGCCAACCGGTCGGGCCAGACTTCATTTTCGACACAAGAACGCCCTGGAAAGACCAGTCTCCGCAGGAACTGCCCGCGCCCCCAGAACCGGCCGCACTATTTACGGCCTGGTCCTGGTCTCCGGACGGGCGCAAGCTGGCGGGAGGCTTGAGTCGCACTGACGGTACATTCTTGGGCGTAACTGTGTATTTTATGGAATCCCGAAAATACGACCGGCTCACTCCCCTGGGTTCCTTCGTCATGCACTGGCTCCACGATGGCCGGCGAATCCTCTTCCACCATGAAGGCAAGCTCTACCTGATTGACACCTTGTCCAGGAAGGTGCACGAAGTCCTCTCGGTAACACCTCATGAGATTCACTATAATTTTGGGTTTTCTCCGGATAATCGCGTGATCGTGTTTGCGCTTGATGCCACC
>Ga0335070_10003319_pt1 | contig 18764 bp, 19 predicted proteins | sample Lox_Sample_13_FD_206722 | JGI IMG/M metagenome (GOLD analysis project Ga0335070, IMG submission 206722) | Soil microbial communities from Loxahatchee National Wildlife Refuge, Florida, United States - Lox_Sample_1.3 | ecosystem: Environmental > Terrestrial > Soil > Wetlands | place: USA... | reverse complement strand
AACGGCGTGTGCCGCCCGCCCTCTTCCTTCGTCAGGATGTACACCTCGCTCTTGAACTTCGTGTGCGGCGTGATCGAGCCCGGCTTCGCCAGCACCATCCCCCGCTCCACGTCGTCCTTACCCACGCCTCTCAGCAGCAGCCCGGCATTGTCACCCGCCATGCCTTCATCCAGCTGCTTCTTGAACATCTCCACGCCCGTCACCACCGTCTTCCGTGTCTCCCGGAAGCCCACAATCTCCACTTCCTCGCCCACCTTGATCTTCCCCCGCTCGATTCGCCCCGTCACCACCGTGCCGCGGCCCGAGATCGAAAAGATGTCTTCGATCGGCATCAGAAACGGCTTGTCCAGCTCCCGCTGTGGCTGCGGCACGCTCTTGTCCACCGCCTCCATCAACGCGTCAATCTGCTTCTCCCACTTCTCTTCGCCGTTCAACGCCCCCAAGGCCGACAACCGGATCACCGGCACATCATCGCCCGGAAACTGGTAGCTCTTCAGCAACTCGCGCACTTCCAGCTCTACCAGATCGAGCAGTTCCGGATCGTCCACCGCGTCGCACTTGTTCAGCGCCACCACGATGTAGGGCACTCCCACCTGACGCGCCAAGAGCACATGCTCGCGCGTCTGCGGCATCGGTCCATCCGTCGCCGCCACCACCAGGATCGCGCCATCCATCTGCGCCGCGCCCGTGATCATGTTCTTGATGTAGTCGGCGTGCCCCGGACAATCCACGTGCGCGTAGTGCCGGTTCGCTGTCTCGTACTCGACGTGCGCCGTCGCAATCGTGATCCCGCGCGCTTTCTCTTCCGGCGCGTTGTCGATCGAATCAAACGACCGGAACACGATCTTCGGGTTGTGCTTCTGCAACACCTTCGTGATCGCCGCCGTCAACGTCGTCTTCCCGTGATCAATGTGCCCAATCGTCCCTACGTTGCAGTGCGGCTTTGTCCGTTCAAATTTTTCCTTCGCCATAATTCCGTCGCCTCGCTAACCTCGCTCGTAAGATCAGTAATAGCGGTACAGCTTGTTGAACTTCGCGCGCAATTGCGGTTCAACCTCCTCGATCTTCGAGAGGTAGAACTCGCGCATCTGCGCCTGGTCGGAAACCGTAAGCACCTGGTACAAACTGCCGGCCGTGCCTTGCTTCGCGCCAGCGATCGCGTCAATCACGCCCGCCGACAAAACCGAATCCCAGTCTCGAATCCGGATGTTCCGCGAACTGAGTTTCTTCAGGAAACTCTGCGCGCTGTCCGCAGCGAACGTCTGTTCTACCGCGGACTTCAGCTCGCCAAATTCCTTTGGCTTATCAACCCTAATCGTCGCTTGCTCGAATGCCATTGCCTTAAAACTTGGAGCGGGAGACGGGAATCGAACCCGCGACCAACAGCTTGGAAGGCTGTGACTCTACCACTGAGTTACTCCCGCCCTCGAAAACCAGCTGTCAGCTCTCGGCTGTCAGCCGCCAGCAGAACCAAAATCCCATGGAGCCGATGACCAGGATTGAACTGGTGACCTCTCCCTTACCAAGGGAGTGCTCTACCAACTGAGCTACATCGGCTCGAAACCAGCTGTCAGCTCTCCACAAAACCCGGGCCACGAAAACACCGCGGGCTCACTTCCCGCCGTTGGCCTCTCCATCCGGGTGCATCACATCCTTGCGTCGCAGCAGCGTCTTCACTGCGAACAGGCCCAGAACCAGCAACGTGGCCATTCGGATCTTCTCGTTCGAGATCGTCATCCACGTCAGCGCACCCAGAACCACGTACCCGAGCAGTGCCATGATCAAACGGTTCGCGCGCATATATCAGAATCCCTCGCCAACCTGCTCGGGACTTTGGCGGCGGGCTAACGCTGTGTCACTCCGCAAACGCCTCAATCTGGTGCACAGGGGAGGATTCGAACCTCCGTACCTCGCTAGGAGGAACAGATTTACAGTCTGTCGGCTTTAACCACTCACCCACCTGTGCATAAAACCAATATCCGCCGACACGCAAACCAAACCGTCAACACATCAAAAACGCATGACCGCAATTTGGGAAACGAAACGCGGGAACTCCCGCTCGACACCTACTGCCCGCCGGAAAATACCTTGATGGAGTGCGTTAGAACTGGTGCGCCGCAAGCGCGCGTATCCGCGCAAACCTTCCGTTGTTTCCGGAAATTATGTTCTGGAGCTGGCGAAGGGATTTGAACCCCTGACCCTCTGATTACAAATCAGATGCTCTACCAACTGAGCTACGCCAGCGATCGGAAGCAAGGTCCTACGGACACAATACTTCCTCTATTCCCTTCCTGCAGTCCGGGACAATTATCTAAGGTATCACACGGGGTTTTTGGCGTGCAACCACGCCGGCTTCCGGACAACCGCTCCGAATCCCGACGGATGGGGCCCGCCAGTGCTATCATCCTTCCCAGTTCGCCTACATGCGGATCAAGCGTACCCTCCCCGTTCTGATCGCCGTCTTATTGATACTGGCGGCGATCGTGGCGCTCGTCGAGCTGCGCAAGCACGCCCCGCCCGAGGCCGCTCGCCTTTTACCCGGGGCCGACGGCTTTCTCTACATCAATTTCAAATGGATTCGCACCTTCAACGCGGCCAGCCAGCTGCCCGCGGTCCTGCACGATCCCGAGTACGAGAACTTCGTGCAGGAGACCGGCTTCCAGTTCGAACGCGACCTCGATCAGGCCGCTTTCGCGATTCATTACCCGGCTAGTTGGGGCGGCGGCACCGGAGGCAATGTCCCCGAGCCGCGCTTTTCCGAGGTCTTCATCGGGAAAATCGATTCCACGCGGATCGCTGCCTACCTCAAGAAGATTTCCTCTTCCGTCGATAACTATCGTGGTTTTGACATTTACAACATCCCGCTGGAAGGCCGCACGGTGCGGGTTGCGTTGCTTTCATACAACAGCGTCGCCATCTCGAATCACCCGGACGAAAACGTGATCCGCGGCATACTCGACCGTTCGCGGAAACTGGCCTCCCCATTCGGCGGACCGTCCTTGCTTCGCCGCTATTACAAGAAAGTCCCGTTTGCCAGCCTGACCTGGGGAATCCTGCGGATACGTCCGAACGCGATGAGTTCCATGGGCAGTTTCAGCGGTTGGGCGATGCTGTTCCCCAAGCCCGCCGTGCTGGTTGTTTCGGGCCGATATCTGCGCGCCCTTCACCTGCGCGCGGAGGCGTTTGCGGGCAGCGACGAAGATGCGAAGGCAATCTCCGAAAAGGCCGGCGCTTTCCTCAGTCTCTTCCACGCGGCGGAGATCAGCATCGGGACCCAGGGCGCGGACGCAGATGTGAAAGCATTCTTCGACAGCCTGCATATCTCTCAGAGCGGAGATCGCGCTATTTTGACAGCCACCGTCCCGCCGGGATTCCTGCACAAAGTGTTGACCGAGGCGCCTTCCGCCCCGCCAGTTCCAACAGAACCAGCGCCGCCGGCGAAGACTCCGCCGTCAAAAGCTCCGGTGCGCGCCAGGAAGCCATAAAGCTCCCGCAGTTGCGAATCTCAGGAAATGTGTAACAATTCTGGGTTTTGCGGCATCCTTTCATACAGGATAGAAGCTCGGAGGCTCGAAACTCGTCTTGTTGCTCAAAATAGCATCGCTCTCGGAATTGCCTCTGCCCTTCGCCGCTTTCATAGCTGGAATCATTTCGTTCCTATCGCCCTGCGTGCTCCCTCTGGTGCCGGGATACGTTTCTCTGATCTCCGGCGCAGGCGTGGATGAATTGAAAACGCAGCGCGGCCAATTGTTCCGCAAAGTGATGTTGAATTCGGCAGCTTTTATCATCGGCTTCAGCATTGTCTTCATCACGCTCGGCGCAGCCGCCACCGAGGTCGGACAGCTCTTCGGCCAGTACAAATCGCTGTTGGCGCGGGTGGCCGGGGCGGTAATTATCATTTTCGGCTTGCACTTGACCGGCATTTTTCAGATCAAAGCCCTGCTCGCTGATACACGAGTGCACAGCCTCAAGGGCGGCAGCACCCCGTGGGGCGCGTTTGTGATCGGCTTCGCATTCGCTTTTGGATGGACGCCTTGCGTCGGCCCGATTCTCGCGGTCGTACTAGGCGCGGCCGCCACCCAAGACACAGCGATGAAAGGCATCGTGTTACTGGCTATATATTCGCTTGGGCTCGCAGTGCCATTTCTGCTGACTTCGCTGGGGATCGAGCGATTTCTCAATTTCTATAACCGCTTCAAGTTCCACATGCATGCCGTCGAAGTCGCGAGTGGCGGTCTGCTGATCGCGCTCGGGGTGCTGCTCGTGCTCGGCCGCTTCACCCTGATTTCGAACTGGCTGTCATTTCTCAACCGTTTCGCTTTGTAGGAGTGTTTTGTGAAGAGAAATCCGTTCGTCCTTTTTTTCGTGGCTGCGGTCGTTGCGGCAATGCTCTGGGTGGGTGTCCATGCCGCCCGAAAGAACGCCGGCAATGTACCGCTCAGCGGAGAGCTTCGCGGCAAGATGGCGCCCGATTTTGAGTTGCAGACCCTCGACGGCAAGAACGTGAAGCTGTCCGATTTTCGCGGCAAGGCGGTTCTTCTCAATTTCTGGGCGACCTACTGTGGTCCCTGCAAAATCGAGATGCCCTGGTTCGTCGAACTGCAGCAGCAATACGGCCCGCAGGGATTCCAAATCGTCGGGGTTGCCATGGATGACGCCAGCAGTGAAGATATCGCCAAGTTCGCCAAGGACCTTGGCGTGAACTACCCGATCCTTCTTGGCAAAGAAGCTGTCGGCGAGAGCTACGGAGGCATCAACGTTCTGCCGACCACCTACTTCATTGATCGCGATGGCAAGTTTGTGGCCCGGGAATTTGGACTCCAGAGCCGCAGTGTCTTTGTGGACCATATCAAGCAGGCGCTTGGACAAGCGGTACAGGCGCAGAAGTAACCTCGAATCCGGGGTCAATCTGATCTACCCTTATTGTCGAATGAGAACCGCGCTGGCATTATTACTTCTGATGGCCGCTCCCCTCGGAGCGCAGGAAGGTTTCGACCTCAAGGGACCCGTAGTCACCCTGGCGTCAGCGCCTCTCGCGACGATTGTTCAGGGTAAGCCAGGAAACGTGCCGCTTACATTCCGCGTCGCTGGCGGTTTCCACATTAACTCGAACCGGCCAAGGTCGGAATTCCTAATTCCGACTACGTTGAAAGTGGAGGCGACCACCGACATCGTCATTGGCGGCGTCGGCTATCCCGAGGGCGAAGACATGAGCTTCGCATTCGCTCCTGACGAGAAGCTGAACGTCTACACGAAGGATTTTCAGATCAACGTGACCGTGCGGCCCCTGAAGTCGGTGCAGTCAGGGAAGTACGTGGTTCGCGGGCGTCTCAAGTACCAAGCCTGCGACAACGCAGCCTGCTATCCGCCAAAGCAGTTGCCTATCAGTTTCGATGTCAAGATTGCGAAGGCGCCACCGCCGGCACGCAGGAATCCGGCTCAAAGTCCGCACGCACACTAAGAAGTTCTATCGGGCGTCGCGGTTCGATCGCACTTCCTCCAGTTGACGCTTCAAGGCGTCGATGCGCGCCTGCAGCACATTCCGAATCGACAACATTCCCAGCATGCGGACCTCGTCATCCACGATAGGCAGGTGGCGGTAATGACGTTCCACCATGGTCGCGAGCGCTTCCGCCGGGCTGGTATCGAGCGTCGCCATTTCGACCGGGGTGGTCATCACTTCGCGGATCGGTATCTGGCCTGGCCCGCGTCCGCTCAACACAACTCGCTGCAGCACGTCGCGTTCGGTAAATACGCCCGCCACACGGTGATTTTCGTCGAGGATGGCCACCGCGCCAACGCGCCGGTCGAGCATCGTCCGGATCGCTTCCTCGGCCGTGGCATCGACGGGCACCGAGGCCGCATTGGTATCGCACATCTCCAGAATGGTCATCGATCACCTCGTCGGACCGAGTTCGTTCTTGAATACTTTTCCGTCTTTCATTACAAACCCGACGCTCCCCAGCACCCTGATATCCGCTAATGGATCGCCCGTAACCGCGACGATATCGGCATACGCGCCCGGTGCGATCGTGCCGAGCTTCCCCTGCTGGTCCAAGAGATCTGCGGCGCGCACGGTCGCGCTCTGAATCGCTTGCATCGGCGTCATGCCGAAGTCCACCATCCGGGGAAACTCCTGCGCGATCGGTTCCGTCCACGGAATCCCGCCCATGTCGGTTCCAAAAGCGATCTTGACGCCCGCTTTCAAGGCTTTGCGGAATGAAACCTCATGATCGGAAACGCGCTTGCGGTCGCGCAGCCCTTCAGGCGTGTCGGCCGGAGCATGATCGTAGTAATACACGCTCAGTGTGGCGCATAGCCACGTCCCCTGTTTGATCATCTGCGCGATCTGCGCATCGGTCAGCGACAGCCCGTGTTCGATGGAGTCACATCCGCCATCGAGCGCTCGCTGTAAGCCGATTCCGCTGTAAGCGTGACACGCGACTTTTCTGCCCCAACCGTGCGCCTCGTCGACGATGGCGCGCAGTTCGTCGACCGTAAGTGTGGGTTGCGACACCAGTTCGCCATTCTTCCCAACCCACGAACGGTGCGTCATGTAGACCTTGATCCAGTCGGCGCCATGATCCAGCTGTTCGCGCGCCGCTTTTCGCGCTTCCACCGGCCCGTCGGCGATTTGCACCCCTTTCGGCACCTCCACCTCAGGCGCGTAACCTTCCAGCGGGTAGCCGCCGGTCGAAGAAATTGCGCGGGTCGACACGAACAGGCGCGGCCCTGGGATGTAACCGCGGTCTATGGCTTCCTTGATTCCGACATCTCCGTAACCTGCGCCTTCGGTCTCCATGTCACGTAGCGTCGTGAAGCCCTCCTCCAGGGCGCGCCGCACCGACACTGTAGCTCGCGCCGCTCGCAGAGCCAGCGGATATTTCAACAACTGATCGTCATACGAAACGTCAGCCGGATCCTCTCCCTGAAGAAAGATGTGGGTGTGCGCATCAATCAGGCCGGGCAAGACCGTGTATTGCGAAAGATCGAGGACTTGGGCGTCGGCCGGAATCTTCGCGTTTGCCGCGTCCCCAACCTCCGCAATCTTGTTTCCTCGGACGATGATCACCTGATTGCGCCGTGCAACACCGGCGTCGACGTCGATCAGCACACCAGCCCGGATCACATGGGTTACGTTGAGATTTCCCGCGCTCGATGGGTTTGTGATCTGGGCCCAAGCGCTGCGCGACAGACAAAACACAGCCAATAGAACGAAATAGCGTCTCACCCCAACCTCCACGGGAAAGGGTGGATTGTACTCCTTCGCGGCAGGCACGTAATGCGGGGGTGGCACTGGATGGCAGAGAACTTTGGTAGCCGCCGCAGCCTCGTCTGCTGAGGCCCGGTTTTCGCGGCGACGGCGGCTCGCCGCTCTTACACGATTGGCGCCCGCAATCGTGAAATCACGCCGTCTTTGTTCTCGAACTGCAGCGATGCGCCCGCCGCCTCCAGCATGCGACGCGCAATCGCGATTCTGACGCGTTGCAGCGTAGCGCCAACCGGATCTCGAACACCTGCGGCTTCTACGCTTGTCTCCGGCAGCGCCTGCACCGTCAAGACCGACTCCGTCCCGACATCTTGCAATGCGAATCGAACCGCACTGCCCATCGGATGCATCTCCAAGACCGATCCGATCAGGTATTGCAATGCGGCCAGAAGCCGCTCCTCCGGCATACGAATCAGTGCGCGGCACGTTCCGCGAACATAAACTCTAATCTGCCGGGCTTCGGCCAGAACCGATATCTTATCGAGCACGCGGTGAACCGCATCCGCCAGCAAAGTCTGCGCTTCCGTGTGGTTTGCAGACTCGCAATCAAGATACTCCTGCATCAACTTCACCACGCCGATCACGCGCTCGGTTTGCTCGAGTGCGGCGGCAACATTCTGCTGTCTCTGTTCCGCAGGCTCTTCGATCGACAACTCCAGCGAACAACGGAGGCTGGTCAGGGGCTGGCTTAGCGTGTGCAGAAGTTCACCTAGAAACTCTGGCTCTGGCATCGAATGTGCCGTTGGGGCGCTCACACCGCTGCTCCATCCGGGCTGAGTTGATATCCAACTCCGCGCACAGTTTGAATCAGAGATGGCGAAAAGCCATCATCCACCTTCCGCCGCAGGTAGTTGATGTAGACATCTACAACATTGGTCGTGGAATCGAAGGTCAGATTCCAGACGTGTTCGATGATCATTGCCCGTGTCAATCGCCGGCCCGCGTTTCGCATCAGGTATTCGAGCAGCGTGAATTCCTTCGTGGTCAGCTCAATCCGCCGCCCGGCCCGCTCAACCCTTCGTTCCACACGGTCCAGCCGCAGGTCACAAACGATCAACACCGACTCCGAAGGAAGATGGCTGCGGCGCAGCAGTGCTCTGGCGCGGGCGGATAATTCGTGAAATGAAAACGGCTTCACCAGGTAGTCGTCCGCGCCAAAGTCGAGCAACTGCACACGGTCATCCACGCGGCTGCGCGCGCTCAGGATCAGCACCGGAACGCTCGGCTTGCGCTGGCGGAAGCTTTTCAATACCGCTGCCCCGTCCAGTCCCGGCAGGTTGAGATCCAGGATCAGCAGGTCGTAATCGAATTCCAGTGCCATCGAGCGACCCTGCTCTCCGTCGATCACGCTGTCAACGGCATAGTGTTCCGCCTCCAGGCCCTTCTGAACGAAACTCGCCAATGACGCATCGTCTTCCACGATCAGGATTCTCATGTGCCCCTTGTGGGAATGCTTCTATAAGCCGATTCTCATTCTCGGCGCGGCACCACGGGGACACAAGACTTGGGGAGCGCACGCAGGGACATAGCTCCCAAGGAGGGACTTCAGTGGCAAATCGGGCAAGGGTACGGCCTTCCGTTCTCAAAAACCTGCGGATTTTTCTGGAATTGCCTCAGATGCCTAGAGCCGATTGGATCGCCGCGACAATCGACTCCGCAATTCGGTCGATGGTCTCTTTCGATTCGGCTTCAACCATGACCCGCGCCAGCGCCTCGGTTCCAGAATAGCGAACCACGATCCGCCCGACCCCGTCGAGTTCGTTTTCCGCCGCCGCGATCGCTTGCCGCGCAGCAGGAACCTGAGCGAACGGAATCTTTTCCCGGACGCGCACGTTTCGGATTGTCTGCGGGAAGACCTTCAGATCCTTCGTGAGTTCCGCCAGCGTACGGCCGGATCGGACGATGATCTCCATCACGCGAAGCGCTGTGAGCAAGCCATCGCCGGTCGTAGCATCTCCGTCGCGAAACAGGATGTGGCCCGATTGCTCGCCGCCGAGCGTAGCGCCCACGCGCTGCATTTCTTCCAGCACGTATTTGTCACCGACATTGGCGCGCAACATGCGAACGCCCGCCTTCTTTAGAGCGAGTTCGAGCCCCATGTTCGACATCGTGGTTGCGACAACGGTCGCGTTCGCCAGCGCGCCCCGCGACTGCATCTCGCGTCCGGCCAGCAGCAGCACCGCATCTCCGTTGACCACCCGGCCATCGGCATCGCAAAACAACGCGCGATCGGCGTCGCCGTCGAACGTAACTCCCAGGTCGAACTTCCCTTCGCTCTCCGCTACGTAACGAGCCACGGTCTCAGCATGGAGCGCCCCGCAGCCCTCGTTAATGTTTCGGCCATCCGGCGAGCAATGAAAAAACGTTGCCTGGATGCCCACTGCCCGAAACAGTTCGGGAGCCTCGGCCGTGGCAGCGCCGTTTGCGCAATCCACAGCGACGCGCAGCTTCTTCAGATTCGCCCCGACGCCTCGCGCCAGCCAGTCGATGTAAGCCTCACGCAGCTTTTTTTCTCCGGGAAGGCTCGATGACTCTGGCCCGCTCTCTGGAACGCCCGCCGATTCCGGATTCTGCAGCAGCGCGAAAATCTCTTTCTCGATAGCCAATTCGCGCGCGTCCGGTAACTTGTAACCGTCTCCTGAAAATACTTTGATCCCGTTGTCTGTCCAGGGATTGTGCGACGCCGAAATCACCACGCCGGCATCGAATCCTTGCGACCGCGCCACGTACGCGACCCCCGGCGTTGTGAGCACGCCCGCGCTGCGAGTTTCTACGCCGGCGAGGCCAAGGCCTTGCGATACGCGATCGGCAATCCAACCGCTCGATTCCCGTGTGTCCTGGCCAATCACCACGCATGCTCGCGAGTTAGTGCGCGCTAGATCGTGACCAAGCGCGCGTCCAATCAGGAACGTGCTTTCTCGCGTCAGCGGAAATTCACCCGCCACGCCCCGGATTCCATCGGTCCCAAAGAGCTGTCTGGTTTGAGTCATTCTCAGGCTTGCGAAGGCGAGCTATTCCGTCTTCTTCTCGTCCCCCGAGCGTCCCATGATAACTGTCACACGAATCGGTGTGGGATGCACAACTTGGATCAGCGGATCGGGCACGTAAGCATGGGTGACGAAGGTAGCGCGATTCATCGTGCCGCTGGCGTCGACCGGATCTGTGGTCGCGGCTTCAATCGCCTCCACGCGTCGTTTCGGCCCGACGATCGCAATACTGGCAGGATCGGCAATCAATTGAGCGACTCGCATTCCTCCCGCGAAGGTCCCGATTACCCGCGGATGCACCTCGATCGTTCGTACCAGGCGGTCGTCGAAGGTCAACTGGAACTGTCCAGGAATGATCTGGACTACTTCCAGTTCCTGCGGCATCTGCACGTGCTCGCTCGTCAGGTCGAAGGTGCGGCTGCCGGGACGGACCTTCTTTAGATCCACCTCGACCCTCACATCTCCCTGGCTGAGGCGATGAATCGCGCGCTCCGGACCTCGCACGCGAACCTGAGCCTCGGTGAAACTGGCGGCATCGATCTCAAGATTTTCGGGAAGATTGTGGAATTCGATGGGAATCTTTACTTCGATCTCCGCCACCGGATCGCGCGCGACCACTACCCACAAGCCGACCGCCAGCGCGAGCGAGATCACCTTGTAGGTGAGATTATGAACCACATAGCGATGGAAGAAACCGGTCATCAGTCGCGGCCTCCCGAGAACGAGTTCGAATCCTGGCGTCGCGAACTCTGGGAACTCGGCGGCTCCTCTTCGATAAAGCCATTCTCCACTGGGGTCGGCAACGTCGGCGCCGGAACGTAGCGTCGCAGCAGGCTGCTCAATCGCTCGCGGAGATGTTCGACCGTCAGATCACGCTCTATGTTGCCAGCAACCGCGAGACTGATCGCCCCGGTCTCTTCGGAAACAATCACCGCGACCGCGTCGGTCTCCTCGGTGATTCCGATTCCAGCCCGATGGCGCGTGCCGAGTTGTGTCGACAGCACCGGATTCATCGATAACGGGAGAAAGCAGGCTGCGGCAGCAATTCGATCTCCCTGGATAATCACCGCACCGTCATGCAAAGGAGCGCTCGGGCGAAACAATGTCGCGAGCAGATCGTAGGAGAGCCGCGCATCGAGCGGCACGCCGCTTTCGATGTACGTGCGCAACCCGATCTCGCGCTCGATCACGATCAGCGCTCCTGTTTGGTTCTGCGAGAAAAGGTTGGCCGCCAGAACGATGTCGTCATACAGATCGGCCGCCGACCCCGTGGGCCTCATCAGGGAGATGCGCTTGCCGAGATTGGCCAGGGCGTGCCGTATCTCCGATTGGAACACCACGATGATCGCGAACACGACGTAGGGAAGCAGCGTGCTGACCAGCCAATTCAGGGTGCGCAGTTCTCCGAGTCGCGCCAGGTAGAACGCTAGCGCAAGCACGGCGATCCCGAGCAGCATCGGCGCAGCCCGCGTGCCCCGTACCAATATCAGAAACTGATAAATCAGGATCGCGACCAGCAGAATATCGATGATCGAGACGACCGAGATGTGGGGCCAGGCCAGTGACGGCGTCACGCAGTCCTCGCGCGGAGATCTGGCTTCATTCTAATGCAGGCTTCTTCGATTCAGAGCTGCCGTCTTCTGTAGCGGTAACCCGGGCGTCCACCCGGCCCTTCGCCAGCCTTGCAGAGATTAAGTCTCCAGCGCGCACTCTGCTCGAGTCCTTCAAGAGTGATCCATTGGCATCGAAGACCAGGGCATATCCGCGATTCAGAATCGCCCCTGGAGAAAGCGCCTCGAGGCTCGCTGACCGGCGATCGAGTAAGGCCCGGCTCTCGATCAGGCGCGTACGCGTGACCGAGGCCAGGGCGTCACTCAAGGCGTCCAGTTGCTGCCGCAATCCTGTCAGCCGCCGCCGGGCGTCGTAGTGCCGGACCGTCGAAGCCGCCATCTCCCAGCGCCGGTGGTACCGCTCGATCGATTGCCGCGCCGCCTTCTCCAGCCGGAAGCCGAGATCATCCAATTTCTGCTGTTTGGGGTTGATTCCATCCATCATGCGCGCGAAGGCGCTGTGTTGCGCCCGCGCCGTCAATTCCTGGCGTGCCATCAGCAAGCGGTACCGCATCGCGCGCTCCAGCCTGCGCGACATTTCTTCGGTTTGGCTTTCGATCTCCTGGCGCGACCGGATGACCAACTCAGCAGCGGCTGACGGCGTGGGCGCTCGAAGATCGGCCACGAAATCCACAATCGTGAAATCCGTCTCGTGCCCGATTGCCGAGATCACCGGGATTTCTGATGCCGCCACTGCGCGCGCCAGTCCTTCATGATTGAACGCGGCCAGATCCTCCACCGATCCGCCGCCCCGCGCCACGATGATGACCTCCACAGAATTCGTGCGGTTGAAATGCCGGATCCCCGCCGTAACCTCGACAGGCGCTGTCTCGCCCTGCACCTGTGCCGGATAGATCAGGACGTTCGCCGAATGGTGGCGGCGGGCAAGAATATTCAGAATGTCGCGCAGCGCCGCTCCCTGGGGCGATGTCACGATTCCTATCCGGCGCGGGAGCGGAGGAATGGCTTTCTTCGCGCGATCGAACAATCCCTCCGCCTGCAACCGCGCCTTCAGTTGCTCGAATGCCAGTTGTAGCGCCCCCGCGCCTTGCGGCTCCATGAACTCGGCGGAAATCTGCAATTCGCCGCGTTCTTCATATACAGTCATGCGCCCGCGTACCGTCACATGCAGGCCATTCTCTGGACGAAACCGCAGCAGCCTCGCCGAGGAGCGGAACATGACCACGCGTATCTGTGCGTTTTCTTCTTTCAGCGTGAAGTAGAAGTGCCCTGAATCGGGCGCGCGGAAATTCGATATCTCGCCTTCAACCCAGCAATCGGAGTACTCCCGCTCAATGTGCGTGCGCACCGCCGCGACCAGGGCGCGCACTGTCCAGATGCGCCGCTCCGGCGGACGAAACTCAAATCCGAACTGGTCTCCGAGTGACACTGTTGGTCAGTGTATTACCGTAGGCGCCCCACCACATATGCGATGACCGACAGAACGATGCTCAACACCACGCAGGTCACGATCGGGAAATACACGGTCGTGTTCTTTCCGCGATAGACAATGTCTCCAGGCAACCGTCCCAACGGCACACCACTGCGCCCAACCACCATGATGAGGCCGCCAATCGCGATCAATGCCAGGCCCGCCAGCACAAACATCTTGCCCACACTCGGCATAGTTCAAGTCTACCCCTGGATTGCTAGACTGAATCGTGTGAGCACCATCCTCAAAACTCCGCGACTCGTCCTGCGCGAATTCGTTCCCGCCGACGCTGACGCGCTCGCGCTCGTCCTCTCCGATCCGAAAACCATGCGCTACTACCCCGCTCCCTACGACCGTGCCGGGGTCGAGCAGTGGATCGAACGCAACATTCGACGCTATGCTGCCGACGGCGTCGGCTTGTGGGCGATGGTTCTCAGGGAAAGCGGTGACCTGATCGGGGACTGCGGCATCATCCGCCAGCAAGTGGATAGTGAATCACTTTACGAGATTGGATATCACCTGCGCCTCGACCATTGGGGAAAAGGCCTGGCTACCGAAGCGGCGAGAGCCTGCCGGGAGTGGGGATTCAAAACACTGAACTCCGATCGCTTGATCTCCCTTGTCCGCCCCGAGAATATCCCCTCCCAGCGCGTCGCCGAACGCAATGGCATGAAAATCTGGAAGGTCGTCGAATGGCGCGGCCTCAAGCACTACGTTTACTCGATCGAGAGGCCTTAGCATCAGCATCGGGATCCTCGCCCGCCGACGCACGATCCATTGACCGTCTCACTTCAGCTGGACTTCCTGCTCCAGCAGCATCTTCCATCACGCCAGACCCACACGTTTGAAGTCCAGTGGCGTCCCGAAATGTCTTGCCCCCCATATGTCACCTGCAATTGCACAAGATCGGATTGCCGTTGAGGATTTTGCCCCTCCTGCGTCTGGCCAGGAAAGCGAAAACCGCCTAGCAAGACGGCGGTCCCCAGTAACAGAATTACTGCGACTACAGCTTGAGCAGAATTCTGCCCGACCGAAAGCCGCACGACTCTCCTCTCTCCCTACAACCAACTAGGCCGCTTGCCCCAACTCGTTTCTACACGAGATCCTCGACCTTCAACTGCCCATCTTCGCCCTTCCACGACTCGCGGAATTGCTTTTCGACAAACCATGCGTCGGATGTTCGATCCTGCGCTTTCAATGCCTGCTGGAGTCCGAATAACGATCGCGGGTTCCGCGGATTCTTGTCTAGATCCTGCCGAAAAACCTGCTCAGCGCCCTTCGTGTCCCCGGTCATCAGCAGTACGCCGCCCAGTGACTCCCGGACCGGATAGAACCAATCCTGCGGTTCGTTGTACTTCAGCGTGTCCTGGACCTCGATCGCTGCGCGCAGCATTCGCACCGCCGAGGCGTTGTCTTTTTTCGCGAGTGCGATCTGCGCTCCCAAAACGTTCTCGGCAATCTTCAAGATGTCTTTCGTCTTGTTGTTGACCGGCATGTTGAAAACCATGTCGGGCGGCGTTGCCTTTTCTGCCTCCGAGACAATTTTGTGCTCGGCTTCGGCCTCGCTGGCCTTTCCCTTGGCCGCAAGCGCCATTCCACGCGCGAAATGCCAGAATCCGGTCGTCGCCTGCATGGACGGATCTGGTTGCTTTGTCGCCAGAATTTCATCCCACTTATGGAAGCGGATATCCACCGCCATGGGGATCGTCATGAATCCCTCGATCAGCGGCATATCTTTCACATGAGGACCAACGTGGGCCGCGAGCATGTCGGCGGCTTTCTTCGCCTCCGTATAGTCCCCATCCATGGCCGAGCACATCGCGATGAAGTGCAGGTTGTGGCTGTAATACATCATCGGATAGATTCCCTGCACGCCGCTGCTTTTGATGTACGACTCGTCGGCAGCCGCAGCCAGACGGTTGGTCTTCACCGCCGCCGCATAGTCGCCCGTGCGAATGTAAACGTGCGCCGGCATGTGCACGATGTGTCCCGCAGCCGGCGCCAGCGCCGCTAAACGGTTGGCGCCCGCCAGCGCGCGCTCCGGAGATTTCGAAGCCTCTACCGCGTGAATGTAGTAATGAATCGCGCCGAAATGATTGGGATCGCGCTTGAGCACCGATTCCAGCGTGGCCACAATTTCTTCCGTTCCCGCGCGTGGCTTTCCCTCCAGATCCCACAATCCCCAGGGGTGAAGGTTCATCCCGGATTCCGCGAACAGAGTCGCCGCGTCCAGATCGTCGGGATAGGTCTTTACGACTTCGCGCATTGCGTCGTGATAATCCTCGGCGGCTTTCTGTAGGTTGCTGTTCTTAGGGTCGGCGGGGAATCGTTTCGCCATCGCCATGATGTAGGCACGCTCGTCCGGCGAAGCATCACCGCTCAAATCCGCCGCCTTCTGAATCGCGTCGTGCGCCTGTTTGAAACGGTCATCGTCGGCCGGATCGTTGTAGTTAGGTCCGACCGCCTCCGCGACCCCCCAATAGGCCATCGCCAGTTTGGGATCGAGTTCCGCGGCTTTTCGAAACGATCGGGCCGCCTCGTCATGGTTAAATGCGTAGATCAACCGCAATCCCTGGTCGAAAAATTGCTGCGCTTCCGGATTTTTGGTCGAGACCGGATGGTGCAAATCGCTCAGTCCCGACATCAACGTGACCGGCTTCGCCTCGCCGCTCATGCTGTGATCTTGCGCAGCGACAACTGATAGCAACACAATTACCACCGTCAGCAATTTCATATAAAACCTCCTGCGAATTTACGGAGCCCCACTCCCGCAACTCGAAGAGCATCTCGGGAAGTGCCTGAAATCTGCGGCAAAGCTTAGTGCAGTTGAGGCTGACTGCGCAACCGCCGATCACGTGGATCGTGGAACCCTTGTCGCCTGCGCTGCCTTCCGCTAATCTGTCGCTCCGAAGGAAATCTGACCGATGCCCAAGAAGACTATCGCACCTTTCATTCTTGCGGACGCACTCCTCTCCGCCTTCGACACCAATGACAGAATTAACCAATACTTGATCGAAAATATTCCCCAAGAAGCCTGGCGCGCCGATCCTCCCGGCAAGAAAGGACGCACCGTCGCCGCCATCGTGGCCCACATGCACAATGTACGCGTAATGTGGTTGAAGGCCGCCGGTGGAAAGATTCTCGCTCAACTGGAACGCGACAAGGTTACGCCCCCGCAGGCGCGCAAAAACCTCAACGAAAGCCGCGCCGCCCTACGCGATGTATTGAAGACATCGATCGACGGGAATGGCCGGATCAAAGGCTTCCGACCCGACGTGGCGGGCTTCTTCGGATACCTGATCGCTCACGACGCGCATCATCGCGGACAGATCGTCATGGTCGCGCGTCAGATCGGCCATCCCATCTCGCAAAAAACGATGTTCGGCATGTGGGAATGGGGCGTGCGCTGATCTCGCAGCATCGATGCCCTCGACTGTAGGACCGCACCTCCTCTCTTTAGCGCCGCGCAACCCTCCTGCTACACTCGCCTCGGGGATGTTTCCGCACGCATGCGCAAAGCTACTCTCCTGTTCAATCCGAACTCCGGCCGGCGGCGCCGCGACTCCGACTTGCAACGAGTCATCGCAATCCTGCAATCCGCCGGCATTCGGACCGAACTCACCGTTTGCCGTTCCAGCCAGGAAGCCTCTGACAACGCGCGGTGTGCGGTGGCTGCTGGCAGCGACACGGTCCTTGCCAGCGGCGGCGACGGCACGATTCACGACGTAATCCAGTCCCTTGCCGGCACCAACGTCGCTCTCGGAATTCTCCCCGGCGGCACGGCCAATGCTTTGGCTCACGATCTCGGCATCCCGCTTCGCCTGCCCGACGCCGCCCGTGCCCTCGTCATGGCTCAGCCGCGGCGCATTCCGCTCGGCCGCGTCGAATATCAGACTTTTTCCGGACAAAACACCGCCCGCTACTTCACCGTCGCCGCCGGCATCGGCGTCGACGCCCATCTCTTCTACAAGCTCAGCGGAGAGCTCAAGCAGCGCACCGGAATGACCGCCTACTATCTGAAGGCGTGGCAGCTGTGGGCCACGCATCGCATGCGCCGCTTCGATGTCGAATACTCGAATGGAAGTGGCGAGAAGCGTCGCACGAATCTCACGGAACTGCTGGCCGTCCGTATTCGCTTTTTTGGGAATGTGCTGCGTGAACTCGTACCGGGCGCGTCGCTCGAATGTCCGGACCTGCGCGCCGTCATGTGCCATACCGACAGCCGCAACGCTTACCTGCAGTACGTCACCGGGGCGTTGCTTGGGTGGCGCCGCAACATTGACGGCATCGAACTCATTAATTGTTCGGAGATCGTCTGCCGCGTGCCGGAGGCAACCAATGACCGCATCTATGTCGAGGCCGACGGAGAACTACTCGGCCGCCTTCCCGCCCGCATGTCGATCGTGCCCGACGCGCTTTCTTTGCTGGCGCCGGTTCCGGCGTGTCAGGCAATGCGATAAAACTATCGTTGAATTTGGTTATCGATTATTGATTTTGAAAAACTCCGACTCGATGTCCTCAATCAATAGTCAACGATCCATAAATCAATAATCCACCATGGAACCCATCACTCACTTTCTCTTCGGCGCCTGCATGGGACGCGCCGGACTCAATCGCACCACCGCGCTCGCCACGGCCACTCTAACGCTGGCCGCCGAGGCGGCCGATCTCGACATCTTCGCGCATTTCCGTGGAGCGGTTTTCGGATTCGCCCATCATCGCGGATTCACGCATTCCTTCGCCGGCGTGCCCATGGTCGCCGCCACCGTGGTCGCCTTCATGTACCTCATCTGGAGAATCCGCGGCCGCAGGACGCGCGACCCCAACCTGCCGCCGCGCTGGGGAATTCTCTTTCTTTACGCATGCCTGGCCGGGATGAGCCACATCCTGCTCGATTACACGACCGCTTACGGAGTGCGCCCGTTCTGGCCCTTTTCCGAACGCTGGTATTCGTGGGACATCGTCTTTATCGTCGAGCCCATCCTGCTCGCGATCATGACTCTTGGCCTGGTCATGCCCGGACTCTTCTCGATGATCAATGAAGAGATCGGCGCCCGCCGCAAAGGTCTTCCCGGAAAATTCGGCGCGACCTTCGCGCTGATAGGAGTCTTTGTTTTCTGGGGACTTTGCGATTTTGAACACCGGCGCGCCATCGCCTTGCTGAACTCGCGCACCTACGAGCAAGTCGATGCGATCCGAGTTTCCGCCTATCCTTACATCCTCAATCCGTTTCGCTGGTACGGTGTTGCGGAGACTCCTACCTTCTTCGCCCTGATGGAGGTCAATAGCCTCACCGCCGATGTCGATCCCGGCGGCCGGATGAGCATCCGTTACAAGCCGGAGGAGACGCCGGTCACCATTGCCGCTAAGAAGAGCTACCTGGGACGTGTCTATCTCGATTGGGCAACATATCCTGTGACCGAAACGGAAGAGGTGCAGAACGGGCCGATCGCTTACATCGTGCG
>Ga0335070_10003318_pt1 | contig 18766 bp, 21 predicted proteins | sample Lox_Sample_13_FD_206722 | JGI IMG/M metagenome (GOLD analysis project Ga0335070, IMG submission 206722) | Soil microbial communities from Loxahatchee National Wildlife Refuge, Florida, United States - Lox_Sample_1.3 | ecosystem: Environmental > Terrestrial > Soil > Wetlands | place: USA... | reverse complement strand
ACCATGCTTAGCAGACGGCAACGTCGTGCAGTCCATTCTCTATGCTTAACTTTTTGTTTTAGCCCTGCAAGAGCTATTATAACCCATATTCTGTAAGTGGGCTGTATATGTGCAAAACTTGACTTTTCACTTTTATTTTCAAGGAATTTTGCCATTTTATTCTTTGCAATATTTTCCGTAGTTCACCGTATTTTAGGATATTTTCGATTACAGTCAACGAAAGGAAAGAAAAGCCAACTCCTACAACCAATTGATATTATTATATAATTTGGCGGTCCCAACGGGATTCGAACCCGTGTTTTAGCCTTGAGAGGGCCACGTCCTAGGCCTCTAGACGATGGGACCTATAAAGACAGTGAATAGTCAAAGGTGATCAGTAAACAGCATAAACAGAAAAAACGACTATTCCTGACTATTCCCTTGCCAACTACTATTCACTAATTACTATCCACTTTCAATGTTGCTAAGCAAAATTGAAAGTGGCTGGGGAGAGAGGATTCGAACCCCTATAAGCAGATCCAGAGTCTGCCGTCCTGCCATTGGACGACTCCCCAAAAACGATTCATCAACTGGTGGTGAGACCCAACCCTAGCATTCTTAACGACCTTAGTTTATACCATAAAAAATAATACTCTGTAAACACTGGGTGGTCCTGGGAATGAGGTTTTCTTCTAGGTGCTCACTGCAATTACAATGCGACGAGGGCCTTCCCCGCTTCATAGGCATCCCTGAGTGCCGTAGGATGCTCAAGGATTGCCCCCTTCGCATCCACCCCAAGAAATGACAGTGTTCTGTGTTCGGGAACACTCACTGTCCTGAAAAACGCCTTTGCAGTCGCCTCCCCGCACTGTATCCCTATTTCTTTCTTCATGCCGCCCACCAGGAGGAGGAGCCCTTTTCTGCCAAAGGGGCCTTCGGGTATCGTCTTCCTGAGAAGATATTTCTCACACCAGAAGGACTGACAGCGGTCTATCATTGCCTTTGACTGCGCGCTCAGCCCAAAGAAGAAGATGGGAGATGCAAGGATTATCCTGTCGGCCTCCCTGATGGCATCGTAGATCTCATCCATATCATCGTTAATAATGCATGTTCCGTTCTTTTCACACCCCCCGCAATCCTGGCATGGCTTGATATTCATAAAATTGAGCTTAAAGACTTTTATGTCATGCCCCTCTTCCCTTATGCCCCTTATCGCCTCATTGAGAAGAATCTCTGTATTTCCCTCTATCCTCGGGCTTCCATGAAACACAGCCACCTTCATTAACATTCCACTCCCTTTGTTCTGCCTTTTAACCCAATACCGATTTTCAAAGTTGCCCGCGTATGCTTTTATGAGACTGAATGCGTGACTACAATGAGGAACGCTTCTTGCCACTCTCGGGAAAAGAAGCTCAGGGATGTATCATCCCTCAGAACTTTTGATGGTATTCTTTTACCTTCTTTGCAAACTCTTTCCCGAAATCATAGCACTTTGTTTCGTCCTCCAATGAGGGCCTGTAAAGGACCTGCAGCCCGGGATCAAAGGTCTCAAGCCCCATCCTCTTAAACTCTTCGTATGCCTCCTTCACTGCACCGCCGCCCCATCCGTAACTCCCAAATGCTCCCATAATCCGGTTCTTCGGCCTGAGACCCCTCAGATGGGTCAGGAATTCCGCCACAGTGGGATACATGATATTATTGAGCGTCGGTGTTCCCACAAGACACCCTCTGGATTTCCAAAATTCCTTAATGGCGATACTCATGGGCGTAGCTCTCAGCTTTATCACCTTGCACTCTACCCCCTCGTCCTTTATCCCCTGCATGATCGGCAATGCCATCTTCTCTGTACTGTGCCACATTGTGTCATAAATTATGGGGACAGAGAGATTCGCCTTGCCATTCGCCATGTCGAGGTATGCCTGTAGTACCTTACCGGGATTGGTCCTCCAGATGATCCCGTGGTCAGGGGCGATCATCTCGATCTCCAGCCCCAGTTTCTGGATTTCCGCAATCTTTGTTTTCAGAACCTGACCAAAGGGCATGAGGATATTGGCATAGTAATCCACAATCGCGTCGTCCAGTTCTGACATAGATTCACAGGTCACAAACTCGTCATCAAACCGTACGGAGGAGGCGATGTGCTGGCCGAATCCATCCTGACTGATGAGGATCTTTTCTTCTTTTATATACGTCATCATAGAATCAGGCCAATGGAGCATTGGCGTCTCGATGAAGAGGAGCGTTCGCTTCCCGATCGATAGCGTATCGCCTGTCTTCACCACCTTCACCTTCCATCGGGAAAGGTCATAAAAACGTTCAAGACCCTTTCTCCCTTTCTCCGTGATATAGATGGTTGCATTGGGGGCCAGCTCCATTATCCTGTCAATACTCGTTGCATGATCGTTTTCGATATGGTTGATCACCACGTTCCGTATCTTGGATGGGTCAATAACACTCGTTATGTTTTTTATCGTAATGTCCCAGAAGTCGTATTTGACGGTGTCCAGCAGGGTTATTTCGTCATCAATGATGAGATAATTGTTGTAGGTTGTACCGCGAGGGGTCGCATATCCATGGAAATCCCTCACCGCCCAGTCTATGACACCAACCCAGTAGACACCATTCTTAAGCTCAACCGCCTTCATGCTTTCCCCTTTCTGCAGTAAAAAAATAGCTCGCTACGCCAACGTCTTGAACGACCGTCGGGAGGCGTTTGCTATGGGTCTCTCTCAGTCTTCCAACAATGTCGAGAATATATTGTGGTGTTCCTCTTCATCCGCAAGTATGGCTTCAAAGAGCTTTCTGGTCACCACATCACCTTCTTTACCCGCGAGAGCAATTATTCCCTTATAAAGCTTTATTGCACCTTCTTCTGCCTTCTTATTTATCTTGAGCATCTCTTTTGCCGTCTTCCCTATCGCAATGGGTGTCGGTTTTGTGGTTGGCACTCCCCCAAGATAATCGAGCCGCTCTGCGATGGCCTCCGCATGCTTCATTTCCGTGATCGCGGTCGTCTTGAATACGCCGCCCACCGACTCGGCATTGATACCCCTGATCATCACATGCTGCCACATGTACTGGACACTTACCTGTATTTCCCTTGCGATTGCGTCGTTGAGCTTGTCCTTCAGTTCTTTGCTCGCCATAACTCTTCCTCCACACTCTTCATTGCGGGCCAGAAACCAGCCTTCTAAAAACATGCATCGTAAAAAAGACGATTCTTACCTATATTACTATATTTGCCGATTAACTTCTATCCAGATCAATGACAGAGAGGTTCAGTCTTATTACACCAGCCCACGGTTCATTTCTTTAATGTCTCCTGAGCCCCTTTCTTTCCCTCTTCCCAATTTCAGGGATATTCCCGAAGGCATTGTTTCACCTCCCACAAAAAGTTTTGTCCTGTAAATCTCTACCCAAATCTCCTCACCGCATCGAGGACCTTATGCCTCACCCTTTCAGCAAAGAGTACCTCTGCGTGGTTGACATTAAGGGTATGGTGTTCATCAGCCCACGGGATCCGGGAACTCTCCACAGACACAAGACCATCACCCTTGCCCTTTTTCATCTCATCAGGGAACAGCCTTTCCGGGATGAATCTTTCAAAGGCATCAGGAACTGAAAAAACTGTTTGTGGCCTCACCACCCATCGTTCCCGATCCCTGACATGTGTCCGTTCCATTATCCTTTTATACACAGAGAAAAGCGTCGGATTGCTCCCTCCAAATGAGAGATAATATACCCCTTGCAAAGGACCTTCATCACAAGATCTAAAGAGGGGCGAGTCCGGCAATAGTTCCCTTACTGCTTTGCTTTTGAGGAAATCAAATACCCTCTTCACCGCATAGGTGAACGTTCCTTTTTCGGAATCGGATATCAGGGAATCGATAACGGTTATCAGGGGCGCAACATGTTTCACCCAAAGGGCCATGTTGCTCCCCCTGTGGGGGGTGGCAAGGGTAACAATGCCTCTTATCCCTTTCGCATCACCTTTTAAATAGTTTCTGGCCACCAACCCTCCCCGGCTGTGGCCTATAAGGATTATTCCAGATCTGCAGTGTTCATGATGCATGCTCACCACTTCCCTAAGCTCTGACACCGCAACGGCGATCTCCGCAGCAGGCCTCTGCTGGCTCCAGGCTATGACTGTATACCCCTGTTCCCGGAAATCATGGAATAGAGTGGCGAGATGTTTTGGCGGCTTGCCAAAAAAAAGTCGCTTTGTAATTCCTCTGTGAGTGTCCGTTTTCAGTATCTCCGGTGCTGGCTTTGTGCTCACAAGGAAATGAATGGGAAACTTTCCGCCCAGAATCCTCGACGTATCCGGTGACTCCCAAATTCTCTTATCCATTCCCAGGCCGTGGATAAAAATCACTGCGGGCTTATCCGCATCTCCCCTGATCAGGGTGGTGTCCAGCTTCATAGGCTTAGTTATAACAAAAGCTAATGAATTTATAAAGGATTTTTTATTTACAATTTCCTTCCCTAAGTGATATAAAATAAGACCCCAAAAATTTTCCAGAGACAGGAGGTTTTTCTATGAAATTAGGTGTGCTTGTGAGCGACTTCAGGAATATGGACGACACATTATCACGATTAAAGGCGGATAAGCTCGGTGTTATCCTCGTTAGCAATGGAGTATATCATGCAGCTGCAAAGGAGGGTGGCAAGAAATCTTGGGTTCTCGAAAAATCTCCCCATCTCTATGTGCTCTCTGAAGATCTGCAGTCAAGGGGATTTTCTGAGGCAGAGATTGACACCAGAGTGAAATCCATAACATACAGCGATCTCGTTGACTTGATATTCAACGAATACGAAAAAATTATTTGGATATAGGAGGTATCATGGCCAAATTAACCATCGGAGTTTTTTCATCACTTGTCGGTTCTCTCTCCCTCGATTTCGCAGTAAAGCTCTCGGAAGCTGCGGTCAAGAAGGGGCACTCGGTAGATTTCTGGTTATCAGGGAACGCAACTATGCTTTCCTTAAAAGGCCAGCGGACTTTTAAGGATTATTCTGCACTCCAGAAGCCCGTTCAGGAGCTTTTAGCGACCGGAAAGTTTCAGATAACCGCATGTGAGGCGTGCGCCGAGGCGAGAGGGTACCACAAGGAGGATACCATGGAGGGGTGCAAGCGCCAAAGCATGGACTGGTACCTCGCAAGCTCCTTCAGTGCAGACAGGGTTGTTCATATAGGAGGTGATTAATATGGCAACAAAAAAACTTGCATTCATTGTGAAAAGTCTCCCTTATAAAACCGAGGCGTCGAGGCTCGCATTAACACATGCCATTGCGAGCCAGACTGTGGAGATTTACCTGGAGGACGGTGACATGGTGGAGCCTGTTCTCGCATTCATGGGTGACGGCGTGTTAAACTGTCTTAAGAATCAAAAGGCAATGACTCTTTATGGAGTCACGAGTCTCGAACAACATATAAAAAATTCATTGCTCCTTGACTTGAAGGTGATGATCTGTAAAGAAGATGTGGAGAGGTTTGGCCTGTCCGAAGATGCATTGATCATGGATGCCGAAGATATCGGGGGAGAGACCAACGCCAACATCGCGCCATTCAACGAGATTATGAAGGAGATGGACTCTTCAGACCATCTCCTATTCTTTTAAGGAGGAACTATGGGAGAACTGAGCAGTGCAACACCGGCACAAACACTTGATGTCCTTGGAAGGGTATGTCCGTACCCCCTGGTTTTGACAAAGAAGGCCATGGAGAAATTACCGAGCGGAGCCGTCATTAAGGTGTTATGTGATGCACCTGCGTCGGCTGAGGACTCTATTCCAAGGTATGCGGAGAAACAGGGGTTCAAGTTCGAGTCGGTGAAGAATGAGGGCTACTGGGAGCTGTACATACAGAAAAAGTAAAAAGTCCCCGGAGATTTCCTCCCGGCAACTTTCATCTTTCTGCAAATGACGAAGGGGGATGCCGTTTAAGGCATCCCTCTTCGTGTTGTTTCTGCGATCGTTACTGATCCTACATCTCTTTGATCGTTATTGCATTGGCAGGACAGACGCCGAGACAGCTCTCGCAAAACACGCACTCAGCGGTCTGATAAGGATCTGATTTGCCATCGCTCATCTGAAATACACCCTGAGGGCAGACATTCACGCACTCCTCGCAGCCTTCGCATGTTGCTGCGTTTACCGTCACCATATACACTTCAAAATCACCTCCTGATCGTTATACCCGCTCAAAACGGACTTGATAGTCTAAATGAAATCTAAACGCCAAATCAATGAAATTCTGGGAGGAAGAACTCTTACTTCTTCTGCCTGAGAGGATTGATCGCGAGCACCGGGGCAGGAGAGTTTCTTGTCACCTTTTCACTCACACTCCCAAAGGGGAAATGTTTCATTTCCCCACCCCTCTCCTCGCCATGACCATGGGTGGCCATGACCACCAAATCAACTTTCTCTTCATTGATAAACTTCAGGATCTCTTTGGCAGGGTCGCCTACAACGATATGCTTTTTATAGAGCGGGCAACTCGCGAGACTTTCCTGGCAGATCTTCTCCATCTGCTGCCCACCCTTCTGAATTATTTTCTCCTGAAATTCCTTAAGAAAGGTGGGGCTGGCATCACCATAGAAATGGTCGTACTGATGCACATCTTCCACCACAAAAATGAGATGCACCTCAGCCTGGTACTTTTCGCTCAATGAACTCACATAAGGCAATGCCTGAGCTGCGTTCCTGGAAAAGTCTGTTGGCCAGAGAATCTTTCTTATTTCCATGATAGTCCCTTCTTTGTGCGATTAGTGTTCTATTTCTATCCCCTCGGTCTCTTCCCTTACCGAGATCGCAATCTTGTAAAGCAAAGTAAGGACAAGAAACCCTAAGGCCCATACCCCAAGGGCAATGGATGTCTCACGGAGTGTGGGCCAATATTCCGTCACCCCTTCGAAGGGGTTCGGGATAAATCCGCCCACCACGAGACCAAATCCCTTGTCTATCCAGAGGGAAATAAACAATGCACCGCAGGCAAATGCCAAAATCCGTTCGGACCGACGCCATTGGGGAACGACCAGGAGAAGAAGGGATACCACCGCAAGGATGGTCGAAATCCACATCAGGGGTACAAGCTTTCCATGTCCCTCAAGGCCGGTGTAAAGGTATTTGAATGGATGCGTATGCCCAGGAATTTGGCTATAAAATGCGGTAAAGAATTCCAGTCCAAGGAAAAATACATTCGCGATCATCGCATAGGTGACAATCTTACCTACTGCCTGGATGGGCTCTTTGCCTGGATCGAATTTGGTAAATTTTCTCACGATGAGCGCCAGCATAATGAGGAGTGCCGGGCCACCCGCAAATGCTGAAGCGAGGAACCGTGCCGCCATTATTGCGGAGAGCCAAAAATGTCTTCCAGGGAGACCCGCATAGAGGAACGCCGTAACCGTATGAATACTGAACGCCCAGGGGATGGAGAGATAAATCAGAGACTTTATCCATGAAGGGGGCTTCACTCCTTTGCGGTCTGAACTCAAGGTGACCCATCCGATCACGATATTGAGGAAAAGATATCCACTCAGCACAACCATATCCCAGAACAGGATAGAGTTTGGGGTTGGGTGGAGTATCACATTTAATACCCTCATAGGCTGGCCAAGATCCACAAAGATAAATGAAATACACATCGTAACTGAAGCGACCGCCAGGAACTCTCCCAGGATAACAATCTTCCCAAATTTCTTAAAGTCATGGAGATAGTAGGGTATGACGAGCATCACTGCGGAAGCAGCGACACCTACAAGGAAGGTGAACTGTCCTATATAGAGGCCCCAGGAGACGTCTCTGCTCATCCCTGTTATTCCCAGTCCATTCTTGAACTGATAGAGGTAGTTAATGAAACCGATTCCCACAATTGCGGACAAAAAGAATAGCCATGTCCAGTATCTTCGACTTCCTACAAGTGCCTTCTCAAGCATTTTTCGCACCTCCTATGATGTAGAAAACACTGGGCTGAGTCCCGAGTTCAGGCTTGCGCCTGATGGAATACCTGGTACTGAGAACCTTCCTTACCTCGGAAGAGGGGTCTTCAAGGTCGCCAAAGAACATCCCTGGCTCCTTCCCCGCTTCCTTTGCTGCCTTTTGGGATTCCTCCACACATGCCGGGATAAGCCCTTTGGAAAGTCTCTCGAAGCAGAAGGTGCACTTTTCCACAACACCTATTGTCCTTGTGGGATATTCCTTGTTCTCCTCCTTGAGAGACGGCCTGGGATCTTTGTAATTGAAACTCCTCGCCCCAAAGGGACAGGCCGCCATACAGAACCGGCATCCGATACAGCGATGCTGATCCATCATCACAATACCGTCCTTCCTTTTGAACGTCGCCTTGGTGGGGCAGACCCTCACGCAAGGAGGGTTTTCGCAGTGATTGCAGAGAAGGATAAAAGGTTTATGTTTTACCTCTTCAGGTACATATTCATTTTCCTGGCCCGGGAAGGTGTGGTCATAGGTGTCGGTCCATATCCATTTGATCGAGTCCTTGGGATTATCAAGATTGGGAACATTATGGATGCTGTGACAGGCGTGAATGACTCTCCTGTAATCTTCCTCTGTTTCAAACTTGCTCATGTCGATCACCATGGCCCAGTGTTTCCCGGTCAGGGCCTTCTCGTCAGTCAACACATGGGAGGCCTCAAGACGGTCATTCCTGAGCCAGTTGATAACCGGCGCGCCTCCCACTCCAAGGATGGTCGAAATTCCCGCTATCTTAAGGAATTGTCTTCTGTCAATACTCATGTCTCTTTCTCCTTTGGCGCGATATGGCAGTTCCAGCAATAGGGATTCACCGCCATATAGGTGTGGCATTCATCGCAGAACTTTTTCTTGTTTGAATGGCAGTGCATGCAGGTATTCTGGAGACTAATGGTGTATGCCTTCCCTTCGGTATTCACATATAGCCTTGCGCCATCCCGTACCGCAGAGTCTCTCCAGTCATTCAGCAACTTCATGTGCTCGGCCCTCATGAACTCCTTGGACTCCACGCACTTCTTTTCCTTCAGTTCCTTGATGGCAGGGGTATCGATCTTCGGATCAGGTCTCACATTTGCTTTCCCGATATTATAGAAAAAGGGGAATGTCACAAGACCGAGAAAGATGATAAGTCCGGTGATTATTTTGCCGCCGTTATACAGTTTCATCGGCCGTTCCCTCCTTCCCGGGAAGAGGCTCAAGTCGGATATCAACAGTCCTCTCCTTCTCACCCTTCATCACAAGGGCATTGCCCACCAGTTCGTGAACACCCGTCACTCCTACTCCGGGGACCCAGTAATCAATGGAGGTGGTGAGTGTAGCCCTGTCAATGGCACACACATTGGCAACCATATTCACCCCATAATGCTCGTGGACATATTTCACCGCATTTGCCCTCGGGAACCCCCCTCTTAACCTCAGTTCCATGTTTTCCGAAGCATTCAAGCCGGTACCGCTTCCGCAGCAGAAGGTCTTTTCCCTTATGGTATCTTCCGGCATTTCATAGAAATGGTTGCAGACATTCTTGACAATATATCGAGGCTCTTCCAGCAGTCCCATCCCCCTGGCTGTGTTACAGGAGTCATGGAACGTCACCTTAAGGTGGTCATTCCGGTTGGGATCCAGCTTCAGTTTTCCGTTCTTGATAAGGTCAGCAGTAAATTCCGCGATGTGAACCATCTTCGCGGCCTTTGCGTTTTCGAATTTCGTGCCGGTTATGGGAGAGACCGGTTCTTCCAGAAAATCTGCAGGCCCGTTCCAGCTGTCCATGTACTGATGGATAACTCTCCACATATGGCCGCATTCTCCACCGAGAATCCATTTTACTCCCAGCCTCTTGGCCTCGGCATATATTTTGTAGTTCAGTCTCTTTGCCATCTCATTCGTGGTAAAGAAGCCGAAGTTCCCCCCTTCTGAGGCATAGGTGCTCCAGGTATAGTCAAGTCCAAGCTCATGGAAGAGCATGAGATAGCCCATAGCAGTGTAGGTGCCGGGATTTGCGAAAAGGTCTCCTGAAGGAGTCACAAAGAGAATCTCCGCCCCTTTCCTGTTAAAGGTGGGGTTTATCTTGATCCCTGTAATGGTCTCGATATCGTCAAGGAAGAATTCAATGCTGGAAGTAATGGTATGGGGCTCGAGACCGAGGTGGTTTCCCTTCATGTAACAGGCTGCTATGGGTCCTGCGATCCACCCGATATTCAACCCCAGGAGGTTGGTGAGCTCCCTGCCCATCATCGTGATCTCCGCCTGGTCAATGCCGTACGGACAGAACACTGAGCAGCGGCGGCACTCAGTACACTGATAAAAATAGTACCACCATTCCTTCAGCACGTTTACCGTGAGGTCCCGTGCCCCTGCAATCTTACGCAGGATCTTGCCGGCAGCAGTAAAATTCCTCCTGTATACAGACCTGAGGAGCTCAGCCCTGAGCACAGGCATATTCTTGGGGTCTCCGCTCCCGATAAAGAAATGGCACTTGTCAGCACACGCACCACATCTCACACAGATGTCCATAAAGACCTTAAACGAACGGTACTTATCCAGGAGGTCTTTCATTTTCTCCAGGAGCAGCCTCTCCCAGTTTTCCGGGAGCTTCCAGTCCTCATCAGCAGGCCTCCATTCCCTTGCATTGGGGAAGCCCACTATTTCCAGCTCCTTGGGTTTTGCAGCGTGGCAGAACATGTGCTCCCTGATCTCCACCGGGGTGTCCATCCACCCGGTTTTCGGAGGGGAATAATCTAAATTTGATAGTTCATTGGGTTTTGCGGTAAACTTTGCCATAATTACTCCTTTTCCACTGGGATCCCAGCCCCTTTCATCTTTTCCCTGAACTCTTCCTCATATTCCTCATAGCTATGAACTTTCACAGGATAATTCCAGGGGTTGATATGTCTTTTCATGCGACTGTCGTTCGCCATGTTCCTCGTGGGGCTGAGGAAGATCCCGCCCATATGCATCAGCTTGCTGAAAGGAAAGTAGGCCAGAAGTGCGCTGACGAGGAAGAGATGAATGTAGAAAATAACCCCGGTCCCTTCAAGCACCTTGGGGTCATAACTAAAACTGATTAATCCTATAGCCAGTTCCTTGATGCCCGTCACATTCACCTTGAAAAAATACCTCATAAGAACCCCTGAAAGCGCAATACTGAAAATAAGAAAGAGGGGGAAGTAGTCTGCGGGGAGAGAGATATAGCGCACCTGCGGGAGCAATACTCTTCTTATAAAGAGATATGTCACTGCAGCAAGGATCACTGCATCAGTAATATATAAAAGAGGAGCACCGATCTGGAGGAAACTATCCAGCCCCTCGATCATTTTTATAGGGACAGGCACCTTCTCGAAAAAGAATCTCATATGTCTGACCACGATGAAAAGAAAGGACCAGTGGAACGCCAGTCCTGCCAGCCAAAGCCACTTCGCCTCTCCATATACAAGCTTTGTCCCGTCATAGAGCTGAGTTTTGAGGTTCCTGAAGAGGGAACGGAAAAGAAGGACCTCCAGGGCCATCCTTCCGATAACGTCAAGGGTACTGGAGGGGCTTTCCAGCTTATTTTGCTTGATCCATGGCAATGATTTCTCCTGACCACAGGTGGTGGGTATGCAGAATGGCACAGGCGAACTCCCCCACCAAAAGAGGACGCGGTAAATAATGCCCACAAGGAACGTGCCAAAAGCTACATAGGGGATGAGAACTCCAAAGAGGAAGTGCAGGCTGGCCCCTTTCACGCCAATGAAGGCGATAAGTGTAAGTATAATCACTGCAAAAAACGCAAATACGGATCCCATGGTATTACCTCTTGTTATCCTCGGTTAACAACATTATCACCTACTCAGTCCGATTGTTCCTTTTGCCCCTCAGATACCAGATTCGCCATCTGAAGCAGCCTGAAGGTCCTGTTTTTTACTTCGTTCGACTTGAGTTCATACACCTTTTCCCTGCATTTCACAAAGATATCAAAGGAGATGAGGGCAATGGCATCTATCCTGGACTCAAGTGTCGCCATCTCCGCGGAGAATTCCTTTGCCTCTGATGCCAGCTCTTCCCTGATCGCATTCCTCAGGTGAAACACAAAGGAGAGAGCCTGCGACGGTCTCAGATCCTGCACAGCCCTGATCCGCACAATACCTTCGAGAAAGGGAACCATCCCCTCAAAGTCTGGCCCTTTTTCATCAATGAGCTTGTCAAGAATGTTTTCCAATCCATGGGAAATTGTGTATCCTACCGGATTAGTGAACTGTTTTTTTTCATTTTTCAAAAGGCCTGCGGTATCCGAAGGATATGGCTCCATGGCGATATCAAACCATCTCTTCACAAGAGCAGATTTTTTCTGGGCCAGGAAATCCCAGAGAGTCATGGCACCACCCATGCGGGAATTAGTAGCGGTACTTTGAGGAGGGTCCTCAGAGAAACAGCATACATCGCATCACACATATGGTTCTACTCTTTCCCCTCCCCTTTCATTTGAGCAATACAAACTTGAGGTGAGATAGGAGGCCCTATCTCACCATTCGCAGCGCGTATCTGTCTATACACATCCTGTCGGTTTCGGAAGTCCGGCAATCTTACATGCCTGTTTTGCAGGCCCGCCCGGATACAGCTCGTAGAGATACTTGGTATTCCCTTTTTCCGGACCCATAACCTTTCCAAGTTCCTTTACCAGAATCTTTATCATGGGTGCAATCTGGTACTTCTGGTAATAATCCCTAAGGAAATTGACCACCTCCCAGTGGGCGTCGGTCATCTGGACGTCTTCTAATTTTGCAATGTGATCTGCCAGTTCCTTGTTCCAGTCATCGAGGTTTATAAGGTAACCATCCTCGTCAATCTCATACTGTTTGCCCTGAAATTCCATCATTGGCATAACAAATTCCTCCTTTCTACCTTTTATCTCATTTGATTCTTCTCACTCGAAGGGAGCCCCTCCTTGTATATCCGCGATTGATAATTGCTGAGAAAGCTCACTCACAAGAAGTGTTACACAATAATACAATGGACCACCCATGGTCAAATAAAAATAACTTATTGGCAAATTTGTGTCATTTATCATTTTGGCCCGACCTTTATGAGGATGATCTTGCCTGTATAATCCCTTCGCATATCCCTTATTTCCCACATCCTATGCGTTCTCATATCATAGTTACGCACCGCTTCATGAAAGCTCTCGGCATCAAGGGATTGCACCTTATTCCAATCCCCGCCGGATGCGTAGATCAGCGCGTCAAGGTATGCCTCGCCCACATTATGCCCGGTCGGGTCACATGCATAGACAGCCCCGCACTCACATTTCCCTCCGATGAATTCCCCCGTATCAGTCCTGATCGTTTCTGGCATAGGCAGTGTTCCGCTACAAAAGGGACATCGAGCCGATTCATCCTTGTCTTGTCTTAGCCTTGGCTTCAATCAACCCTCCTTATTGAGATGGATGATTTATGTGTAACTTTGCTCGTCCAATACCCTTTGTGCAACATCGCCTACTGTCCTTTCAACCAATTCGCGATCCTCATACACCCTGAAGCGCTCCCCGTCACGAATCAGGAAGTTCACCTTGTCGCTCATTATGTTGAACGTTGAAACAGCAGAGAGTGCAAGCCCCCTCACCAACGGGCTTCTGTGTGAGAGGGACTGTATCACGAGTTCCTCAGCACCCTCTCCATTGTTCATCCCGGCCCCTGCAATCCTTCCTATCGCCCAGAGGACTCCCGGAAGAAAGCTTTCTTCATCCTTAAATGAGAGGAGTATGGGCGGGATATCTCTACAAGTTTCGGGAGTATTGATGACAATCTCTCCTAGCATCTCGGCAGCACTCCATCCAATGCCTCCGGACTCCTCGCCCATGGACCATAGAAGACGCTGGACGATATTTCTCACTGTTGACGGATCCCTCTCTGCAACAGCGCCCGCAGCAATCCCCATGGCTTCGATAGCTCTCCAGCATAAAACGCTTTCCTTATCATACGTGAATGAGATCAATATACTGAAGACTTTTTTGTTTTCCAAGGCACGCTGCACAACCTTTGCAAAATCCTCTTCAAAGAGTGCATCTCTTATCTCTTCCTTCAACAGCCCCACTCGTAGACTCTCGATACCCTGTGATACATAACGCATAAATTGTCACTCCCTGTGCGCCGGTAATACATTTTTTCTTATGAGTATCTCCTCACGGTTTTTTTCTCATCAAACCCACCGGTCTTAATGGCCCCTCAACAAACCCTTCAGGCACTGAGCGAAGTCCGGGTTTTGCTGAATTTCTTCGCCAGCCTTACCATCGCCTCAACCCAATCCGGTGCACCATACGCATGCAGGTGGGTGTAAGTGGCAAACACATTCTTATACAATAGACCATCCACGCCACCGCCGATTCCATTCCCTCTCCTCATCCTGAACGCTGTAGGGAGCATATCATCCCCAGGGGGGTTCAGAACAGCAGAATAATGGAATTCATGTCCATGCATGATGGTTCCCACCGGATAAAAAGGATTCTGTTGTTCCACCTCTACAACGGTATATCCATGGGCCTGCGGCCTGGTCCTCATCTCGAACATAAGGGGGAAGACGCCTGCCATGGGATACTTCTCTCCATTCACCACAAGGGCGTCACCAAGGAACATAAGCCCTCCACATTCAGCATACACGGGAAGCCCTTCTTCGATAGCGCTGCGAAGGGCATTTTTGAATTTTACGTTTCGCGCAAGGGCTAAGGCATGGGTTTCCGGGAACCCGCCCCCTATGTAAAGGGCATGGATGTCAGGAAGCAGGTCATCTTCCAGCGAGTTTATTTCCACAATCAGAGCTCCCTTTTTCTCAAGTTCCTCAAAGTTTTCCGGATAATAGAACTGGAATGCGGTGTCCCGAATCACTCCGATCTTTACGTTCCTTTCATCAGCATTCCACTTGAACCCTGCACGATCTTTATCTGGCAGCGGTTCTGCTTCGTTCGCGACCTTTAGAATCCCTTCAATGTCAAGATACTTTATTGCCATGCCCTCCACCACCGATATCGCGCGGTCCGTATCATCGTGTTCCTGGTAGGGAGTCAGCCCCATATGGCGTTCGGGGAGGTCTCCAGAGCGCAGTCTCGGCACCGCCCCCAGCACAGGCAATGCACAGTATTTCTCAATGGATTTTCTGACTACCGCCTCATGTCTGCCTCCTGATATCTGGTTCAGGACTACTCCCTTAATGCTGACTTGCGTATCCAGCTGCATACAGCCCAATACTAACGCGGCGGCTGTTCTCGTCATCTTAGTACAATCTATGACCAGGATCACGGGAGACTTCAACAGCTTTGAGACCTCTGCAGTACTGTATGAGCCTTCTTCATCCACGCCGTCATACAGTCCTCTGTTGCCTTCGATTACCGCAACATCGCCGTCAAAATGGGAGACAAACGATTCCAATGCCTTTTCTCTAGGCATGAGAAAGGGGTCAAGGTTATAGCATGGCTTGCCAGCGGCATGGGCGAGCCACCCCGCATCTATATAGTCAGGACCCTTCTTGTACGGAATAACCCTTAATCCCTTGTGGGACTTTAACGCAGCAACAAGGCCCAGGGCAATAGTGGTTTTCCCTGATCCACCCTTGAGCCCGGCAATAACCAGTCTGGGACAATTAAGCATGATTTATTATAACACCAAGGTGCATAAAGGAGAGATGACCTATAGCGGACAAGGATTTTCGTAAGTAGTACGGGAAGCAGCGTTGAGAGAACCATTCTCCTATGGGGAAACTTCAATAAAAAAGGGGGGGAGGACAGCATCCTCCCCCCCCTTTTTTATCTGCTTTCGCTAATCGGTTCGATACGGACCGCACAGCTCGGGACCGCACCGTCGTGGGCAATACCCGTGAGGTTATTCACATTCGCTAAAGGGAAGTGGATGGGGACATAGGCCACGCCGGGTTTTGCGTCACTGGTAATGTGCGCTTTTATCACTATTGAACCGTGGCGTGAGGTGACGGTAACAAACCGGTTGTTCTGGATACCATAACGGACAGCATCCTTCTCGCTCACCTCAATAAACCCTTCTGGCTTGACCTTTCTGAGATTTCTCGAAGCGAGGGAAAGCGTCCCGGAGTGCTGCATGAGGGTTACGGTGATCATGAGAATGGGGTACTTTTCGTCCGGACTCTCAAGCTGACGAAACTCGGTAGGTACCAACCTCGGCAAATCAGCATAGGCGTCCACCTCAATTCTTGCTATCTCTTCCCTGAGGGAATGAAAGTCATTCTTGCCCACACTGGGGTCAAAGAGACGCGCAAGCTCATTGAGCGCCTGCCATGCAGGCTGCGCCTCGCCAGGGGGGGTGAGCATCTTCCTTGTCATCTGCGAAATATCGGCCGCGTTCACGTATGTCCCGTCCGTCTCTACCCACACGGCAGTGGGCAACACCACATGGGCAAGCTTAGCGGTCTCTGTGAGCCGTTCGTCCTGGACAACGAGAAAATCGAGGGCGCTTATCATCTGCTTCACCCGGCTCGCATTGGGAAAATTGACCACTGGGTCTTCCCCCATTACGAACAGGGCGTTTATCCGGTCTGGTTCATAGAGCATCTGGAAGGCGTCCTTGCCACCAGGGGTAAGCTTCTGAAACCCAGGGAGACGATCGGGTGCAACCCCCATCTTCCACATGCCGAAGCTATTGTTGTATTCACACGGTATTTGAAGTCCCCGGGGGCCTTCGCCGGTGAGCATGAGGAGATTTGCCGCGGTAAGCACCGTATTTTTCCCCTTCTCGTTTTCGTTCGCCCCAAGGCTCATCGCAATAACCCGTGGAGACGATTCAAGAAAGAGCGAGGCAGTGTCCACCACCTCTTTTTCCGATATGCCGGTCGCAGATGCCACATATGATGGCGTAAAAGAACTTACAGAAGCGGCAAGCTCATTAAAGTGGGGGATTGAAGGAGCGTCCTTCTTGAGATGGGTTCCTTGAGCAAGAGCGAGATGGATAATACCCTTGAGAAGCGCCTCTGAAGTGGACGGGTTAACAGAAAGCCACTGGTCTGCATGTATGGCTAATTTTGTTCTCCTTGGCTGGACCGCGATGAGCTTCGTCCCCTGGTGCTTCGCCCTGATGAAATTTAATGACCATACAGGGTGGGTAGTATCCAATTCAGACTCTATAACCATTACTACGCCTGCACCTATTGGCGCGGTCTGCTCAACAGAGAGAGCGGTAAGGCCAAAGACCTCTTCCACAGCCTCCTGCATCTTTGCGAACCCAAAACGCGCGATAGAGTCAATGTTGTGGCTTTCCAGCACCTGGCGCATGAATTTCTGGAGCATGTAGTTGTCTTCGTTACTGAACCGCGGAGAACCAATGGCGCCGATACGCTCTGCCCCCTTCTTCTCCTTTATCCATCGGAGAGACTCTGCGATATGGTCAAGGGCTTCTTCCCACGAGGCACGCTGAAGCATTCCCTCGCGTCGAATAAGAGGTGTGGTGAGCCGGTCATCGGTGTAAATAAAGTCATAGCCATAGCGGCCCTTTGCACAGAGGTTTCCCCTGTTCACCCCATGAGGATACCTGCCACGGGAGCGGATGATGGTCTGGTCGTGGATGTCCAGGTCAAGGGTGCAGCCCACACTGCAGAAGGGGCAAATAGCGTGGCGGGTCTCCATAAACCAGACGCGCGAGCGGTGTTTGGAGGGTCTGGGAGTTAGGGCGCCTACGGGACAGACGTCCATGCACTGACCGCAGAACTCGCAATTGAGGGTCTCGTTAAATGCCGTGGAGACTATGGTAGTGGCGCCCCGATGCTGGAAGTTGAGGGCGCCCACGCCCTGCTGCTCCCAGCAGATCCTCACGCACTTTCCGCAAAGGACGCACCGGTTGGTGTTGGTGTCCACAAGAGGGTTTTCGTGCTGCGGCGCGTTGTTACGAAGCGATTTGAAGCGGCCCTTTGTCGACCCGTACTTATATGCGAGATCCTGGAGAACACATTCGCCTGCTTTATCGCATGTCGGGCAGTCCAGGGGATGGCTGGCGAGCATCAGTTCAAGCATGGTCTGACGAAGTTTATTCACCTGGGGGGTGTGGGTGTGTACTTTCATCCCGTTGTCAACAGGGGTCGAGCACGAGGCAAAGAGCCGGGGCTGACCCTCGAGTTCGACGAGACACATCCTGCATCCGCCATGACGCTCGAGCCTTGGGTCATAGCACAAATGGGGGATGAAAATGCCATGGTCTAGGGCAGCCTTAAGTATCGACGTCCCTTTCGGAACAGACAGAGCCTTACCGTCTATGGTCAACTCTATCATGCCGGCACCTCCTTACCCGCAAAATGGGCGCCCGGGCCGATATGGATGGCTCCGAACTTGCAGGTTTCGTAACACATGCGGCAGGTGATGCATCTGGATTGATCGATATGGTGGGGTTTCTTCTTTTCTCCAGAGATTGCGGTCACAGCGCACTTCAATGCGCACGCGGTACATCCCGTGCACTTTTCCGGGTCAATATGGAAGGTGGTAAGCTCACGGCATGCACCGGTAGAACAGCGTTTATTGAGAATGTGCTCCTCATATTCATGCCGGAAATAGCGGATCGTGCTGAGTACCGGGTTGGGGGCTGTCTGACCCAGGCCGCAAAGGGAGGACTTGCGCACATCGTTCGCAAGATCCTCCAATGTGTTGAGGTCATCGAGCGTGGCACGCCCCTCGGTGATATCTTCAAGAATGGTCAGCATCACCTTTGTCCCTTCCCTGCAGGCAACACACTTCCCGCACGATTCGTCTTTGGTGAACCCAATGAAGAACTTCGCCACATCCACCATGCAACTCCGGTCACTCATCACCACCATGCCG
>Ga0335070_10003316_pt1 | contig 18767 bp, 19 predicted proteins | sample Lox_Sample_13_FD_206722 | JGI IMG/M metagenome (GOLD analysis project Ga0335070, IMG submission 206722) | Soil microbial communities from Loxahatchee National Wildlife Refuge, Florida, United States - Lox_Sample_1.3 | ecosystem: Environmental > Terrestrial > Soil > Wetlands | place: USA... | reverse complement strand
GGTCCACGATTTGCGCAGTGGTGGTGAATTCGCGCTTGCCCTGTTTGAGCGTGACCTGCGCGTTGTCGCCGGTGCCGGTCCAAGTGACCTGGTAATTGCCAGCGGGAAGTTCGGTTGCACCGACCTTTACAGTGCTGGGCAGCTGTACGGTAGCCTTGCCTGCGTCGGCGGCAAATGCGGCGAGGGAGAAAATGGTTACAAGAATCAGTGAGCCGAGAGCTTTCTTCATATTGCACTCCTTCTGGTGGAAACAGGCGACGGGATTGCGGCTGCCAATATTCGTGAGTTGCAATTCCCAAGTCGCATTATTGTTGTCGCGTTACCTGCGCAGGTAAAGCGAGGTTTAATGAATTAGACGAAGGGGATGAGCGGGAAGTTTCGGCTGAACGTGAGATATGTGTGAAAACACGCATGAAAAAATTCTATGGCGGCAATAAGTCGCGAGGAGCGGGCGAGCTAAGTTCCACGCCAGAGGTACAATGCGAGGGATTCCAGGGATGAAGTGCGAGTGAGCGAAATACAACATCGGGCGGAGCGCAATTGTGAAGAATTGTAATGACGTGAAGAATTCGTGGGCGGGCAATCGATTCGAGTGGGGGGCGGGGATGCGAGGAACAGGTTGCTGGATCGCTGTTGGGGTGGCGCAGATGTTGCTGCTATTGTCGCATGCGATGGCGCAAAAACCTTCCCTGCACCTGATTGTGTTGAACAAGGATGCGAACCAACTAGCGATCGTAGATCCCGCGCAGCGGAACGTGCTGGCGACGATTGCGACGGGAGAAGCGCCGCACGAGGTTGCGGTGTCGGAAGACGGGCGATGGGCTTACGTCGCGAACTACGGCGGATTCGGTCCGAACGCGAAGCCAGGGCACACGATTTCGGTGATCGACCTGGTGAACAGGAAGGAAACGGAAACGGTGGATGTCGCTCCGTTGCGCCGGCCGCACGGGATTGAGTATGCCGAAGGCGAGGTATGGTTCACGGCGGAGTTGGACCGGGCGATTGCACGATGGAATCCGGAGACGAAGAAGCTTGCCTGGCTCATGGGTACGGGACAGAACCGCACGCACATGATCTTCCTGACGAAGCGTGTCAGCACGATCGTGACGAGCAATATCCAGTCGGACACAATCAGCGTGTTCGAAAAGAGCAACGATGCAACAGGGTGGAGCGTAACTGTGGTGCGTGTGGGCAAGGGGCCGGAGGGCGGCGCAATTTCGTCCGATGAGAAGGAGTTCTGGGCCGCGAACTCCGGCGACGGTAGTGTATCGATTGTGGACCTGGCGACGAAGAAGGTGACGCAGACGATTGACGTAGGCACGCAGCATTCCAACCGCCTGCAGTTCTCGCCGGATGGGAAGCTCGTGCTGGTGTCGGACATTCCGACGGGCGACGTAGTGGTAGTGAACGTGGCAACTCGGAAGGTGATTAAACGCGTACACGTTGGAAAAAACACAGAGGGAATCCTGATGGCTCCAGATGGGAAGGTGGCGTACGTGGCGGCAGCAGCGGATGACAAGGTGGTCATCGTCGATCTGAAGAAACTGGAAGTGGCGGGGGAGATTGCGACCGGCAAGGGACCGGACGGGATGGCGTGGGCTACGTTTTAACGGGCGAGCGGAGTGAGACGATTGACCTTGGGGTAACAGTCCGGTAGAGTAGAAGAGATTCATCCGCTCGGCAACGCGTCGAAGAGGCGTGTGCAGCGGGCGGTTAGCTCAGTTGGTTAGAGCGCCTGCCTTACAAGCAGGAGGTCGCAGGTTCGAGTCCTGCACTGCCCACCAGATCCGTCACCGAACATCGAGTATGGTGATGAGCCCGGAAGGCCGGGCAAGGGCGATGTATGTCGCCAACCGCGCAAGCGGGGTCGTAGTTCAGTTGGTTAGAACGCTGCCCTGTCACGGCAGAGGCCGCGGGTTCGAGTCCCGTCGACCCCGCCATTTCCTTTCAAGTACTTACGAGGAAATGGCAACTTGAAGCAGTAGATACTCCAACCCACAATTCAACCCACAAATTCACTGGATTGCCCCCGATTTCATTCCCAAGGCGGCCAGGAACTCGCCCTGTGCGGCCTGGGTCTCATCTCCGTCTTCCTGCGTATAGAGCCCGAGCGTTGTCTTGATCTGCGCGTGGCGTAAAAGCGACTGCACAGTTTTTGCTTGTACTTTCGCCTTGTTCACCAGCCAGTTGCTTAAGCTGTGACGCAGGTTGTGCAATCCGAAGCGTTGGCCTTCTGCCACCGATACCCCAGCCGTGATTGCTGCCGGCCGCAGGTAATCGGCGACAAAGCTCGAAGCGTACAGCGGCTTCTTGCCTTGTTCTCTGAACGACGGAAAGACGAAGTCCGACTGCTTCGCATACGGCGTTTGGCTGTGCCATCCGCGAAGCTGCTGAGCCAGGACCGGATGCATGGGAACGTAACCGTCCGACGCTTCGGTCTTGGTTTCTCCATCCTTGCCGTAGGCCCACCGCTTCGACACGCGTATCTTCCCTTCCAGCCACAAAATGTCAGCCCAGCGAAGCGCCAGAATTTCTGACGAACGCAGAGCTGTCGCCGCGCAGGTGAGAACCAGTGCGTAGTGCAGGGGGTTGGGAAGGAGGAGGTGCAAAATGGCAAGCGTCTGTTTCGGGGTGAGGACGATTGCCCGGTAGTTGGTCTTGCAACGTGTCTCCACGTGCTCGACCGGGTTGACGGAAACATATTCGTGAAGGACACCGACCTTAAAGACCCTGAGCATAATGCCCCGGATCTTTGATACCGTCGTCCATGCCAGACCGCCATCGTTGAGGGACTTCAGCCAGCGCTGAATATCCAAAGGCCTGATGTCTTCCGCGATTTGCTTGCCCCAGCGGGCGATGAGGTAGTCGCGGACATAATGCTCGACGATGGGAATGGTGTTTTCCGACTTGGGGCGAACTGCATCCTCCCCGAAGTCGGCCTTAAGGTAGTGCTCGGCAAGAGCGTCAAAACGGATGCGGACATCGCCGGGCTCATCATTGACCCGAAGGTGGAGTGCGAGCCTGTCGACTTCACGCCAAGCGTCTTTCTCCGTCGGGAAGTCTCGAACCAGGCCAACTGGCATGCCATGTTCGACCCGCCTCCCTTCCGGTGTGGTGACCCGGTAACGCAGCACCCAGGTTTGTCCTTCCTTGCGAGCGTATTTCTTCAGTGATCCACGCTGATAGGCCATGCTTCCTCTCTTCAGCGCGGAGACTGCCTGAGTGGCATCGTAGCGTATTTTTGACCGGTTGTGAGCAGGTTGGTTCGGGTTGCCACGGCACCCGAGAGTTCGGACAGGCGAAAGACCCAGATGGTTCGTTTCGTTCCCATTCCCAAGGCATACGCTCCGGCCATGCCTTTGCGCGCCAGGGCGAGCAAGTGACGCCGGCTGATCGAGAGGAACTCTGCCGCCGTCTCTGCGGATACAAAAGGTTCAGGGGTCATGAGTATTCATCTCCTTTTCGCAAGCGACCACTTCGGTGCCCGCATTTTTCCGTCCCGTAAACGTGCATGGCGCGAGGAACAGCTTTTCCAGCGCTCTTGTTAGCTTCAAATCGAATGGGAGTCAAACAGGCTCATCATCCGGCTGCCGACTGGGCACTACCGTCGATTACGTGGACTTGGGCGTCCCTGGGTAGAGCAGCAGGAATTGCTTGCTAGAACTGGGTCTCCGGACGGTTCCGGAGATGCAGATGGGAAAATCCGGCAGCCTCGGGAATCATTCTCGTCAACAAAGTTATTTCACCAAAACCACTTTGACTGACATATTGCGGAGTCTTACAGGAATCCAAGGCCCATGCTGGTGGCCTAGACTCACTCCGCGACGACATCGGGAGCCTCAATCCGTTCACCGACCCGCCGTCTGATTTCCTTGAGCCAGGCTCGCGGATTCGTACCGTGAATCACTCGCCCCACGAAGCCCAAACGCTCTGCTGCGTTGTTTCGGTTCTGCCGCACGTCGTCCTTCGAGATCCTGGTGTAAAGAGCGAGGAAGCTGTCCATGCTCCGGGGCTTGGCAAAGACGTAAGTCGCGTGGCCAAGCTGAGGAGTCTCCACGACCACGGCTTTCTCAACATCGAAGATGTACTGATCCCGAAACAGGTACGTGCGGCGCGCTCTGCGATCGAGCTGACGATAGAAAAACGGATCATAATCGGCACGCCAGCTGATTTGTGCGACATCAAAATCACCGGGAAGGTGCAGCCGGGAGCACATTTGCGCCAGCTCTGCCTTCTCCATCGCTCGGTGTTGCAGTACCAGGCGCATTTGATCCAACGCCCGCGAGTACTGACCGAAGCGGTGGTGGGTCGCCTTCGCCGCCTCCAGCTGCTGCGGGAGGTCGGAGGGCACCTCTACATTCAAACGGCTGGGCAACGCGGATTCCCAAGTCACCAGCTCCCACTCATCATGCCGCTTCTGGTATTTGCCGGATCGGACGAATGCGCCGTCAACCTCGATTTTGCTTCCCAGGAGATGCTTCCATTGGTTCCAGGTGCGGTCCCAGTGAGTTTGGAGGACGACCGGATCGAGCCAGAACTCAAGTTTCCTACGGGCGTCCCGGCACTGTGCTCGTTCGTCGTAGAACTCCACCCTCCGCAGTGGGATGTGGAATCGCCGGCGCTTTAGATTCGGAGAAAACGCCAGGATGCAGCGGGCAAAGAACGTCTTGCCGTCGCGGGAAAGCTCTCCGCCCACCAGAAGAGACCCGAAACCGCCATAAGGAAATAGGGCTGGCGCTTCGGCATCGGCGAGCAACGAGTCATAGCAAGCACGCAGTTCGGGATGGCCCACGATATTGAATGCTCGCTCCAGTGCCACTCGTTCCGCGTGCCGCGCACCCATCGATTTGAGTTCTAAATCACGCAGCTTGAACGCCACGCGAAGTTCAGATGGTGTCGCACTGGCGGGAATGCGCAGGACCTCGTACAGCGTGGGGAGCCCCCTAGTGTCGGCTGCATGGGGCAGGTTGTAGAAGTAACTGCGCAGGACTTCACAAGGCAGAAAGACCGTGTCAATGCCAAGACTTCCCTGCTGGACCTCAGCCGAGACGAAGTATTGATCACGTTTGTCCTGTTTAGGATGACTGACGTATCCGACGGGGGCTTGGTATAGGTGGCGGACTTGGCTGGCCACTATTTTTTTGGCGACCAGTATTTCCGGCCCGACCGCACCAGACACTGGAATCGGGAAGGTGATTTCGTCACCGGCCGTGACTGCCTTGGCAAGAGTACGGGACAAGAGAAGTTTTGTTTGATTGGCGAGGACACACGCCGCGGATCGATCCTGTACCTGCAGCTTCGCTACGCGCTCACAACAAATTGGCGACGCAACTCCCATACTATGGGCGACAGTGTAGACCGGCTGTGGTTGATGGTCGAACAGACTTGAGTGCCTAGTATGACCTTGCGCACCTTGTGCGTTCTTGAGCACCTAACACGTTGGCGATTGGAGCAAGGCTTCAACCGCATATTTCCCAAATTGGGAATAGCCGGGAATCAATTCGAGATTCTTCAACCATGCAATCGTGAATTCTTCACGAGAATTTATTTCTTTGTGAATCCATACTTGAGAGACTTGCATCTTTCGTTCACAATCTCTGCGGTACGCCCGGGAATTTCCTCCAGAGGCGGCCTCTTAATTAGCAGAGGTTCCTTCATACGGTGTGTCCTTCGTCCGGTAGGCTGGCCACAAGCTAATCTGCTCTGGCAAAGTTCGATGTTGCAGAGCTCAACCAAGTAAGCGCCCAGGGAAAACAGCGAGCAACATCGCTGCGGGTTGAGTTTGGGTGGATCCCAGTACGCGAAGGGTGTTCGAGGCCCGCAACTCAGGCCGCGCGATCGAACGGGATCCTGCCATGCGCCAGACTTTGCATCGTTCCGGGCATGTGGCCACTAAGCGACTAGCAGCCATCGATCAATTGCTGACTGCTGGGATTAAACTCGGCCCCGCCAAGAAACACGCTGCCATCAACCGGGTCTTGGAACTGGTTCCGGAGTGGACCCGCGGCGATTGCTGGCGGCGCATCCGCGAGTTACGAAAGACCATAGTCCCGGCTACCGAAGAGCGCCGACCTGCCGAGACACAAAAGCCCGGCAACAATGCGACGAGCTCGCGGCTGACATCCAAGCCATGGACACCTGCGGACGACGACCGACTGCTGAACCTGGCTGGATACGAACCAGTACCGAAGATTGCCCAGCGCCTGGGGCGCTCTGTCCGTGCCATCCGCTTCCGCATGGGAGCACTGGGAATGAGCGCCAAGGTCACCGACGGTTGGTCGCTCAGGGCCTTGCAGAAGTTGTTGCGCGTAGGCCCATCGCGGCTTCGGCACCTCATCGCAAAGGGCGTGCTCAGAGTGCGGGATGCGCACATAACGGCAGCCTCGCTGGCAACGTACTGCGTTAAGCATTGCGAAACCTGGGACTCCGCCGTTCGCCAAACCGTCTCGACCGCGCTGCGGGAGGATGATGGATTCTCCTGGGAGAAGGTCGCGGATCTGTTGGCTATGGATATGGCGAAAGTTCAGAATCTGATTGCCGCTGGCGAATTGAAGCTTGCCGATACCTTCGTTACCGACAGGGCGTTCGAGGAGTTCTGCAAGAAGCACAGCGACGAGATCAGCATCGCCCTGATCGACCCGGCCACCGCAAGGTGGCTGGTCAAGGAGTACGGCGTTACACCATCGGCCACCGATGTCATCAGCGTTCCCCGTGCTCTTAAGCATGCCTTGGTAGTGAGAGCCTGCAAGTGTGGAAGGAAGATAGCCGGCAACCCGTACTTCCGGCATATCAAAAGCTGCCAATCGATGACAGCACCGGCTGCCCAACGCGCAACAAGGCCCTCGATGGACCAATCGTCGAACTCGATGGAGGGATAGGCGAGGCTTCAATTCACGGCTTGGTCGACATACGAATCGGCATTGCGGCGCCATTCCTCAAAAGAGGGGTAGGGGTCCGGCAGTTTCGAGCCCCACGTCTCGCCGCAGTAGTCAGAGAATTCCATGGTCCGAATGGCCCGCGGATGGCTCCGCACCTGGGTGAGTACAGCGTCGAACCACCCTTCCGCTTTGGCGTCCTGGAAAAGGTGATCGGCGATCCAGAGCATCAGACGCTCGCAAACTTCAGTGCCCCCTTTTGATTTCTGGGCACGAGCTTGAAGTTCTACCTCTAAGTATCCTGGGCAACCACTCTCCAACTCTCGGACAACTTCAGTGGGCAGTTCTGATTCCGTCTCCAAAGCGTGCCGTGCCCAGCACGCCAGAGCCTCGCAATCCATGTAACGTGTGACAGCCTCGGAAAGACGGTCAGGATGCACCAGCCGCGCCGAGGCTCGCACTTTGCGTTCTTCAGCAGTAAGACGAGCCGTCTCGTCGCACTGCGCCGCCATCGCTTTCCACTCGTCAAATGACGGGTAGTGGGTTGGTTTGGCTTTCTTCCATTTTTCAACGCACTCCGACCAGCACACTTCTGCTCGCTGATAGCGCGGGTCGCGCACCGCGTAATAGGTGATTGCGGCGAACCAGCCTTCCTGCTTGGCGAAGCCGAAAACATGATCGTCAATCCAGTCCTCCAGTCGAATGGCGAGAGGGCGGGTCTTGATCGCTTTCGAAGAGAGTGCTTTCGTCGTCTCGAAAAAGCCTGGACATCGGCTGCGGAGGATCTCGGCTAATGGGTCCGGAATGCGATTCTCTATTTCGAGGATGGAGCGCGCCCAGAGATTGAATTCCTGCCAGTCGATGTATTGATTGCGCGCCTGCTGAAGCCGCTGCCAGGGTATGCGCCGTGCCTGTTCGTCCGCTCGCTCCCGCGCGGCCCGCTGAAGTCGGGTGGTGGAGTCGCGCGCGGGTTGGGAGTTGGATTTCTTCAAGCCAGACGATCTCGGAGGGGGACGCTAGGCGTGCGTGTCCTCGATTGTCGTTTCGGGGGCCGTCGGATGCCGCCTCATTTTAGTCGATTTGACGATTCTGGAAGCAACTACTCATCTGTACTACGCCTCGCCGAAAGCAACGCGATAACCCGCCTAATCGACAGGATCTGGCATGGGTTTTATCGATCTAAAGCCCTCATGTCAAAGCAATGACGAACTATAGTTCCTCAATCATTCAGCGTCAAACGACAACTATGGGGTGTGCCCAAAAAGGTTGGTGCTGATAAACACCGAGAGTCCCGCACCTTAGGTGAGGCTGTGGGCGCAGAGATCACCCGACTGCGGGTCGATCGGGGATGGAGCCAGGCAAAATTGGCGCACGATCTGGGATACACGGAGCGCTACATCGGCCAACTGGAACGCGGCACCAAGAGCCCAACCTTACGAATGCTTGCCGATTTGGCCAAAGCTTTCTCAATAGAAGTCTCCGCAGTAATTAAGGCAGCTGAGCGGAGATACCGGAACAGCGGCAAGCGCTGATTACCGACCAACCTCGGCTGGAGGCACTCTCTGGTGCGTAATGTGCCGGAAGGTCAGGTTGATCCGCGGTAGCGCGATGGCAGGTTCTTTGGGCACCTCGTGCTTAAAGTTCTTCTGGGTCATTCCTGCCATGATGAGCAGGCTTCCGTGGGGCAGCCGTTCCGAGAAGACAACCGCGCCATCCTTTCCTTTCAGACGAAATAAACGTTCTGCACCTAAACTGACCGACGCGATCACAGGCCCCATCTCCGGTTCTGCATCGGCATGCAGGCCCACGCTGTCATTTCCAGTCTTGTAAAGGTTTATGAGTACGGCGTTGTAGCCGATTCTTGGCAAACTCAGATTGGAATAGGCGGCCGCCGGCGTGGCATCTGCGACGCGATTTCTCAGGAAGAGCAATTCCGGAATCCAAGCGAGTGGCTGATACTCGCGCCGGGAATAGGTGTAACTGGTGCCCGGATCGCCATAGTAGGCTTCGTCCCTCGGCACAGGGTACTTGAAAGAAGTTCTGTGCCGCTGCCAGGCACACCTCGTCAGCAGGATATTGAACAAGTCCGTGGCTTCCTCGGGTGGGAGGAAACCCGTTTCGTAGTAGATCTCGGCGCCGGGGATCGAAATCGTTTCCATATTGCTGCTACTCGAAGAGGACCGGCTGCGCAACAGTGTCTTCGGGTTCTTGGAAGTTGCTCAAGCCAACACCGACGAGACGATAGCGTTGCTGCGGACCGAGATCAACCCGTTCTCGCAGCTTCAAGGCAATGTCGGTTACTTCTTCGCACGACGCTGGTGGCGAAGCCGGCGTATGGCTGCGAGTGAGAATCTTGAACTCGCTGGTCTTCAGTTTCAAGACAACCGTGCGGGCCGCCCGAGGTTCTTTGCGCGAAGCAGACCAGAGCTTTTCTGCAAGGCCTCGAATCATCGTCTCAGTTTCGGGCAGCAGCACATCATGCTCGAAAGTATCCTCGACGGATATCGATTGTGTCGGCCTGTCGGGGACAACCGGGTTCGTGTCGACACCGAGTGACAGCTCATGCAGTCGCTGACCATAGCGGCCGAAGTGTTGTTCGAGTACGGCCAGGTCGAGAGCGCGTAAATCCTTCACGATCTGGGCATTAAGCTTCACCAACTTCTCTTCCGTAACCTTGCCGACACCAGGCAACCGTCCGACAGGCAATGGCAGCAGAAACGTGTCTACTTCTCCCGGCCTGATGACAAACAGCCCGTCTGGCTTGCGCCAGTCAGAGGCGAGCTTGGCCAAGAACTTGTTGGGTGCCACTCCGGCAGACGCGGTTAGGTTCAACTCCTCGCGGATCTGTTTACGGATCATCCGGGCCACCAGCGTGGCGGTCGCTAGGCCAGTCTTGTTTTCGGTGACATCGAGATATGCTTCGTCCAGAGATAGTGGTTCTATCAGGTCAGTGTGACGTTGGAAGATATCCCGCACACTTCGCGAAACGGCACGATAGCGCGTGAAATCCGGAGGCACAAATACTGCCTCGGGACACAAGCGTTCCGCACGTTTTGCGGGCATAGCGGAATGCACGCCGAAGCTCCTTGCTTCGTATGACGCAGCGCAAACAACAGAACGGTTGCCCAACCAGGCAACAATTACGGGCTTGCCGCGGAGTTGGGGATTATCGCGCTGCTCCACCGAAGCGTAGAACGCGTCCATGTCGATATGGATTATTTTGCGCAAGATCTAGGCCAAGAATACGATTCCGGTCCTGGGAGGCCCGAGTGACTGTCGCGCCGATTCGACGGTTCCATTACATTATGACTTGATCTGAGGAGTGAGAGATGTGTGGCCGCTATCGTCTGTCGAGACGCAAGCAATTGATCGAGGAATACTTCGAGACCGTAAACGAAGTCGATTGGGAGCCGCGGTACAACATTGCTCCGTCGCAGCCTGTCGGAATCATTCGTCAAGATCCATCCAAGCCAGAACGGCATTTCTCGCTGGCTCGCTGGGGCCTCATTCCGTCCTGGGCCACGGACGCGAGCATCGGATTCAAGACGATCAATGCCCGAGCGGAAACAGTGACGAGTAAGCCCGCCTTTCGAGATGCCTTCGTGAGCCGCCGTTGCCTCTTGCCTGCTGACGGCTTTTTCGAATGGTCGCGAAGAGGAAAGGAGAAGCAGCCCTTTCACTTCGGAATGCAGGATGATTCCCTGTTTGCGTTTGCCGGCCTCTGGGACCGATGGAAAGACCCGGGAGGTGCCTTGATTGAGTCTTGCACGATCCTGACGACCACACCAAACGCGCTGCTGACCGACGTACACGATCGAATGCCTGTAATTCTCCGCCCTGAAAACTACGATTTGTGGCTCGATCCCAGTTTCAAAGATGTGAAGGCACTTGCAGCAGTTCTGGCGCCGTTCGACGCGACACAAATGAGAAGCTTTCCAGTAAGCACTCGAATCAACGCGGTGGCAAACGACGACCCGGATTGCGTTGTGCCTTGGCACAGAGATTTGCCAGCGCAGACTGCGCTCTTCCGATAGATCCCAGGTGACTCGATTCGATAAATGATTGAGAGACAAAGGATGGATCAGGTAAGCGAGAAACCAAACGCGCTATATCTGGACGATTTGCACGTCGGCCAACGGTTCACCTCCGACTCCTACTACATGGACGAGAGTCGAATCAAAGCGTTCGCCGCGGAGTTCGATCCCCAGCCGTTCCACCTTGACGAAGCAGTTGCACAAACCAGCGTCTTTAACGGACTGTCTGCGAGTGGGTGGCACACCGCGGCCATCGCGATGCGCCTGTTGGTGACCGGAGGCTTGCCCCTGGGCAATGGCATTATCGGCTTGGGTGGAGAACTGGCATGGCCAAGGCCAACGCGACCGGGGGATACGCTACGGGTGGAAAGCGAGATTCAGGAAATACTGCCGTCGCGTTCGAAACCGAACCAGGGTGTGGTCAAAGTACGAAGCAGTACATTGAATCAACACGGGGAGCCGGTGTACGTATTTACAGCGAAGGTCCTCGTATTCAAGCGTCCGTCCACGTAAAACTATGGTTGGCAGACGGAAACAGGGCTAGGCGGGCTTCTTCTTCGCAGCCCAACGAGCTTTCATCAAGTCCGACAACTTCTTTCTAGCCGCGGCGCTCATCGCCGGGCGGGCCTTCGTCTTCGCCGGAGCGGACTTCTTGGGAGCAGACTTGCGGTGCCACTTTGCCCATCGCTGCTTCATGGCTTCTGAAATCCGCTTACGGGCTGCCGCGCTCATGTGTCGTGCGGAGGTTGAACCGGTCTTTGGCGGGCGGCCTCGCCGAGCAGGAGAACCGAGTCCTCCAAGAGCAGCAATGGCTTGGTCGATGCGAGTGCGCTGCTCCTTGAGGGCTTCAACTACGTTCGCTATGTCCATGGCATCCTTTCCTGACCTGAGTAAGTGAATTGGCAGAGAGTGTAACAGACAGGTGTGAGGACGGTTGTTTCGTGGGCCTACGCCGCTGGTCGAGACCAATTGGGAAAGGGATTGCGGGAAGAGTTCTTGAACGACAGGATCAAGTCCCTCACGCTGGTCCGGCGCTCCAACAGCTTCGACAACAATTGTTCGAGTTCGTTTGCAGCAGAGTCATACCATTCGGGAGGAATCTGATCGACGAGCGGCCAGAGCGAGCTTTCGGGAAAGCTCTCTATACGGCTCAGCCACGGCTCGAAGCTCTCCCATCCGGTGATACCTGCGTACACGTCATTCCTGCCAAATACACCTCGTAGTGGCGCATCCGGGAAGCTCCACTCGCTCGCGTTGAAGCAGTATCCCTGGTCAATGAAGCTGGCGATAAATTTGCGCTCCCCGCGGCGCTTCCAGAACGCCGCCTGGCGACCGTCTGCATTGCAGGTCCACTTGTCGAAGGCCAGTATGCCGGCAAAGCTCGGCAGGTTCCGTACCCGCCCGATCATCGTCTCCGGCAGGTAGTCATACACCTCGCCTTCCGTGGGTGGAACCACATAACGTGAACCAAACGACAGGCCTGAGGTAATCATCGTTTGTCTGCCGCAAAGCTCGATGCGCAGTTCAGGCGAGTGCTCAATTAACCAAGGATGTACGTCCACCACGTCGGCGACGGGTACGGGCAGACCGATCATCTCTGCGAGGCGCGTGCCCAGCCAGTCGTTGACCAAGACGCGGGTGTGCTGTGGGTTGTTCTGGAACTTGACGACGTAGTAATTGCTGTCGGCGCAGCGCATGAGATGGCTCTGCGCGCCACCGCGCATCCGGCGGATGTGTTGAACGGCTTGAGTTGGCATGGAGGTGTCCCTATCGACAGTGGGGTGCGTTAACGGCTGTGGTCGGCCTTTCTGAAGGAGGCAGGACTGGGACTGGCTCTGATTGACGAGATCCGGCTGGCTGTATCCTTTATCCGAGGTCCGCTATGAAGTTCCAGCAGTTCTCATTTGGGCAGATTCGGATCGACGGCATTGAGTACGGCTATGACGTGGTGATCGACCGAGGCAAGGTGAGTAGACGGAAGAAGAAAGCTTCCAAGAAGTTCCGCGAAGCCTTCGGACACACGCCACTCTCTCTGGAAGAAGAGATACCGTGGAAATGCCGCAGACTGGTGGTCGGTACGGGCGGGGGAGCGCTGCCAGTTATGGATGAGGTCAAACGTGAGGCTGAGCGGCGCAAAGTAGAATTGCTCATCCTCCCAACGGAAAAGGCCATGAAGATCTTGAATCAGCACGCCAGAAGCACCAACGCCATTCTCCATGTGACCTGCTGAGCGTTAGAATGCGCTGAACCGGCGATGTCGCTTCACTGGCGGCTTACTCTTGGCGGGCCTGCTTCACCATTTCGACAAACACTTCTCTGGTCTGCATTGGATCCGTAACTTCTCGCAGGAAGGCGATGCGCGCTCCATGCACGCCATCCTGGGCTTTAAGGCGAACATTAAAGCCAAGGCGATCGACCGAGGTCATCGCCGCCTCCTGTGCCTCAATGCCAGCAAATCGCTTGGCGAGCAGGATCAGCGCATCCTTGTGGTCGGCATTCATGTGCTGCATGATGTCGCTCTTGTGCTCAGCCAGCGGATCGGATTGGGCTGCGGAGTAATCTAAAGCCGCCACCCATCCCATCACTCCGAAGCCGCCGACGTAATAAACGTCAAGTACGTCCATTCGGTAGAAGGAGAAATCGTCAAAATCGACCCAGTACTTGCTATCGGGGTAACGCGTCAGATAGACCGTTCGTGCGACTGCCAGCTCTGGCTCCGGTATTCTGCTAACACTCCCTATCAGCGTAGCTCTGGATGAACCGAGCGGGTCTCCGCTGGCCTCGGGCTCTGTCACAAACAGACTGGCCCGTGGGTCCGCCTGCAGATTCTGCGTATGCATGGCCATCGTGCTGATGAGGAAAACTGGCCGGCCCTGATCGTCCAGCGCATAAGGCATCAATGATCCGAAGGGGAAACCGGGTTGTTTCCGTGACAGGGTCGAAAGACTACCAATTCGGCCGGAGTGCATCAACGTGCGCGCTCTCTCGGCGAACGAAGGCTCGGGAACTGTAGTTTGACCGCTCGTCGCGCCGCTCGCGTGTTTTCCGAAGGACGAGGATGACATTGCTGAGCCCTCTTTCGGTATCAGGATAACGTGCATGTGATCGAGGGATGAAGATGAAGAGGACTCGCTGCCCGAACCTCATGGTTTAGCGGATTAGTCCCTGGTCGCGCATCCTCTGCTCGGACTCTTCAGAAAACCTGCGCCATTTGCCCTTTCTTAGACGAACGTCCTTGATGACCGTAACATAGTCGATCTTATCGACGTCGCGTTCATTGTGTGTCTTGAGGTCCGGCGAATCCGACATTTGGTTGAGTTCTTCGATCAGTTTCTTGTCGGCTTCCGGATCGCGAGGCGTCTTGGGCTTGGCTTTTATTGCTCGCCATAATGGAAGGTACTTATCCCACAGCCGCGTGGTTAAGAATGTTGTGTCATCCGGCGGCGTCGCCGCGAAGTTGATAAGTCCAGTTTTCAGAACAGCCTCGGGTAATGCCGAGTAGTATTCGTTGAGCTTCTTCAACTCGTCTTTGAACTCGGCGCCGTTTACGAATGTTTGCTGCGGATCGAGGAAGAGCGGCACTATCTGCGCATGAAAGTTATCTTTCGACGTGAATACGGAACAGAAAGGTAAATAATAGAGATAGGCGAGATCGACGTTGTGGCTCGCCTTCACGTTCCTCAGCAATTGCGTGGGTAGCACGAGGCAGAAGAAGATGTTTATTGTGAGCATGAAGATGAAATATGGCATATGGTCGCGCAATGGCGGCCTTCTTCTGCTTACCCATTCGTTGATCACCCAATCCGTGGCCTCGGGAACGCCCAACAGATCGAGGCCGAAACGAAGAAGCCACTCTTGATCCATGTAGTCGATGATGGTGTCGGCGATCTGTTTTGCGTCTGCGAGTGTTTTCGGCGTGCGCCAAGGTCCGATGTTACCCATCACATGCTTGACCATCGCTTGGAAATCAATGCGAGTCAGGGATCTTCGCCACTCCTTGGCGATGTTCCGTTCGACTTCCAGAAAATGGCGATTTGACCACCTTTCAAGTGCTTCTTGCTCCTGGCTTCGGCGGTAAATCACTCCTTTCTTTTCGCCGAGTTGAACAGGCTCACCATGGGCCATCGCAACCCGACCATAGACAGACTTTATGTCAAATTGGCGGCTTAGCTCTGCATTCAAGATCGCCGTGTGATGAACGTTCGGGTAGCCCTGAGATTCCGGAGTGCGGTCGGCCAAGGAGCCTACGAGCTGTTCCGGCGTGCTGCCGCTCGACATTTGCTTTTCCAGATCGGCCAGGCACTCGACGAAGAAAATAGGCGTAATTGTGGACATGTAGAAGTTGTCCATCAACACGGCCTCATCGATATTGAGGCTTTCAAGTGATGACTTGTCGAAGATGAGTGACGGCCCCTGCGACATAGAAAGACCATTTTAGCTGTGAAGGCTGGTTGCCTCAGAATTCGAACGGACGGTTGCCGTGGTCGCCTCCACCAATAATGAGAACCTGGGTGCGGTGTTGGACACGAGACCGCGCGGAACGGTCGGAGCGTTCCGCAATACCTAGGGCGTGACTGTTCGAATCGGCATCGGCGCCAGCCGACCGGTCGCCATGTTGAAGAATCCGCCCTGATACGACAAAGAGCCATGGCGCAGCAGTTGGGTCAGCATGCCCAACGCCTGATAAACCAGATTCTGGTTAACGAACGGTTCCTGACGGGTTAGCGCTTCAACTGCGCTGCAAGATGGCTGGTCGTCCTCCTTCGTGCCTGGCGCGGCAATTTCGGGGAAAAGTTCAGTGACAGTCGGCAGGCGGCACTTCCCTTGCCGTTTGTTCACGCTATTCTTGGGCTGCCCAAGAATGAACTGCCCGCTGGAAGCGTTGTTCCCAAGGTCGAGCCAATACAGAGCCCGGGATTGGAGCGCCCACTTGTCGATGGCGCGGCGCGCCTTTCGGGTGTCAACGCAGCCGATGACGAAATCAACATCTGAGCCTTTCTTGAGCTGCTGAATCGTCGCCTGCATGCCCTGCCAGTTCAGCCCCCAGAATAGGTTGATTCGATGCGCCAGAACGATCGCTTTGGGGAAGCCAATCTCGGTTCGGCAGAATGGTTGGCGGACGCAGTTAGCCTCGCTGACCGTGTCAGGGTCGATCAGGGTCACTGCCAAGCCGCCGGGATGTCCAAAGGCGAGGAGCGCTTGATGGAGGTACGGAAGCCCTGACACGATCGCGCTGCCGTTCCCGCCGCAGCCGACCGCGAGGATGCGAATCGGCCGCTCCAGCAGTTGGGGATCGAGAGTGTGCACCATCATCGCCCTGCCTCCAGTTTCTTCAAGTACTGGTTTAATGTCTCCAGCCCAACGAGGGTCGATTGCGGGAACCGCGACTTCCCTGCCAGAGCTTTCCAAAGTGCCGTCGTGCCGCCGCGGCGTTTCGTCAGGCGGCCACCGCTGCCCGGATGGGTGAATTCGCTCTGGAGAAACGCATGTTGCCAAGCAGCGATTGCGGTTACGCTTAACGACTTTGGCGTCCGCATGGTTCCGGCACAAACCGCACCGTTACCATCTATATTCCAGTAGGGCGCAGCGGCCAATTGGCTGTCCGAACGGGGCCTCTTGGTGGCAGAAAGCGCGCGAACGTACAAAATATTGCTGCGCACGACGAAGAGCAAGGCCGGGTGGGGAAACCGTTTGCCGGAGATGCCTTCAAGCTCCGATCCCGCGCGGAAGAACATTGGCCGCACTGCCGCCGGCGTCCACCATGCCAGCAGGTCTGGAGTTCGCGCGACAACTTGGTCCGGCAAGAACTCCACCGGGCAACCTGTCCCCAGTTGCCGAGCCAGCTCCCGCAGGGCTGCCGTACTCAGGAGTTGGCCGGATCCGAGCAGTGGAGTGCCATCGGTCTCTTTCTGCACGACGCCGTGGACGGTCGCCATGAAGCGGTTTCCATGGTCATTCCGGTAAAGCATTACGGCTTGGTACAGCTTCAGTTCGAGTTCGCTGCCGACATCGATGCTGAATCGCATAGGGATTTCTCCCGGTCTTCAATGAGGGTCTTGATCCGCGCCGTCAGAACGAGGACCCGCATCAGCGTCTCAATGACGGCGAATGCCTGACGCACGCTGGCTGGATCGTTTGGACGAAGAGGGACGATCAGGTTGGGTTCCGGCGTCTCCTGGCCCCAGTATTCGCATTCGTCGTCGAAACAGGCCATGACAGCATCGCCAGGTTTGAAGTACAGCAGGATGGCTGGAAGAGGAGCATCCAGTGAGTGGTAGCTGCGCTGGGATTCGAGCCAATCTTCGTCCAGGGCTGGTCGATCAATCGAGTGGGATATGGAGTGAAGTTCTAGGGTCGTTTTGATCAGCTCGTTCAGCAAAGGTTCAGTCGGTGCCGGAAAGGAATCCAAGAATTGTGAGGACTCTGCGGATGCGCGGCTTCTTAGGCGCTCCGGAAGGTCCTGATCGAGTTTGGGGATCTCATAGGAATCGGGGTCTTCCTCCCCTTCCGCCCATTCGACCATCTGCTCGATCCGGTTGCGAGCGTCCCAATCGTCATAAACCCGTATCCAGCGGTAGAGCGCCTGCCGGAGAGTGTCGTAGAAAGCCACTCCGAGACCAGGATGCCACCGTTCCAGTTCCTCAATCAGAGTGCCAATTCCTAGCGGAAACGACGACTCGGTGTTGAGGACTAGAAAGAGCTGGCCATTGGAATCGGCGCCGGAATCGGAATAACTGGTATCGACGATGGATTCTCCGAGCGTCAGGGACAGCTCAAAGTGCTCTGCGATAATCTCCTGGCCGTGGTCGCGGAGAAAGCGGCGAAATACAGAATCAACCAGTGCGGCAGGAGTTTTTCCTGCCCCTATCCAGTCGGATTCCGTGGCGAAACCGATTTCGACCAGGGTTTGAGCTAAAGCGGTCAGATCAGAGCAACCAAAGGTGATGTGGCTTCCGGCGTGAGCCGCTTCCAGCTTGGGAATTCCGATCAGGCTGGCGGGATTGGCCAGATACCGGGACCGGGGAAGACAGGATCTCCCCTTCCTTGTTGTGAGAGAGCCCGTGCGAGGGCACTGCTTGCTTCTTGCGAGTCTGGGCATTCGAGCCACCTGCTGATAAGGCTGGCTAGGGGGGTTGAGTTGGTCTGGAGTCCCTCTGCCTCCTGGATATCCCTGAGAAGTGCTTCTTTCTGATCGGCCTCCATCGCACTTATCAGCCTTTCGACCCGATGGCGCGCTCGAAGCTGTAACGCAGGCGGTCGCCAACCGTTTCAGGTCCGGTGATGGCTGCGTTGGTCAGCTCGGGAAACTGCGCGGCGTAGAACGACCGGACTTCTTCGATCGAGAAGTTGGGGTTCGGATCGGCCAACGTAGTGCCGTGATAAACGAATTCGCGTTCGACCAGGTTGATTTTCATGATGCTTTACCTCCCTCCTCTTCTGCGGCTGTCGTGTCCGGTTGCGCCTGTGGCGCAAACAGCGAGGGTGCCTCCGGCTCGCGAGAGGCGGACGTGACCGCTGGTGTCGCAGGGGGTACCGGGCTCGTCGAGCTGGATGGCTTCGAGGTTTTCTTCCTGGTCTCTTCGCGAGCCGCCTTAGCGGCCGCATCCATTTCGGCTTTGGCAGAGACCAAGGTGCTTTGGAGTTGCAGGTGTGCCCCAGTGAATTCCACCAGCTGCTGAGGAAGGTCACGATCGAGTTCCTCGGCTGTGCCGGTGATAGCCAATGGAATGGTGAGGGCGTTGTCCTCGGTAATCACTTCAAAAGCGGCCAACGATTATCAGTTCAAAACCGGCCAACGGAGGGTGCCGGGAACGTAGATGTTCTACCGCGTCATCCCCTGTTCAGGCAAGGCTAATTT
>Ga0335070_10003315_pt1 | contig 18771 bp, 19 predicted proteins | sample Lox_Sample_13_FD_206722 | JGI IMG/M metagenome (GOLD analysis project Ga0335070, IMG submission 206722) | Soil microbial communities from Loxahatchee National Wildlife Refuge, Florida, United States - Lox_Sample_1.3 | ecosystem: Environmental > Terrestrial > Soil > Wetlands | place: USA... | reverse complement strand
GCTGGCCAAGGCCCAGCGCACCCGCGCCGCCATCCTCGCGGCCGCCGAGCGCCTGTTCGCCCGCCGCGGCTACGCGGCCACCCGTCTCGAGGACGTGGCGGAGGCGATGGGATTGAAGCGGGCCGCGCTCTTCTATCACTTCCGCGACAAGCAGGCGCTCTACGACGCCGTGATCGAGGACGCGTTCGGCACGCTGGTCGCGCGCCTCGATGCAGCGTTCTCGGCCCCGAGCCCGATCGCGACGCGCTGCGCACCGTGCACGAGACGCGCGTCGCGCTCGAGCTCCTGCTCGACCGGCTGCCCGAACTGCGCTTCGATCCCGAGGGCAAGGATCCGCACATCCGCGGGCAGGTATTCCGGTCACCGACGTCGCTGCCGGTCCTGTTCGGCACGTCATCGCACTGAGGGAGATTCACATGTCGCTCTTCGATGCATTCCGATTCGATGGAAAGCGCGTGCTCGTCGTCGGCGGCGCCACCGGCATGGGGGCCGCGGCCGCCGAGCTCGCGCTCGAGGCCGGCGCCGACGTCGTCGTGATGGACTACGCGAAGGTGTCGCTGACCGGCGTCAAGGCCATCCGACTCGACCTGGCGCAGAAGGCCTCCATCGAAGCCGCCGTCGACGCGTGCGGCGGTCCGGTGCACGCGCTGCTCGCCTGCGCCGGCGTGGCCGACGGGACGCCGGGCATCGAGCGGATCAACTTCATCGGCCACCGCTACCTGATCGATCGCATGCTCGGCGCGCGCATGCTCCCCCGTGGCGCCGCGATCGGCTTCATCTCGTCGGCGGCGGGTCTCGGCTGGGAAAAGGGCCTGCCCGAGCTGAAGGAGCTGCTCGAGACGACGGACTTCGACGAGGCGGTCGCCTGGGTCCACGAGCACGAGAAGGCCAACTATTACTGGATGAAGCAGGCGGTCTGCGCCTACGTGTCGAGCCAGGCGTTCCCGATGCTGAAGCGGGGCATCCGCATCAACGCGATCTGCCCCGGGCCGACCGACACGCCGCTGGCCCAGGCGAACAAGGATGTATGGCTCGCGTTCGGGGCCGACTACCGCAAGGAGGCGGGCGTCGAGACGTCGACTCCGCTGGAGCAGGCCTACCCGCTGCTCTTCCTGTGCAGCGACGCCGCCGCCGCCATCAACGGCATCACGCTCATCACCGACGCCGGCTACATGAGCTCGGGGATCACGGGCTCCTTCCCCAACGCCACGGCGATCGCCAGGGTGCTCATGGGCAGGACCTGACGCAGGTCCTACGCGCGGCGCCGGAAGCGCAGCGGCAGGTTGTTCAGGCCGCGGATGATGAAGGTCGGCGCGTAGGAGAGCCTGCTCGGGTCCACCAGCGAAAGGTCGTCGAGCCGGGCGAGCAGCCGGTCGAAGGTAATGCGCGCCTCGGCGCGAGCCAGGCTCGCGCCGGGACAGAAGTGCTCGCCGTAACCGAAGGCGATGTTGCGGCGGGCGTTCGAACGCCTCGCGTCGAAGCGGTCGGGATCCTCGAAGACGCGCGGGTCGCGGTTCGCGGCGCCGACCATCGCCATCACCATCGACCCCGCCGGGATCGCGACGCCGCCGACTCTCGTGTCCCGCATGGCGAGGCGGAAGGAGCCCTTGATGGGGCTCTCGAGGCGCAGGCACTCCTCGACGAAGTTCGGGATCGCCTCGGGATCGCGGCGCAGGTCCTCGACGAGGGCGGGCTGCTCGGCGAGGAAGCGCATGCCCGCGGAGATCAGGCGCGCCGTCGTCTCCTGCCCGGCGGCAAAGAGGATCGTGGCGAGACGCACGACGTCCATCACCGGGGGGAGCTCTCCGTCGGGGAAGCGCACGCTCGCCAGCCGGCTCATCGCGTCGTCGCGCGACGAGGCGCGACGCTCCTCGATGTAGCGGGTGAAGTAGGGGTGCAGGTTCGCGAACACCTGATCGCCGCCGATCCGGCCCTTGGGGTCTCCGACATTGCCCCCCGCGCCCCCCAGCCAGCCGCGGAACGTCTTGAAGTCCTCGTGCGGGACTCCCAGCAGGTCGGCGATCACGAGCAGGGTGAAGGGCCGAGCGAAGGCGGAGCAGAACTCCATCTCGCCGCGATCGGCGAACTCGTCGATCAGCCCGTCGGCGAGGGTCCACATGAACTCCTCGTTCTCCTTGAGGCGGTTCGGCGTGAAGAGCTTGCCCATCAGCGCGCGATGCCGGGTGTGCCTGGGAGGGTCGAAGGTCATGAGCGTGTCGCTCATGGGAATCTCACCGCGGCGCCGCTCGATCACCTCGGCGAGGCTCTCGCCTGCGGCGGGCTCCGGCAGCTTCACCAGCGGACCGAGCGGCCCGACGATCGCGGAGAAGCGCTCGTGATCCGCGTAGACCTCGAGGATCTCGTCGATGCCCGAGAGCATGAAGGCGCCGCGGTGCGGCTCGCGCCAGACCGGCCCGCGCTCCCGGAGCGCGACGTAATAGGGAGTGGGATCCTGGAGGATCCCGGGATCGGTGAAGAAATCCCGCTCCAGGACGCTCATCGCCTGCCTCCTGCCGCGCTGTCGAAGGGCGTCGAGAGGGCAAAGGCCATCTGCTTCATGATGTCGCCGATCGTGCAGTAGCCGCGCGCGTAGTCGGAGGGCTGCTTGCCGCCGGCGCCGACGCGCGGGGTGAGGTCGACGTGCTTCGCCCGGGCGCGCAGCGCGCCGACCGTGCACTGCTCCTTCGGGATGTGCGCGAAGGGGTCGTAGCGGAAGTGCCGGGTGACGTTGCGCCAGGTCATCTTGTGGATGTCCTCGTCGGGCACGCCGCCGAGCGAGGCCCACAGCGTCTCGGGCGCTCGCGGCCAGGTCGAGTCCGAGTGCGGGTAGTCGCACTCCCAGGTGATGTTGTCGACGCCGATCAGGTCGCGGTTGCGCACGCCGGCCGCGTCGTCGATGAAGCAGGTGACGACGTGCTCGCGGAAGACGTCGCTCGGCAGCTTCCCGTTCGGAAAGCCGTGCAGGGTCCAGCGGTGGTGGTGGCGGTGCACGTAGTCGATGCGCTCGAGGAAGTACGGGATCCAGCCGATCCCGCCCTCGGAGAGCGCCACCTTGACCGGCGGGAACTTCGAGAAGATCTCCGAGAAGACGAGCTCGGTGGCGCAGTTGAACAGCGTGATCGGCGTGCCCGCGATCATGATCTCGATCGGGGCCGTCGGGTCCTGCAGGTTCATCCGCGTGCCCGAGCCGATGTGGATGCAGACGATCGTCCCCTCGTCGGCGCAGGCCTTCCAGAACGGATCCCAGTGCGCGTCGTGCAGGGTCGGATAGCCGAGCGCGCTCGGGTTGTCGGCGAAGGTGATGGCGTGGCAGCCCTTCCGGGCGACGCGCCGCACCTCGCGGCCCATCTCGGCGGGGTCCCAGATCGGCGGGATGGCGAGCGGGATGAAGCGGCCGGGGTGTCGGCCGCACCAGTCGTCGATGTGCCAGTCGTTGTAGGCGCGCAGCATGGTAATGGCGAGCTCGCCGTTGCCGGCCGCGGCCTGGCGGCCGAAGAGCTCGCCGACGAAGCCCGGCACCGTGGGGAAGCAGAGCGAGCCGAGCACTCCGTTGGCGTTCATGTCGCCGATGCGCGCGTCGACGTCGTAGCATCCGGGCCGCAGCTGTGAGAGCGCCGTCGGCTCCATCCCGTACTCCTCGGGGCGCCGGCCCGCCACGGCGTTGAGACCCACGTTGGGGATCTGCTGCCCCTCGAACACCCAGAGGTCGCTGCCGTCCTGCTTGTGGACCAGGCGCGGCGCGCGCGCCTTCCACTTCGCGTCGACGTGCCGCTCCCACATGTCGGGGGGCTCGCACACGTGGTCGTCGACACTGACCAGGATCATGTCGTCCATCTTCATGGCCGTTCTCCTCGCTTGCTCTCAGCGCCGCGGCAGTCCCAGGACGCGCTGCGCGATGATGTTGCGCTGGATCTCGGAGGTGCCCGCCGAGATCGTCCCGCCGTAGCTCACCAGGTATTGCTTCATCCACGGGATGGGTCGGCGGGTCTCGCCCAGGCTCCAGCCCTGGAAATCCACGTCGAGCGCGTCGACGCCCTGCGCCTCGGTCGCGAGACGCGCCGCGCGCTGGGCGACCTCGGAGGCGAAGAGCTTGAGCACCGAGTGCTCGGGCGACATCTCTCCCCGGGCCGACCTCGCGAAGCCCCGGTAGCCCATGAACCAGATCGCCTGCGAGTCGACGTAGAGCGAGGCCAGCTCGTCGCGGAAGGCGGCGCTCTCGCCGATGCGGCGGCCGTCCGGCCCCCGCTGGCGCGCCAGCTGGCGCAGGCGTTCGACCGTTCCGTCGAGGCGCTGCGCGGCCGCCAGCCAGACCATGCCGCGCTCGTGCGCGAGCGAACCCGTCGAGATCGACCAGCCCTCGTGCAGCCGACCGACCAGGTGGTCGCGCGGCACCCGCACCCGGTCGAAGAACACCTCGTTGAAGTCGGCGTGATTCGGATCGGTCAGCTCGGGCAGCGGCCGCACGCGCACGCCCGCCGCCTTCATGTCGATGATCACGACGCTGATGCCGCGGTGCTTCGGCGCGTCGGGGTCCGTGCGCACGAAGCAGAAGCAGTGGTCGGCGTGGTGCGCTCCCGAGGTCCAGATCTTCTGTCCGCTCACCAGGAAGTGGTCGTCGTGCACCTCGGCGCGCGTCGAGAGGGCGGCGAGATCGCTGCCCGCCCCGGGCTCGCTCATGCCGAGGCACCAGGAGATCTCGGCGCGCAGGGTCGGCAGCAGATACTCGTGCTTCAGGAAGTCGCTGCCGTGATCGAGCAGCGACGGCGCGATGATTCCGAGCCCCTGTGGATTGGTGGTGCGTTCGACCGGGATCTTCGCCATCTCCTCGTGGTAGACGAGCTGCTGCACGGGGGGCAGGCTCCGGCCGCCGAGCTCCGGCGGCCAGCCGGGCACGAGCAGCCCCGCGTCGAACAGGCGCCGCTGCCAGCGGCGCGACCAGCCGGTCAGGTGCGCGGAGCTGGTGAAGGGCTCGGCGCGCATCTCCTCCGCGGTCGGCTGGTTCCGCGCGAGCCACGCGCGCAGCTCGGCGCGGAATCGCTCGGTCTCGGCGTCGAAGTGGAGCCGCACGTCAGGCTTCCAGCAGCGCGGCGATGCGCTGTCGGTGCGCGCCGCCCGTGCCGAAGAGCGCCTCGAGCGTCTTGGCGCGCTTGACGAAGAGCTGCACGTCACTCTCCCACGTGTAGCCCATGCCGCCGTGGATCTGGATCGCCTCCTTGCAGACCAGCCGCTGGCAGTCGCTCGCCGCCGCCTTCGCCATCGACGCAGCCAGCGTGCGGCGCGGATCGTCCTCGGCGACGGCCATCATCGCGAAGTAGCCGGTGGCGCGCGCCTTCTCGACCTGCACGAACATGTCGGCGCACTTGTGCTGGATGGCCTGGAACGCGCCGATCGGCTGGTCGAACTGGCGGCGGTGCTTCGCGTGCAGGACGGTCCGATCCAGCAGGCTCTGGCAGGTGCCGACGCACTCGAGCGCGGCCGCGATCGCAGCCTCCTCGAGCGCGCGGCCGAGCGCGCGCGCGCCGGAGCCTGGCGCGCCGAGCACGCGCCCCTGCTCGACGCGCACGCCGTCGAAGCGGAGATGCGCGAGCGGCCGGCTGGCATCGAGCTGGGCCACGGGCTGCGCCTTCGCGGCGCCCTGCGGCACGACGAAGAGACCCACGCCGTCGCCCGCGTCGACCCGCGCGGCGACCGCGATCTCGTCCGCGCTGCCGCCGTCGAGAACGAAGCGGCGCTCGCCCTCGAGCACCCACGCGGCGCCGTCGCGCCGCGCGCGCAGCGAGTCGCCGATCGTCTGCTCGGCCGCGCGGCCGTGGTCGATCGCGAGGGCGCCGGTGCGCTCGCCCCGGGCCGCGGGGCCGGCGAGGCGCTGCTGCTGGCCGGCATCGCCCGCCTCGCGCACGAGCGGCAGGAACTGCGTGACCGTGGCCAGGAACGGACCCGGCGCGATGGAACGGCCGTGCTGCTCGACGACCAGGCCGAGCGGGCGGAACCCGAGCGCGAGGCCGCCCTGCGACTCGGGCACGTCGATCGCGGTCCAGCCGAGCTCACACGCGCTCTTCCAGGGCTCTGCCGGGCGGCTTCCGTTCTCGACGATGTCGCGGACGAGCGAGGTCGGCACCTCGCGCTCGAGCACGGCTCGCACCGAGTCGACGAGCGCCTGCTCTTCCTCCGCGATCTCGAAATCCATCCTTCCTCCCGCGTCGCCGGGCCGGCCCGCGTCGCGCTCACTTCGGCGCGAAGCGCTGACCGCCGTCGAGTCGGATGGTGGAGCCGTTCAGCATCGGGTTCTCGAAGATCGCCCGCGCCATGCGCGCGTACTCCTCGGGGCGGCCCATGCGCTTCGGGAAGGCGGCGTCCTTCGTGAGCGTGTCCTCCATCTCCTTCGGGATCCCGCGCGTGAGGCCCGTGTGGAAGAGGCTCGGCGCGATCGTCATCACGCGGATGCCGAGGCTGCCGAGGTCGCGCGCCATCGTGAAGGTCATGCCGGCGATGCCGGCCTTCGCGGCGGTGTAGGCGACCTGTCCGATCTGCCCCTCGAAGGCCGCGATCGAGGCGGTCATCAGGATCACGCCGCGCTCGCCGTTCGGGTCGGGCTCGTTCCGGCTCATGCGCGCGGCCGAGAGGCGCGCGACGTTGAAGCTCGCCACCAGGTTGAGGTCGATCACGCGCCGGAAGGCGTCGAGCGGGTGCGGACCCTCCTTCGCGAGGGTGCGCTTCGCGATGCCGCCGCCGGCGGTGTTGACGCTGAAGTGGAGCGCGCCGAGCGCGTCGCAGGCGCGCGCGATGGCGTCCTCGGTGCCCGCGAAGTCGGTCACGTCGCACGGGTAGAAGCGCGTGCCGCCGCCGAGCGCCGCCGCCGCCTCCTCTCCCTTCGAGGTCGGCAGATCGAGCAGCGCGACGCGCGCGCCCTCGGCCACCAGCACCTCCGCCGTGGCGCGCGCCATCCCCGACGCGCCGCCCACCACCAACGCCGACCTGCCTTTGATCTCCATCGTCTTCGGCTCCCGTTCGTCACGCACCCGGTCGCGGCGTGACCACGACCGAGGGGATGCTCGCGCCTGCGCCGCTCCGCAGCACCGTGTCCACGACGCGCACGAGCTCCTCGGCCTCGAGCATGCCGGCGAGGTAGCCGCTGGCGACCCACTTCGGCATCACCTCGGCGGCGACGGCCGGGTCCCAGCCTGCGTTGAACTCGGTCATCGACGCGCCCTGGCCGCCGGCGCAGTTGCCGACGATCACCCGCGTGAAGCCGACCGCCGGATGCTCGACGCGCCAGGCCTCCACCAGCTTGTCGAGCGCGGCCTTGCTCACGGCGTAGGCCGCGAGACCCGGCCACGGAGGCGTCAGCGACGCGCTGATCGACGTGAGGTAGGCCGCGACGCCGCGCGCAGCCGTGAGGTGCGGGATTGCCGCGGCCGTGACGAGCGCTGCGCCGGTGACGTTGGTCGCGAACGCGTGTCGCCAGGTCTCGGCGTCGAGGTCGACGAGGCGCCGCAGCGGGCCGATGCCGGTCGAGTACACCAGAGCCTCGATGCCGCCGAGCTCCTTCGCGGCCCGCTCGATCGCCTCCCGGCACGACGTCGGCTCGGTCACGTCACACGCGATGGCGACGGCCCCCGCGCCCGCTTCCTCCGCCGCGTCGGCCAGCCGCTCCTTGCGACGCGCCAGCAGGGCGACGCGCGCGCCTCGCTTCCCGAGGCCGATCGCGATGCAGCGGCCGAGACCACTCGACGCGCCGACCACCACCGTCTTCATGCCTGCCTGCTCCTCGTTCGTCTCGCCACCGGCTCACGCTCGCTAGCGCGTGAAGACTGGCAGGCGCTCCCAGCCGCGCACCGTCGACGTGTGGGCCTGCACCGCGTGGCTCCAGTCGACTTCCCACGACGGGAAGCGCTCGAGCACCTCTTCGAGCGCCACGCGACCCTCGAGCCGCGCCAGCGCCGCGCCGAGGCAGAAGTGCACGCCGTAGCCGAAGGCGAGATGGTGATCGATCTCGCGGTGGATGTCGAAGCGGTCGGCGTCGGGGAACTTGCGCTCGTCGCGATTGGCGGAGGCGGTGAGCAGCAACACGATGCTGCCGGCCGGCAGCTTCGTGCCGTAGTGCTCGGCATCCTGCATCACGTAGCGACCCTGCACCGGCGACGGTGATTCGAAGCGCAGCAGCTCCTCGATCGCGTTCGGGACGAGCGACGGGTCGCGCGCCAGCTCGGCGAGCTGGTCCGGGTGCTCGGCCAGCACCTTCCCGGTCCAGCCGATCAGGCGCGCGGTGGTCTCGTTGCCGGCGCCCGCCAGCAGGTTGACGTAGCCGAGCAGCTCGCTGCGCGCGAGGCGGCGGCGGGTTCCCGTCTCGTCCTCGAACTCCGCGTTCAGCAGCTCGGTCATCAGGTCGTCGGACGGGTGCTTCGCGCGCCACTCGATGTATGCCTCGAAGACGCTCCCGACGTTCGAGCCGTCGCCCAGCTTCTTGTCGAAGTCGGGCACCCCGCTCTCCGCCAGCCGCAAGCCGTCGTCGAAGTGATCGCGGATCGCCTCCTGGTCCTGCTCGGGGATGCCGAGCAGCATCCCGATCGTGCGCATCGGCATCTGCGCGCCGAGATCCCTGATGAAGTCGAAGCCGCCGCTGCCGACGAGCGGATCGAGGCAGCGCGCGCAGAATGCACGCACCTTCGGCTCGAGCGCGCTGATCTTGCGCGGCGTGAAGAGCCTCGTCAGCAGGCTGCGATGCAGATCGTGCGTCGGCGGGTCCTCGAAGATGAAGACGCCGGGCGGCATCTGCATGCCGCTCTTCATCAGCTCGAGCACCGTGCTGCGCGCCGAGCTGTAGGTCTGCCAGTCGATCGAGCAGCGCTCGACGTCGTCGAACCGGCTCAGCGCGTAGAAGCCGTGGCGCTCGTTGAAATAGAGCGGCTGCTCGTCGCGCAGCCGCTTCCAGATCGGATACGGGTTCTTGTCGATCTCGAAGTCGTACGGGTCGTAGTAGACGGCGGAGTCCGTCGTCGTCATGCGTTCCCCTCGAGATACAGGGAGAAGAGCAGGTCGAACTCGGCCCGGCGCTGCGCGGGCTCCGAGGGCAGCCCGATCAGGAGGCCGAAGACGCTGGTCAGGCACACCCGCGTCGCCGCGACGGGCTCGAGCCCGGCGCGCAGCTCGCCGCGAGCCGCGGCCTCGGCGAAGTGGCGGGCGAGCGCGGCGACGGTCGGAAACGGCTGCTCGTCGATCGGGAGCCCGGCGGGCCGCCGCAGGTAGATCGAGAACATGCCGCGAAACAGATCCGAGTCACCCAGCCGCGCCTCGAGCTCGATCACGCCCTCGGCCAGCTCGTGCAGCGCCTCGCGCAAGCTGCGCGCTCGCTCGAGCCGGGCGACCAGCGCGCGCTCCTCCAGGAGCTGGAGCTCGAGCAGCACGTGCTCCTTGGTCGGGAAGTGGAAGTAGAAGCTCGGCCGCGACACTCCGGCTTCGCGCGCGATGCGGGCCACGTTCGCCCGGGCGAAGCCGACGCGGCGGAACTCGGCGATCGCAGCCTCGAACAGGCGCGCACGGGTGGAATCGACCTGGCGCTCGCGGCGCCCGGGCAAGGCGGCAGGCAGCGACACGGACCGAGTCTGAGGTGGCTTCTGACGCCTGTCAATTCGGTTTTACGGGTGTCAGTACCGCGGGGTACAGATCCGAGCGGAACAGCCGATCAGAGATAGGGACGGCTGGCGTCCGACCGGTCGGTCGGGTAGCGTCCGGCGCCGTCCGGCCGGTTCAGACCCGCGAGGCACGCGATGCAAGAGCCCGTCAGCTCCCGCGAGAAGATCCTCGACGTGGCGGAGGCGCTGTTCGCGCGGCGCGGCTACACGGGCGTGGGTCTGCGCGAGGTGGCCGACGCGGCGGGGCTCGGGAAGTCGTCGCTCTTCCACCACTTCCGCGGCAAGGCCCCGCTCTACTGCGAGGTGCTCGCGCGCGTGCTGACGCGCATCGAGGAGCGCGTCGCGCCCTCGCTCGCCCAGCCGGCCGGGCCGAAGCAGCGGCTCGAGAGCTTCGTGTCGGCGCTGATCGACCATCTCGCCGAGCAGCCCACGACGGCGCGGCTGCTGCTGCGCGCGCTCTTCGAGGAGGAGGAGTTCGCGGACGATCCGCCCGCGGAGGCGGAGCGCGCCGAGGAGATCCTCGCCGCGATCGTGAGCGGCGTGCAGGCCGTGCTGCGCGAGGGCATGGAGTCGGGCGTGTTCCGCCGCGCGTCGGTCGGGCACACGCTCCAGACACTGATCGGTGCCACCGTCTACCACTTCGCCTCCGCCGAGGTCGGCGAAGGCATCCTCGGCAGGCCGCTCTTCTCGGCGGAAGCCGTCGCGGCCCGCAAGGCCGAGGTCATCGCACTTCTCGAGCACGGGATCGCCGCGCCCGCGGACCCGCGCCAGTCATCCTGAGGAGGAACCCCCATGGACAAGCTCATGCAGGCCCATCGCAAGCGCTTCGGCAGCTTCGACGCGATCGACTTCGTCGACGAGAAGGAGATCGCGAAGCTGCGGGGCCAGATCGACGTGAAGGTCCCGATGGAGCTGCACTGGACCTGGGAGTACGGGTCCGAGGTGCAGGAGCTGCGCAGCCTCTACGAAAAGGGCAAGCAGGGCCAGTGGAACGCCGAGGTCGACCTCGACTGGAGCATCCCCGTCAGCAAGGACGAGTGGGTGCTGAACCCGCAGGCCTCGATGCTGGCGCAGGTGACGGCGCTGATGGGCAAGGACGAGGCGACCCAGAAGGCCGCCGCGTTCGACGAGCTCAACTACCTCTTCTCGCAGCTCCTGCACGGCGAGCAGGCCGCGCTCCAGCTCTGCGGGCAGCTCACCAACGTCTGCGACAAGATGGACGAGAAGTGGTACGCGGCGAGCCAGGTGATCGACGAGGCGCGCCACGTCGAGGCGTTCGCCAAGCTGATGCAGCGCAAGTTCGGGACGATCTACCCGATCGGGCCGACGCTGAAGACGCTGCTCGACATCCTGCTCGAGGCCGAGACGGCGCAGAAGAAGACGCTCGGCATGCAGACGCTCTTCGAAGGCATGGCCGTCGGCATCATGGACATGATGCGCAGCGAGTGCCGCAACCCGCTGGTGATCGAGGCGCTGCGGCGCATCGAGCAGGACGAGGCGCGCCACGCGGCGTTCGGCGTGCTGATGATGCGGCGCGTGGTCCGCGAGGCGACGCCCGGTCAGCGCAACGAGATGGAGGACTGGGCCTTCGGCATCCTCGAGGCGCTGAACGCGAACCAGCAGCTCGACATGCTGCACCACCTCGGCCCGAAGTACGGCATCGACGCGGACAACGTGACGCAGATGTTCCTGTCGCTGCCGAACTTCGCGGAGCTGAACAGCATGCCCTACATGCACACGGTGGTGCCGAACCTGCGACGGCTCGGACTCATCACCGAGCGGACCGAGAGCCGCTGGCGCGAGCTCGGCATGCTGGTCGAGAGCCCGGCGGGCGTGAAGGGCGTGCCGGCGACGAGCTAGCGGTCGTCCCGGCCCTGCTTCCGGCCCGGTCTGCGCGCTTCGCGCCGGACGGTGGCGTGCGCATAGCGCTCTAACGCGCCGCGCAGCTCCGCGACGACCTCGTCGCGCAACTTCGCGGGCTCGAGCACCTCGGCGCCGGATCCGAAGGACAGGATCCAGGTGCGCAGCTCCGCCGTGCCGCCCACCTCCATGGTGAGCAGGACGCGGCCCTCGGGCAGAGGCTCGAGCTTCTGGCTGGCGTGCCAGACGTGCTCCTCCACGTACGAGGCCCAGCGGCGCTCGAAGACGATGCGCACGCGCGTGGCCGGCTCGGCGATGACCCCGAACGAGGCGCCGATGGTGGCGTCGAAGTCGAAAGCCGGGTCGACCGTGAAACGCCGCGGTGTCGGATCGGCGGCGCGGATCCGATCCACGGCGAAGGTGCGGATCTCCTTCGACTTGTGGTCGAAGCCGACCACGTAGAGCCCGCCGCTGCGGTACCAGACGCGGTACGGGTCGAGCTCGCGTGTGGAGAGCGCGCCGGTGCTGCCCGTGCGGTAGCGGATGCGCAGCGTGCGGCGCTCGAGCACGGCCTGGTTCAGGAGCTGGATCGTCTCGCGCACCTTCGCGTAGCTCTTGTGCGGACCGGGCAGCACGCGGAACGACTCGCCGAGGCGCGCGAGGTACTCCGAGAGCTCGGGGCCGAGCCCGGCGCGGATCTTGGCGAGCGCCGAGTGGATCGAGTCGTGGAAGACGGTGCCCTCGAGCGTGCGCAGGAGATCCTCGCCGAACGCGAGCGCCAGGATCTCGTCGGGCGTGAAGGGCACGTCGCCGAGTCGGAAGGTGTCGAGGAAGCGGTAGAGCACGCGGCCGTCGCGCTTCTCGCTGACCACCGGGAAGCCCGCCAGCATCAGCGCGTCGAGGTCGCGGTAGACGGTGCGACGCACGCAGCCGAGCTCGGAGGCGAGCGCGTCGAGGCCGAGGCCATAGCGGCTGCGCGCGAGGCGCTGGATCAGCTGCCACTGGCGCGCGAGCTGGTCGCCTCGCATGGCGGGGCACGGTAGCTACAGCAGACCGCCGGTGCGAATCGCGACGCCTAGCACGAGGAAGCCGAACGCGAGCAGCGTGACGGCCGCGACGTGCCAGGCGAGCAGGGGGAGGGTCTGTGCGTCGAGCTTCGGGATGATGCGGAGCCGCGCGTGCGCGGCGAGTGCCAGCGTCGCCGCGAGACACGCGAGCTTTCCGAGGATGCCCCAGGCCTGCGGCGAGGCAGGGGAGAGCCAGCTCCGCAACCCGGGGACCCAGTGGTGGGCCAGCCACAGCCCGGTGACGACCTGCACGAGCAGCGCGGGGAGCCCGATCCGCTCGTAGCCCGCTTCGAAGTCGCGGACGATCGACGGGTCGCGCGCCCGCAGCGCGCGCGGCAGGACGGCGAGCGAGAGCACGAGATGCCCGCCGAGCCAGATGCTCGCGCCGAGGAGGTGGAGGACGACCAGGAGCCTGTACATGCGATGCCCCCGACGCCGCGCCGGCTGGATCAGGCTTCCGCGCGATCGAAGAACTCCACCTCGCCGGTCTCGAGCGAGTACTCGGCTCCGACCACGAGCAGGCCCTCCTTCTGGATCATCTGCTCGAGGATCTCGGAGCCGTGTCGGAGCTGGTTCACCGACGCGCGGACGTTGGAGCGCACGGCGTGCCCCACGAGCGCATCCAGGTCGTCCCGCAGATCGGTGTGCAGCAGCTCGGCGACGGACGGGCGCACGCGGTCGACGATCGAGCGCAGGTTGCGCGACTGGTTCTCGGTCGGGCGCTGGAGCTCTTCGAGGGTGGTGAGGATGGCGCCGCAGCGCGAGTGCCCGAGCACCACCACGAGTCGCGTCCCGAAGCGCGTCGCCGCGAACTCCACGCTGCCGATCTGCGACGGGGCCACGATGTTTCCCGCCACGCGGATCACGAAGAGGTCGCCGAGTCCCTGGTCGAACACGATCTCCGCGGGCACGCGCGAGTCCGAGCAGCCGAGGATCGTCGCGAACGGCTCCTGGTTGGTGACGAGCTGCGAGCGCCGCGCGGCATCGAGGTTCGCGCCGCCGGCGCGCATGCCCGAGGCGAAGCGGCGATTGCCGGCTCGCAGGCGTTCGAGGGCTTCGTGGGCGGAGATCATGAAGGGGCGGCTTCCTCGGGCAATGCTCGCACTCTGCCTGCACGGGGACCACCCCCGAGCGCATGCTTCGCCCGCGATCTTGCCACCGCTGCGCTCAATCCCGATCGGGCGCGCCGAGCGGGAAGAGGGGTCGGAACGGCCGCGCCTCGTCCACGGCCCGCGCGAACGAGGGCCGGGCGAGGAGGCGCCTGCGATAGGCGCGGACGTTCGCGAAGCCGTCGCCGATCGGGTGGGCCCAGTCGGCGTAGAAGAGGGCGGGCGCGGCGGCGCAGTCGGCCAGCGTGAAGGCGTCGCTCGCCGCCCAGGTGCGCCCGGACATGACGCCGTCGAGCCAGCGGTACGCCGTATCGAGCAGGCCTCGCGCTTCGCCAACGCCGTGGGGGTCGCGATGCTCCGCGGGACGCAGGCTGTCGCCCACGATCTTCTGCATCGGCGTCATGACGTAGTGGTCGAAGCAGCGGTCCATCGTGCGCACCTCGAGCGCGGCGCGCGTGTCGCGCGGGACGAGCCGCACCGGCCCGGGATGGTGCAGGTCCAGGTGCTCGATGATGACGCTCGACTCGACGACCGTGCGGCCGTCGTCGACGAGCACGGGCATGCGCCGGAGCGGCCACAGCGCCTCGTGCCGGGCCGCCATCTTCGCATCGCCCGGCGCGAGCATGCGCAGCTCGAACGGAATGCCGTTCTCGTACAGCGCGATCAGGACCTTCTGGCAGTAGGAGGAGAAGGGATGCGCGTACAGCTCGATCGGCATCTACCGCTTCCTCTCGATCAGGCAGAAGCCGTGGCCGAACGGATCGCTGCAGAACGCGACCGATCCGTGCTCGGGATTCTCGAACAACTGCTCCTGCGTGGCACCGGCGCCGAGCGCCTTCGCGAGGGCGGCCCCGAGGTCGTCGACGTGGATGTCGAGGTGCACGGGCGTCCAGTGGCGCTCGTAGCGGCGCGTCTCGCGCGTGCGAGGGGACGGCGGAGAGCCGGCCCGCTTCTCGGGTTCGGCTCGAATTTCAGACCGGGCCGGCACGATCGCGCGACGTCCAGTACGTCTGCTTGTGCCCTCGGGCCTCGAGCTCGCGCGCGATCCGCTCGGCTTCCTCGCGCGCGTGACCCGTGCTGACGACGTACTGGTTCCCCAGGTCGTCCTGCCGCCACACCGTCCAGGTCTCCTTCGCCGGCGGAGCGACACGCTCGAGCGCTGCACCTTTGCGTGACGGAGGAGGAGTCATCTGTGTTCTCCGACCGGCAGGCCACCATCCAGCCACTCGCGGCTCGATCACGAGCTACGACGGCGTGTCCCTGCGCGTCGCGGGCGCACCCGGACCGAACGTGTCGGTCACGACGCTGCGCGCACGCTCGGGAGTCACGCCGTTGGCGAGCTGGCACGGCGTCGTTTCCTGGAGCACGCGCTCGGGGTCGTTCCAGTGGCGGAACTTCTTGAACTGGTCCTCGAACTCGATGCCGAGGGCGCGAGCGAAGACCGTCAGATAGTGCTCGACGAGCATGCCGTCGCCTTCGAGGGCGCACAGCTGGCGCTGGCAGCCGTGATAGAGCGTCGCCAGCGTCGTCGCGCCGCCCTCGCGCGCCCGCGTCATCTCCGCGAGAACCGCCTCGTTCCACGTCTCCATCCCGAGCTGCTGCTGCACCGCGGGCGCGCACGAGCGGCCGAAGCGAAGATCGGGCTCGACGTGGACGTAGCGCAGCCCCGGCACGGCTCGCAGCAGCGTGCGCGCGGCCTCGGCCTCGCGCAATCGCGCCTCGCCGAGGCCGTGGGCGTGCAGCGCCACCGCACTCTCCGTGCGCGCCGTGAAGGGGATCCGCGGAAGCTGCGACACGAGGAACTCGGTGGTGTGGCGCACCCGGAAGGGAAACTCGAAGTGGCGGATCTCGTCGTAGAAGTAGATGCACGACGGGCACCACATCACGACCTCGTCGGGCTCGTAGCGCCGGAAGAGGTCGATGGTCCGCTGGCTCATGGCGGCGCCGGCGTCGGTGTCTCCTTGCTGGTGATGGACGATGCCGCAGCAGTAGGTCGGGCCGCCGACGGCGACGTAGTCGAGGCCGAGGCGGTCGAAGAGCGCCGTGACCGTCTGGACCAGGTGCGAGGTACGCAGCACGTTGCAGCCGAGGTAGAGCACGATGGCGTGGCGCTCGCTGTCGCGAGCCGGCGCGGAGAGACGCCACGTCCGCTCCTCCGGCCGCGACGTCAGGTCGTGGAGGGTGCGGATCTCTCCGAAGTAGCGCTTGTAGTCGTACGCCATCTCGTTCCCGGAAGGGGACTAGGGTCCGCTCCTCGTGGGCCCATGGCAAGTGGCTCTATCACTTCTACTGAAAGTGGACCTTGCTCGGGCCACTCCGCGGAGCCGATCCTCCGGCCATGTCGCAGCGCCGCAGCGTCCATCGCGTGTGTCCCTTCTGCGAGGCCACCTGCGGCCTGCGCATCGAGGTCGAGGGCGACGCGATCGTGTCCGTGCGCGGCGACCGCGAGGATCCCTTCTCGCGAGGCTTCATCTGTCCCAAGGCGCACGGCCTGAAGGAGCTGACGCACGACCCCGATCGGCTGCGGCGGCCCGTGCGGCGCACGGCGGAGGGCTGGCAGGAGATCACCTGGGAGGAGGCGTTCGAGGAGATTGCGGCGCGGCTCCTCGCAGTGCGCGAGCGCTACGGCAACGACGCGATCGGCATGTACACCGGCAACCCCGTCGTGCACGAGCTCGGCGCGCTGCTGTATCGGCCCGTGCTGGTGCGGGCACTCGCGAGCCGGAGCCTCTTCAACTCGGCGGCCATCGACACGCTGCCGAAGATCGTGCAGACGGGTCTCATGTTCGGGCGGCCGTTTCCGACCGCCGTGCCCGTGCCCGACATCGACCGCACGCAGCACCTGCTGATCGTCGGCGCGAACCCGATGGTGTCGCACGGCAGCCTCATGACCATGCCCGATGCGCCCGGCCGGCTTCGCGGCGTGCTCGCGCGCGGAGGCAAGGTCGTCGTGATCGACCCGCGCCGCAGCGAGACGGCGAAGATGGCGAGCGAGCACCACTTCATCCGCCCGGGCAGCGACGCCGCCTTCCTGCTCGCCCTCGTGCACACGCTCTTCGAAGAAGGGCTGGTGCGGCTCGGCGCCGCGGCCGGGCTGGTGCGCGGCGTCGAAGAGGCCCGGGCGTGCGCGCGCGAGTTCACACCCGAGGCCGTCGCCGGCTTCTGCGGCTTCCCGGCCGCGGAGATCCGCCGCATCGCGCGCGAGTTCGCCGCGGCCGAGTCGGCGGCGTGCTACGGCCGCCTCGGCACCTGCGTGCAGAAGTTCGGCACGCTCGCGAGCTGGGGCTGCGACCTCGTGAACATCCTGACCGGCAACCTCGATCGCCCGGGCGGCGTCATGTTCACGACGCCGGCCGCGCCGATCGACGCGGCGCTGCCGAAGGGCCGCGGCTTCGCGTTCGGGCGCTGGCAGAGCCGCGTCAGCGGACGGCCCGAGGTGGAAGGCCTGATCCCCTCCTCGACCATGGCGGAGGAGATGCTCACGCCCGGCGACGGCCAGGTGCGCGCGATGATCCTCCTGATGACGAACCCGGCGCGCAGCGCAGCCAACTCCGAGCAGCTCGAGCGCGCGCTCGCCGGCCTCGACTTCCTCGTGGCCGTGGACTTCTACATCAACGAGACCACGCGCCACGCGCACATCATCCTGCCGACACCGTCGCCCGCCGAGCAGGCCGGCTACGAGATCGGGCTCTACCTGCTCTCGGTGCGCAACGTGGCGAAGTGGTCGCAGCGCGCCGTCCCGCCGCCGGAGGGCACGCCCGAGACCTGGCAGGTGTTGTCGAGGCTGGCCGCGATCCTGATGGGGCTCGGTGCGCTGCCCGCGCAGGCCGTGGACGACCTGATCCTGCGTCGTTATGCGGAAGGCGCAGTAGAAGGCTCTGCGTGGGCGGGGCTCACGGTCGACGAGGTCGTCGCGAAGGTGGAAGGCGGCATCGGGCCCGAGCGCATCGTGGACATGCTGCTGCGCATCGGCCCCTACGGCGATGGCTTCGGCCGCCGGCCGGGGGGCCTCACGCTCGCGCAGCTTCGCGAGGCGCCGCACGGCATCGACCTCGGGCCGCTCGTGCCGCGGCTGAAGGAAGTGCTCAACACCGAGAGCGGCGCGATCGAGCTGGCGCCGGCGACGATGACGAGCGACGTGCCGCGCCTGCGCGCTCGCGTCGCGCGCGCCGCGGACGAGCTCGTGCTGATCGGACGCCGCGACATGCGCGGCAGCAACTCCTTCATGCACAACCTGCCGGCGCTGGTGAAGGGGCGCAATCGCTGCACGCTGCTCGTATCTCGCGCGGACGGAGAGCGCATCGGCCTCGTCCACGGAGGCCGTGCGCGCGTCACGAGCCGCGTGGGCAGCGTCGTCGCGCCGGTCGAGGTGAGCGACGACCTGATGCCGGGCGTCGTGAGCCTGCCGCACGGCTGGGGTCACGACGCGCCCGCGACGCGGCTCTCCGTCGCGAAGGCCCACCCGGGCGTGAACACCAACCGGCTGACCGACGACCAGGCCTACGACGTAGCGAGCGGCACCGCGGTGCTGTTCGGTACGCCGGTGAGGATCGAGCCCGTCGTCGAGTCCTGACCGGTTGCGGGATGCCAGACCCGGTCGCAAGGTATCGGCACAATGCACAAGGACCGGTCGGCTCCCTTCCTCCCGATCAGCGCCTATCTGGAGTCGTCGCCCGATCGCGAGCCGCCGCTCGCAGGGGACGCGCGCGCCGACGTCGCGATCGTCGGGGGCGGGCTCACGAGCCTTTCCACGGCGCTCGCGCTGAAGCGCTCGGGCGTCGACGTCGTGGTGCTCGAGCGCGAGTTCTGCGGCTTCGGCGCGAGCGGCCGCAACGCGGGGCACCTGACGCCGACGATCGGCAAGGACCTGCCGACGCTCCTCATGCTCTACGGGCAGGAGCGGACCGCGGCGATCGTGCGCTTCGCCGAACACTGCGTGCACCGCACCGAAGAGCTCATCGCCGAGCACGGCATCGACTGCGACTACGCGGCCACCGGGAACATCATGGCGGTGGTGCACCCGAAGCAGGAGACGCGGCTCCGCCGCGCGGCCGAGCTGGCCGGCAAGGTCGGCGCGAACGTGCGCTTCCTCGAGCGCGAGGA
>Ga0335070_10003314_pt1 | contig 18772 bp, 16 predicted proteins | sample Lox_Sample_13_FD_206722 | JGI IMG/M metagenome (GOLD analysis project Ga0335070, IMG submission 206722) | Soil microbial communities from Loxahatchee National Wildlife Refuge, Florida, United States - Lox_Sample_1.3 | ecosystem: Environmental > Terrestrial > Soil > Wetlands | place: USA... | reverse complement strand
CGTTTGGCGAGAAGCGCGGCGCAAACACGGATCCGTTGGCTTTGTATAACAGCCGCTCGTGTGCGCCGGTGGCGCTTGCGAGATAGAGTGAGTGGCCCTTGGCATAGACCAGGCTCTTGCCGTCGGCGGACCAACTGGCATCCCGCCCATTCAGGCCGCCCACGGGTTCCGGAGAACCGGAACTCACGGGCACAACCCAGAGTTCGTTGTCCCCGGATTCCTTCTTGGCAGAAACCAGCAATTTCGAATGATCCGCAGATAAATCCAGCGCCTGCATGCTCGAGAACGGACTCGCCACCACGCTCCGGCTGGAATCTGGCAAGGTCACCCGGGCCACGACGCGGTTCGATTCCGGCATCTCGGTCACGTAAATCTGCGAATCCCCGGCAAGCAGGTTGTCTTTCCGGTAGCCGTCGTGCGTCACCTGCGTGATTGCCGTGACATGCGGAACCACCACCGACGTGGCGCCGCGCACCCAACTGCGCGGGGAAAGGCTGGCCAACGCGATCATGCCCGCGATAGTGATGATAAGAAGAAAAAAACGAACTCGAATGCCGCGTACTTCATCAGTTCTGCTGCGCATATAGCCAGCCTAGCGTTACAAAATCCGGACTTGAACAGAAATAACGGTTCTGCGATTACGGCGGTAATTAGGCTGTTGGGGCTGGGCCGGTCCGTCGGGAGAATCGAGCGTCCGCCGTTTTGCGGGCTCCGGCGTATAATGACCCAAGCCTTGCCGTACACCGGCCTTTCGTAACCCCATGACAGACGCAATCAAACGAAAACTGCAGGAAGAGATCAACGCGCTCGAACACGAGTTGATTCACGAACTTCCCAAAGAGATTAAGAAGGCCGCCGCGCTCGGCGACCTCAGCGAAAATGCCGAGTACCACATGGCCAAGCAGCGCCAGGAATTCGTCAAGGCGCGCGTCCGCCAGCTCGGCAAGCGCCTGGCCGAATTGTCCATGATCAACATGAACAACATCCCCAAGGACAAGGTCGGCTTGGGATCGACTATCAAGGTGTACGACAGCACCAAGGAAGAGGAACTGGAATACAAGCTGGTGACCAGCGAGGAATCCGACGTGGCAACGGGAAAGATCTCGACCACCTCGCCCATCGGACGCGCTCTTCTGAACAAGAAGGTCGGAGACGAAGCAGTTGTGGTCACGCCCAACGGCAAGCGCACCCTGGAAATTCTCAGCCTGAGCACGATCCACGACGAGATCAGCGACGAGCCCAAGCAAGCTGGGGCGTAAGGGCGTAGAATAAGGGGTTTGCGGGGCGTCATCCCGAACGGAGCCGCAGTTCAGGCGGAGTGAGGGATCTCCCGTGGCGCGGACGCCGAGCGTAAGCCCGAACGACATCTGATAAGAATGCGAACTCTTCCCCAATGACTGCATCGCCGTCCATAAGCTGGACCTCTGCCTTCGGACGCGCCTGCGGAGTTCTTCTCGACACCATCGTCCGCTGGTTAGCGCTTTCCCGCATCAATCCCAACGTCCTCACCTTCATGGGACTGCTGGTCAATACCTGGGCTGCGGTCCTGTTCGGTTCGGCCAATTCGACGAACCAGAAGCGCATGTTCTTCTATGCCGGACTGGTCATCATCTTCTCCGGCTTCTTCGATCTGGTCGACGGACAAGTCGCCCGCGCCACCAACCGTGTCACCCGCTTCGGCGCGTTCTTCGATTCGGTCGTCGACCGCTACAGCGACGCCAGCCAATTTTTGGGATTACTAGTTTTCTACGCCCGCGGCGGACGCTTCTTCTGGGTCGTCCTCGCCGCCTTCGTCATGGTCAGCGCCATCATGGTCAGCTACACGCGGGCAAGGGCGGAGAGCCTGATCGGCTCCTGTCGAGTAGGATTCATGGAGCGCCCCGAGCGCCTGGTCCTCGTCATCCTCGGAGCATTGTTCAACCGCATGGCCCCAGTCCTATGGGTGATCGCAGTCCTCAGCACAATCACAGTAATCCACCGCATGCGCTACACCTGGACCAGAACCCAAGACCCACCGGTGGCGTTAAGCCCAGGCCAAGCCGCGTAAACTGAGCGTGTGGACGCGAGCGACTCGCCCGCATTCTCGACTGCCGCTCATTTGCTAGACTATCCGTTCGTTTTGCTCGCGACTCGCATGCCAACCGATCCCGTCCTAGTAATCCACGGCGGTGCCTGGGCCATGCCCGACGACATGGTCGACGCCCACATCCGCGGTGTCACCAATGCGCTCGACGCCGGATGGCGCGTGCTCGAACGCGGCGGCTCGGCGCTCGACGCCGTCGAGGAAGCCGTCGTCATCATGGAAGATGACGAGACCTTCGACGCCGGCCGAGGCAGCTTCCTGAATCGCGAGGGCCGCGTACAACTCGACGCCCTCATCATGGACGGCGGTACCCTTCGCGCCGGCGGCGTGGGATGCGTCGAGCATCTGCGCAATCCCGTCCGCGCCGCGCGCAAGATTCTCAGCGAGAGTCCCCACGTTTATTTTGTCGGCGAAGGCGCGGAGAAATTTGCCGCCCAGCATGGTGTCGCGCTTTGCAAGAACGAAGACCTCGTGATCGCCCGCGAAGTCGAGCGACTACGCGCCTACCAGGCCACGCAAACAGACTCTAAAGCCGACGGCAACGAACTCTTCGCACCCGGGGCCGACGATCCCACAATTTCTCACGACACTGTGGGCGCCGTGGCGCTCGATCGCGATGGCAACATCGCCGCCGCGACCTCGACCGGAGGCACGCTCAACAAGGCTCCCGGCCGTCTCGGCGATTCTTCGCTCATCGGATGCGGTTGCTACGCCGACAACGACAGTGCCGCGGCCTCCACCACCGGATGGGGCGAGCCCATCATGAAACTGGTTCTCGCCAAGTGGACCGCCGACCGGGTCGCCGCAGGCAACCTCCCCGAATGGGCCGCGCAGGAAGCCATGAATCATCTCAAACAGCGCGTCAACGGACACGGCGGCATCATCGTCCTCAATCAGAAAGGACAGTTCGGCATCGCCCACAATACGCCGCGCATGGCATACGCGTTCAAAACAGTTCAGAAGCAGGAAGCCGGCGTAATCCGCAACGCCTAACATTACCATCGACAATTGTTCCGTAATTCCCACTGTGCTGTAATCGTCTGGAATGCAGGGAATCCGCAAATGCCCGAAGTGCGGCATCGACGTCGCAGACACTTCTGCGATCACATGTCCGATGTGCGCTTCCCCCCTCTTTACTCTTGCGCCACGAAGAATCACCTGGATCGCTCCGCTAATTCAGTTCGCAATCATGACCGTATTCATGCTGCTGTTCCATTTTCCGAAAGGCATGATCATCGTCATGGGAGCGTTCATCCTGGTCGCAACCGCGCTCTCGTCGTTTTTTAAGAACCGGCAAGTGCAATCACGCCCGGCACAACCTCCGCAACTCTCGCGGCCGATTCTCTATCGAGTCCTGAGCATCTTCATCGCACTGGGCGCAATCGCGCTCTTTGCCATCCTGCTGTTCGGCTCCGTCATGTTCCTGAATGCATGGTCGCGGTATCAACAATATGAGGGACGGCGATTCGAACGGGCCGAATTTATCGTCACCCAGGCTTACTTTCAACGCGGGTCCAAGGGCAGCATCAGCGTTTATGCGAGCGGTACCGTGGATGGCCAGAAGGAATGGATGGACCTGGAGTCCTACTATCGGGCGCGCACCAACGACGACCTGCAGGAACACGTACCGCCCGGTACCTCGATTCCCATTTACTATTTTCCGAGTCTGAAAGGCCGATCACGCAATCAGGTTTACAGCGACACGCCCCCTGCCGAGAGCTATCATCAAACCATGATGGCCGTGATCACAGAGGCCCCGCCGGCGTGGCTTCTCACGGCAGCGGTCGTATTTCTCCTGGTCCGTATTCGAAGATCATGCGTTCGAGAAGAGGACTTCGGCTCGACGCTGTCGAACAATCAGCCTCAAATCGGGAACTGCTCCTAGTTGAGATTTACAGCCAGCCTTTGGTTCGCGCGATCCGCGCGGCCTCGACGCGATTGCTCGCCCCCAGTTTGCTGATCGCTTCCGAAAGGTAGTTACGAACCGTACCGTCGGACAAACCTAATTCAAGGGCAATGTCCCCGCTCGCCATGCCTTCGCCGGCCAGCCGTAGCACCTGCCGCTCGCGGTCGGTCAGAGGATCCATTTCGGCCCAGGCTTCGGTTGCCAGTTCAGGGTGAATTACGCGCAGTCCCTGATGCACGCGGCGCACCGCATCCGCCAGTTCTTCGGCGCGCATATCTTTCAGCAGATAGCCCGAGGCGCCCGCTTCCAGCGCTCGCCGCAAGTATCCCGCGCGGGCAAATGTCGTTACGATTACGACTCGCGTTCCGGTCTTCCGTCGCTTTAACTCCGCAGCGACATCCAGCCCGCTCATGAACGGCATTTCAATGTCCGTGATGAACACATCGGGCTTGTGCGTAACCACCGCCTCCAGCGCCTCTTTGCCATTACGCGATTGCGCCACTACCGAGATATCGCCTTCAATCTCGAGCAACGCGGCCAATGCTCCCAAGACCATGCCCTGATCTTCAGCCAGCACTACGCGGATGGTCTTGCGCCCTTCTTTCACGTTCTCGCGCAGGTTCTCTTTGGTGAGGGGACTCAATTTCGGCCGCCTTCGTCAGTGGCTGACATCTCTTTCGCGCGAAGTTCCTTCAGCGGCAGCGTAATGACCAGCCGCGTTCCGGATTCATTCCTGCGCTCCAGCCTGCCTCCCAGCATTTCCACGCGTTCGCGCATGCCGCGCAGTCCGTTGCCTTCCATGGTGACAAAGCCCTGGCCGTCATCTTGAATCTCCAAGCGGCACGAACCATTCTGCTGTTCGACGCGTAACCGGCAATTCGCCGCCCTGGCATGACGCACAACGTTGGTTACGCCTTCGCGCACCGCCAGCGACAGGACGCTTTCCTGCATCGCAGGAATCTGCAGAGTTGTCGCGGCGTCGCACTGCACATTCACGCCCGCGGTTTCCAAGGTGGCTTTCGCCTGAGCTAACTCAGCCGCGAGACCTTTGGCCCGATAGCCGCGAATCGCGTCCCTCACATCCGACAATGCCTGCCGCGAGGTTTCTTCCACTTCTCGAATCTCTTTTCGTGCCCGCTCCGGATCGCGATCGATCAATTTACCCGCGAGTTCCGATTTCAGCGTAATCACCGACAGCGTGTGCCCGAGCACATCGTGCAGATCGCGCGCAATCCGTTCCCGCTCCGCCACCTTCGCCAGGTGCTCGATCTCTTCGTTCGCTTTGCGCAGCCTGCTGTTCATGCGGTTGCGCTCGGCAAAAAACGTATTCCCTCCCCCAATCATCATGGGGAAGATCGCGGCATAAAAAATAGCCCAGCCGCTCATGTGCAACAGCAACCCTTCCACGGCGCCGACCGAGCCAATCGTCACCAGTCCCACGACGGCAGCAATCTGGGTATCCACGCAAAAGGGCACCATTGCCGCTGCATAAATAAAGAACGTACAGCCACCCGCATTGAGGGGCAGGTACACAATCCCCAGCAACAACATTCCCACGATGTTCGCCAGCGGCCACGGATTTTCCAGAACGAAGAGACCAAAGTAGAAGACGATGAAGATCAGCGCCCCAAGGATATCCAGCAGCCACATCCTCAAGCCGACATGGTCCATCACCGGCTGAACGAAGAAAAATCCCAGATAGAGCACCATGAGCAGAGGGCTCCATCCGTGATCCTTGTCGCGGAACACTGACCGCCACGAGCGCAACCGTAGCCGCGTCGGCCGCTCTCCACATTGGGTGTAGCTCATCAGGGGCATAATTCTATTGTCACCCGGCCTGTCAATTCTTGCTTCGCCGCAGGATGGGCCGGGCCTCGTACCAAACCCAGGCAGCCGCCGGAATCAGCAGCCCCAGCCATTTTGTCCCGGAGATCATTGCCAGCAATCCCAGCAGGATCAGCAGGATCGCCCATCCCATCGATTTTTTGTAGTTAACGCTCATAGCCATCTCTCTCAAATGTCTTAGCCGAACATTCCTGACGAATACTCTTAGCCGTACATTTTTTCCTGGTCGCGCTGAAAACCGATCCTCGCGATTCCTAAACAAATCATGGTGAACGCCGCCAGCAATTCCCAATGCCCGAGGTTCGACGCGTGCGTCCCGGCCCCCACTACTCCCAGAGCCAGCTGCGACAAATGATAAGGAGGCAGGGCCAGGGCAATCGTCCGCACTACCTTCGGCAGGAACATGAACGGGACCCACAGCCCGCTGCAAAACGACATCGGCAAATAAATAAGGTTGATCATCGAAGGCGCAGAGTTGGGACCGGTGAAATACCCCAGAGCCATCCCCATTGCCGAGAACGGTACGGACCCGGCGACGAGTGTGGCGAACAGCTTCACGAATTGCCCCACTCCCATTCTCACGCCACCAAACGCAATCCCCAGAGCGAATAGTGCCAGCACCACGATGCCGCTGAACACCATGCTGGTGAACAATTTCGCCGTGAAATAGGCAAAGGGCGGCATCGGGGTGGCGCGCTTCACCTGCAGCCATCCCAATCCGCGATCCGCCGCCAACCCAGCCGCAGTCGCAAATAGCGATGCTGCGATCACCCCGAATGTCCCGTAACTGGGAATCAGATAGGTGGAAACGCGCGTTCCCGCGATCGATTGATTCCGATTCAGCACCAGCCCGAACAGAACGTAGAACATGATCGGGAAACTGAGGATGGACGCCGTATACACGCGCAATCGCAGATACTTCAGGAATTCGTACTTCGCTTCCTTCAGATAGATCGTCGCCGTGTGTTTCGTCGATCGCTCAGCGCGCGCGTTGGTCAGTGTGATCGCTGCAGTGCTCATACTAGCCTCCCAAATAATCTCTTAGCCGATTAGAGGCTCGATCCGTTCTGCCCGTTATCCTGGGTGAGAGCCAGGAACGCTTCTTCCAGCCCCGCACTCGTGACTTCCAATCCGGAGAGTCCCGCGTCCCGGGCGAGAAGTTCGCGAACGATGGGCTCGGCCTCGACGGCATGGATTTCAATGGCCTCGCGATCTTCGTTGACTTCCTCCACGCCGGGAAGTTGGCGCAGCGAGGCGATGTTCAAGCTCGTGATGCAACGAATCCGCTTCCCGCTGGTCTTCGCCTTGATCTCCGCTGGCGTTCCCTCAGCGATAATTTCTCCTTTGTTAATCACTGCCACGCGATCGGCGAGGGCATCGGCTTCCTGCAGGTAGTGCGTGGTCAGCAGCACAGTCTTACCGCGATCCACCATCCGGCGAATCTCGTCCCATAGCAGGCGGCGCGCCTCCACATCCAGTCCCACGGTCGGCTCATCCAGAAACAGAAGGTCCGGATCACCACAAATCGCGAGGGCAAACAGCACGCGCTGCTTCTGTCCGCCTGAGAGTTCGCCGAATTTGCGCTCTTCCAATTTCTCCAGGCCTGCTGCCGCCAACACCTGCGACGTCGGTAGCGATTGCGGATAGTAACTGGAGAAAAGTTCGATGTGCTCTCGAACGCGTAACGTTTCCGGAACACGGCCTACCTGCAACATTGCACCCGTGCGCATCCGGTTTTCAGGATTCGTTGGGTCGCCGCCGAAAACTCGCACTTTCCCCGTATTGGGCTGCGTCAATCCCAGCAGCAATTTGACGGCGGTCGTTTTCCCCGCGCCATTGGGCCCCAGCAGCGCCACAATCTCGCCCGCCCGCACCCCGAAGTTCACTCCCCGCAAGGCTTGAACCTCGCCATAGTTCTTGTTCACGGATTCGAGGCTGGCTACAATCACTTCCGCCGGTTGCGCCGTGGTGCGAACCGTTTTTTCCATGGTGGCAATCATCTTCGCCTCTCGGGAGTCTTGACTTCCGGCGATGGCAGCGCCTTTTGCCGGGGCTGATGGAAGCTTGTTCGTTTTCCATCCAGTGATTGCATCATCGCGGAAGAGGCGCGGCGGCACCAGTGCCATCCATCACAGGTTCGGCGTGACAAATGTCATTGGCCGTTGCGGTTGCAAGCCAAACGCGAACTGCGACCAGCGCAGGTGGATCCGATGAAATGAGATTTCGCTCTCGGAAGGTGGCCGGACCACTAACCGATACTCTTGCGTTTACAAGTGTCGCGTTACGAAATCCGAACATCATCAAGAAATCCACAGCTCGGAAGCGTTCACGATCTCAAATCGGTGACGCTAGACCCAGCTTCATTTCAGCCTGTCAACACAAGGCGGGACCGCTTGTTCGGATTTCGTAACAAGCCCTCGACCTTCCCCATTTTGTACAGAAGTCAGGCGAAAACCCTTGCCAGCTTTGGTATGATTGCCCAACTTATGGAGGGCAGATTCATGCTCCCAGCCGGAAAAAGCCTTCGTACGCTTCGCGAAAAACTCGGCCTCACCATGCGCGACGTGGAGAACTCCAGCGCCCGCATAGCCGACAAATATCGCAACGAAGAGTTCTCCATTCCCCCCAGCCGACTCTCGGACATTGAAACCAAGGGAATTCTGCCCAGCATCTACCGCCTCTATACGTTATCGGTCATCTATCGCCGCGATGTCCGCGAATTGATGTCGTGGTACGGCGTTGACTTGGCCAACATGCCTTCCGATCTGGGGCTCGTTTCCCCGCCAAAATCGCATGTTTCCGACGCTTTAGCTGGATTATCGTCCGTGCAGGTTCCGGTGCGAATGGACCCCGCATTCGACGAGCGACGCACCTCGAACCTTGGCCGCATGGTCGAACAATGGGGACTGGTGCCGTTTTCCTATCTCGCTCAGTTCGCCAATAGCGACTTCACCTACGGCTATGTCGGGACACAAGACTTCACCATGTACCCGATCCTGCCGCCCGGAAGTTTCATTCAAGTGGATGAAGCCAGAAATAAGGTGGTGGAAGGTTCCTGGCGTTCGGAATATGAGCGCCCCATCTATTTCGTCGAGACCCGGGACGGCCACACTTGCTGCTGGTGCAGCATGAAGCGGGAAGAAATCATCTTGCAGCCGCATCCCCTGTCGCCGGTGCCGGTGAGGATCCTCCGGCATCCCCAGGAAGCCGAAGTTTTAGGGCAGGTGGTGGGGGTGGCTATGAAGTTGACCGAGTGGCACGCCCTCGATTCTTCTCCAGGCTCGAAAGCGCAACCAGTACTGAATTAAGATGGCTCGCCGTGGGCGTGTCTTTGCGCTCCCCGGGCAGCAAATCGTCGAATCGTCCGCGCATATTTTCCACGTAGTCGCCGGGCGAAAAACCGCTATTTTGGCTGGATTTCTGCAGATCTTGCTCTAATACCGGCAGCGGCGCCCGCAATACTCCCGAGATCACTTCGGCATGCGCCGTACGCAGGGCCCGTTCCGAAGATTCCGCCCCGTAGACCGCCTCCATGCCCCAGTGTTCGTAGCTTCCTTTGCCCCGCCGCAAGGATGCCAGATAGGCCAGTTTGCCCAACAGGCCAGACACCGCGGCCAGCGTAGTCTCCTTCACGTCCTGCAGGGCAGATTTCAGGGTCATTTTCGGTCAATTCTTGTTACGAATTCCGAACGCTCAAAGGTTTGGCAACTCCTTGCAAACACGCATTCCGGACATGAAACTATCACCGTCCGACTCGCTGTAACAAGGAGACCAATACCGTGAAACGTGTGCTACTCGTCTTGGGTGCTGCTGTTCTGTTCCTGAATACTCTCGTAATGCCAACCGTGGCAAAGGCCGACGGAGGCGCTGGTACGACCAATTGCAATGGGACCGTCTGTAAACCGTAGGACGACCTTTGGCAATTGTGTAACAGATTGCAGCCTATTGGAACAGGGCTGATATCTTTCTTACGAAAACGGAACAAGATCGACGAATGCTTTGCCGTTAGCATGGAAACGCGTTATAGTGCGCGTTTATCGTCATGCTCAGTGCACACTCATTACTTTGGCATTACCTTTGGGTGGCGCCGAATCTTCTTCTGTTAATCCTGGCGCTGATCTTGTGGCGGCGACGGGCTCACAGGGATTTTTTTGCCTTTTTCGTCTTCGCGATCATCGGATCGCTTGAGCAGCTCACGCTTTACGCTTGTGACGTAATCCCGTCCGTCTCGGCGACGACCTTTTGGAACGTATTGTGGACCGGCTTGCTCATCGAAGCGCTCCTGAAATTTATCCTGATTGACGCTCTTTTCGGACGAATCTTTGGTCCCCACCCGCCTATAGCCCGGCTGGGCAAAATATTGATTCGCTCTGTGGCTGTGCTGCTCGTCCTGGCCGCCTCGCTACTCGCTGCGTTCTCGCGGGTTTCCAACCCTCATTGGATTGTGGCCGGCCCACATCTACTCGAGCAGACGATTTATCTGATTGAGTCTGGACTCTTGCTCTTTGTCTTTGTGTTTTCGGCATATTTCAAACTCCGCTCGGAGCGGGTAGCCCTGGGGATTTGTCTCGGCCTGGCGGTTTCCGCATGTGTGCATCTCGCCACATGGGCCTTCTCAGTGAACAATGGATCCCCGCAGGTGAGCGTCTATCTCGACTTCCTCAACATGGCCACCTATCACGTCTGTGTTTTGCTTTGGTTCTACTTTTTGCTCCTCCCCCACAAAGTTGCCACGAAGTCCGCGGTCTCAGTTCCTGAGCACAACCTGGAGGTCTGGAACCGGGAAATGGAGCGTCTCTTACACTCATGACTCTGGCCATCGTGCTTGTTATCGCCGCCGTCGTCGCCCTGGTCGCAATTCTCTCGCTCACCGTTTCGCGTGCGCTGCAACTGTCCTCCGATGCTCGCCTTGCGCCGCAGATCCAGCCCATCGATGTGGAAGCATTTCGCAACTTAGTCGATCCCGCGGAAGACGAGTATCTGCGCCGTCGTTTGCCTGCCTCTGAATTTCGCTCGGTGCGCCGCCAGCGTCTGCTGGCCACCGCGGCCTATGTGAAAGCGGTAGGCAGAAACGCCGCTTTCCTCATTCGCATCGGACAGAGCGCCATGCAGTCCTCCGACGCGCACACCGTCGAAGCCGCCCGGCAACTTGTGAACGAGGGGCTGTTGCTCCGCCGCAACGCCGCCTTCGCGCTGTTGAAAATCTATACGGTCTGGGCGTGGCCAAGCTCCGTTCAGTCTGCCGTATCGATTCTGCATGGCTATGAGCAGATGAGCGGATCGGCCATGCTGCTCGGACGCCTCCAGAATCCCGCGGTGCCGGTGCGTATTTAGCTCTTTCGTGATCCAGATCATTGACAGCTGTTTTGTCTTTTGCCATCCTCCCCTCGACCGCGCGGAATCGTTGTACAGGTCTCTCGTCCGGGGTTACTGACGAACGACCCGGCCCGATTCCTTACTTGTTTTCAGGACCCGTTCTGTTGTAAAAACCACCGAGACTTATCAGTAAGACAACTCTTCGTGAACGCTTCGGCAATCTGCCGCAGAAAGACTTCCGCCGTCTGCTCGCGTCTGCGAGTTTAAGGGAGAACCCTATGATCGACACCTTCAAAGCTGCCTTGGTCTGCCCAGTGAAGCTGTGCCGGATGATGCTCTGCCTGTTGATCCTCCCCGCCGCCGCCTTCGCGCAAGGCGGCGCGTCCACGGGAGACCTCCACGTCGTCGTCAAGGACCCCAGCGGCAACATCGTCACCAACGCCACAGTGACCGTTCGCAATGCTGACAAAGGTGTGGAGCGTACCGCGACCGGAGACGGCCAGGGCGGTTACAGCGCCCAGTTGCTCCCGCCCGGAACATACACGGTCACAGTACAAGCGGCGGGTTTCGGCAAAGTGGAAGAGACGGGTGTGAGTATTACTGTAGGTGGACTGGTTGAGCTGCCTGTGAATCTTTCTGTCTCCGGCGGGAAGGAAGTTGTCGAAGTCAGCGCCCAGGGTGAGTTGGTCGAAACCTCGCGCAGTTCCACCACCGACACGATCGGCCAGCGCCGTATCGACAATCTCCCCATCAATGGCCGCAACTACATCAACTTCACGCTGACGGATTCCCAAGTCGTCCATGACGCCGCACCCAATCTCGGCGCTGCTCCCACCTCGGGTTTGAACATGAGCGGCCAGCGTGCTCGCTCGAACTTGGTCAACGTCGACGGAACCGACGCCACCGACAACTCCGTCAACGGCGTGCGTTCGACCGTGTCACAAGAAGCGGTTCAGGAATTTCAGATCATCACCAACAATTACGCCGCCGAATACGGACGTGCCTCGGGCGGCGTCGTCAACATCATCACCCGCTCGGGATCGAACGACTTCCACGGCGACGTGTACGGATATCTCCGCAACCGCAACTTCCAGGCGGTGAACCCGTTCAGCACGGTTTCGAATCCCGCGTATACGCGCGTGCAGGCAGGCGTGGCCTTCGGCGGCGCGATCAAGAAGGACAAAACTTTCTACTACTTCTCGTACGAAATCACGCGGCGGCATGAGACGGGATTCTCCAGCATCGGGCAGAACAACTTCGGACTAACGGCCTTCGATGCCTCGCCATATTTCGGAGCGCCGGCAGGACTCGTGAATGTCCAACTCACTCCGGACCAAGCCGCGTTTCTCAGCAACCCCGCAGTACAGCAGACAGCGGGATTGAGTCCCGCCTACCTCGGCGAACTGCAGCAATACATCACACTGGCCGGAGCATCCTCGGGTCAGGGAATTCAGGGAACGTGGCCCACGGGACTGGTCGAGGCCATCACTCTGGGCGGGCTCAACAGTTGGTCGGGATTTCCGACCAGTTGCGCTCCTCCCGGTCCCTGCGCTCCAACGCCTGCCTCCTATCAATCGCTGGCTTCGCAAACCGGAAACTTCCCGGTATTCGAGGGCACCAGCCTCTATTCATTGCGGCTGGATCACAACATCAGTGCCGCCAACCGGCTCATGCTTCGAGTCAACGTCAGTCCCAGCACCGTGACCGGCATCGAAGTAAGCGGCCAGGATCAACCGTTCGGCCAGAACGCGTACTCGCGCACTTCGCAGCAGACGTACCGAGACGTCGCCGGCACCATTCAGGACACCTGGGCCATCGGCAACACCAAAGTCAACGAGTTCCGCTTCCAGTACGCTCGCCGCGGACTTTCGTATTTCTACAACACGCAAATTCCCGGCGGCTCCGACCCGGCGATCAACATCCCGGGCTATGCCTACTTCGGACGCGAACCTTACTCCTACATTCAGCGGGTCGAGACGCGCTATCAGTTCACCGACAATTTCTCCTGGAGCATTGGACGCCACAACACCAAGTTCGGCGTGGACGTGAACTATCTCCCCCTGACTGCCACCTTCACCGTCAACTACGGCGGAGTCTACGATTTCGGCAACTTCAGCGCGTCCAGCCTCGGCTTTGTGAATCCAGCGCCCGGAACACTGCCGAACTTCCCCATTCTCTCTCCCGTGCAGTCCTATGGCGCGGGACTTCCTGGCGATTTCATTCAGGGCCTTGGCAGCCCGAGCGACAAGTTCAAGAACATTCCCATCGGAGCGTTCTGGCAGGATTCGTGGCGCGTCAATCCGAACGTCACTTTGAATTTCGGCGTGCGCTACGACGTGGAAATTCCTCCGTCATTCAAGCCCCCGCAGGGACTGGCACTGCCGGCCTATGAGTTGCTGGGATTGCAGAAAGGTATCAAGACCGACAAGAACAACATTCAGCCGCGTATTGGCGTGGCGATCGATCCCAAAGGCGATGGCAAGACCGTGATCCGCGCCTCGTTCGGCATGTTCTACGATCATCCGCTGCTTGGCTTGTATTTCCTGGGAGACGCTTCCGACGGGTCGTCCAGCGGACAGCTGGCCTTCGCTGGCACCGGACCATGCTCGGGAGCAGGAAACCCCGGCAACCTGAATGCGATTCCCATCTTCCAGGGCTTGCTCAGCTTGCCTCAGTGCGCGCCCTCTCCGTTCCCGCAAGCCAATACGAATCTGGGATACCTGCCCAACCAGCAGCAATTCCAATCACTCAACTTCCCGCAGTCTGTGTTTTTGAACCAGAACTATCTCAATCTGGCCTCAGCCAATCCGACGTTCTTGCCGCTGGGATTCCAGCCCTTCGGCTATCCGCAGTCGAAGAACTTCGTTTATGCCTACGCGCAACAGGCGAACTTCAGTATCGAGCGCGATCTAGGCGGAGGCTTCGCCCTCAGCCTCGCGTACAACTTCAATGGCGGACGCCACCTCAACCGCCCCATCAACGCCAATACGATTCGCGGCGATTTGTTGACGGCGAATTACTTCGCTTCAGGAGCAACCGCCGCCAGCCCATTCACCGTCTCGGGTTGCGGACCTGGCTTCACCGATCCGGCGCTGGTGAACTTCTTCCGCCCCGGCGGCCTCAATCCCTCGATTGCTGCCGCATATTATCTGCAAGGCGATCCTCTAGGCTGCGTCGCGCAGGCGCAAGCTCTGCTCGCAACGTTGCCCGGCTTTAACACCAAGTGCAACCCGGCGCCCCCTACATTTGACTACACCGGTTGCGTGCCCTTCGGCGACATGGACGCCAATTACTCCAACGGAAGCTCGATCTATCACGGCTTTACCACCAACTTGCGCAAGCGCTTTAGCCACCACTACGAGATGCTCGTCTCTTACACGTGGGCGCATGCCATCGATGACTCAACCGACTTACAGTCGACGCTGACTCCGCAGGACAGCTACTACCCCTTCCTGGATCGCTCGTCTTCGCTTTTCGACCAGCGCCATCGGCTCGTTTTCAGCGGCGTCTACCAGACCGGAAAATTGAAGGGACAGGGCTTCGCAGGAAAAGTCTTCAGCGACTGGACCTTTGCTCCCGTGGTGGACTTCAACTCGGGCCGCCCCTTCAACATCATCACGGGCAACGGAGATAACCTCCAGCTCTCCTCGCTCACCGGCCGCCCCAACACTTTCGTGAACCCTGCCTGCACCACCCAACTCGGGTACCTGCCAGTCACTTCGAAAGCATCGCCGACTGGAGTCTTTCAGGAGCCTTGCATCCTCAACTTCGACGGCACCTTGCTCTCGCTCGATGGCAACCTGGGCCGCAACGCCGGCGTGACTCCATGGACCATCTTCGGCGACATGCGCGTCTCCAAGCGCATCAACTTCTCCGAGCGCTTCAACATGGACCTGATCGCCGACATCTTCAACATTGCCAACAGAAATAACACTGCCGCGGTCAGCCCATTGTTCACCAATGCCGGACAGGCCACGGCAGCCTACGATCCGCGGCAATTCCAGTTCGCCATGAAGATCAACTGGTAAGCCGCAACTACCACTCATCACTCGGCCCGCTGCGCAGCGGGCCGAATTTTTGTCCTGCATTCTTGCCGAACTGATTCCCATTCTGTTGCGTACACTGATCAGGACGCTTAAAAACTCTATGACAGATTCCGAAATCACACTTCCCGCTCCACCAACCCCATCACCGCAACCCGAGTACGGAATTTTCCGCGGCCCCAACGGCATCCGCGCGGGCTGGCGCGCGCTCATCTTCATCGTGTTGGCGTTCGCCATCGGCTGCCTCATCATCAGCCCACTGTTTTTGCTGCACCTGGCGCACACAGGTTCCAGCGCACAGAATCAACACTTCGGACTCAGTCCGGTCGACGTCGCCATCGGCGAAACGCTGATCTTTGTTTCCACCGCCGTCGCCGCCCTGATCATGGCGAGCATTGAGCGCCGCAAGTGGAGTCAGTACGGCCTGCCCTGGCGGTTCGCTTTCCGCAAAGATTTCTGGATTGGCACCCTCGTTGGCTTCGCTTCCATCAGCGTCACGCTACTCGCCATCTTCGCCTTCCACGGCTTCCGCATTACTGGATTGGCCACGCACGGCTCGGCACTCCTTTCGGCAGCGGCTGCGTGGAGCGTCGCATTCATCATCGTCGGATTGGCAGAGGAGTTCGCCTTCCGCGGATATCTGCAATACACCCTCACCACCGGCATGGGATTCTGGCCTGCCGCACTTCTGCTTTCTATTTCGTTCGCGGCGGCGCATGGCCACAATCCCGGAGAGAGTTGGGGCGGCCTGCTCTCCATCATCGTGTTCGCCCTGGTCTTCTGCTTCGTCCTGCAGCGCCGCGGCAATCTGTGGTGGGCCGTCGGCTTTCACGCCGGATGGGATTGGGGCCAGACATTTTTCTATGGTGTGCCCGATAGCGGAGCGCCCGCCTATCACAACTTCCTGAGTTCGACATTCAGCGGTCCGCGCTGGCTCAGCGGCGGAACCGTGGGCCCGGAAGCCAGCATCTTCACGCCGATCGTGCTGATTATCGTTGCGTTGGGTGTCGCCCGCGTCTATCGCGAAAACCTCTACCGTGTGGAGAACCCAAATGTTCCGGCCTCAGCACTTGGAACTGTCCTGCAAACGGCAACAACGGGATCTCAGCCTCCAAGCACAGGGGCCTGAAAGTTACGTCGAGCCGAGTGGCCCTTTCAGTGGTCGCTGTGTCTGCCAGATTTCGTACAGATACCCGTCCGGCCCGTGGAAATAGGCCCACGCCTCTTTTTCGTCGCCAAACACTTCCGTCATGAACTCGACGCCCTGCCCTTCCATTTCCTGCCGGGCCGCACGCACATCCTCGACCTGGAATCCAATCACCGGACAATTGTGAAATTGGTAGTAGCGACTTTCGGAGCCGAAGATTTCGAACAGTTGACCCGACGGCAACTCAAATTGGACCAACCCTTTTCCGTCGTGCACGCGCTGCAGTCCGAGGATGTCGGAAAAGAAGCGCGAGGACAAGTTCAGATCGCTGGTTCGCACGCCCGCCCAGGTATATCCGAGTACACGCACTGGCATCCTCCCGATCGCACAGGTTGCGTCCAAATGGCAAAAATCTCCCCCCCGGCTACTGGAGTTTCCTATACTCCGCCCTCGCTTGCGCGAGCACGGCGATGCCGGGGTCGGCGTCTTTCCACAGAGTAAGGAAGTCTTTGTAGGCATCGAGGGCGCGGACGCGGGCGGCATCGGCGTCGGCGGGGTTTTGTTCGGCTTGGGATTTTCCTGTCGTGCCGCGTCCCGCTTGCAGCGCGTTGGCACGAGCCACGCCCAGACGCGCCAGGGCTCCTGTCCAGCAAGTGCCAACGATGCCGCTGTGATCGAGAATCTTTTGAAATTCAGCGGCTGCCGCTTGGCCTTGTCCGCTGGCCAGATAAGCTTCTCCGCGAACATAAATGGAAAACAGGCAGGAAGTGTTGCTGGAAAACGGGACCAGGCCCAGATCGATCGGGGACGCAGGCCCGAGAGCGGTCAGGGCCCCGGCGGCATTTTTTCGGCTCAAGGCCAGTTGAGCTCGGATGGTCGGGAGAAACACCTGCTGCATCTGGGTGCCTAGCGGGTAGCGTTTGTTGAGGTCCGCTGCCAGCGCCTCGGCGCGGGCTCTGTCGCCGATGGCGGCGAAAGCGAGCGCCGTGCCCACCACAACTCCCGGGCTGGCGGGAGAAAGTTTAAGCGCGTCGTCCGCGAATTTGCGCGCTCCCGCGGCATCGCCGTAAACGGCTTGCTGAAAGGCGAAATCCGCCAGGTCAATGGCCCCGGTTTCTTTGTCATCCGCGCGGATGGCGGAGTCGACCGCCTTTTGGTTCAGCTCGCGTCCTCGGCTCACACGACCCACGTAGGTCTCTGTGTCGGACTCAGCCGAGAGCGCCCAGTTTTCATAGTCGGGCTTCCCCGCAAACCACTTCAGTTGTTCCGCCATGGTCGCCGCATCGTGTTCGACAAAGGCCAGTTGGTAGAGCGTGATGTGGAATTCCGGAGGGTCAAATTTTTGCGCCTCTCCTTGCTGGATCGCCTTGCGGGTTTCGTCGAACTGCTGCAGCGCCATGGTGTAGGTGGTGAGATTCTCGTAGTAGATTGATGTGGCTGGCTGCAAACGCAGGGCTTGCCGCGTCATCTCCGCGGCTTTATCGTATTGTCCCTGCTGGGCCGAGGCCAAGCCGAGATTGTTATAGGCAGTGTCGGATCGCGGGTAGTTATCCAGTTGCTCCTGATACGTCCGGGCTGCCTTGTCGATCTCGCCGGTTACATTGCGATAGTAGGCAGCGTCGATGGAAAGCTTTTCGCGTTCGCTGGCGTGGTCGCGCAACTGGAAGGCCCGAGTGTAGTACTCCGATGCGCGACCGAGCTGGCTGAGGGCGTTGTAGTTGCCGCCGAGTATCCGGTAGCACAGAGCGAAGTTGCGATCGAGTTGGATCGCTCGTTGCTCGTAGGGCAGAGCCTCAGCCGCGCCCTTCTCGTTGCGCGCCTTTTCGCCCAGGCTGAAAGCCTTCAGTGCTTCCAGCGATGGCGTGGTGGCATCTTCGAGCGGGATGTCGAATTTCTGCACGGTGGCCAGCGATTCACCCAGTTCGCTGCGCAAGCGCGACGCCGCTGCACCCAGCGCCAGCAGCACTTTCTCTTTCGATGCCGCCGTGGTCTGCTCTTCCGCCAGCGTGTTTCCGTTCTGGCAATTCACCGCCTTCAATCCAATGACATACTCGCTGCCCAGACTGGCAACGGATCCGGCAACGTACGCCTGACTGCCGGCGCGCAGACAGAGTTCGCGAGCCACGTCCGCAACCAGTTTCGTATTGGCCGGGCGGGTCATCTGCTTCAGGGTGTTGGCCACATCGCTGTCGGAGAGCACGTTCAGAAACGGAGATTGCCGCAGAGAAACGCTCAGCCCGGTTTTCAGCGCATCGTCGAAGATGGGATCGCCGGTGCTGTTGGCGAAGTCGGCCAGAACGATGGTGTCTTTTTCATTGAGATGCCGGCCGCGCGGGTGCCAACGATAGTAGAGGACGCCACCAATCAGCACGGCAACGAGTATAGCCACCAGCGCGGGAAGCGCAATCTTGCGAGACTCGCGAGGGCGCACC
>Ga0335070_10003313_pt1 | contig 18773 bp, 16 predicted proteins | sample Lox_Sample_13_FD_206722 | JGI IMG/M metagenome (GOLD analysis project Ga0335070, IMG submission 206722) | Soil microbial communities from Loxahatchee National Wildlife Refuge, Florida, United States - Lox_Sample_1.3 | ecosystem: Environmental > Terrestrial > Soil > Wetlands | place: USA... | reverse complement strand
GGGGATCGTTTGTACGGCAAGGTCGATGGCCAGGTAGGTCGATCCCCAGAACAGGTACACGAGTCCGAAGGCGAGAATCACCATCCACCGGTTTGGGTGTTGAGACGATTGCATGGTTTCTATCGGGAACCGCCGCGATACGTATGAGACGAGTGCGGCGTACGTCTGGATTCTAAATGAAAGGGAATCGCGGTTACTTCACCTTCTCGTACTCCGCCTTTGCGTCCTTGAGAACCGGAATATCGGGATCAGCATCTTTCCACAAGGCGAAGAAATCCTGATAAGCGGTTCGCGCTTTCGCATTGTCGCCCTGCACCACGTAGGCACGGCCGAGATTCAGCTGCGCGAGAGGATATTCGATACCGAACCCGACTGCTCCACGGTGTTCGAGAATGCGTTGAAACTCCCTGGCTGCTTTTCCGCCGTCGTGCATCTTGAGGTAGCAGACACCCCGCAAGTATGCGGGAGTCGCGCCGACGGCCTTCGGGCCGGCCCCGAATTCGTAAGGGCGAAGCGATTCCAGCGTGTTGATTGCATCCGCCAACTGATTCTTTGCCATTTGCACGGCCGCTCGACCCTGAGGAACGATGATCGCCTGAACAAAGCGGTTGTCGGGGAAGTCACGTTGCATGCCGTCGAGGAGGGCGGTTGAGCGCTGTGCATCTCCGGCCATGGCATAAGCCATGGCGGCTCCCCAGCGCGTGTCACGATCGTTTGAGAGTTCAAGAGCCTTTGCGGTTTCTTGGCGAGCTTGCGACGAATATCCAAAAACTGCTTCGTTGTAGGTTTTTACCGTTAGCAAATTAGCCGCAAAATCCTTGGCCCCGGAACTGATCGCGGCTTGGCTGGCGCGCTGCCACACATCCTGCGAAGCCTTGACTCGCCCGTACGAACTCATCCAGGCGGCGTCAAAAAACAGCATGAACGACTCAAGCCCGGTGCCTTTTATGACCTCGAGTTGCTGCTGAGCGGCTGCCTGATCTCCGTGGATGTAAGCCAAGTCCGTGAGCACGAAGTGGACACCACTTCCGTCCAGCTTCTTTTGCACGGCTTCTTCGGCGATGCTCTTGGCCTCGTCGAATCGGTTCAGATAAAGATAAGCACTCGACATGTTGTCGTAGGCGTAGCGATCTTGTGGATCGATGCGATGCGCCTGGCTGGCGAATTCGAGAGTCTTTTCCGGTTGCCCGATGGTGGAGGAGACCAGCGCGGAGTTGTCGTAGGGCACGGAATCTCGTGGATAGGTCTGAATCCACTGCGCGTAGGTCGCAAGAGTCTTTTCCGGGTCGAGGACTACTTCGTCATAGTAATGCGCCTCAATGTAAAAGCGCTCGCGCTCGCTGGCCCGGTCGCGCATTTCGTAGGCCTTCCTAAGCGCCTCCTCACCTTCCGTGTTGCGACCCATGTTGGATAGAGCAACTCCCATCGTCGCCCAAGCCATGGCGAAGTTCGGGTCGAGTTCGGTCGCTTTCTTCAGATAGGGCAGGGCTGCATCATCCTGCATTTTCTGGTGGTCTTCCTGCCCAAGCGTGTAGGCCTGCAGCGCTTCCAGCGAAGAAGTTGTTGCCTGTTCGAGTGGCTTGGCGAACTGCTGCACCGAGGCGAGCGACTCACCCATCTTTTGCCGCAAGTTCGAAGCTGCTTTGTCCAGCGACTTCAGGACTTGCTCTTTGCTGTCGACTTCGACTTGCTCCCGCGCCAGCGTATCTCCGCTCGAACCGTTCAGGGCCGTTAGAGTGACCACGTAGTGATTGCCGAGGCTCGTGATGGTTCCGGTGAGCATTGCCTTAATGCTCTCGCGCTGACAGATCTCCCGTGCGATGTCGTTGGTGACGCGTTCATCCGGCGGCTTGCCCATGAAGCGCAATGCTTCGCGGATCTTGGATTCTGGGACGATGTTCAGGTACGGCGACTGCTCCAACTGAACGGCGAGTGCCTGCTTGAGTGTGCCGTCAAACACAGGATCGCCGGTGGTGTTCACGAAATCGGCGAGCAGCACGCTATCTTTCTCGGTAAGTTTGGCGGACTGGTGGGAACGCAGGTAGGCCCCAACGATGATCAGAACCACGAGAATGCCCGCCGCCACCGGCACCAGCGTTTGCCAGGATTTCTTGCCCGCGACTGGTGTGCTCACCGCGCTGATCGCGGAAGAGGACGCCGCCGGAACCTGCGCAGATGCGGACGCCTGTGCGGCGGGTATGGCCGAAGACGAAGGTGGTCTAAAAGCTGGCGTCTCCGCGGCGGCGGGGATCGATCCTGAACTGTGCGCCACCGCGCGTCCGCTGTCGGTATCGCGCTTCAGTCGCTGCAAGTCCGCGCGCATGTCGGCCGCGCTCTGATAGCGCAGGTTGCGATCCTTCTCCAGCGACTTGTTGATGATGTCTTCAAACTTCGGCGGGAGATCGGCATTGAGTCGTACGGGGGCCACCGGAGCGCGATTCAATATCGCGTCGAAGATTAGGGCTGAAGTGTCGCCGCGGAAAGGCAACTGTGCCGTCGCCATTTCATAGAGGACGACGCCGAATGAGAACAGGTCGGTACGGGGATCGAGTTCCTTCCCCTTCGCTTGCTCCGGCGACATATACGCCACCGTGCCCAGCGTCGAACCGGGGCTGGTGAGATGTTCTTCGACCACTGCGGCGGTCGGCGCGGTCACATCGGGAACGCCCGACGACGAACGCGGATCGGTCTTTACCTTGGCCAGCCCGAAGTCGAGGATCTTCGCGTGTCCCCGCTTGGTCACAAAGATGTTCGCTGGCTTGATGTCGCGGTGGACAATGCCGCCGGCGTGTGCGGCGTCGAGTGCGTCGGCGATCTCGATGCCGAGAGACAGGATCGTTTCAAGCTCGATCGGCCTGCCCGCGATCATGTGCTTCAGCGTCGCGCCGTCCAGGTACTCCATCACGAGGAAGGTCTTGCCACCTTCTTCGCCAATGTCGTAAATCGTGCAGATGTTGGGATGATTCAGTGCCGAGGCGGCTTTGGCTTCGCGGCGGAAGCGTTCCAGGGCAGAGCGGTCTTGCGCCAGATCATCGGGAAGAAATTTCAGGGCAACAAACCGGCCAAGACGAGTGTCTTCGGCCTTATAGACCACGCCCATACCGCCGCCGCCAAGCTTTTCAATGATCCGATAGTGAGAGATGGTCTGGTCCAGCAAGGGCAGCAGGGGCCCCGTCCCCTGTGGGAAGCAATGCTACGGGCTGTGGCCGGGGAAGTCAAAGCTAGGTGCCGATGACGCGGTAGGTACCGGTTCAATGCGAATTTAGAATTCCGCCCCGGGCATCACCCGAAGTGGCAAGGTTCTTGCGAGCGCCGGGGACATCCCGTGGCTGACATTGTCGGGCTGCGAGGATCCAGTAGCTTTTCAGCTGGGCAGGTGCTTCGTTCCTCCTGAAAAGTGGCTGGTCTCAGAGGGACTCCACTGACGACGAACGGGATACATCACAATCGATCCACCATTCGTTACGAATAGGGGGTTACGCCGCGCACTTCATTCAGCTACAATCAATTAGATATGTTGTCCGATGGCGATGCTGCACAAGAATGCCAATTCGCGAGTTTTGACCGCGCAAACTGCGTGGCTGCACTGCCTGGTGTGTCCGCGGCGGTATCGCGCCAATCTGCCTTCGCATCTGCGTCCCAGCCTCTTCGGTAGCGATTAACGTCTTCCTCCCGCACTGGTTTGCCTCGGTTCTCTCTGTCTCTGAGTCCGCGCGCTTGAACCTGAGTCCGCCCCGAGGTCCGTTTCAACCAACAACTGGCCACCAACTGTGGCCGCTGTTTCCGGAGGAATCCATGACTGCTACAACTATGACACCCACAGCCGGCCGCGCCGTACGCAAGCCGCTGATCAAGACCGCCCTGCCCGGGCCCAACGCCAAGCGCGTGCTCGAGGGCGATCAGAAATACATCTCCCCGTCCTACACCCGCTCTTACCCGATGGTAGCCAAGAGCGGAAAAGGAATCGTCGTCACCGACGTCGACGGCAACGAGTTCTTCGATTTTTCCGCCGGCATCGCCGTGACCTCGACCGGCCACTGCCACCCTGACGTCGTCGCCGCCATTCAAAAGCAGGCGGGCGAACTCATTCACATGTCGGGCACCGATTTCTACTACGAGAACATGGTGGAACTCGCCGGACGCCTGTCGAAGATTGCTCCCATGCGCGGCCCGCACCGCGTGTACTACGGCAACTCGGGCGCCGAGGCGATTGAATGCGCGCTGAAACTGGCCCGCTATCACACCAAGCGGCAGAACGTGATCGCCTTCTTCGGCGCGTTCCACGGACGCACCATGGGCGCTCTCTCGCTGACCGCCTCGAAGCCGCAACAGCGCCGCCGGTTTGCTCCGCTCGTGCCCGGCGTCACGCATGTGCGCTATCCCGATGTGTACCGCGGATGTGTTGGGGGCACGCAGGACGCTGACAACTTCGCCCTCGGTTGCGCCCGCTTCATCGAAGAAAAATTGTTCAAGACAACGTTGGCCCCCGAGGAGGTCGCGGCGATTTTTGTTGAACCCGTCCAAGGCGAGGGTGGATACGTCGTCGCTCCAACCATCTTCATGCAGGAGCTGCGCCGCATTTGCGATCGCCACGGCATCATGCTGGTGGTCGACGAAGTTCAGAGCGGAGTTGGACGCACCGGCAAGTGGTTCGCCGTCGAGCACACTGGTGTCGAACCTGACATGGTGTGCATGGCGAAGGGAATTGCGTCAGGCATGCCGCTGGGTATCACCATGACCAAGGCCGAGATCATGGATTGGGTCCCGGGATCGCACGCTTCGACCTTCGGCGGAAATCCTGTCGCGGTCGCGGCCGCTTTAGCGACGCTCGACGTAATTGAGAAGGAACACTTGCTTGATCACTCTGCTGAAGTCGGCAACCACATCATGAAGCGCATGGCAGACTGGCCGAAGAAACTGAAGCTGGTCGGCGATATCCGCGGCCGCGGGCTGATGATCGGCGTCGATATCGTGAAAGACAAAGTGACGAAGGAACATGGAAACGCTGAGCGCGACCGCATCGTCGAGATGGCATTCGAGCACGGCATCCTCTTCCTGGGTTGCGGACCGAGCACCATCCGGCTCTGCCCGCCTCTGGTCGTCACGAAAGACGAGGCCGACGTCGCTGTGGATGTGCTCGAAGACTGCATCAAGCAAGTGGGAGCCTAGGTTGTTTCTGGCGTCCTGCTCCGCGGCCAGGCGGAGTGGGACGCCAGCGCATTCCCGCAGTGGGAAACATTTGATGGAAGCCTTGCCATTCTGTGAGCCAAATCACACCTGACCGGTTCTCCTCCCGATAGAATCTGGGTTTACTTCCCATGCTTCCCGCCCTCTTTACGCGGACCATTGTTCGAAGCCTCGACTGGGTAGCAGCGCACACACTCAAGCCAGAAGAGAAGCCGCAGAAGCACATCGTTGGTCGAAGGGGAGAGGAAGACGCCTACTTCTACCTGCGGAAGCTTGGTTACGTCATGGTGGCCCGCAACTTCCGCTCGCCCCGCTCTCATGGGGAAATCGACCTGATCGGATGGGACAAGGATGTACTGTGTTTTATTGAGGTTAAGACCCGAAGCACACGCAACGTCAAGCCGGCGGAAGCGGCTGTGGATCGACACAAACGCCGCGAAATGGCGGAAGTAGCACGAGAGTACCTGCGGCGCTTACCACCTACGTGCCAATGGAGAATCGATATTGTGAGCGTATACTATGACGGTTGTAGTTCCCGCCCGGTATTCGAAGTGTTTCGCAATGCCATCTTATCGACGTAAAACTCATTGTTTGCGTGTCGGGCTGAAAGGACTCTGTACGTGCCTGAGCTGAGAAAAGATCCGATTGTAGGCCGCTGGGTGATTATTTCGACGGATCGTGCCAAGCGTCCGACCGATTTCGTCCGTGAGAACATGAAAATCAAGGGCGGCTTTTGCCCGTTCTGCTACGGCAATGAGAGCAAGACACCTCCTGAGATTCAGGCCTATCGTCCGAACCCGAACGGCGGCCCGCCGCCTCAGCGAGACACGCCGGGATGGACCGTTCGCGTGGTTCCGAACAAGTTTCCCGCGCTTGGGATAGAAGGTACTCTGAATCGTCAGGCCGAGGGAATGTTCGACCGCATGAACGGCATCGGGGCGCATGAGGTCATCATTGAGACTCCCGACCATACCGCGAACCTGGCGACCCTTCCGCCGAAGCGGATCGAAGACGTCCTATGGACCTTCCGCGATCGCATTCTTGACCTGAAGAAAGATCGCCGCTTCAAATACATTTTGCTCTTCAAGAATCATGGCGAGGCAGCCGGAGCATCACTCGAGCACTCGCACTCGCAGTTGATCGCCCTGCCCATTCTTCCCATCAACGTTGTGCAGGAACTCGAAGGCGCGAAACAATACTTTCTCTACAAAGAGCGCTGCGTCTTCTGCGACATCATCCGCCAGGAAATGGATGGCGGGACGCGCGTTGTGGCCGAGAACGAGAACTTCGTGACGCTCGCTCCCTATGCCCCGCGCTTTCCGTTTGAGACTTGGATTCTGCCCAAATCGCACGAGTCGGCTTTTGAAAATTCGTCGTCGCACATGTTCGAGAATCTTGCCCGTGCACTTAAGATGTTGCTCACACGCGCGGACCGAGTCCTCGACAATCCACCGTACAACCTTGTCGTCCACACGTCGCCGGTGCAGGATCCCACGAACGATCATTACCACTGGCACATCGAATTCATGCCGAAGCTGACCAAGACGGCCGGATTCGAATGGGGCACAGGCTTCTATATCAATCCCACGCCGCCGGAAGAGGCAGCGAAATTTCTGCGCGAGGCGAATGTGGAAGAACCTGCGGCCGTGCCTGTCGGCTAACTTAGTTTGGGACAGAAAAATGGGGCACGGCTCGCGATAGCCGTGCCCTCTTCATTTGCCGGAGAGAGAAGGGCCGTGGAGTGTGGCTGGCCCTAATATTTTGTGAGCATAGACTGCCAGCGGCCGGCATTTGTCACCGGGTTGTAAAACTTGCTCGAGGATTTTGATGAAACGCTACGTCATTGTTTTGTTGTTCCTGGCTGAGTGCTTCGGTTCGTGCTTCGCGGCTGTCCCCCCATCGACCCTGATCACGAATATTCCGAGCAGAACTACGATCAGCCTGAACGGCGCATGGCACGTGATTGTCGATCCATTCGGAAACGGCGAACGGTCGAAATTCTTCCTGAATCAAAAGGCGGTAAACAAGAGTGATCTGGTCGAGTACAGTTTCGACGAATCTCCGGTGCTGAATGTCCCGGGCGACTGGAATACGCAGCGCGATCAGCTAATGTTCTACGAAGGTCCGGTCTGGTACCGGCGCGAGTTTCTGTACCACAAACGCGCGAACACGCGAGTCTTCGTTTACTTCGGCGCAGCCAATTACCAGAGCTCCATCTATTTGAACGGAGAGAGGCTCGGCGACCACGAAGGCGGGTTCACGCCCTTCAATTTTGAAGTGACGTCACTGTTGCGCGAAGGCGGGAACTTCTTAATCGCCGAAGTGAACGACGCGCGCCGAGCCGACGGCGTCCCAGCGTTGCGCTTCGACTGGTGGAACTACGGCGGCATCACGCGGGACGTCGTGCTGGTCGAAGTTCCCGACGTCTTCATCCAGGACTATTCCATTCAGTTAGCGCGCAGTTCGCAGAACGAGATTGCCGGCTGGATCCAGTTGAATGGTGCCCCCACATCGCAACGTATAACGCTGGCGATTCCGGAAGCGGCGATTCACGAAGATCTCATCACCGATGCGGGTGGCCGGGCGAACTTCCATTTTCCAGCGAAGCTTGAGCTGTGGTCGCCAGAACATCCCAAACTCTACGATGTAGTGCTGACCGCAGGTGCGGATACGGTTCACGATCAACTCGGATTTCGCACGATTGAGGTCCGCGACGGCAAGATTCTGCTGAACGGTCAGCCGATTTTTCTGCGTGGGATCGCGATGCACGAAGAAGCGCCCTTTCGTGAAGGGCGCGCCTTTAGCGTGGAAGACGCGCAAACGTTGCTCGGCTGGGTGAAAGACCTGGGATGTAACTTTGTGCGCCTGGCGCATTATCCTCACAATGAGAATGAGATGCGCCTGGCCGATCGCCTCGGCCTGCTGGTGTGGTCTGAGATCCCGGTCTATTGGGACATCGACTGGCAGAATCCAGCGACTTTGACGAATGCAGAAGCACAGTTGCGCGATATGATCGCGCGCGACCGTAATCGCGCGGCCGTCGTGATGTGGTCGCTCTCCAACGAAACTCCCGTCAAGCCGGAGCGGTTGACGTTCCTCCGTCAACTCGCACAGGATGCCCGCGAACTGGACGAGACGCGCTTGATCACATCCGCGTCCGATCGCCTGGAAGATACAGCGCCCGACGTCCGAACGATCGCCGATCCCATCGGAGATCTGCTCGACGTGATCGGAGTCAATGAATATGTTGGCTGGTACTGGAAGAAGCCCGAAGACGCCAACAAGTTGCAGTGGAGATCGAAGTACAACAAGCCGGTCATCGTGAGCGAATTTGGCGGCGGCGCACCCTTCGGCCTGCATGGCGATTCCGACCAACGCTGGACCGAGGAATACCAGGCTGACCTTTATGAGCGCCAGCTCCGAATGATTCAGCGCATCCCGAATCTCGCCGGGCTTACGCCTTGGGTGCTGATGGATTTCAGATCGCCGGCGCGAATGCTGCCGGGCGTGCAGGACTACCACAACCGCAAAGGTCTGATCTCGAATCGGGGCCAGCGCAAACTGGCCTTCTATACGCTGCAGAACTATTACAAGAAACTGGCGAACGAAGATAAGTAAGCGTCAGCCCTGGGTGCGGTCCTGAAACTCTTCGTGCCAAGCCATCTGGATCGCTTCCAGTTTGCCTTCGTTCGAAGCTTTTGGATCGCCGCTGAAATCCGGCAGTTCCGTCACGTAGCGGTGCAGGTCCGTGAACCGCACGGTGAGCGGATCCATTTCAGGGTGCGTTTCGGAAAGGAGGATGCCAAGGTCTTCGGCGTCGTCCCATGTCAGTGATTTCGGCATGTCGCTCCTAATAATGCGAGGGCTCAAAACAACTTGAAATGTTGAGACCTGCTTAGTGATGTTCTTCTGAAATGTAGTTGCGATTCCACGCGGGAATCTCGACCACGACTTTGCCCGGCTTGGTGATTTGTGCCTGGCAACCGAGGCGCGAATTGAGCTGTAGGTCGGCAGCCATGTCCAACCGGTCGGCCTCATCGTCGTCCATCTCGGAAAGATTCTCGGCGCCTTCTTTCACCCAAACATGGCACGTCGTGCAGGCGCAATTGCCGCCGCAAGCGTGGTCCAGAGTAATCCCAAAGTTCAGTGCGATGTCGAGAATCGACTGCTCTTTGCCATGGTCTTCATACGGAAGCTTGCCATTCTCAAACTGCACCGTCTTGCCCTCGGGCAGGAAGGTGATTTGTACCGTATTTTCGCCGGGAGCTTCCACCGTGGCGGCTCCTGCGCCTTGCGTTTTTTCGTCTGACATCGTGTCCTCGTTATTCAAACTCTGCTTTTGCCATCGGATGAGGCGCCGTCGGGCCTTCCCCCAAATCGGTCTCATCCATATTCTTGCCCTTCAGCGCGCTCGTCACCGCTGTGTCCATCATCAGCTCAGCCAGCCGGGTGGTGCACTGGTTCAGGGCTTCGATGGCTTTGCGGATTGCCTGGTAATCGTCTTCGGCCACGACTGCAGCCAGCGCTTTTTCCATTTTGGCAATCTGTTTTTTCTCGTCGGTCGTGAGCTGACCCCACGCCGCACTCTTCTTCGCCTTCTCCAGTGCTGCAGAGATGGTCCCTGCTTCGTTGCGCGCTTCGATCGCTTGACGGCGACGGAAATCCTCTTCCGCGTTGTCGAATGAATCCAGAATCATGCCTTCGACCTGCTCGTCAGTCAGGCCGTAACTGGGCTGAACCTGTATCTCCGCCTGCTTTCCGCTGCGTTGTTCGCGTGCGGAAACGTTCAATATGCCATTCGCGTCGATCAGGAATTTCACTTCCACCCGCGGAATGCCGGCAGCCATCGGCGGAATCCCCTTCAGGTCGAAGCGGGCGAGCGAGCGGCAGTCTCTCGCCAGTTCCCGCTCTCCCTGCAATACATGGATCGCCACGTTCGCTTGACCATCAATCTGCGTGGTGTAGAACTGCGTCGCCGAGGCGGGAATGGTCGAATTCCGCAAAATAATCTTGTCGGTAACGCCACCGGCCACTTCAATGCCCAACGAAAGCGGCGTCACATCGAGCAGCAGCATGTTCTCCGTGGCCTGCGAGCCACCGCCAAGAATATTTGCCTGCACCGCCGCGCCAAGAGCTACGACTTCGTCCGGATTTAGATCGGTGTGCGGCTCGCGTCGAAACAGTTCTTCGACCAGCGTCCGAACCTTCGGGATGCGCGTCGATCCACCTACCAGAACCACCTCGTCGATCTGTTCCGGCTTAACGTTCGCATCTTTGAGCGCCTGCTTGCACGGCCCAACCGTGCGATCGATGATTGGTTGAATCAGCTGCTCAAACTGCTCCCGGCTGATTTCCCTTTGATAGCGTGTGCCGCCGGGCAGATCGATATCGAGATTCACCGATGTCTGCGACGACAAGGCGATCTTCGCTTCAATCACGGCCTTGCGGATCGCCTGCACGGCCTCCGCCTTGCGTCGCAGATCAAGTCCCAAGTCTCCGCGGATGTCGTCGAGTGCGATGGTGATCAGCAGGTTGTCGATGTCGTCGCCGCCGAGATGCGTGTCGCCGTTCGTGGCGATGACTTCGAAAATTCCGTCGTGCAGCTTGAGGATTGAAATGTCGAACGTCCCGCCGCCCAAGTCATACACAGCGACTGTGCCGTTCTGTTTCTTGTCGAGTCCATATGCGAGAGACGCCGCGGTTGGCTCATTGACCAGCCGCAGAACTTCCAATCCGGCAATACGGCCAGCGTCCTTGGTTGCCTGACGCTGCGCATCGTTGAAATACGCAGGGACCGTGATCACCGCCTTCGTCACAGGCCCGGCGAAGAATCGTTCCGCATTGCGTTTCAGTTGACGCAGAATGAGCGCCGAAATCTCCGGTGGAGTGAACGTCTTTTCCCCAAGCTGAATGCGCAGCACTTCGCCCGGCTGAAGATCCTCAGCCACCCGAAAAGGGAACAGCTTCAACTCTTCCCGAATGTCCTCAACGCCACGCCCCATCAGGCGTTTGATCGAATAGACCGCTCTCTCGGGGGTTTCGATCAGGGAATTGCGGGCAGCATTGCCGATGACTGGCTGATCATTCTGATCCAGCGCGACGACTGAGGGGACGAGGTTCAATCCGTCGTCGCCGGGGATCACGACCGGCGTGTCCCCCTGCATGAACGCGACCAGCGAGTTCGTTGTCCCCAGATCGATGCCGACAATATTCTCTGCCATTAGTTCTTGATTCCTGCCATTTCCGTTTCGCGCGAACGCGTCGTTTCCTCTGCCTCGAATTCAGGATTCGAGGACGGCGTTCACATCTCTCACCAAATTGCGAATGTAATTCCGGCGATTCAGCACATCCACCATCTTGCCCGTGATCTGCGCTCGATCTTCCGGTGTGACCGTTTCCCCGGCCTGACTGCGCTCAATCAAGCCGTCCCATGCTTTCCAGTACGATTGCAGTTCGTGCAACAGAGCCTCGTGTTTTGCCTCGAGCGCCAACTTCTGTTTTCCAATTTCTTCGATCAGCGCTGGATCGTCTTCGCCCATTTTCTTGTTCATGCGCAGCTCTTCCAGTTGCATATTCAGCTCGAAGACTTCTTCCAAAAGATCCGCAGGAACAATCTGCTTCTTGATCTCGCCCGAGACCCGTGCCTGTTCCGTCGCGCTCTTGGACTGCTCTTCCAGCACGACACCCTCAAGGTGCAGCAGATATTCCGTCCGCTTAATCGGATCGCGGAGTGTCCGGTATGCGTCGTTCAGCAGGGAACTCTGCTCCAGGCTCCACTCGCGCTCCAGATTTCCTCCTCGCGAGTTGAGATCAGGATGCAGACGGCGGCTAAGATCGTAGAAGTCCTTCTCCAAAGCCGCGACATCAACGCTCAATTTCGGCGGAAGTCCGAAGAACGTGAAGTAGTCCACGGGCGCCGGAGGCTGCACCTTGCCGCAGGACTCGCAGAAGTGCGCGGCCCGCATCGATCCGCAGGACCAGCAGCTATGCGTATCTTCCGGCAGAGGCTTCGCGCCGATAATGGTGAGCGCCGATTTCGTGGTCACGTTCTAATTCCTTTACAGGCCGCGTGCCTGTTCGCAATACGATCTCGTGTGGAGCAGGCAGATGCGGACAGGACTGTCCGCTCCAAATCAGGCGGAGAACGAAGTTCCGCAACCACAGGACTTGGTGGCCTGCGGATTCACGAACACGAATCCTTGCTGCATCAGCGTTTCCTGATAATCGAGCGTCATGCCATGCAGGTAGATGAACGATTTCGGGTCGACAAAGACCCGCACGTCGCCGAACTGAAATATGCGATCCCGTTCGCGCGGCTGCGAATCGAAGCGAATGTTGTAACTCAATCCCGAGCACCCACCGCCCTGCACGCCCAGCCGCAATCCGCCTTGCTCAGGCGAAATGCCTTCCTTAGCCATCGCAACGCGAACCTTCGCGATGGCCTTCTCGGTCACCACGATGCCCTTGGCAGTGGCCGCCGTCGTATTTTCCGTTGCCGTTGTCATAAGCTCCAGCTACGCACTTTGAGTTTCGAGCTACGAGCAACCCCAGATGCTCGCAGCTCGAGGCTCGAAGCGAATCGCTATTTCGCGGCTTCGACCGATACCGGCTTCGCGGATTCCTGCTTCTTCTTCCAGTCTCCGATCGCCGCGCGAATGGCGTCTTCCGCCAGCACCGAGCAGTGAATCTTCACCGGAGGCAGCGACAGCTCCTTCACGATGTCCATGTTCTTGATCGCGAGAGCTTCGTCCACGGTCTTGCCCTTCACCCATTCGGTAGCGAGCGAAGACGACGCAATCGCGGATCCGCAACCGAACGTTTTGAATTTCGCTTCTTCAATAACGTTGGTGTCGCGGTTGACCTTGATCTGCAGCTTCATGACGTCGCCGCACTCCGGCGCGCCAACCAGTCCGGTGCCCACGTCGGAGCTGGCTTTGTCGAGCGAGCCCACGTTGCGCGGATTGTTGTAGTGGTCGATCACTTTGTCGCTGTATGACATTTGTTTCTCCTAAACTTTAGTTGTGCCGTTCCTTGCTACTCGGTACTTGCTAGTGCGCTTCCCCAGCCCACTTCACGTCCTTCAAATTGATGCCTTCCTTCGCCATCTCGTACAGCGGCGAAAGCTCGCGCAGGCGCTCCACGGTTTCGATCACGCGATCGGCTACGTAGTCCACTTCAGCCTCAGTGTTAAACCGTCCAATGCCGAACCGAATCGAGCTGTGCGCCAGATCGTCGCCGGTGCCAAGAGCCTTCAGTACATAAGATGGCTCCAGCGTCGCAGAGGTGCATGCCGAACCGCTCGAAACTGCAATGTCGTTGATGCCCATCAGCAACGACTCACCCTCCACATACGCGAAGCTGATATTCAAATTGCCGGGCAGGCGATTCTCCATCGATCCGTTGATGTAGGCCTCGTCCAGGCGGTTCATGATGCGGTCGCGCAAACGGTTGCGCAAACCGGCCATGCGGCAGGATTCCTGCGCCATGTCTTCCTGAGCGATCGCACAGGCCTTGCCCAGTCCCACAATGCCGGGAACGTTCAGCGTCCCCGAACGCATGCCACGCTCGTGGCCGCCGCCATCGATGATGGCCGAGAGCTGCACGCGTGGATTCTTGCGGCGAACGTACAACGCGCCTACGCCCTTCGGGCCATACATCTTGTGTCCCGAGATCGACATCAGGTCAATGTTGTTCTTGTTCACGTCGGTTGGTATCTTGCCGACAGCCTGCGTCGCATCGGTGTGGAAGATCACGCCACGCTCGCGGCACAGCTTGCCAATCTCGGCCACCGGTTGCAGCACGCCAATCTCGTTATTCGCCCACATGATGGTGACGAGAATGGTCTTGTCGTCCATCGCACGCTTCAGGTCTTCGAGATCGATTAGTCCATCTTTCTGCACCGGCAAATACGTTACGCGGTAGCCGTATTTCTCCAGCCGCTTGCAGGTATCGAGCACAGCCTTGTGCTCCGTCACTGCCGTAATGATGTGGTTGCCCTTCTCGCGATACATCTCAGCCACGCCCTTGATCGCGAGGTTGTCGCTCTCGGTAGCGCCCGACGTAAAGATGATTTCTTTCGTGGTCGCCCCCACCAGCTTGGCGATCCGTTCGCGCGCGGTTTCTACGCCTTCTTCGCCAGCCCAACCAAACGAGTGGTTGCGGCTCGCCGCGTTGCCGAACTTCTCCATGAAGTAGGGCAGCATCTCTTCCAGGACCCGCGGATCCATCGGAGTCGTGGCGTGATTGTCCATGTAGATAGGCAGCTTGATGCCCTTCGCATCCGGGTGATGCGTTTGTGTTTGCGCCTGGGGAATCTTTACATCTGTGCTCATTTTCAATCGCCTCTCGTACTCTATAAATTGCTTGGATGAACCTCAAATCTTCGTCGACTCAGGTAATCGTCACCAGTTCTGTCGGCTTGCGGGACGAAACGGCAACCTCTTCCTCTTCTTCCCGCATATGCGAAATCTTGATTCGTTTCAACACCGCCTCGATGCTGTCATTCACCTTCCGCAGTGGCTCACGGATATTGCAGCGGTCGGTCTGGTCGCATTCTCCGCTCTTCGTGACGCACGAAGTGATGAACAACGGACCATCAATAGCCTGAATCACTTCGAACGCCGAAATCGTGTGCGCCGGCCGCGACAGCGTATACCCGCCGTTAATGCCGTGTTGTGAATGAAGCAAACCAGCTTTCGCTAGCCGCTGCAGAATCTTCGCCAGGGCCTCAGGCGGAATGCCGAAAGCATCGGCTACGTCCTTGGCGCTCTGCGAGCCCTCGTCCGCGTGCTCCGCCAAATGCTTCATCGCCATCAGCGCGTAGTCGGCCTTCTTGGTGAGCTTCAGCACGGTTTCTAAGTGCGACCAATCCGGTCGGATAGAAATCCGACCTTTTCTGTCGTACTTCATTCTAGACCAAGAAAGCGCCGGGAATCAAGCCCGCGCAGGGAATGGCTTTGATCGAGGACCAAGCAGTAAATACCAAGGACTGAATGGCTTGCAGAATCCGAGCTGTTTGGTCGGATTTCGACTTCAGGACATAGGGAATTTCGGGGGTAGAACCACACTCTTGTTACAAATTCACAACAAAGCAACCTACAAGCACTTGACAACGCGGTAAGGCGTTTTAAAATACCGGAAAATTCCGGCGAATTTGTCCCACCGCCGTAGCATTTCGGGACCCCTTCCGGATTTATGACTCCAAAGTCGCCTTCTCCGCCCCAACGTACCGATAAGCTCACCTGCAAGCACCCACGCGTGCAGATCGTCAGCCGTGACGAGGATGCCGAATTTGTGGAGTGCATGGAGTGTGGCGAAATTTTCGAATCCAGCGAATTCCGCGATATGGGAATTGAGGAAGGCGCTCAAGAGAGCGAAATCTAGCTGCTTCCCAATGACGTAAGTAATCCCAGGGCCGCCTTTCTCGTTGTTCCGTGATGACCCGCCTGTTACTGTCCGACCGGGGACGTGTTTCCCATCGAGATCCTATGCCCATGATGGCTCTGGTCGTCGACGATTCCATGTTGATTCGGTACACTGTGTGCCGCTACCTCGAAGAGCGCGGCTACTCTGTCGAGTCGGCCACCAATGGCGCCGAGGCGCTGGAACTTCTCACGCGCATCCAACCGGACCTGATCGTCACCGACCTGGTCATGCCGAAAATGTCTGGCAGGGAATTAATCACAGCGCTGAAGAGCAAGCCCGAGACGGCTCGTGTCCCGATCGTGATCGTAGCCGCGCGGTCGAGCGACCCGGAATCCGAAAAGCGGGCCAATTACATCATCTACAAAGACATTGATATTGAGAGCCAGATCGCCAAAGCCCTCGACGAGTTGACCGGCAAGAACTGCACGTCGCTCAACCGGGAAGTGGCCCGCCTATCGGAGTTGCAGTCCCGCCTCCGCTGAGAAGTCCATCGCAGCAAAATCCTTCGCCAAAAACTTCGGATAAGCCGCGGCAGCGATCATGGCCGCATTGTCGGTCGAAAGCGGCCGCGATGGGAAATACACCGGCAAGCCTTCTTTGCCGCCTTCACGCTCGAAGGTCAGGCGCAGTTCCTGGTTAGCGGCCACGCCTCCCGTCACAAATAACGTGGCGACGTCGTAAGCGCGAGCCGCCGTTAATGTTTTGCCCACCAGATCTTCGACCACTGCCCTCTGGAACGAGGCAATCAGATCCAGAGTCTGCCGGTCGCAGTTTGCCAGATAGTCTTCCAGTTTCGGCTTGGCGAGTTTCGCGAGCGCCTGCCGCCTTGCTTCGACGCTGGCCCGCATGTCGTGAGTTTCCACGTAACGCAGAATCGCCGTCTTGATGCCGCTGTAGGAAAAATCGAATCGCGGACGCTCGTCCTTCTGATCGACCGCGCGACCGTCGTGCCGTCCGCGGCGATCCGCATGCTTGATCTGCGCGGCCGGGAATTTCACCGCAGTTGCATCCCCATGCGTCGACAGACGATCAATGACCGGTCCGCCGGGATAGCCCAGGCCCAGCAGCTTTGCGACTTTGTCGAAAGCCTCTCCCGCCGCGTCATCGCGAGTGTGCCCGATGTTTTCATACGTCCATGCATTGTCTTTCTCGGAGGCGAGGTAAAGGTGCGTGTGGCCTCCGGAGACCACGAGCGCCAGGACGGGAAATTGCAGGTCGCGGTTGCCCTTCTGCCGCTCCTCGAGCAGCACCGCATGAATGTGTCCTTCGAGATGGTTCACCGCGATAAGAGGCTTGTCGAGCGCGAACGCCAAAGCCTTCGCATAACTGATGCCTACCAGCAGGGCGCCGGCGAGCCCGGGGCCGCGCGTCACCGCAATGGCATCCACGGATTCGTACGTGCGTTGCGCGTCCGCCAGCGCCTGCCGGACGACCGGAACGATCGCGCGCAGATGTTCGCGAGAAGCAAGCTCCGGTACGACTCCGCCATATGGTCGATGTGTCGCGATCTGCGAGGCGACAACATTCGAGATCAACTGCTCCCCCGAACGCACGACAGCCGCCGCCGTTTCGTCGCAGGAGCTTTCAATGCCGAGAATGTAGGCATCAGACACGGTGAAGGTACTAGTTTCCAGTTTCCTGCTTCCATTTGCAAGTTGGGGGCTGCCACGATTGTGAGCAGCCCCCTTCGTGAAAGCCTATTCCAGCCGAACGTCATCCACCTGGAAGTCGAATTTCCCCGGCGTCGGCCCGCCGACGAAGAGAATCGCAGAGATGTCATGCCCGTCGGTACCGTTGAACTCAGAGAAAGGCATCGTTGTCTTCTGCCAGTCGGGACCAGCCGTAAACGTCTTTTGAGCAGGAATCCTCCCGCCGCTGGCCGTGAAGACGAGTACGCGATATGTACCGCCGTCCCCTTTGGCGAAGAATGAAATACTCTTCTTGCCCGACAGATTGACGGGAACAAACGGCTGCGATCCCGGCGCAAACATGATGCCGGACCAGGCGTAGGGCAATCCGCCGTCGATCAGCCCCGAAACATCGATCGCATGCTTGCTGCCGTTCGCCCCGCCGTCGACAATTTTCATTTCTCCCGTAGACTTTCCCCCGGCGATGCTGTCGGTCGACGAGATCCATCCCGTGCCGAACTTCGAGTCGGGCTGGCCGCTTTCAAAGTCGCTGATCAGTCCCATCTCCGCGCCCTCCGGAGCTGGGACCTGCGCCGCTTTGGCAGCATCTTGTTTCGCTTTCTCAACCGCCGCCCGATAGCTGGCGCGATCATCTTCCACGCCGACCTTCCACACCGAGACGATATCTCGCGTCGCCGTGATGTCCTGAGTAGGATCACCCTTGACCAAAACCAAATCAGCCCGCTTGCCGGAAGCGATCAATCCCCTGTCGTCGAGATGGAACGCGGCCGCAGGTGCTGACGTGGCGGCGGACAGAGCCTGCTGCGGAGTCAGCCCGGAACGCACCAGCAATTCCAGTTCACGATGAATACTCGCGCCGTGCGAAGTTCCTGGATTTGGTGCATCCGTTCCCGCGAGAATCGGAACGTGATCCCCACTCAACTGCGCGACTGTCTGCTCCGCGTACTTCTCACTAAGAGATGTAGAAAACTTGGGAAATCCACGCTTCAGGTTGCCGACATCGTCCCCGGTCAGGTATGGCGCCAATCGCGAATCCGATGTCAACGATTCCCCGCTCGGCGTGCCACTCACGCTCTCCAGCACGGTCAGCGTCGGAGTCACGAAGGCATGATGCGCCGCGACGAAGTTCGCGAAATCCGCAGCCGGCGCGCTGTCCGCAAATAGATGCGCCAGTCCGTCCGCTCCCGCCTCGATGACCATGCGGGCATCCTTCTGCGTGCCGATGTGAACCACGGCAAGTTTGCCTCTCTTGTGTGCAGCATCAATCAAAGCCTTCAACGTGGGTTGGTCCAGCGTGGGCCGATGGCTGCCATACGCACTGGCGTCGTCAATCACAATCTTGATGTAATCCGATCCCTCCGCGACGCGCGCATCCACCCAAGCCTGTGCCTCGGCGGGCGTCGAAAGCGTGGGTATAGGAATCCCATATTCTGTGCCGTGTCCGCCGGGGGCGGTGGCCAGCGTACCCGCCGACCGCAGATCGGCCAGATCGAGATCCTTTCCGTCGGCCTG
>Ga0335070_10003312_pt1 | contig 18773 bp, 21 predicted proteins | sample Lox_Sample_13_FD_206722 | JGI IMG/M metagenome (GOLD analysis project Ga0335070, IMG submission 206722) | Soil microbial communities from Loxahatchee National Wildlife Refuge, Florida, United States - Lox_Sample_1.3 | ecosystem: Environmental > Terrestrial > Soil > Wetlands | place: USA... | reverse complement strand
CCCTCGTACGAGGGCGACATGATCCTTCCCATCCTCGTTGTTCACAAAAGCGACGACTTGGAAGGTCCCGTACCTAGTCGGAAGATCGGCGACGGCCACGATGTGTACGCATATTTCGATGTCCCTGCCTTTACAGGTGAACCGTCTCGAAGGTCGTAAAAGCTCCTCGATTTGTGGTTTTGTCAGCGGCATGGTACCTCAGCTCGTTCTCGTGGATGCGTCGTAGACTATTAATCTTTCGTAGATGAATGAATAAGACAAAACCTGATAATATTACTATAGAGTTGATATGCCTCACTCATGTCTTAAGAGACGAGTGGATTATCTCGGTGAGCGCATCAAGCTTTTTTTCATATCCAGCTTCAAGAGGACCTCGAATCACTGTAACCTTTAGCTTTATTCCCTCGGACAACTTGGATATATTCTTATGTCTCAGAATTTCCTCCATCTGTTCAAGACCTTTATCTTGACTGGATGCGGGATTAAGGCAGGTATTCACGAGAATGTACTGCGCAGTCGAATTTTTTATCTCTGCTTTCTCTAAAAATTTCTTCATCGACCTGATGATTTTTCCAAATCTGTTTGGTGCACTGAAAACGTACAGATCTGAGTCAGGGAGTGATAGTGGGCTAGCCTCATGAATTGACATGAGTTGTATGGAGTACCCTTTTTTTCGTAAATTCTCTTCTAGATACGTCATCGCTTGTTTTCCGTTACCGTATCGCGATTCATAGATGATACATATGTTCATTGCTGCTCACGATAACCATAACCATTTTTGTTATTTAAGATCGTTACGGGAATTTATTTTTTCCGTTGGGCCCTTGGGTAGAAAATGAAAAAAGTGCTCCCGCCTCAAAATGCACAAGTGTCCATAAGTATCGAGTAACTAGGGTATGTACGAGAATAAAAAAGGAAACGATAAATAGATGGGGAACCATTAAAAAATCAGACTCTAACTTCTTCAGGTGAGATGAACGTGACCGAAAACGAAGAGGAATACACAGGATATGTCAAGGCTGTCGCTGGAACACGCGTGACCATGCTGTCTCTTTTCTCAGGGTTCACCTTCACCATAACACTCTTTCTCAATCAGCTTCCAGACCCGACAGACTTCATCTCGCAGCTCACGCTCTTCTTCTTGGTCCTCCTGTTCGATATGTCGTTGTTTTTGCTGGCATGGCAAACCATCATCATGATCGGCACATGGAACGTACGCGAAGTACTGGGCCATGCGAAGTGGGAGCTCTCCGTGTTCAATTTGTTGCTGGTCCTCGTGTTCATTTTGTGGGGTTGGTTAGTCGTGTTGTTGTTCCTCATGAGGAATCTGACCTTCCTCACACTGACGTCAGGAATACTTTGGTTGATCGTCATCATCGCAGTATTGGTGGTCTTCCGTGGCACAGTCAAGCGCCTAGTATGGTCGGTCAAAGCTGAACTCAAGACCATCACAGGTAAACAATGAGGGTGCGGCTTTTATAAGTCCCTGCAGGTCGCTTATTTTTCCGGGTTCCGTCTGAGCGCAAATGCCCCGCCTATGATACCCAAGATGAGACCTACGATGAACCCTCCACCGGTGATAAAGCTGGGTATGGAGAACCCGATGATCATAACTCCCCATGTCTTTCTATTGACGGGTTTGATGCGAAGCAGGATCGCTCCGAGAAATACGAGGACGCCGACAATCAGACCGATAGCAGTAAGGCGATAAAGGATTCCTGGATCGTTCGCTGATGATCCGGGAAGGGTGGGAATGGCTCCGGGGAACCACGTCGTTGCTGTTCCGAGGAGCGCGGCATTGCTGATGATGAGAATCCCTGCCACGAGCGACAGAAGAAACCCTTTTGTTGGTCGTTCATGCTGATTCATACTTCTTCACCTCTGTCTTTGTTTTTTCAAATGACCTATTTGTTTTGAACTTGACGAGCAATCTCTTGTGCCCACGCTTTTGCACTCTCAGGTTTCATCGTCTCCTTTTGACTGTCAAGTTTGGCCCATTTCTCGGGAATCTTCCCTGGGAAGGAAGCAACCGACACAGGCTTTAGGTTATACTTTTGCACCAACGGCCGGAGAAATTTATCGGCAGCCTCCTCTGGCTTCTCTATCGCCGTCCCACTTGACAAAAACAGGAACAAGCGTTTGTCGTTAATTGTTTTGTTCTTCAAGATTTTTTTCCAAGGGCGGTACACCATGCCCATTCTGACGCCGGTTCCGAGAACGACAGTGTCAAAATCTGTGATGTCAGGGGTGTCTTGTGCAAGATTATGAGTCTCGACTGTCAGCCCGTTTGCTGTGAGCGTCTCTGCGATTACCTTGGCGTATTCCTCAGAAGCTCCACCTTTGGAAAAATAGGCGACAAGTATCTTCTTCGTCATGGTCTCTCCAAGTTAACCGTCATTTCCCATGAATTTAAGAATATTTCTTTATGAATGAGATATCATACGAACAATAGATCGTTTCATCGGGAGTGATGTGCATAGGTTGATAGCACAACCTGCGAGCAACAATACGCTTCATCAGAGAAGATAACTATCCGTTCAATTCTTTTCATCCTCAACGTCCACAGTCACGTACACCTTTATCTTTCTCTCTTTGAATATCATTCTCGTTAGGAAGACACCCACCCTAATTACGAGCCAGATGAGGAGCGCGACCGCACCTATGAAGAATGCTGACCCGTAGAGACCTTTCGAGGAGATGATATCGCTGAATGTTAAGCCAGCGATCGAAACGATCGTTGTCCCGACAGTAAGTACAATGGGTGGGACCAGCATGTGATACATTCCTTTCCGCTCATCTTCCAATTCAGTGTACGTTTTAAGCATCTCGCCAAAACGGATTTTTTCTTTACCGTATGCGTTTAAATTCGCTTGTTCATACTCTCGGTCTTCAGGAGTTTCACTGGTCACAAGTTCCTTCTCATGGGATTTGATCGCCTGTGAAAAAAGCCAGTCCATTCTCTTTGTTATCTCGTCGAGGTCGAAACCCGCGAATATCCAGCAGAGTCCGTCCTTCGAGTACGTCAGGATTGCGCTCTGGACATCCCTGATTTATTCGCGGATGTGTTGCATCCTGAAGGTGATGACGAGACCTATGAGGCCAAGGAGCGAGACAAGGGCACCGATTGAAGTGCCGAAGAACCAATTCAGCTTCTCCACCGAAGGGTTCAGGTCTCGCAAGAAGACAAGCGCGAACAGAAATCCTATTATTAAAGGTAAGACCAGTTCAAGAGCCGTCTGAATTCCTTGGCTCACAGTATTTCTCTTCATGGTCGCGCTACGCTTGAAGTGTAACCCTGTTATTTATATGTTCGCAACTTTCAGGCCAGCTTATCCAAAGCGCAGACAGAAGACGTGTTGGTACCGAGAGAAAAAACCGATTCACTGCTTATAGGCGCGTACTTTGATACTAGTAATTTTACCGATGAGTCTACTTTCCATTTCTTTTTCGGTATAGCGGTTTTGACTTATGATTTCTGCATGACCAAAACCGGCTTTTTTTATCGTATCCAGATATTTGTTTTTCTCTAATGCACCGGCGATACATGCGCCCCATGCCTCAAAACTTTTCTTGATATCATCAGGAAGCATGCCTTCAGTGACCAAATCAGACACCAGCAGTCTGCCGCCTGGTCTGAGAACTCGAAACGCCTCCTTGAATGTTTGTAGTTTATCTGGAGACAGGTTTATGACACAGTTACTGATGATTACATCTATTGTGTTGTCTTTTACGGGGAGATTTTCTATCTCACCTAATCGAAATTCCACGTTCTTGTACCCGTTTTCTTTCGCTGTTCTTTCGGCTCTCTGTATCATTTCTTCAGTCATGTCAACACCGATCACATGACCGTTTTCACCGACCTTGTTGGCCGCTAAAAACACATCGATCCCAGCCCCGGAACCTAAATCAAGGACGGTCTCACCATTTTTTAGTTCCGCGAGCGCGGTTGGATTTCCGCACCCTAACCCTAAGACCGCGGACTCCGGGATACCTTTGAGTTCATTTGCAGAGTATCCAATAGCCTCTGTATGTTTTGCGATATCATTCTTTTCTGGGCTGCACGTTGGACAGCAAGACGCATCGTTCTGAGCAAATTTCGCATATCTTTTCTTCACTGCTTTCTTAATTTCCTTATTTTTCATAATAATCTCTACTCCTTTGAACCATTTTTTCACGTTATTATTATAGCTTTTGTGCTAATTGAATGACATTGAATATCTGTTTAGTTGTTGCCTTGATAAAGAGGTAGGTTCCTTCTTTACGTTCCTCGATAAGACCAGCGGATCGAAGAACCTTCAAATGTTGCGAAACGTTCGGCTGTGATTTTCCGGTGAAGGGGATGATTTCGCAAATACATTTTTCGCCGTCTTTGACACATTCGAGTATCTTGAGTCGTGTCGTATCTGCCAATGCTTTGAAGACGTTTACTTCGTTCATCCGATTAAATATAAATAAATTCGAATATTTAAATATTACGGTGAATCGTAGAAAAAATTAATTGGAGGAAATTTTTCTTCTGATATTAGCATGCTATCGGAAGTACATACCAATACTTCAACGTCACAAGGAAAGGAAAAAATAAGGCCGAAAAGAACATCACTCTAAGGGATTTTGTCGCTAGAGGTTTAACCCCCATTGATATCCTACATTACACCACGAAAAAGTTCATGTGACTGGTGCCATAAGAATAATTTTGACATCAGCCACTGCACGAACGTGACCAGCGGGTTCTCTGTCGAGAGGATGGTGCTTGCGGAGGTCTTGAGCATGACCGGGATTGTATCAACATCCGAGGCGTTGTTCTTGTTTTGCACTTGGAGGTACCCTGAGAACTGCTTGTTCTTCTCGTTCGGGACAACGAGGTTCACGTCAATAGTTACCGGCCCCTGCTCAGGGGTGAGGCCCTCACCGGACGATGGAGAAAAGGTCCAGGTTCCCCAGGTGAGCGTGTTGTTAATAGTCCAGTTCAGCAGCGAGTCGTTATCCCCGACGTTCATCACCTGGAAACTGCCACTCACCGTCGCCCCTGGTTTGATGCTCGACCAGGAGAGGCTCCCGTCGCATTTGAGATCAGGGCGATGCTCCTGTGGGGGTGGTGGTGGCTCATAGGGCGGTATGTACTCGGTGCGGTAGACTTCGTCGTTTTTGTACGGGTAGGGGTTGTCGAATCTCCAGACGATTTGCTTGTCTGGCGTGACCTCGATGAAAACCCCGTTCCATCCGGAGCAGATGAGGGTATTGTTGTTGAGCAACCGCTGCGCACCGCCAAAGCCGTCGGAAAACAGGTTTTTCGGCAGCAGATACTGCCAGGTGAGATCGGCAGGGCCATAGGTTCCCCCGGGCGGAAGATAGTACTCGCCAGTGTCGTTGTCTACATCGGGAGTGATCTCATCGACGCTTGAGAGAGGACCTCCAGGGCGGGTGTTGCCGTTGGAGAAGACAAGGATGTCGCCTGCTTGGGGGAGACCGGCTTTGACCCAGCAGCATTGATGCTGGAAGTAGAGTTTTTTATCGCTCGCGTCCCCTCGATCATAGGTCTGGGGGTTGCCCCAGCGGTAAAGCAGATCGCCGCCGTGGCCGTAGGTGCCGCCGAAGTGGCTTTCAGCCTCTTTAGTGGTGGTGCTGTGGTCGATGATCCAGACCTCGTCGAAGTTATGGGCGCTGAGGAGAATTTGATCGAACTTGGGATTGTAGTCAACGGAGTTCATATACGGCCAGCCAGGACTCCAGTATTGGTCAAAGTTGATGTCGGCGAGTTCAGGGTGCTCGCTGACATCGCCGTAGTTGTCTTTGGTCGGGTCGAAATCTTGGATGAGGTGGTCCCAGATGTGCCATTCCCAGACGATGTCGCCGCTGGTTAGGCCGGTCTGATGGACTTGGATGATCATATTCGGGTAGAATTGGCTGTAATAGAAAGAGTTGGGGTCGCGTCCCGCCTGGATGGCTTGGGCGCGCGATTTGATTTCTTGCATGATGATGAGGAAGTCACCGTTGGGGAGGGGGACGATGTCATGGGTGGCGAAGCTGCTGTCTCGCGTGTAGTGGTATTCCCATAGGATTGTGCCGTCGTTGGCGATTTTTTGGACCCCGCCTTGGCCTGAGTCGATGGCGAGGTAAATGGAGCCGTTATCCCCCATGTAGGAATCATACAAGGGGTAATAGGAACCCTGCCAGGTGTGGTTGACGGCGCCGGTTTCGTTGATGAGGTACGTCGTCTTCGAATGCCACGGGGTGTAGAGGAAGTGGCCTTCCTTGCTGTCGAGCGGCAGAAGTGGCATCAGGTTCTCTTTGTTCTGTGAAAGAGCCCCGGAATTGAAAAGAGTCGCCGTGAAAAGGGCAGCGGTTGTTAGCACCGCGATTTTGGCGTACTTCTTATGGTTCATGTTCTCATCCTCATTTGAAATCTTTGAACGGGAGGGATACCAAGTATTTTATCCAGTCGTCAACATACAAAAACGCTAGCTTCAGCATAGGAATCCCCCTTATCTTAGTAAAGCCCCCTAGGCTATATAAAAATATACATGATTTTTCATTCATAATCTAGATATTAATGATTGTCTCGGACTTTTTGTGTTGCTCTCAAACGAATCGTCAAATAAGTTCTATACGGAGTTTCTTCGTAGAGGTTTCAGCGCTTTTGCTACCTCATCTCTTCACGATGGAGAGGACGAACACTTGTGTGCCCTCGGCGGTCTTGGTTACATCACCGACCATCGCGGTCACCTGGATGCCGCCGAGGCCAAAGAACATCCCGGTCCCGACCGTCTTCTTCCCACCGACAGCCACGTCGACAGTCCCTTGTACGGTTTGGTTAATCCGATGAAAGATGCCGCCCTCGACATGGACCTGCCATGCGACATTGGTCGCGTTCACGGTCCCGTTATTGGTGATCTTCACATGGACACCAAGGCCACCCACGACCGTGAATGAAAGTTTGGGCATCTCAGGCTCTGGTGCGAATTTTATCACCCAAACATCGCCATTGTAATATCCGTTGTTCGATCCAGCGATGACATAGCCGCCGTCACTCGTCTGCTGTCCTGCAGTGAACGGCGTAGGGATGGTGATGTTCCACACCTCGTTTCCGGATCCGTCGGTCTTGATGAGCCCGTTGCCGGTCGCAATGAACCCACCGTCGGTAGTCTGTTTCGCTGAGTAGCTGAAGAGTGAGTAGTCATTCAGGAAGGGGGTTTTCCTCCACATTTCGTTGCCGCTTGCGTCGGTCTTCAACAGACATCCCTGGTAATTCATCACTCCAGCGATGATGAAGCCGCTGTCGCGTGTCTGCTGCACCGAGTTGCCGTAGTTCTCGAGCCCAACGCTCGCTTGGCCTTTGGTTCCCTCGAATTTTTTATCCCAGACCACGGAACCGCTCGCGTCTGTTTTGAGAAGCCAAATCTTCCCCCAGGAGTCGGCGTAGTTGCAATCCGACATCCCTGTGATGATGTACCCGCCGTAGGTGGTCTCTTGGACCATGTGGCCTTCTTCATCCATGTCGCTGGTCCCATAAGTCCTGAGCCACTGCGGGGTTCCATCCTGGTGGGTTTTTAGGAGGAACACATCCGGGGAACCCTCGATGCTTGCGTTGCCACCGCCGGTCGCGATGTACCCGCCGTCGCTGGTTTGTCGAACACAGAAGCACCACGAATAGTTCAGGCCAGCGTAGGTCCGGTTCCATTCCTCATTCCCCTGGGAGTCTGTTTTGATAAGAACTGTTGAGGAGATGAATCCATGATTCATCCTTTCAATCGGTTGTGTTTCCCCGGACTTTACCAGCGTCGCGTTGAAGAACGTACACCCGAGGATGTAGCCATCGTCAGAGGTCTGCTGGACAGACCATATCCGCCCTGAAACCGACGGGAGAGAATAATAATCAAACGTCTTGTTCCACTCCATGGTTCCTTGAGAGTCAACCTTTATCAACCATGGATTCCAGAAAGCGATACCGAAGGATTTGGCGTACCCCGCAATGATGAATCCCCCTTCCTTGGTCTGTTGCACGTCGTACGCCGCATCATCTTTATGCGGGCCACCAAACGTCTTATTCCATTCTTCTTTAGGAGGTATCCCTCCCAGCACTTGTGGATGGGTATCAGAGACGATCAGATGCCAATTCGAAACACCGCTGATGCACGGGGTGATACACCCACCAAGACACACGACAAGCATTCCTAAAACCACGCTTTTTCTCACAACTTCTCTCGTCATAAAATCAATCTCCTTTGAGCTTTCGATGATTGTTATAATATCAGATAGATAATTTAAATGTTTGGAACAATAAAATAAGGGAAAAAATGTATTGACAGGACCCGAAAAAATCACTTTTTTCTCCTGTTGGACATGAACTAAATACTTCCGTTGGGATTACGTCCCATTACTTTAATGCCCCTGAGGGTGGGAGATGCGAAAGTCTGACGGAAAATCCCACAAGAGGAATGATTGCGAGAGGATCAATGCTTCCTCTAAATATTTTTTAGAACCTAAGTAACTAGTGTGAAAGCATTGGCACGGTTTTCCTTCGGATGCGAAAAAAGGTGTAGTTAGAATCCCATGAGATACCGAAGCAAGGGGAATGCTTGTGGGAATCGCTCAAGTAATCTCGCAAGGAACCCATGGTGTTCGATATTTTGACCAAGCGGTGTGGTGAGGACGACAGGGATTGTGCAGTAATCACTAGCATTGTCTTTATTGAAAACCATGATATTTCCTTGGAACACCGCGTTCTTCTCCTTGGGTGCGACTACGTACACCTGGACGGTCACGGGCCCCTGTGCCGGGGTGAGGTTTTCACCGGTCTGAGGGGTGAACGTCCACGTCCCCCATATTGGTGTGTTGTTCACGATCCAGTTCAACAGCGAGTCGCTATCCCCGATGTTCATCACCTGGAAGCTGCCATTGACCGTCACCCCTGGTGTGATGCTCGACCAGGCGAGACTCCCGGTGCATTGGAGTTTAGGGGCCGGTGGTGGCGGTGGTGGGATGTACTCGGTTCGATATACTGCGTTGTACGTACTAGAGGGGTAGGGGTTGACATAGGTCCAGACGATTTGCTTGTCTGGCGTGACTTCGATGAATGTCCCTCTGGTCCCTGAGCAGATAAAGGTATTGCCATTGAGCATCCGCTGGGCACCGCTCCAAATATCAGCATAAAGGTTGGCTGGCAGCGGATAATGCCACGATTGATTCTCAGGGCCAAATGTCCCGTTGGGTGGGAGATTGTATTCACCAGTGTTGTCGTCTACATCTGGGGTGAACTCATCCACGGTCGAGAGGGGGCCACCGGGGCGGTTGTTTCCGTTACAGAAGACGAGGATGTTCCCTTCACCGGGAAGGCCGGGTTTGACCCAGCAGCATTGATGCTGGAAGTAGAGTCTCTCCGTGCTGGCGTCCCCTCGGTCGTAGGCCTGAGGGTTGCCCCAGCGGTAAAGCAGATCGCCGCCGTGACCGTAGGTGCCGCCGTCATGGCCTTTTGCTTCTTCAGTGGTCGTGCCATGATCGATGACCCAGACTTCATCGAAGTTATGGGCGCTCATGAGGACTTGGTCGAACTTGGGATTGTAGTCAACGGAGTTCATATGAATCCAGTCTCCTACAAAGTTTTCGCCGAAGTTGATGTTGATGAGTTCAGGATGCTGGCTGATGTTGCCGTAGTTGTCCTTGATGGGATTGTAGTCTTGGATGAGGTGGTCCCAGATGTGCCATTCCCAGACGATGTCACCGCTGGTCAGTCCGGTCTGGTGGACTTCGATAAGAAAGTCTGGAAGGAAGGTCGAGCCGACAGTGTTAGGGTCGCGTCCCGCCTGGATGGCTTGGGCGCGCGATTTGACTTCTTGCATGATCATGATGACGTCGCCGTTGGGGAGTGGGATGATATCATGGCTCGCATAGCTGCCGTCTCGTGTATAGTGGTATTCCCATAGGATTGTGCCGTCGTTGGCGATTTTTTGGAATCCACCGCGGCCAGTGGAAATAGCAAGGGTAACGGAGCCATTATCTGCCATATAGGAGTCAAGGTTGGGTGTATAGGCACTTTGCCAGGTGTGGTCAATGGCGCCGGTTTCGTTGATGAGATAAGTTGTTGTCCCGTAGATGGGGGAGTAGAGGAAGTGGCCTCCCTTACTATCGGGCGGCAGGGTTGGCATCAGGTTTTCTTGGTTCTGTGAAAGAGCCCCAGAATTGAAGATATTCACCGTGAAAAGGACAACGGTCGTCAACACTATAATTTGGGTGTATTTCTTATGGTTCATCTTTCTGCCCTCATTTGAAATTGCTAATCGAGGAGATGCTCGGTGTATTCTCCAGACGCTATATTACATAAACGCTGGCTTTTATATGGGACTCCCCCTTAATTTAGTAAGACTCCCTGGACTATATAAAAATATGCTTGGGTACATGAACAGCCTGCATAACATTCTTCTTGGGAATTATTCACCAGAAGTTCGAAGCTTCATAAGGTCTAAAAAATCATCGTTTTTTCTACTGTTGAGAGAAGATAAAATACTCCCGTCGAGAGTATACACCTAGACTTCACAACTCCCCAGAAGAAGAGTATAAAATTTCCTTCGAATCTTAGTTCACATATCTTAAAATCTCTATCACTAAATCCTTGGAGGTACACTAGAATATCATTTGAAAGCTTGTCAATCTTTTTAAGGAATTTACATAGGTCGTAGTGTTCCTGCAAAGACCTGCCAGGCAAGTAACGATTTCGCCACCAGACTCAGGATGATGTATGCCCGCTCTCCGTATAGATAGTCTTTCCATTTCCAAATTTTTTTATATTGAAGAACCATGTTAACGGCAAACAGGTTGAAGAAGATGGCAATGGAGACATAGATGCCAATCACAAAATCAGGGACTTTTCCCCCAGAGGCAGTCACCGCGGCGATGAGCGAGATGAAGATCACGACCCAGGGGATAAACCCAGCGATGCAACCAATGATATACGAGGTCCAGTCTGTTTTTTTCGTTGTCTGATTGTGTAGCTCCATCATTAGACCCATGAGGTTCATCACCGCTGTTAACGTGAACAAAGCAAGCAGCGTCCCGAGATCATAGATGCTAGTCAGCATCGCTATGATGACAATCATCAATGATGCGCTGAGTGAATATTCATACCATCGGGCTGGGTTCATATGATGCTTCAGCTTGTCGACGTACCAACGGTATAGTACGGTTGCTAGGAGGAAATGAGCTGTCGCGGAGATAAAGAGGAAGACTGCCACCAGTGGGCCGATCCGGACATCAATTAAAGTACGGGATACAGGCCCAATGGTTTTCGTCGCGGTATTAAAGAAAGGATAGGTATATGTAATAGGGAGGGTGAACGCGTTGCTCAGCCATAACATCAGCAGTCCCTGTATGAAATGGAGGAAACCCATGGCACCATTAAACAAACGTAACCTCCGAAACCGCGGATCATCTTCCCTTGTAAAACATTCCACTTTGTTCGGGTCACATGCACCTGCTGGAAACGTAAATGTACCGCAGGTCTTGCATTGCGGACAGGTAACATAGATTTTTCCCCCGGGGTTTCCTTGTGCTGTGAATTGATGCCTACAGGTTGGACACATGATTTTCATTTCAGACATACTTCCAATCTCCCTCGTGACCTGGGATAATGAAATGCTTGTGTTTTTATCTATTTTTCTGAAATCTCCGCTTTGATATAATAGAAAAAGATCAGATTTTTTTACCATGATATAATGTTGTTTCTAGGATATTTTTTTGCGAAATACCAAGATGCTCGCACCTAAACTAATGGCACCAACAATGATAATCGCGATGAATGCATACTCGATTTTCTCCCACACGAATCCTTTGATGATGAGGGATTGGAACGCCTCAGCGATATAAGTGAATGGATTCACCTTTGCCACCTGCTGCACCCAATCGGGGAGTAGCCCTAGTGGCATTACCGACGCAGAAAGAAAGAGCAGCGGGAATGTGGTCAAAAGCCCCACGGAAAGCGTTGTCTCCTGGTTTTTCGTGGTGAGTGCAACGAACAGCGAGATGCCGGACCAGGCGATGCCAAAGAGAGCTGCGAGAACAAGGAGCACCAAGATCCCCAGAACCCCTGATGCGACCGTGACACCCAATGCGTACCCAATAGCGAGGATGATAATGACTTGGATCACTGTTGTGATGGCAGCACTGAAAAGCCTCCCGAACAGAATCGACGATTTGTTGATAGGGGCGACACGCATCTTATCCATGAACCCGCTGTCAAAATCGGTAACGAGTCCGATTCCCGCATTGAGCGCCGACGACGCGATGGTTTGAATAATCACCGCGGCCGTGAAGAACGTGATATAACTGCTCGTCCCTGTGAGAATCTTGAAGGTGGGGATATTGCCAATGGCGGAGAAGGCCTGGGTGAACAGGAGGAACCAGACCAGCGGTTGGATGAGCGTGAAGAAGATGAGGATGGGCTGGCGTACGAGTTTTTTGTTCCATCGATTGAAAATCGCGAAGATCTCAGAGAACACCTCCATCATCGTCATTACCCACGTCTCCCCCTTGGTCGTACTGCTTCTTTTCGTTCGATAACGTTCAGCGTTTTCCCAGTCAGTTTCAGGAACACCTCATCCAATGTTGGCACCGAAAGCGTCAGCTGCTCTATCGCGATATTCGCCATGTCAAGCGCTCGAACGATCTTTGCAACCATGGCGGATCCGTTCTTCGTCATAATGGTTAGCCCGTTTTCAGACACTAAGCCTGCACCACATTGACCTACTGCTTCAACATCAGGTAATTTGGCGAGCAGCTGTTTCGCCTTCTCACATGTATTTAAATCGTTTGCCTTAAAGTGCAGCGTGACGGTATCGGCACCGATCTTCGCCTTAAGGTCGGCAGGTGTTCCCTCGGCGACAATCTTACCTTGGTCGATAATGCAAAGCCTATTCGATAGGCGATCTGCTTCCTCCATATATTGGGTGGTGAGGAAAATCGTCATCCCTTTTCTGTTCAATTGGACAACGTAGTCCCAGATATCTTGGCGGCTCTGAGGATCTAGACCCGTGGTTGGCTCATCGAGGAAGAGGATCTGAGGGTCTGACACGAGTGACGAGGCCAGGTCAAGTCGTTTTCGCATTCCACCAGAAAACGTCTTGAGACGTCGATTTGCGGCCTCGATGAGCTTGACGGTTTTTAACAGCTCATCCACCTTCTTTTCTGCTTCCGCCTTTGGCAGATGATGGAATCGACACTGGAGAAGTAAATTCTCTCGGGCGGTAAGATCGTTATCGACGCCGACGTCCTGGGAGGAATACCCGATGATGCGTCTGACTTGTGCTTGCTGTTGGTCGATATCGAACCCCCCTATGGTCGCGTTCCCGGATGTTTTTTCGAGCAGCGTGGTGAGTATCTTGATTGTGGTGCTTTTACCTGCGCCGTTTGGACCGAGAAACCCGAAGATTTCTCCTTGATGTACGCGGAATGAAATATCATTGACAGCCACGATGTCCTTCCCATAGGTTTTTTTCAGGTGATCAACCACAACGATGTCTTTTTTTTCTGATATGTCTTGTTGTTTCCGAGTTCCGTATGTATATTTTCCATGGGTGCCGCACTGTGGGCAGGTGATGAAGATAGTTTCATCAGGTTGTACCTGAACTGTCATTTGATGTTTGCAGGTAGGACACTGAATCTTTATTTCAACCATACGATATGACTCCTCGTAGCGGGGTTTTTAACGGGAAAAAGAATGGTTATATATCTTTTTTATGGTCTATTGTAGCTCAATTGATACTATAAAAATAAGAACCTCCATAACTTAAAGAGAACAACATAACACAAGCACCATCGTTCGATTGAGGCGTTTGTGCTGTGAAACAGGAATCGTTTCCAGAAACGTTTTATCCTATGTTTGAATGGAGAATTCCATTGTTCCACTGCGTTATGTTCACCAAATGTCTCGCGTCGGTATCTTGACAGTTTCGCTCGATTAATGAAAAACTATATAATATAAACGATATTAAAAAAGATTATGACTCGAAAAATGATATTCCTCATGGTGATAGGCTTTTGCGGTCTCTGTATGCTGCCAAACACCCTCGCACATGTACCCTATATAGAGCATCGTGATTTCTCAACGCAGCACCCCTTCAAGGTGAAATCCATCACCCAATCTCTCGGGGTATATGCATGGCTTGAGACCGACCATGTTCATCCTTCAACGGATGTGGATGTGTACACCTTTACGATACAGCAGCCCACGCTCGTTCATCTTGAGGTACTCGTACCGGTTGTCAATGGGTATTACTACGTGAATTTCACACCTTGGTTTGCACTGGTGGGACCTGGGCTCCCGGCCCCGAATCAAACGCTCCCGTTTAATCTGTCACAAGGGGATGGTGTCATCGTTGTCCAAGATCTACCGCCTGGGCATCAACGCAAAACATTCTTTGAACCATTCGGGATTCAATGGTACTACCAGGGGCCAATATTTAATCAAACAATGGACACCTCCGGCACCTATTACGTCTATTATTGGGATCATTATCAAACAGGCGGGGATTATGTCGCAGTGCTCGGGTACTTAGAACAATTTCCGCCCATTGATATCCTCAGATCAATCGTCAATGTGCCCTTGATTCGCCATAATATGGAATTGCATCTTCCTAAAACATAACAATATCCTACCCGATGAGTCTGCACGTCGATTCGCGGATATCAAATTCTAAAGAGATATATACCAGCTCATAGTATTATCAAGACCATGACAGAAACCATCCCATACACCGTGCTGAAAAAGATGGGTACTATAGAGATACGTCAGTACCCTGAGGTTCTTTTTGCAGTCGTTGAAAACGATGAGTACGATTCAGGATTCAACCTGCTATTCCGCTATATCACCGGGGAAAACACCTCGCGCAGGAAGATACCGATGACAGCTCCTGTCGTCACCCCTGAAAAAATCGCTATGACCGCACCGGTGGTAACCCGTGAAAATTACATGGCGTTCGCTATCCCTTCGTCGTACACAAAAGACACCGTGCCCACACCAACAAATACTTCAGTGCACATAGAGGTACAACCTGAAAAAGTCCTGGCGGTGGTTCGCTTCAGTGGCCGAGCCCATGAAAGCAGTGTTCAAAAATATACGCAGGCCCTTCTTTCCGCATTAAAAGATCAAAACATCCGGGTGAAAGGAGAACCAGTATTAATGAGATATAACAGCCCGTTCACCCCTGGTTTTTTACGGAGAAATGAGGTCGCGGTGGAAATACTATTTTTAAAATAGAGTATTACCAATCAAATTTGAGTTATTGCTGTCATTTCAAAAATATCTTTTTTACATTTTCCGCAATCGTCACTTTATTCGTATTGCCGTAAGGTTCAATTTTCACGACACCCATCTTCTGGAGGTTCTGCAGGTACCGATGAGCCTTCACCTTCCCCATGTTATTCAAACGTCCAATATCAGACTGCAGGCAGGTGCCATGGCTTTCCACCAGGTGCTTCACGATTTGTCGCTCGTGGGGATTGAGGAGACCCATGATGGTGGTGTTCACATCCTCAGGGGAGTACGAAGGATTTTTTTCTTTCGTCTCTGTTGCAATGTTTGAGATAACAGAAAGTTCTCTAGAGAATTGCTTCTGAAGAAAATTGTATGAGAAATAGAACACGATGAGGATCAACCCTATCGCAAGCAGCACCGTGGAGAGAGGAACCTTAATCACTTGATCTTCCGGCCGCGGCGGCGCAGGTTGGCCTGGGGCTGTTTGATTGATTCGCTGGTTCTCCTGCCGTTGCCGCTCCACGTTAATCCAATCGTTGACAGTTACAACAATAAAAGATGCAAGGACGATGATTGAAACAATCAACAGAATGGTTTTTCTGTTCATGACGAAGATTCGAATTCGTGAGGCGCTTTTTAATCTTATCGGAGGGTTTCATGTTTTTGAAACCATTTGAAAACTGGTTACACGATCGTTATTAATACAATTTCAGACAAAGTATGAATCGATGACTACGAAACAAACCATATTGGATAAAGTTCCCACACAACGGAACTGTCTAATCGCATTGGTTTTCTTGTTCCTTCTCATGGCGTTTTACATCGGAACCATGCCCTATAATCCGATGACGGATGATATCGCTGATGCGACGACAAACGCGATTTGGACCCAACAATACTCGAGAGGCGTCTACGAGATACCCTTTCAATGGCATAATTTAATAATCGAGGTATTAAAAAATCATACTCAACATTTCTCACATGTGAAGATATGACAGAGGAGATAAGTGGAGAAAAAAATAAAAAATAATAGGAGGGAATGAAATGAAGCACAACATAATCATCGTAGGCATCATCGCCATGATCATAGCAATCGGATGCAGCGGTTGCCTGCAGACGCAAAACAAAACCAACCAACCACCATCAAATCAGGAAAAGAACCATCAACCACCCCAAGCACCCACGAACAACGAAACCAACGGCACCAACCAGTACAGTATCGAACAAGCAACCTCAGATAGGGCGCAACTGGATACGCTGTCCTTCGACGGCCTTGGTTTTCTCACAGGGAACCTCTGCTCTGATAGTTTCCTGCCCCCAGGCAAGCTCGCTGATTTTTTCGGGTTCCAATACCTGCGAGACACCACACAGGCAGGCAAAGGGCATAGCACGGATTTCGTCACTAAATGTGCGAATAATGTGCTTTACATTCTCAATGCTGGCCAAAAAGCACAAATGACCGTGGTTGCACTAACGCAGGCATCAGAGGTTAACAACTATGCCACCATGCGTTATCCCTTGATGCAAGCGTTTCGGCGCTTGTCAGCAGGCGATATTCCAGCAGGGACAACTGGGCTAAATAAGACCGCGGTCATGGCGTATTCTGCTGACCTGTATGAGCTAGACGCGAATATCAGCTTGCAGAGAGCACTCTTATTCTCATCAATCATTCGCTCATTGAATACGAGTCAAAGAGCATTTCTTGATAACATGGTACAGGAAGGATTTAGCGCATGGCCTGCGCTTCCTGATCAAGTCGACAAGAAGAACCTGTCGCACGATGAAGATGTGCTGGTGATGACGTACGCAAGCGAGATGTTCGGGTGGTACGCAGGGAACGTCGAGGCAGATACATATTTCTGCCCAGAACGACAGGCAGATTATTTCGGTGGATTCTATATTAAAGACGCCCCCGGGATAGGGACACCTGGATACACCATTAATGAAACCATTACCGGGGATAAAGGCGAAGCATTCCTCGCAACCTTAGATACGACACAAAAACCGGTGATTACCTCCCTCGTGGATTCACAGCGAACCGATCTCACGCAGATAGTCGCAACAAGGCGAGCGATTGCGACTGAACTGCGAAAAGCACTCTCTGGAAGTACGATTGATAAAGACACGGTGCTTACCCTTGAAAGAGAATATGGCAGGTTAGACGGTGAGATTACTTACTACTATACGACAGCATTTTCAGCCGTAGGAAAAACCTTGACCACTACACAAAAAACTGCACTAATGCAGATACGGGACCTTGCGAACTGCTCCTGTGATAATGGGAAGATCTATCTCTTTTCCGACCAAATAAATCAGCCTAATATCCAAAACACTGATTTCCTCTTTGAATAAAAAAATATATAGAAAAATGCTATTAGTCTGATTTTTCTCCTTTTTTTTTTAATTTTAAGAGCTCACGTTTGAAAAACGTACCAAGATTGAAATGCTCTCCGCAATGGAAGTGGAAGCTGACAGAAAACCCTCCTGAGGGACTTGTCGCTAGAGATTCAATGCTCCCACGGGTTTTCATAAAATGCTTATTTTTCTCCTGTTGGAAGAGAATTAAGTGCTCCCGTCAGGAAAAGAACACGAATTTACCAGTAAAAAACTTTATAATTTGTTTTCAAGTAGTAGTGATTGCTTCTGCTCTTCTGCCAACTAATGTACTTTTCAAAAGACAGAGATTATGAATAAATATTTAAATGAATTATGAATAAGAAGTCCGGGGAAATGATGAGGGAACGTCGTGATTTTTCAAAATGGTGGATTACAGCCGCGATGATGATTATTGTTCTTTTAGTCGTCGTGGGTGTCCTGGTGCTAGCTGGCGTGAATTTCTCAGAAATCTCCATTTTTTCAGTAGGCGACTTATCAGCTGGGTTGATAGCTATAGGGGATATCGTTTCAGGCGTCTTTGCTGCAGGGACTTTCTCAATTGGTGTTTTTTCAGTAGGCACGTTTTCAATCGGCATTTTTTCTGTGGGAATTTTTTCCGTTGGGATATTTTCCGTTGGTCTCTTTTCTATTGGTTTTTTTTCCGTTGGTTTCTACGCCCTTGGAATTTATTATGTTAAAATGTTCATGGAATGCAAGGAACGTACAGGTGAAGAAGAAACTCCATAGAACCGTTCGATTTAGCTCGGTATGCCCTCCTTTGTTATATGATCTATAAGGAAGGGCCACTGTCTACCAATAAAGTTTGAAACATACTGCTACACTCGTGCTCAAATCACTTTTTCATCCTGTTTATTTTTTCTCCTGTAAAAAGAGTGAAATTATGCTCCCGTCGGGAAGACGTGCCAATCCTTCAGAGCCCCCCAGGGTGGGAGACGTGAAGCTCTGGCAGAAAATCCTTCCAGGGGATTGCCTGCTAATCTCGATGCCACCCAATTCGAAGCATTGACACGGTTTTCCTGAAAAGAAAATCAAAAAAAGAAAAAAGTTGGGGTTTAGTACCCCAGCAGATGTCGTAAGAACGGGAACGCATGCGGGAATCGCTCGAATAACCACGAAAGGAACCAGTTGTTTGATG
>Ga0335070_10003311_pt1 | contig 18781 bp, 21 predicted proteins | sample Lox_Sample_13_FD_206722 | JGI IMG/M metagenome (GOLD analysis project Ga0335070, IMG submission 206722) | Soil microbial communities from Loxahatchee National Wildlife Refuge, Florida, United States - Lox_Sample_1.3 | ecosystem: Environmental > Terrestrial > Soil > Wetlands | place: USA... | reverse complement strand
GGTGGACGATGCGCGCTTGGCGCACCTCGCCTACGCACCGGAAATCGCGCACGCGATGCTGCGTCGCCAGCAGGCCGAGGCGGTGCTTGCCGCCCGCCGCCGGCTGGTCGAAGGCGCGGTAGGGATAGTCGAGATGGCGTTGATCGACATCAACGAGAAGAGCCTGGCCAGCTTCACCCAGGAACAGCGCGTCGCGCTGGTCACCAACCTGATGACGGTGCTGGTCGGTGACGAAAAGGCCCAGCCGGTGCTGCCGATGGCTCGCGCAGAGTAGCCCGCGCCCGGAGTGCGAGCGGTGGTCCGCAAGTTGACAGTTGGCCTGCCGTTTGCTTTTCAGCGACAGGTGGCCGGCGCACTCCAGGTGAGATCCGTCTGGCCGAATCGAACGTCAAGAAAAGGAAAAAAGCAGGAGGTTTTCAGCAGATGCTGCGATCGAAGGTCTGGCTGTGCGCGACCGCCGTGGGACTGGCGGCGATCTGCAGCCGCGCCAACGCGGACATTTTCCGGTACGTGGACGAGTCGGGCAAAGTGCACTTCACCAACGTACCGACCGACAGCCGCTACAAGCTCTACATCGCGACCGAGAAGACGCCCGGCGTGGTGGCCGAGACATTGAGCGCACGCAGCTATCGACCGATGCCCACGGCCGACCGCAAGCGCTATCACGCCCACATCCTCGCCGCGGCGCGCGCCTACGGGCTCGAGCCGGCGCTGATCCATGCGGTGATCTCGGCCGAATCCGGCTACAACAACCTGGCGCGCTCGCCGCGCGGGGCGCGCGGGCTGATGCAGCTCATGCCGGATACCGCACGCCGCTACGGCGTGACCAACCCGCTGGATCCGGAGCAGAACATCCACGGCGGCGCGGCGTACCTGAAAGATCTGCTGGTCCTGTTCGGCGACGACCTGCAGCTCGCGCTCGCGGCTTACAATGCGGGCGAAGGCGCGGTCATGACGCACGGCTATCGGATTCCGCCCTATCGGGAGACCATTCAGTACGTGCCGAAGGTGATGGCCTACTACAAGCGTTACCGCAACGTGATGTAGCGCCGCCCGGGCCGCTCGGCCCCTCGCCAAGCCTCGCTTCAGCGAACTGCCGTCTTGCGTCCCGGGCGCAGCACGGTGGCGATCGACCCCAGCACCAGCGCCAGCGCGGCGTACTCTGACGCCGAAGGCCGCTCGCCCAGCACCAGCATGCTGCTGAAGACGCCCACCACCGGAATCATCAGTGTGCCCAACGCAGAGACGCTGGCCGGTGCCTGACCGACGATCTTGAACCACGCCCAGTAGCAGTAGACGAAGGCGACAACGATGTTGTACGCGAGCGCGGCGAGCCCCCGCCAGTCCACCGAGTAGCTGCGGTTCGCTTCGAGCACGAGCGCGCCGAGCACGATCGGCGCTCCGCCGATCAGCAGCTGCCAGCCGGTGAACGAGGCGGTGGGCATGCGCGTCGGATAGCGCTTCATCAGCACCGTCCCCACTGCCCAGGACAGCGCCGCGGCGAGGACCAACAGGGCACCGACCGGCGCCGCGCGCACCGCGCTCAGCTCGTGACCGATCAGCACCGCCATCCCGGCCGTGCCCAGCCCGGCGCCGAGCAGCTTGCGGCGGCTGAGCGGCTCGTGCAGCACGAGGGCCGACAGGATCATCGTCCACAACGGCATGGTGTAGGCGATGATCACGCTGCGTCCCGCCGGCAGATAGGTCAGCCCATAGGCGATGAACACGTTCCACAAGGTTACGTTGAACAGCGAGGTCAGCGCGAGCCGCGGCCAATGCTCTCGCGGCGGGAGCAGAGTCAGGCGGGTGGCGCGCATCAGGACGAACATCCCGACCGTACCACCGATCACGCATGTCCCGCGGAAGGTCCATACCGGCATCTGCGCCAGCGCGATCTTCATCGTCGGCCAGTTGAAGCCCCATCCCAGCGTCAGTGTGAGCAGCAACAGCCAAGTGGAGCGGGGAAGGGTATGCGAGTGCGGGGTCATGCGGTGCCGGCGCGATGTGGTCGGGGAAGCCGGATGCTAAACTGCGACGCATGACGCGCCAAGGCTTGACCAGCTTCGTGGTGTTCTGGGGGCTGCACACGCTGCTGCTGTGGGTGGCCTCGGAGCTGTTCGCCAGCGTGCGCTTCGACACGCCAGGGGCCCTGCTGCTGTCGGGCCTGCTGTTCGGCATCGCCAACGCAGTGCTCAAGCCGCTGCTGGTCGTGTTAACCCTGCCGATCACCGTGCTAACGCTCGGCCTGTTCCTGCTGGTGATCAATGCGAGCATCCTGCTGCTGGTCGCCTGGCTGGTGCCCGGCTTTCACCTCGCCGGCTTCTGGCCGGCGGTGGGGGTAGGCCTGTTCATCTCGGTGTTCAGTTTTGTGCTCAACCTAGCGCTGGCCAGCGGGCGGCGCAAACCCTGAGCCGGGATCGCGACCGCCGACCCGAGCGCGGCACCGCTACAACTTGAGAGGAGACAAACCATGAGAACCACCATCCTGGTCGCGCTACTAGCAGTTGGCGCCGGCGCGGCCGGCGTCCACGCGCAATCCTGGCAGCCGCCCGCGCCGGAGCAGCGCTGCCCGTCCAAGTGGGGCGCGGCCGACGAGCGTGGTGCGGCCAACTACATGAACCCGGCCAATGTGCTGCGCGCGACCCGACTGATCAAGACCGGCCGCGTGATCGAGCTGGGCTGGGTGCTCTCTTCGGACATGCCCTTCTTCGGTACCCGCCGCTTCGATCTTCACACCAAGCGCACCGGCCCGTTGATGGGCAGCAACAAGCGCATGAGCAACGAGGAGCTGGTGGTCACCGAACTGGGGCAGGTGGGCACGCAGCTCGACATGTTCTCGCATCAGGGCATCGACGGCTTGCTGTACAACTGCGTCAAGTCGGACGACGTCGCCACGCGCAACGGCTTCACCAAGCTCGGCGTGGAAAAAATCGGCACGCTGTTCACGCGTGGGGTGCTGATCGACGTGGCCGCTCTGAAGGGCGTCGACCTGCTGCCGACTGGCTACGAGATCACGCCGGCCGACCTGCAGGCCGCCCTCGACCGGCAAGGCATCAGGATCGAGCGCGGCGACGCCGTGCTGGTATACAGCGGCTACAGCAAGCTGTGGGGCGTGGACAACGCGAAGTACAACCGCGACACGCCGGGCATCGGTGCGCCGGCTGCCGAGTGGCTGGCCAAGCATGAGGTGATGCTGTTCGGCGCGGACACCTTCGGGGTGGAAGTCGCGCCCAACCCGGACAAGAACATCAGCCTGCCAGTGCACCAGATCGCCCTTGTGATCAACGGCATCTTCCTGCTCGAGAACATGAAGCTGGACGAGCTTGCCGCGAAGCAGGTCTACGAGTTCGCGTTTGTGGTGCAGCCGCTCAAGATCAAGGGCGGCACCGGCTCGACGGTCGCCCCGGTCGCGATCTATTGACGGGGGAGACGGGCCCGGGCGCGGCGTGCGCCGCGCCGCTCAGAGCTGTGCCGCTGTGGCCTTTCCAAGCGCCTTGGTGACGGTCGCGGTCGCGATGGTGCCGGCCCCGCCCTCGGCGGTCTGAGCCTCGCAGCGCACGAAGGCCACGCCGCGGCCCTTGCGCATCACCTCCGCACGCAACGCGATGCGGGCGCCCTTGGGCGCCACCCGAACCACGCTCACATGCAGGTCGATAGTCGAGGCGTGCTCGTCGTCGTCCAGCATCGGCAGCAACGCGAGATAGCAGGCGGCCTCCACCAGGCCGTGCAGCAGGCCGGCGTTGAGCGTCCCTGCCATGTCGGTGAGGCCGTCCGACACCTGAAACCGGCACCACGCCTTGCCGGCCTCCTGATGCACCAGCTCCAGGCCGACGAAACGGTGGAACGGCTGTTCCAGCACCCACTGCGTCCACTTCTGCAAATTCTGCGGCGAGGGCACGAGCTTACCCCGCGATGGTGACGCCACCGTCGGCCACGATCGTCTGACCGGTCACGAAGGCCCCGGCTCGCGAGGCGAGGAACACCGCAATGCCGCCGATGTCGTCCGGCTCGCCGATGCGGCCCAGCGGCGTGAGCGCCTGCGTGCGCTCGAGGTACTTCGGGTCCTCCCATAGCGCGCGGGCGAAATCGGTTCTCACCAGGCCGGGAGCGATGCAGTTGACCCGGATGTTGTGCTTGCCCCATTCCACCGCCAGATTGCGTGCCAGCTGCATGTCCGCCGCCTTGGACACGCAGTAGGCCCCGAGCATGGCGCTACCCTTAAGCCCGCCGATGGACGAGACGATAATCACCACGCCGTCCCGGCGCTGCGCCATCTCCGGCAGCACCAGGTTGGCGAGCCAGTGGTTGCTGACCACGTTGTTCTGGAGGATCTTGTGGAAAGCCTCGTCCGGCATGCGGGCCATCGGCCCGAAATAGGGGTTGGAGGCCGCGTTGCACACCAGGATGTCGATCTGGCCGAGCTCCCGCCGGGTGGCCTCCACCAGGGCTTCGAGCTGGGCCCGCTCAGCGATGTTCGCGGGCACGGCAATCGCTTCCCCACCCTGGGCACGGATCGCGGCGGCAACCTCCTCGCACGCCGGCGCCTTGCGGCTGGAGATGACCACCTTAGCACCGTACGCGGCCATGTGCTCGGCGATGGAGCGGCCGATCCCCCTGCTCGAGCCGGTGATGACGGCGACCTTGCCATCCAATCTGAATGCGTTCATTGCGTGTTCTCCCGCTGCCTCGAGCGTTGACCAACAGGTGCCCTGCGAGGGCGTAGAGATACCATAAATCGCCACAAGGCGGGCTTGGAACGAGAGGGGATGGCAATGGAAGACCACCACGACGACACTTTCGAGCTGGTGACCAACCTGGACCGCGCCGCGATCGAAGCCCGGCTCGACGAGGTGCGGCAGGCCGCCGAGTCGATGCTGCTGGCCGAGCTGGCCCAGCAGCTCACCGGGCTGGCGGGGAAGAGCCGCGAAGAGCTGACCGCCCGGGTGAGCGCCGCCATGGCGTGTGCCCGGGATGCCGGCCAGAAGCAGATGCTCGCGCAGCTGGAGATGGTGGAACTGAACCTCCCCAACCTGTAAGCTCCGGCCCATGACACGGGCGGAGCGGCTGCAGGCCGACTGGTATTTCGACGTCATCTCGCCATACGCCTACCTGCAGGCCGAGCAGCTGTGGCGCCTGGATCCGCACCTGAACATCCGGCATCGGCCGGTGCTGTTCGCCGGCCTGCTCAACCATTGGGGGCAGAAGGGGCCGGCGGAGATCCCCGCCAAGCGCCGCTTCACTTTCCGCTACGCCCTTTGGCGCGGCACGCGCCAGGGGCTGGCGCTCAAGGCTCCGCCGGCTCATCCGTTCAATCCGCTCAAGCTGCTACGTCTCGCGCTGGTGCTGGACTCCACGCGCGAGGCGGTGCTGGAGACCTTTCGCTTCGTGTGGCGCGAGGGGAAGTCGGCGGACGATCCCCGGGACTGGGCCGCGCTCTGCCGCCGGCTGGGCGTGCCGGATGCCGACGCGCGTATCGCCCAGCCGCAGGTGAAGCAGGCCTTGCGTCAGAACGTCGAGGAGGCGATCGCCGCGGGTGTGTTCGGTGTGCCCACGCTGATCGTGGCCGGCGAGCTGTTCTGGGGAGACGATGCCACCGACATGGTGCTCGACTGGATCGCCGGCGCCCCGATCTTCGCGAGCCCGGAGATGGCGCGCATCGAGACACTGCCAGAGGCGGCATCGAGGCTGACAAGAACCTGACAACCGCCTCTCGGTCAACCCCCATACGCCTGAGGCGTTATCGGACGCAGCACTGAAAGGTGCGTTTCCCCAATCACTGGAGAGCCCGTCATGAAGAAGCTGATCGCCACCCTGATTGCCGCCACCTTCGCGGCCTTCACCTTCACCGCCTTCGCTGCCGAGGAAGCCAAGCCGGCCGAAAAACCCGCCGCGGAGAAGAAGCAGCACAAGAAGAAGCACAAGGAGATGCACAAGGAGGAAGCCAAGGAAGGCGCTGGCGAGAAGAAGTAACCCGGTTCTCGGCGGCCAAAGCAAACGGGCGATCCCACGGATCGCCCGTTTGCTTTCCTGGCACGCTGCTTCAGGCGCGCGAGCGGACCACCTGCGCCAGCGGTGGCATGCGCTTCACCAGCGCGTCCTTGATCTTGGCGCGCGTGTCGCGCAGCAGCTTCTCCGTGGTGGCCCAGTCGATGCAGCCGTCGGTCACCGACACGCCGTAGCGCAGCTGCGACAGGTCGGCCGGGATCGGCTGGTTGCCCGCGTGAATGTTGCTCTCGAGCATCACGCCGACGATCGAATTGTTCCCCTCGAGCACTTGGTGCGCGACATCGTGCATCACCAGCGGTTGCAGCGACGGGTCCTTGTTGGAGTTGGCGTGGCTGCAGTCCACCACGATGTTGGCGGGCAGCTTGTTCTTCGCCAGTTCCTTCTCCACCAGCGCGATGGTGACGGAATCGTAGTTGGGGCCGTTGGCGCCGCCGCGCAGCACGATGTGGCCGTACGGGTTGCCGCGCGTGCGGATGATCGCGACCTGGCCTGCCTGATTGATGCCCAGGAAGCTGTGCGGCTTCATCACCGACTGCAAAGCGTTGATCGCCACCGTCAACCCGCCGTCCGTGCCGTTCTTGAAACCCACCGGCGTCGACAGGCCGCTCGCCATCTCGCGATGCGTTTGCGACTCGGTGGTGCGCGCGCCGATCGCGCTCCACGTGACTAGGTCGCCCAGGTACTGCGGGCTCACCGGATCGAGCGCCTCGGTGCCGGCGGGCAGGCCCAGCTCGTTGATGTCGATCAGGACGCGGCGCGCCTGCTGCAGGCCGGTCTCGATGTCGAAGCTGTCGTTCATGTGCGGGTCGTTGATCAGCCCCTTCCATCCGACCGTGGTGCGCGGCTTCTCGAAATACACGCGCATGACCACGTACAGGGTGTCCGCCACCTCGTCGGACAGCGCTTTCAATCGCCGCGCGTAGTCCAGGGCGGCCTTGGGGTCGTGCACCGAGCAGGGCCCGGTTACCACCATCAGCCGGTGGTCTTTGCGGTCCAGAATGCGCTCGACCGAGTTGCGCCCGCGCAGCACCGTCTCCTCGGCGCGCTCGCTGAGCGGCAGCCGCCGCTTGATCTCCTCGGGCGTGAGCAGCACGTCCTGAGCGACGACGTTGACGTTGTAGACCAGCTTCTCGTCCATCCTGGGCCTCCCTCGTCGGGATGTTTTCCTGTCGAATTAAAAGGTTAGACAATCTGCTCGCAGCCCGGAAGTATACGCGACAACCCTGCAGCCCGGGAAGCCGGCGGCTCAAGGGCGGTCCCCGGCCCGCCGATAAAACCGGTTGTTGCCGAGCCGTTCCGGAGACCGTCGATGCGTGCCGTGCTGCTGACCTGCCTGCTCGCCGTGGCGTGGGCGCCTGCCCAGGGCGCGCGCTGGATGCCCGTCAGCGAGAGCAGCGTGCGCGCGGTCTACCTCGACACCGCCGGCGCAGTGCGTGAGGGGGCGCTGGTGCGCACGTGGATTCGCGAGGTGTACACCAACGAGCAGCGCGCGGACCAGGTCGGCGTGATGTACTACGCCGCCAACACGCTGATGAACTATGACTGCACGCGCCGCACACTGTCCGCGCTGTTTCGTGTGTTCTATGGCAGCGACGGCACCGAGTTGCGCCGCGTGGCGATGGACGCGGTGGACGTGCCCACGCTCGCCTCGCCCGGCTCGCTGCAGGAAGCGCTGCTGGAGCGTGCGTGCAGCGCGCTAGTCAAGCCGAAGAATGACGGCAACGTCCCCGACCGACTGCTGAAGGTCGCAGCCGCGGACACGGCCAACGACGCTGCCAAGCGCGAGCCGGAACAGGGCCAGGAGCCAAAGAAGCCGGAAGCCGCGGCCGTCCAAAAACCGGGGACTGAGCCCGCCAAGCCGCCGTCGGCCGGGGCAGGCAAGCCGCAGGGGGAGAACGAGAAGCCCAAGGCGTCTGCACACCACGAGGAAGGTGCGGCAGCCAAACCCGTCGCGAAGGACGCGCACGGTAAACCCGCGGACGCGATCAAGCCGATCAAACTGTCGCCGATCCCGGACTCCGTGCGCGGCTCACCGCCCACCCCGGCACGCTATGCCATGTACGAGCCACCGCGACGGGCCAAGCCCGCGCGCGCCCGGACTGCGCAGGTCGCCACGCCCGAGCCCAAGGCCGAGCGGCCGCCGCAGGAGCACGAAGTGCACTGGAGCTACAGCGGGCCCAATGGCGCGGAGAACTGGGGCAAGCTCAAGCCGGAGTTCGCCGCGTGCGCCACCGGCAAGCGCCAGTCGCCGATCGACATCCGCGACGGCGCCAAGCTCGAACTCGATCCGATCAGGTTCGACTACAAGCCCTCGCCACTGCGCATCCTCGACAACGGCCACACGGTGCAGGTCAACTACGCGGAGGGCAGCAGCATCAACGTCGCCGGCGAGCGCTACGAACTCAAGCAGTTCCACTTCCACAAGCCGAGCGAGGAGCGCATCAATGGCCGCGTGTACGATCTGGTGGCGCATTTGGTGCACCAGAGCATGGACGGGCGCCTGGCCGTGATCGCCGTGCTGTTCGAATCCGGCCCCGCGCAGAACGCCTTCATCAGGGGGCTGTGGCCGCACCTGCCGCTGGAGGCAGGCCGCGAGATGGCCCCGCTGGACGCGGTGATCGACATCAATGACCTGCTGCCAACGCAGCGCACCTATTACACCTATATGGGTTCACTCACCACGCCGCCTTGTACCGAGGGAGTGCTATGGTTGGTGATGAAGAACCCGGTTTCAATCAGCGCGGAGCAGGTCGGCGTGTTCAGCAAGCTGTATGCACTGAACGCGCGCCCGGTGCAGCCCGGCAACGGCCGGCTGATCAAGGAGTCGATGTAGGAACGAGGCGCGACGCAGGAGGCACCGGCCGCGAGGCACAACGTGGAAGGAATAAGGTACCCTTTACGCCTTCCTCCTCCCTCGAGATGCAGGCCAAACTCCTCAACCGCCGCGACCTCGACTTCATCCTCTACGAGTTGCTCGAGGTCCAGTCGCTGGTCGAACGTCCGCGCTACGCCGAGCACTCGCGCGAGACCTTCGACGCGGTCATCGACATCGCTGCGCGGCTGGCCGCCGAGCGCTTCGCGCCCCACAACCGCCAGTCCGACGAGCGCGAGCCGACCTTCGACGGCAGGCGCGTGAGCATCATTCCCGAGGTCAAGGCGGCGCTCGCCGCCTTCAGCGACGCGGGCCTGATGGCCGCGCCATTCGACGCCGAGGTGGGAGGGATGCAGCTGCCTTACGTCGTCACCCAGGGCGCCTTCGCGTGGCTTCATGCCGCCAATATCTCCACCGCGGCCTATCCCTTCCTGACCATGGCGGCCGCCAATCTGCTGCGCGCGCATGGGACACCCGAGCAGCAGCGCACGTTCCTGCCGCATCTGCTGTCGGGGCGCTTCTTTGGGACCATGTGCCTGTCGGAGCCGCAGGCCGGCTCGTCCCTGGGCGACATCCGCTCGCGCGCGCAGCCGCAGGCCGACGGCAGCTATCGCCTGTTCGGCAACAAGATGTGGATCTCCGGCGGCGAGCACGAGCTGTCCGAGAACATCGTGCACCTGGTGCTGGCCAAAGTGCCCGGCGGCCCTGCGGGAGTCAAGGGAATCTCGCTGTTCCTGGTCCCCAAGCATCTGGTCAACGCCGACGGCTCGCTCGGCGCGCGCAACGACGTCGCGCTGGCGGGGCTCAACCATAAGATGGGCTATCGCGGCACTGTGAACACGGTGCTCAACTTCGGCGAACGCGACGGCGCGGTGGGCTATCTAGTCGGCGGGCTGCACCGCGGGCTCGCCTGCATGTTCCACATGATGAACGAGGCGCGCATCGGGGTCGGCCTGGGGGCGGTGATGCTGGGCTACACCGGCTATCTGCACGCGCTGGACTATGCGCGTACCCGGCTCCAGGGCCGTCCGGCAGGCGCGAAGGATCCAGCCAGCGCGCCGGTGCGCATTGTCGAGCATGCCGACGTGCGCCGCATGCTCCTGGCGCAGAAGGCTTACGTCGAGGGCGGGCTGGCGCTGTGCCTGTACTGCGCCCGCCTGGTGGACGATGAGAAGTCCGCGGCATCGGAGGCGACGCGGCGCGAAGCGCGCCTGCTGCTGGAGATCCTGACCCCGATCGCCAAGGCCTGGCCGGCGCAATGGTGCCTGGAGGCCAACGCTCTGGCGATCCAGGTGCACGGCGGCTACGGCTACACCCGGGACTATCCGGTGGAGCAGTTCTATCGCGACAACCGGCTCAACCCGATCCACGAGGGTACCAACGGAATTCAGGCGCTGGATTTGCTTGGGCGTAAGGTTGGCATGGAAGACGGAGCCGCGCTCCAGCTGCTGATGCGCGAGGTGCAGCGCACCGTCCGGGACGCCGCCCGCTGCGATTCGCCCGAGCTGCGTCGCTGCGCGGAAGAGCTGAATCTGGCGGTGGACGGGCTGATGGAAACCACGCGCAACCTGCTGTGCGCAGCCGGCCGTGGCGAAACCGAGCTGGCACTGGCCAACGCCGCTCTGTATCTCGAGCTGGCCGGGCACATCGTGGTGGCGTGGCTGTGGTTGAAGCAGGGCCGCATGGCGGTGGAGAAGCTGCCGGCGGCGGCACCCGCCGACCGCGACTTCTACCAGGGGAAGCTGCAGGCCTGCGCCTACTTCTTCCGCTGGGAGCTGCCCAGGACGCGCCACGCCAAGGAATTGCTGAACAACCTCGACCGCACCTGCCACGAGATGCAGGACGCGTGGTTCTGAAAGGGCCCACATGGACGAGATCGCAGAATGGCCGCAGATGCAAGACCAGGCCGCACCTCCGCCCGAGCCGCTGCGCCCGTTGGTGAAGGAAGCGCGCTGGGCCTCCACCCAGTACGCGGCGCAGCTCATTGCGGACAGCCACGCCTTCTACGCCGCGTGGACGGCGATGCAGGGGCAGGCGCCCTACGCCGTCTATCACTACACCGACGCGATCGGCGTGAACAACATCCTCGAATCGGGTCACATCTGGGCGAGCGACCTGCTGTACCTGGCGGGCTCGCGCGAGCTGGACTATGTCCGCGACCTGATCCGCACCCGAGTCGGCGAACGCTGGAACGCCACCGACCCGTTGCTCAGCGAGTTCTGCGCGCGTGCCGATGAGGCGCTCGACCCGCGCAGCTGGACGCGCAGCATCTTCGCGGCGTGTTTCTGCGAGAACGGCGACTCGCTCGCGCAATGGCGCGCCTATGCAGGCCCGCGCGGCGGCTACGCAGTGGGGCTGCGCACGGCGGTGCTGGATGTCGATGTCGGCCGTTATCCGCCGGCGCACTTGCGGCGCGTGATCTACGACCCGGAGCACCAGAGCGCCCTGATCGGCGGCTTGCTCGATCGTGCGCTTGGTTTGCTCAAGACCGTCGATGCGGGTCGGTTGGAAGCCATCGAGGTAGTTCTGGAGTACCTCGCCGATCATCTGGCCGAGCTGGTCGCGAGCTTCAAGCAGCCCGCCTTCCGCGAGGACCAGGAATGGCGCCTGCTGCTGGTGGCCGATACGGCGTATCCGGACGAGGGGCTGGCGCGCGTGCGCTTCCGCACCGCTGGCGGACACATCGTCCCGTACATTCCGGTGGAGGTCTCGCCGGCCGGTGGGCCTGCTTCCTCGCCGATCGCCGAGGTCATCTGCGGCCCGCTGGAGCGCACCGACCTTTCCGCGCGCGCCATCCAGCTCCTGCTCAAGAAGCGCTCGATCGCGGGCGCTCGCGTCCGGCCCTCGGCCCTCGCGCTGCGCTGAGATGCATCCGATCCGCCGCGCATCCGCCGGCGCCCGGCGGGGTGTGGGTGCGCTGCTGGCTTGGCTTGCGCTGACCGGCGTCGCGCACGCCGATCCTGCGGCCATCATCCAAGCCCGCGTCGGGCAGCTGCTCAACGGCAACGAGGTCAAGCTCGCCGGGGCGACCCTCGCGTCGACGGTCGTGCTGCCCGCCTTCTACGAACGGCGCGATTTCAAGCTGGCCTGGAGCGATCCGATCAACGTCGAAGCCCTGTTGGCCGCCGTCCAGGACAGCGCGGCCGACGGGTTGAGGCCGGAGGACTATCACCTGGCCGCGCTGCAGGCGTTGCGCGGGGCGGCGGCGAGCGAGCAGCGCGACGCGGATTTCGACTTGCTCGCGACCGATGCGCTCATCAGGCTGGGCTACCACCTGCGGTTTGGCAAGATCGACGTGGCGCGCATCGACCCCGACTGGAACTTTCGACCAGACTACGAGGCGGTTCTGTTCATCGCGCCGGTGACGGTGATCCAGGAGGCGCTGGAGCGGCGGCGCGTACGCGAGACGCTCGACGCGCTGCGGCCCAACCACCCCTTGTACACGGCGTTGCGCACGGCGCTGGTGCGCTACCGGGCGATTCAGGCCGCCGGGGGCTGGCCGTCGATCGCCAAGGGTGACAGCATCCGGCCGGGCGCCACCGATGCGCGAGTGCCGGTGCTGCGCGCGCGCCTGCTCGCGGAGGGCGACCTCGCGCCTGACGCTCCGGACTCGGGCAAGGTGCATGACGAAACACTGCAAGCTGCGGTGCGCGCGTTTCAGCTGCGGCATGGCTTGACGCAGGACGGCGCGGTTGGCGGCAAGACCAGGCGCACGCTCAACGTGCCGGTGCAGGCGCGCATCGATCAGCTGCGCCTGTCGCTCGAGCGGGCGCGCCTGATCATGCACGATCTGCCCGAGCGCTTCGTCGTCGTCAACGTCCCCGCCTTCCGTCTCTATTACGTGCGGGAAGGCAGCGTGCAATTCGCCACCAACGTAGTGGTCGGCAATATCATGGCCAAGACCCCGATCTTCCGCGCCGATATGACGTACATCGTGCTCAACCCGACCTGGACCGTGCCGCCGACTGTGCTCGAGCACGACATCCTCCCGGGCCTGGAGAGCGATCCCAAGTACCTCGAGCGCAAGGGGCTGGAGAAGGTGGGCGGCCAGTACGTGCAGGCGCCCGGACCGAACAACGCGCTCGGGCGTATCAAGCTGATGTTTCCCAATCCGCATTTCGTCTATCTGCACGATACGCCGCAGAAGAGCTTGTTCGAGAGGGAGAGCCGCACCTTCAGTCATGGCTGCGTACGCGTGCAGAATGTCTTCGACCTGGCCGAGTTGGTGCTGGACGACCCGCAACACTGGTCCAAGGCCAAGCTGCTGAAAGCAATCGAAACCGGCAAGACGCAAACGATCACGCTGGAGCACCGGGTGCCGGTGCTCGTCGCCTATTGGACCGCGGGCGTCAGTCCGGATGGGAGGGCTTTCTTCTACGACGACGTCTATGGCCGCGATCCTGCGGAACTGCAAGCGCTCAATGGGACGTTCCACTTCCACCCGGCGGCGCGGTCGAGCGCTGTGGGCGCCGCGCCGAGCATCCAGCGCTAGCCCCGACGTGCGGGGAGGGTCGGATCTGCGCGGAGCCTTGGATTGATCCGGGTGCGCGCGGGGCAAGGCCCGATTCTGCTATCGTTGCGCCCATTCTCCCATCGGTCACCGAATTCTCCACCGAAAGGCGGCAGAGACGGCCATGAGCCTGCGACAGCTCTTCGATCTGACCGGACGCGTGGCGCTGATCACCGGCGGCTCGCGCGGGCTGGGCCTGCAGGTCGCCGAAGCGCTTGGCGAGATGGGCGCGAAGCTGGCCATCACCGCGCGCAAGCAGTACGAGCTGGATGAGGCGGCCGCACACCTGCGTGGCCTCGGCATCGAGGTGCTGACGGTCGCCGGCGATCTGCAGCAGGTGGACGTGGCCGAGCTCCTCGTGCGCCGCGCCCTGGACCATTACGGCCGCCTCGACGTGCTGGTCAACAACGCGGGGGCGACCTGGGGGGCGGCGGCGGAGGCACAGCCGGTGGAAGCCTGGAACAAGGTGCTCCATCTCAACCTCACCGCGGTCTTTCTCCTTACTCAGGCCGCCGGCAGGCTGGCGATGATTCCCGCGCGCTACGGGCGCATCGTCAATATCGCCTCGGTTGCGGGGTTGCAGGGCACCGACCCGCGCTTCATGGCGACGGTGGGTTACAACACCAGCAAAGCGGGGCTGATCAACTTCACCCGGCAGATCGCGGCGGAGTGGGGCAAGTACGGCATCACCTGCAACGCCATCGCACCCGGGGTATTTCCGACCAAGATGGCGCGCGGCATGATCGACCAGGCCGGCGAGTTCATCCTCGACCGCACGCCGCTCAGGCGCTTCGGCAGCGAGCAGGATCTCAAGGGCGTGGCGGCGCTGCTGGCTTCGGACGCCTCCAGCTACATCACCGGGCAGACCATCGCGGTCGACGGCGGGATGACCGCGATCTAGGTGCATCGCACAGCACAGATCGCCGGCCGCGCAGCGGGTCCGTTTCGGGACCCGGCCGGCGCCGCGGTCGCCGAGGCTTCTGGCGTGGCGCTTGGCGAGGCCGGCACGGATTTGGGCGATAATCCGCCGCGCCATGTTCCCCGGCGACTTCGACATCCACATCCCGCTGGTCGACCACCTCGGCGTGCGCCTGCTCGAGATACGTGACGGGGCGGCGATCATGGCCTACGCGCCCAGGCCCGAGCACGGGAACAGCTGGGGCGGCGTGCACGGCGGCATCCTGCTCGCGCTGCTCGACATCGGAATGGGCACCGCAGCCCGTTCGCTCGACCCCGCCTGCAATGGCGCGACCACCGTAGAGCTAAAGGCCAACTTCCTCGCGGCAGCGAAGGGGCAACTGACCACGCGCTGCCGCGCGCAGCGCGCGGGACGGTCGCTGATCTTCGCCGAAGGTGAGGTACTCGACGAACCCGGTGCGCTCCTCGCGAAGGGCTCGGGCACCTTCAAGCTGCTCTATCCGGCCGGTGGCAAGGAGCCCACATGAGTCTGCAGGGGCCGGCACGCGGCCCGCGCGTGGCCGCGGCGGTCGTCCTGGTGTTCGCGCTGGTCACCTGGACCGGCGTGTGGTTCTCGTCGGCGGGCAACGGCGCGGTATCGAGCATGCAGCCGCCTTTCGCGCTGGCCGTGACGGGGGTCGCGCTGCCGATCATGATCGGCCTGTGGCTGAGAAAGCAGTGGGCCTACTGGCTCGGGCTGATCGCCGCCGGCTGGCAGTTCGTTTCGCATGCGCTGTTCCTCGTCGTGAGCATGGCGACGCAGCGGCCGCTCGGCGTGCTGGACTGGTCATTCGAAATGGTGCTGGCAGTCTTCCTGGTCGTACTCCTGCTTCCCGCAACCCGGCGCGGCTGCGCGCCGTCGCCCAACCCCGCTGAGTGATCGCATCGCCATGGCACTCGATCCGCAAGCAGAACTAGTCATCGGCCTGGTCAAGAAGGCCGGTCTGCCGGAACTCTGGCAGCTCACGCCCGATCAAGCACGCGAGCAATATCAACTGCGCGTGGCGAAGCTAGCCCTGAAGGCCGAGGTGTATCGCAGCACCGACCGGCCCATTCCGGGCCCTGGCAACGATCTGCCGCTGCGCATCTATCAGCCGCGCGAGGCCAAGCCCGGCGAGCTGTTTCCGGTGCTGCTGTGGTTCCACGGCGGCGGGTTCGTCATCGGCAACCTCGACACGCACGACAGCGCCTGCCGCATGCTCGCGACCCAGGCCGACTGTGTGGTGGTCGCGGTCGACTATCGGCTTGCGCCGGAGCACAAGTTCCCCGCCGCGCTAGAGGATTGCATGGCCGCGCTGCGCTGGGTGGCGATGCATGCGCGCGAGATCGGCGCCGACGCCGCGCGCATCGCGGTCGGCGGCGACAGCGCAGGGGGCAATCTGGCGACGGTGTGCGCTCTGCTGGCGCGCAACGAGGGCTTCCCGCCCCTGGCACACCAGCTGCTGATCTACCCATGCACCGCGCCCGAGCCAGAGACGCCTTCGCATCGCAAGTTCGCCGAAGGATACGTGCTCACGCGCAATACCATCACCTGGTTTTACAAGCACTACCTGCGCAGCCGCAGCGACGTGAACGACTTCCGTTTCGGCCCGCTGATTGCCGACGACCTGTCCAACCTGCCGCCCGCCCTGGTGCTGGTGGCCGGTTACGACCCGCTGCGCGACGAAGGCGTCGACTACGCCAAACGCCTGATCGAGGCGGGCAACCGCGTGACGCTGGTCAACTACGAGGGCATGATCCACGGCTTCTATCTGATGGGCGGGGCGGTGGACGCCGCCAAGCGCGCGATCGCGCAGTCGGCGCAGGCGCTGCGCGAGGCATTCGCGCCCGCCGCGCGCCGCTGAGTCGCGCGGCGCTTCCACTGGCGCCGGTCACTGGCGTAAGCTTGCGGCTGGCGTTTCCGACGCTGGAGAGGACAGGAGCATGAGCTTGAACGGGAAGGTCGCCTGGGTCACGGGAGCAGGAACCGGGATCGGGCTGGCCGGCGCCACGGCGCTGGCCGAAGCGGGCGCGACGGTGGTGATGTCCGGTCGCCGTGGGGACGTGCTGGAGCACGAGGCAGGCACGTTGCGCAAGACCGGTCTGAAGGCCGAGGTCGAGCCGCTCGACGTCAGCGACGGCACGGCGGTCCATCGTGTCGCCCATGCCGTGCTCGAGCGGCACGGCAGAGTCGATATCCTGGTCAACAGCGCCGGCCTGAACGTCCCCAATCGTTACTGGCGCAACCAGACCTTCGAGGGCTGGGACGAGATCATCGGGGTCAACCTCGACGGTTCCTTCTACACCGTGTTCGCCGTCCTGCCCGCGATGCGCACGCAGCGCGACGGGCTGATCATCAACGTGTCGTCGTGGGCGGGAGTCCACCATTCTCAGCTCACCGGCGCGGCCTACAACGCGAGCAAGCACGCGGTCGTCGCGATGACCGAAACCATCAACATGGAAGAGTGCGTCAACGGCATCCGCGCCTGTGCACTGTGCCCGGCGGAGGTGGCCACGCCGATCATGGACCGGCGCCCGGTGCCGCCCAGCGCCGAGGATCGCGCGCGCATGCTGCAGCCCGGGGATCTGGGGCGCACCATCCGCTTCATCGCGGAGCTGCCCGCGAGCGCGTGCGTAAACCAGCTCATCATCAGCCCGACCTGGAACCGGCTCTACGTCGGCGGGCTGGAGAAACCCAAGAGCTAGCGCGCAACCGGGATGGCCGGGCTGCTGTTCACCAACGTCAGGGTGCTGGACTGCACCGGCGTGCCGCCCTACCGGGGCCAGGTGCTGGTGGACGGCGAGCGCATTCGCGAAGTGTGGCACGAGGGCACGGCGCCGCGCGTCGAAGCCGCGCAGCGCATCGACGGCGCAGAGGCCACCCTGATGCCCGGGCTGATCGAGCCGCATGCGCACCTCACCTTCACCAACTTCGCCCAGTCGGTCGACATGGGGTTCACCCCGGTCGAGGAGCATCTGCTGATCGCGTTGGAGAACGCACGTACGATGCTGGAGGCGGGCTTCACCAGCTGCTTCAGCGCGGCCTCCGCCAAGAAGCGGCTGGATATCGTGCTGCGCAACGCCATCGAGGCCGGACGCTTTCCCGGCCCGCGGCTGCTGGCTGCCTCGCCCGAGATGACAGTGACCGGCGGCCTGGGCGACGTGCGCCTGCCGCACCTGTTTCGCGAGAACTTCGCGGTAATGCTCGACGGCGCCGACCAGTTCCGGCGCTTCGCGCGCGAGATGTGCCGCGACGGCGCAGACGTCCTCAAGCTCAACGTATCGGGCGATGCCGGTACGTCGGCTGCCCCGGCCGACACCACCGTGATGTCGGAGGCGGAAATCGCCGCGGTGTGCGAGGTGGCGCGCGATTTCCGCAAGCGCCTCGCCGCGCATGCGCGCAGCGCGGAGGCGGTGAAACGGTGCCTGCGCCATGGCGTGGAGGTGATCTATCACGCTACTTTGCTCGACGAGGAAGCGATGGACCTGCTGGAGCAGGCGCGCGATCGCGTGTTCGTCGCACCGACCCTGGGCCATTTGTATGCGACGTTGCACGAGGCGGGTCCTTGGGGCCTGACGCCCGAGATGGCGCGCGCCCGCGGATTGCAGGCCGAGCTCGAGCAAGGGATCGCCAGCATGCAGGCGCTGAAGAAGCGCGGGGTGCGCGTGCTACCCGGCGGCGATTACGGCTTCGCCTGGAACCCGATCGGCGCAAACGCGCGCGACATCGAGCACTTCGTCGCATTGCTCGGCTTCTCCCCGATGGACGCGATCGTCGCTGCCACCCGCCTCGGCGGGGAGATCATGCATCGCGCGGGCGAGCTGGGCCAGGTCCGTCCCGGCTACCTGGCCGACCTGCTGCTGGTCGACGGTGATCCGTTACAGGATGTGAGTCTGCTGCGGCGACGCGAACGCATTCTCATGGTGATGAAAGGTGGCGTGGTGCAGACGGACCGCCGCCGCGCTCGCGCCGAGGGCCCGCGATGAGCGAGCCCCGTATCGCCCCGGGTCTCGGGCAGGAATCCGTGTGGGACTATCCGCGCCCGCCTTGGCTGGAGCGCACTGGCAAGCGCGTCCAGGTGATCCACAATGGCAAGCCGGGCAGCGCGAGCCGGTAACGTCGTGCGCGTGGGCAGCGCGATAGCCCGGTGCGGGCTGACCATTTGCTCGCTGCTGGCGACGTTGCCGGCGGTAGCGCAGGACGAGATCCCGCTTGCCATTATCGGCGCCACGCTGATCCACCCGGAGCGCGAGCCTTCCGCTCCCACCACGCCGGATGCGGTGATCGTCGTGCGCGGCAACCGAATTGTCCACGCAGGCCCCGCGGCAGGGACGCCGGTCCCGCAGCAGGCGCAAGTGATCGATGCCCGCGGTAAGTGGGTGGTGCCCGGCTTGATCGACTCCCACGTCCACTTCTTCCAGTCGGGGAACTTGTACGCGCGACCCGACGTCGCCGA